>Ga0163162_10000121_pt1 | contig 69051 bp, 61 predicted proteins | sample S55metaG_FD_115310 | JGI IMG/M metagenome (GOLD analysis project Ga0163162, IMG submission 115310) | Switchgrass rhizosphere microbial communities from Kellogg Biological Station, Michigan, USA - S5-5 metaG | ecosystem: Host-associated > Plants > Roots > Rhizosphere > Soil | place: USA...
AAACCTGTGTGTGCATAGGAAGGTTTGTCCCTGCTCTTTGCTTTACTCCGTTGCACTCCGTGTTCGCTGCGATCAGGTTTAGACACGCAGGGTAGTGCCGTAAAACCCAATGCATATTTAAATACACAGTATTTCTTCGCTTTGCAACCCTAAATCGTCTTACTGGCCATGCCACCTAAACCCGATCGGAGCGGGATGCCAATTTCCTTCAAATTGGCAGAAGCGGGAGCGGGACTATCTTAACCCAAATGCTGCTGTACCTGATTTCTAAAAAAAAGTAGCGTTATCTATACTGGAACGTAAGTGAAATGGAGAGATCTACTCGCTAAAAGCTCCACGATATAGATCTCTCGGCTTCGATGCACTCCGTTGGAATGACGACCTTTGAAATTAAAATTTATGTGCCTTTTGCAATGCCAATCAAACGCTTGATCTGGATTGTAACAAGAATGTGGGATTTGTAATTTCTCCATAATCTCTATCTTGGTTCAAATAATTAGTTTAAGCTATAAAATCAACACAAAAAATGAACAAAGCATTATCTGTTTTTATTGGAGTATTAATCAGTTCAAGTGTATTTGCGCAGCGTGATCCTAATCTCGGGATCATACCTGCTCCGGTATCCATTACGAGGGCAAGCGGAAATTTCGAATTAGATAAAACCACAGTTTTAGTCAATCAAAGCATTGATGGTGCGAAGATGACCGATTTATTAAATGCTTTCATTGTGACCAAGGCAGGGTTTGCTTTACGCGAAACTAAAATTACCCAGCCTAACCAAAAGGCTATTATTTTAACATCTGTTGGCGCTGATCAGTTACCAGCCGAAGGTTATACTATTAAAGTTACACCAAAACAGGTCGTTTTAACAGGAAAAGGCGCGGGGTTGTTTTATGCGGTTCAATCGGCTATGCAAATGATGCCAGATAAAGTTGCCGACAAAATTACCATCCCTGCAGTTAATATTAATGACTATCCACGTTTTGCTTATCGTGGTACAATGCTTGACGTAAGCCGTCATTTCTTTCCGATCTCTTTTATCAAAAAATACATCGATCAGTTGGCTTATTATAAAATTAATACTTTTCACTGGCATTTAACTGATGATCAGGGCTGGAGATTAGAAATAAAAAAATACCCTAAACTAACCGAAATTGGTTCATCGCGTAATGGTACTATCATTGGTAATTATCCGGGTAACGGAAATTATCTTACATCGGTAAAAGGTTTTTATACTCAGGACGAAGCTAAAGAAATTGTTAAATATGCCGCTGCTAAATACATTACGGTAATCCCTGAAATCGAATTACCTGGCCATGCTTCTGCTGCTATTGCTTCATATCCCGAATTAAGCTGTTTCCCTGACCGTGATACTTTTATAAGCGATAAAACGCCTTGGGCGGGTAGCAGAAAAGGCAAACAGGTGCAGCAAACCTGGGGTGTTTTTGATGATATCTTCGTGCCATCAGCCAATACTTTTACGATGTTAAATAATATTCTTGACGAGGTGATTGCCATTTTCCCTTCAAAATATATTCATATCGGTGGCGACGAAGCCCCTAAAACCTATTGGAAAGAATCGCCGTTTTGCCAGGCACTCATGAAAGAAAAAGGCCTCAAAGATGAGCATGAATTGCAAAGTTATTTTATCCAGACGATAGAAAAACATGTAAATGCTAAAGGCCGGTCTATCATTGGATGGGATGAGATTTTAGAAGGTGGTTTGGCCCCAAATGCTACAGTAATGAGCTGGAGAGGTGAAGATGGCGGTATTGCTGCAGCACAGCAAAATCATGATGTGATTATGACGCCTGGTTCGATGGGTTTGTATATCGATCATAAACAATCTAATTCTCCTGATGAGCCGGTTACCATTGGTGGTTTCGCACCATATCAGAAAATATATGCTTACGATCCCATTCCAAAAGTATTAAATGCCGATCAGCGAAAATATATTAAAGGTGTACAGGCCAATATGTGGACTGAATATATTAAGACCCCTGAAAAAGCAGAAAACCATGCTTATCCGCGTATTCTGGCTTTAGCAGAAATTGCATGGTCGCCGGTTGAACGTAAAGATTTAAAAAACTTTAGCGAGGAACGTTTACCTGTACATTTGGCCCGTTTAGATAAAATGAATGTTAACTATTGGGTGCCCACTCCAATTGGCCTTAGCGATAAAAATTTAACCGGTGGCGATTTTACAATCGATTTGAAAGTACCGGTAAAAGGTGCTAAAATCTATTATTCAATTGATTTATCACGCCCTTCAGAAAATGCTTTTTTATATACTGGTCCGGTAAAAATTACTGTTCCGAAAGGAGAGAAGAGGGTTTTAAAGACTATTGTTATTGCCCCAAGCGGTAGAAGAAGTGTAACTACCGAAACGGTTTTAAATAATGGTGCCCCTGAGGTTTCAGTAGAGGCGAAGAAATAAAATAATTGCTTTGATAGGCTAAAATCCTTAATTTGGGACAACCAAACGTCCCTTATTAAAATGAAACTACAAAAATATACATTACAGCATCTCTTATGCATTACAGGGATGCTGTTTTGTTTGGCATGCACCGAAGATAAACCTAAAGCAGTTGCTACAGCCCCAGTTAAAGTTATAAAAAATCCTTTCCCTTTTTATAAAGATATCGAGGTAAAACCCGGACTAAATTTCGAAATTGTGAGTTGGGGAAAAGGAGTGGATTCGATAGGTGGGTACCAGATTTTAATGTCCGATTCGATTCGCAATCATTACCAGTCAGCAGCTATTGATCGTAAAGGTGTTATCACCGATGCCTGGAACATGGATTTAGATAACGACGGAAATCCAGAATTATACATTCAGTTGTTGAGCAAAAAAAATGTTTCTGATCTGAATGTCTTTGAATACGCAGGTGGCGATTTTAATAAAATCAGTTTTCCTTCTTTAAGCGCAAATCAAAAGAAAGGTTATGCGGGTAAAGATAAGTTTTTTATTAAAAATGGCGATTTGTTTCGCTCGTTTCCTGTAAAGGATAGTGCAGATAGTACTAAAACGGTGACCAAAACTTATCAATACAGGTTAAATGGTAATAGTTTTTCGACGAGTGAGGTGAAGTAGGGCCTGCAGGTATCTGTCATTTCGAGCGAAGTGCAACGTAGTCGAGAAATCTTTTCTAAGATAGGATTTCTTCACTTCACATTGCTCTTGTCGGGACGATGGTTTTTGTTTAAGTTTTGCTGGTTAGATCTCTCCGCTTCGCGTTGCTGCGGTCGAGATGACGACAAGTCTATTGGAATCTGTCAATGGTAGCGTAGTCGAAAGATCTTTCCCTATTGACCATATATGAAAATGAACAACGAAAAATTTTCTATTATAGATCGTATTAAAAGCTTTAAATATGCTTTTCATGGCTTAAAACTGTTTTTTATTCTCGATCATAATGGTAGAGTCCATCTTTTTGCAGCCATTGTTGCTATTGCTCTTTCCTTTTACTTAAAGCTTTCTGCTTTAGAGTGGATTGCCATTTTGGGTGTTATTTCAGCCGTTATGGTGGCCGAAATTTTAAATTCAGCCATCGAAAAACTGGCTGATATGGTGTCACCAGATTTTCATCCTAAAATTAAAATAGTAAAAGATCTGGCAGCTGCTGCGGTTTTGGTTGCTGCGTTTTTAGCTTTAGCCGTAGGCGCCATTATATTTATCCCAAAATTATTTTTGTAGCGCCAGTGTGGCTGTTTTCGACTCCTTCATTTTATCTTCGATAATCTGATCCCAGCGGGCCTGCATTTTATGGTTGCTGCCATGCTCAGTTTCTTCGTCGTAATTACGTTGCATGGTATCAAAATAAGTACTGATCTGGTTGGCCAGTTCGGCTATCTGCGCTTTATAATTGCTAACTGAGTAATTGCGGTTTTTTAGCACTCTTTCTGCTTCAGAAAGCAGAATATACTGAATGTTTACGTGTCCCTGTTCGTGGTGCAGTAAACTCGCCCTGACATTGGGATCTTTAATTTTATCCCACTTTACCCAGGAACGGTTTTTGTCAATACGAACTTCGTTTTTAAGATCGATGACTACGCGGTTTCGATACACGGTACTGTTATAGCTGTACTCCCAGGTCATTGCTGTTAATGCAATAAATGGCGAACGTTCATCGGCTTTGCCTTTAAAATAAGTTTCCCAATTGAGTTGTACAGGCTGGGTAAAATCCTGTTTAAAACCAAAAGAAAAAGGCAGCAGCAATAATATCGGTATGATTAGTTTTTTCAATAGCATAATTTTTCAACGGTATCTGATCCTGGTTTTTGTTGCCTTTCAGCAGTCAAATCATCAGGATTTTGTGTGTCGAATTTTACAACGAAAAAACCGTGCCTAAAATTACTGCGGAGTTGAAATCTGTGCACTAATGCGCTCAAATTTTTCAATCAGCAAGGCAACTCTCTCTTTTTCCCTTTTAATTACAGCTTTACGTAAAATGGTTGAGCAAAAGATGATCCACATCGCTGTTAAACCTACGGCAATTACTTTTTGTGCGTTGTTAAAGCGTGCCATTATTTCTACAAAATAAAATCCCAAGCCCAAAGAAAGGGCAATAGCGTAAAACCAGTAAAGGGTATTGTAAAGTTTATAACGATTTAACTGATAAGTTTTTAAGTTGTTTAAAAACTCGTTAGGATGAGCGGTGAAATCATTTTTCGAAATTAGACGGTAATCGCGGTAAAGTATTAAAGTGTAAACGCCAATGGCGATAAGTGTAATGCTAATCCCTACGTGTGTCGTCCACGATTCGAAGTGAAAGAATATCCATAATGCGGCAATGGCGATGAAAGACAGCAGCATACCTCCAATGTTTAAAGCCGATTTCAGCTTTAATCCATTTACTTCTTTCTTCGCTTGTTGCAACATCTCATCAGCAGAAACCTTCACTTCTACCTCGTGTTTTTGCCACAACTCCTGTATTTGATCAAACGCTTGCATACTGGCTATATAATTCTGTTAATTTTTGTTTAATACGGTGAATTTTTACCCTTAAATTGCCTTCGCTGATACCTGAAATGTCAGCAATTTCGTGGTATGGAAGCTCATCAAGTACCATGGTAATAATTAAACGGTCATTCTCTTCCAGTTTAGAAATACATTTATAAAGCAGGGCTACCTGTTCGTTTTTCTCTGAAAATTCTTCTACCTTATTTTCAATAATGTTATCTGTTAGTTCGTCTTTAGCCTGTCTTTTTTCCGATCTCAGGTAAGTTAAACAGGTATTTACAGCAATTCGATAAATCCACGTTGAAATCAAAGATTTGTTGCGGAACTTATCCAGATTTTGCCAGACCTTTAAAAAAGTTTCCTGTAAAAGATCATTTGCAGCGTCGGTATCGCCGGTATAACCATAACATAAATGGAATATTTTTTTGGAATTCGAATCGAAGATCTGCTTAAATAACTTGTCTTTTTGTTCCATTTAGGAGTTTGTCGTTGCGTTTTAGATGTTGATACACATTTTTTGTTACATGAGGATTTCAAAATAATATATTTTTGATGCCTCCTGAGATCAAAATTTGTTACAAGCTGTAAATATCGTAGTTTTACCGAATTAAGTTGCCACAAACTTTTTTTATTCATGAAGAAAAACAAACTCACGCTTTTTATTTTTATCGCGCTGATTGCAGGGATTGCATTGGGCTATATTTTGAACGTAAATTCTATCAATGTTTACAATCAGAATATCCTGAATGCCGATGCAAAAGTTAAAAGTATAGAAGTAAGCATAGCAAAATCGACTGATACGACGAGCGCAGTTTATAGCCAGCTTAAAGTAGACAAAAAAGCTGCCGCTAAAATCAAAAAAGAAAATGAAACCATACGGGAGAAAAAACTAGAGTTTTTTACCCTGTTGAGTGATATTTTTCTGCGTCTGATTAAAATGATTGTTGCCCCACTGGTATTTACCACGCTGGTTGTAGGTGTTGCGAAAGTAGGCGATATTAAAGCGGTTGGCCGTATTGGTGGCAAAACGTTGGGTTGGTTTTTGACCATGTCGTTAATGTCGCTGGTGTTAGGAATGATTCTGGTGAATTTATTTGAGCCTGGCAAGCACATGAAATTATCACTGCCCGATCATCTGGTTGATACCGGGATACAGAAAGCAGCCATGAGCGTGAAAGATTTTATTGCACATGTATTTCCAAAAAGTATTGCCGAATCGATGGCTAACAATGAAATCCTTCAAATTGTAGTTTTCTCCTTATTCTTTGGCGTGGCAACGGCGGCAATTGGTCCTGCAGGAGCTATTGTAATTAAGGCTTTTGATGCCATTGCACACGTAATCTTAAAGATGACGGGCTATGTAATGAATTTTGCACCACTTGCTGTGTTTGGCGCCATGACGGCCATTATTGCCAAGCAAGGTTTAAGTGTGCTGAATACCTATGCCATTTTTATTGGTGAATTCTACTTTGGTTTAATCATTCTGTGGGGATTATTGATCTTCTTAGGCTTCCTGATCCTCAAAAAACGTATTTTCCGTTTGGTAAACGATATGAAAGAGCCTGCACTTTTGGCTTTTAGTACAGCAAGCAGTGAAGCAGCCTATCCAAAAACAATGATGCTTTTAGAACGTTTCGGTTGTAAAGATAAAATTGTAAGTTTTGTGCTGCCATTGGGTTATTCGTTCAATTTAGATGGATCGATGATGTATATGACCTTCGCCTCGCTTTTTATTGCACAGGCTTATGGTATTCATTTAAGTTTTGAGCAGCAAATTTCAATGCTGTTAATCCTGATGTTAACCAGTAAGGGGATTGCGGGTGTGCCAAGAGCATCTTTGGTGGTTATTGCCGGTACTATTGCCAGTTTTAATATTCCTGAAGCAGGTTTGGCACTGTTAATTGGTATTGATCCATTACTGGATATGGGCCGTTCAGCAACTAATGTGGTGGGTAACAGTATTGCTACTGCCGTGGTCAGTAAATGGGAAGGGGAGCTTAAGGAGTCATAAGTCTAAAGTCGGTAGTCTTTAGTCTTATTGTTTCATTCAATCATTCAAAAATTCTCTCATTCAGTAATTAAATATTCATTCAATAATTCAACATCAAGTGTCAAGTAGAGGAAAAAAAATATTCTTAGCCATTACGATTATCGTACCAATGATCATTTATTGTTACATCTATTATAAACCGATTATTCAGAATGCACCGTTCCGGAAAAAGGATTTTGTATCGATGGAGTACAAATGGGGCATTAAAGATACCCTGGAAAATCACTATAATTCGGCTACTGGCGATTATCAGTATGTAAACGGGGCAGATTCGGTAATCAAGAAAAAAATGTTTTTAAAGAACGACGATATTCTTTACATGCACGGCAAAGCCAATGAAATCGGACTCTGGAATTTTCCTGATACCATAGGTAAGAAAAGTAAAAAATCAATGGCTGTACCACGTTATGATATTTTGTTCAAATACAAGGAGAAAGCAAAACATGTAGTGATTTACGGCGATTTTGATGGTAATCCAAAATTATTGGATGCTGCCGTACAAATGCGTAAAGTTATAGATCAAACGCTTTTACAGGCCGAAAAAAGAAGCGGGAAATAGTCTGAAGTCCATAGTCGGGAGCCCTGAGTCGGATTTACCGGGAATAAAATACTCATTATTATAGGAAAAGGCCTTTATCTAAGCAGATTAAGGTCTTTTTTATTTAGGATGTTTTCGTATATTTACGATAGATTCGTAAATATGGAAAAATTAACATTGCAGGAAGAAGAAGCGATGCTGGCTGTTTGGCAAGTTGGAAAAGGCTTTATAAAAGACTTTATGGATGTACTGCCCGAGCCTAAACCGCCATATACCACTTTGGCATCGACTATTAAAAACCTGGAACGTAAAGGATACCTGGTAAGTGAGCGTTTTGCCAATGCCAACCGCTATAGTGCTAAGGTTAAAGAGATTGAATATAAAAAGCGTTTTATGAGCGGTTTTGTCAATAATTATTTTCAAAGTTCGTATAAAGAGCTCGTTGCTTTTTTTGCCAAGGATAAAAAGATCAGTGCCGAAGAACTTAAAGAGATTATAAATTTAATAGAGCACCCTGAAAAGTAAAGGCTATGCCACATTTCTTTCTCATTTTATTGAAAATTAACCTGGTACTGATTTTGTTTTCGGCTACCTATTACCTGGTGCTGCGGAGGTTAACTTTCTACTCCATTAACAGGATGTTTCTTTTATTTGGAATTATTTTTTCTTCTGCTTATCCTTTTATTAACCTAACCAGTCTGTTGGCCAGCCATAAATCTGTACCAGCATTTGTTCCCGGCTTAAACCAACAGGTAAGTCAGTTGATCAAACAAGATGCGGTTCCGGTATTTTGGCAAATACTTTACCTATTCTTTTACATTGGCGTGGTGTTAATGGCGTTGCGGTTAATGGTGCAGTTTATTTCTTTGTACCGCATGCATCAAAATTCTTCGCCCGATAAGTTAAATCAGTATCCGGTAAGAATTTTAGCAGATAAAGTAAGCCCCTTCAGTTTCTGGCAAACCATTTATATTAATCCAGGCTTGCATAAGCAGGAAGATCTGCCCAATATATTGGCACATGAGCAAGTACATGTTGCGCAATTGCATACCATTGATATTATTCTTGCCGAAATTTGTGTTGTTTTTTATTGGTTTAATCCTGGTGTTTGGCTGATGAAAAAAGCCGTACGCGAAAATATTGAGTTTATCACCGATGCCCGTATTTTAAGGAAGGGAATTGATAAAAAAGCCTATCAGTACAGTTTGCTTGATGTAGGTACTTTACAGCCTTCAGTGGCTATTGTCAATAATTTCAACTTGTCTGATCTTAAGAAAAGGATCAAGATGATGAATGCTAAGCGCTCATCAAAAGTAAATTTAACACGCTATCTGCTTGCTTTACCGATTTTGCTGTGTATTACCCTTGCTTTTACCATCGATAGAAAAGCTGTGCAGAAAAGTTTGGTTCCATTGACCAAAATGGTGGATCATGTTATGCCGAACAAAGAGCGTGAACCTGCTATGCAGGCCAAAACCATTGTAGATACCAGAAATAAGAGAAAGGCAGCCCAACCATTGATTAAAAAGATAGATAAGGCACACAAAATGACGATTGTTTTGAAAATGATGAGTAAAAGTGGCGATTCTGTACAACATCAGGTCGTTCAAGTAGTGAAAAAAATGGCTGACAATTTTAAATTTGATTTTAAAACTGATGGCAGTTCAAACAAAAGAGTTTTTGTTAAACAATTTAACTTCACAGACTCAGTTCCAACTAATGAAAGAATGGAGCAGATTATGCTGGCTGATCAGGCAAACGGAGGCTTTTTGAATATAGCTGGTATAAAGGGAAAAAAAGTTAAAGCTGTTTTTGTTATAAAATCTAATATCAACACGAAAGAAAAAAGCGAGACATTAAAAGATAAACCAGCAGTAAAAGAATCTTCAGTTACCAGCATGAGTTATTATCTGAACGGAAATAAGATGAGTAAAGCAGCACTTGATCAATTGAATCCCAATATGATTATGGAGTTGAGAATGGATCAAAAAGGAGAATCTATTCAGATAAATACCAAGCCTTCGGCAAATTAAATTTGTCAACTTTAATTGCAGGGGCGTAAGAAAGTTGACAAATTTGCAGTTGAATTATTAAAAATTAAATGTGGCCTTCAGCATGGCCACTCGTCCGGGGATATCATAAGTTCCGGTAGTTAAGGAGTTGGCTGAAAGGTAAATTGCATCAAAGCTTTTAATATTTGTAAGGTTGGTGATTCCAAATTCGATATCAGTCTTCATCTTTAACCATTTATAGCGCATGTTGGCATCCGCAAAAAGGTATTTCAAATCAGGCTGTGATGATTGCCGGGTTAAAAGGTGCTCTGCAGATAAATTCAAATACAGGTTTTTAACTGTGGTGATAGCTAAAGCAGATTGTTGCCTCAATTGTTTAAAATTTGTTTTTATCCCATCGGCTACCATGGCTTTATTTTCGGTAATGGCCAAATTAGCAGCGTACGACCAGTTAATGAAGTTGGTCAGCTTAGCTTCAATACCAACTTTGTAACTCATGGTTTGTGTGTTAAATGGTAAAAGTTCATTGTTCTGCAACTGACTGTATTTGCTTTGAGCAAAACTTACACCGGCATTTACCGTACTTTTTAAGGTAAACAGATATTTGCTTGCGTTTGCGGCCAAAGAAAGGTTACGGATATGGTTATTAAGCGGCAGAACAATTTTCTGCTGGATGTTGCTGTTGAGGTTGTAGGCCTCAATAGTATTCAGCTGAGTATCGCTGTAATTTGCCGTTAAGTTGGCAAATAACATTTGCATGGCTTTTCTAAAATTAAAACCAGCTCCCACGTTATGCGTTTTGGATTCAGCAATTGGTGCATCGTTCGAAAATAGTGAGCGGTAATTTTTTAAAATGGTACCCCTATAAATATCACTTATACCACCCAGATCGTTTCTGAAATTATAATTCGCCGTTACATAATTTTCGGTACTGGTTTGGTATTTCACATTAAACAAAGGATTTATGAATAGTTTATTCAGGCTTTTGTCCAACTGATTAAGTACATCATTGTAGTTGATGTGGTTGTAGCTTAACGGCAAACTTAAGCTGGCCTTTAACTTATCGTTGTTATACTCGTAAGTAGCTTCAGTATAAATTTTGGTTTTAAGCCAGTCAAGGTTATTAACTGTATTGCCAGTAACGGGCGATGTTTGCTGGTTGTTTTGTGTGCGTAAAAGTTCCGAATTAAGCTGCTGCTGTTGCACATTAAAACCTGCTTTATAGGTTTGTACGAAATTGTTTTTTACAAAAGCGAATGATACATAATTATTCGTATACCAGGTTGGCAATTTGATAAATTGTGTTAAACCGAGATAGCTATTCCCATTATTCAAAACATCGGCATTTAGGCCAGGCATAATATTCAGGGTTTCGGGTTGGGTGGTGTGGTTTAAGTAGGAGTAAAGGTTAATTACATCCTCGGATTTTAACTTTTTGCGGTAATTAAATTCGTTCGACAAGTCGAAGGTTTCCTGTTTAAGCACCTGGTTGGCCGCTACATTGTTAATTACAAAATCCGATGTGGTTTTAAACGGTGTATATTCCAATACCAGGTTATTGTTCAAATAGTATTGCTCCGCATTGCCGTTTAGATTAAACTGCGCCCTTAGTTTTTGTGGATTAATGGCATTGCGCTGCGTTTCAGCATAGCGTATGGTTTGCCCGGGAAGATAAGTTTCTGAAAATTTATTGTATTCCTGACGTCGCTGATCATATAAATAGGAAATATTCGCCCTCAACTGAAGGTCAGGATTGAATTTGTATAAGTTGTTCAGATTAATTAAACCGGCTTTATTAAAAAGATATCTGCTTTGTGGTAAGGAAGGTACTCCGGCAGCGCCTGTAGAAAGCAGTGCGTTGGGTTTACCGTTATCCAGTTTTTTTGCATAATCAGAAAAATTGTGTGCAATAAGGTCTCCACCAGGATCAATGCCAATATTGTTTCCTTTTATGTTGTTAATAAACTTTAGCTTTTTATTAAACAACATGGCTGTTAGGTTTTCGTCAAATCGATTTGGAGCGCCGGCGCCAACAGTGGCATCGCCCATAACTTTAAGCTGAGCTTCATCTTTAATCACCAGGTTTAGGGCAACATCATCGCTCATGTTATTTTTACGCATCATTTTAATGGGTTGATCGTTTTGAATGACCTGCACCTTATCAACTGCCCCATGGGGGATGCTTTTAGTACCTATATTGTATTTATCGTCCAATAAATTGTCGCCATCCACATACAGGTTAGATATCGATTTTCCGTTGTAGCTGACTTTGCCATCTTCGGCCACTTCAACGCCAGGCATTTTTTTCAATACATCGCCAATACTTCTGTCTTGCTTATCAGCAAAGTCAGCAGTTCGGTAATTTAAAGTATCGCCCCTGGCGTTTAATGAAGGCCTGTTTTTAACGGTTACCGTTTCCAGCATGGTTTCGCTGGATTGTAAAATCAGGTCGTAACTTTTAGTGGCATCGGTTACCATGGTAATCAGCTTTTTAAAACCAATGCTCGAAGTTTCAATTTTATAACCCGCAATCTGATCGTTTTTGAGTGCGATGGTAAAAGCACCATTTTTATTGGTCCGGGTAAAATTGATGATGTTACCTTCAGCATCTTTTAGCGTTACGTTAACTGATTCAATACCCTTACCACTGGCATCTTTTACCAAGCCTTTAAGTGGGGGCCTTTGGGCAAAAATAGAAAAAGCTGCCAGCAAGAGCCAACATGTTAAAATGAGTTTTTTCATTTTTTATCTTCCATTTCTATTGGGTTGTTAATTTCGGCTTTAGCTGCATTCGTGCCTGAAGGACGTGGGGGCTGGTTGTTTTTGAACGCGCCTTGCATACCGTTTGCAGCCATTTGTGCCTGCATAAAACCTTGCGGGTCTTTATCACGGGCGGCTTTAAGTTTATCAAGTTCTTTGCGGGTGGTTTTTATCGCATTGGCAGGTAACTTAATTTCAGGCCCAAGGTAGGTTGTGCTGATATCCATGCCCATAATTTTTACCGAACTCACTCCGCCACTTGGGGCTGCAATTTTAACCTCCCCATCGGCATTGTCTGTAGCATTTGCTTCCTTTACATTTTCAATTCCGGCAAATTCAAATTTTACTTCCTTTTTATCATCGTAAGCTTCTATAATTAAACCAGGTAAGCCATTTAATTTCCATGGACCACTTTGAAACGGAATCTCGGTAGCAAACCAGGCTATCCAGTTACGGCCTTTAAAATGTGCAGTTGCTTTTTGGCAGGCAACTCCAGAAAAACTCATCGTATCTTTTAAAATTTTCCAGTCAATCGTTGCTGCAGGTTCTTCAACTAAGTAATTATTAAAAATGCGTTCTTTGGTAATCATTTTATGCTCATTTGCAAAAAAGAAATAGTCTTCCTGGGTAAGGGGAACTTTTGTTTCGCTTTTGACTTCAATTTTTACGTTGCCATTGCCTATTTGGTTTTTCATCTGTTCCTGTATCTGTTTTTGCATGTTTTGTGCCTGGTTCAGCTTATCGTAACTGGTAAACACCGATGCATTTTTACCGGTTACCAGAAGCATATTTTCCACTTTAGGTTTATCTCTTTGTGTAGTGTCGGTTACGTGCGTTAAAGTATAGCGCACCCTGGCCAACGCTTTATCTGATTCTTGGGCCTTTGCCGAAAATAAAATGGCCGTAGCCAAACAGGTAGTTAAAATTCGTTTCATGATATTGAGTTGTTTTCTATTTAATTTTCGTAAATCTACGAAATACTCGTAATAAAAAAATACTTTAACATTTTTTAACGGAGAGAAGGTGGGAGATGTAAATGGTAGATGGAAAATGTAAGATGTAAAATGGATGATGGGTAATGTAGTAAGATGTATGATGTAAAATGGATGAATGGTAATGTATTTTATTTGCGAAGATGCATCGTTAAGTTTTGGAAATGAACGGCTTGTGGTTCTTGGTTGGCTTTAGTCCTGCTTTACGCTTTACTCCGTTGCACTTCGTGTTCGCTCCAATCAGGTTTAGGAACAATGGTTTCTGCGACCTGCAACCGAGGAAATTATCTTATCTTGAACAGTGTAGAAGGATCTGCCATGAAGTTAAATGGTACATGATAAATATTTTGTAAGTTTTGGAAATAAACGGCTTGTGGTTCCTGGCTGGCTTCAGTCCCGCTCGCTTTACTCCGTTGCACTTCGTGTTCGCTCCAATCAGGTTTAGGAACAAGAGGTTCTGCACTTGGCAACCTAAAAAATGAAGGTTTTTTTTATTTTATCCCACGTTATTTATCGAACAATGCTTTTCTAAAAATGTAATTAAATCGATCCTGAACTCTTTAAATACTCAAAATCCTGATCGCGTATGATTTTAGTTAAAAATATTTTTGATATGTGTTTGTGTGTTAATTGAATTTGTTCTATATTTGCACCTCGTTAAATAAAAATTAAAAAACTAATATTTAAACAATGTACGCAATAGTAAATATAGCAGGGCAGCAATTTAAAGTTGCTAAAGACCAGCACCTTTTTGTACACAGATTACAAGGAGATGAAGGCGCTAGTATTGAATTTGATAATGTATTGTTGGTTGATAACGGTGGTGCAATTACTGTAGGTGCTCCTGCAGTTAAAGGTGCTAAAGTTTCAGCTAAGATCGTATCTCATTTGAAAGGTGATAAAGTAATCGTTTTCCACAAGAAACGTAGAAAAGGTTACAAAAAGAAAAACGGTCACCGCCAGTTTTTCACTAAGATTCAGATCTCTGACATCACGTTATAATTAATTGTTAACCCAATAATCCGCTTTTAGCGGGTTACAAAATATAAAATCATGGCACACAAAAAAGGAGCCGGTAGTTCGAAAAACGGACGTGAATCGCATAGTAAGCGTTTAGGTATTAAAGTTTTCGGTGGTCAGTTAGCTATCGCAGGAAACATTTTAGTACGTCAACGTGGTACAAAACACCATCCTGATAAAGGCGTGGGTATTGGTAAAGACCATACTTTATTCGCTTTAGTTGATGGTACTGTTGTTTTCAAAAAGAAACAAGATAACAAATCATATGTTTCTATTCTTCCTATCACTGATGCGGAGATCGAAGCAGCAATGGCTAAACCAGCTGCTAAAAAAGCAACTGCAAAGAAAGAAGTTGTAGCTGAAGTTGAAGCAACACCTGCTAAAAAAGCACCTGCTAAAAAAGCAGCTAAAAAAGACGAAGCGACTGAAGAAGCTGCAGCTGCAGAATAATTAGTACGAAACAAAATATAAGGAAGGTTCTGATGCAAATCAGGACCTTTTTTGTTTAATACGCTTTTGGTTAAACTTTTTACAATGTTTATTTATGCTAACAGTCAAACTCCCGACTCAAAATTAAGTATCAGTACTTCGACTACCCTCAGGAAATAAGGGGGATTTTGTTAACTAACTTTGGAATTCAGACTATCCAACCCCAGACTAGTATGTTAAACCCTGTTAAATAACATAAATTAACATTTCGGTGCATTAGATTTGGGTATTGATTTAAAAATTAATACAAATGAATCTGAAGAAAATATCATTGCTAATGCTGTCACTTATTTCTGGCCATTTTTTGTATGCGCAGGAGATAGAAGAAAATATTCGCATGGTAAAACCATTTAAGGCCGATGGTATATCGAACGAATGGAATGAACCACTCAACCAGTATAACGATGCTACCAAACTGGCTTTTGCCCTGGCCAACGATGATAAAAACCTCTATATTATAATAGAGTCATTAGACCCGCAAACTACTTTTAGTGTACTAAGGGGAGGGATCACTTTAAATATTAATACTGATGATAAAAAGAAAGATGGCATGAAGTTGATCTTTCCGCTCATGGAAAGGCCGCCCATGCCAAAAGATGGGGAAGTGCATCATGCTTTATCATCTGATCAAGAAATGCATGATTTGGCTGCTACGAATAAAAGCATTAGGGTTTCAGGTTTTAAAAATATTGCTGATGGCGAATTGCCAGCAATTAATCAGGACGGTATTGAAACAGGTATGAGCATTCATCCCAACAGAGATCTGATTTATGAGTTAAGCATTCCATTGGCACAGTTACAGGTGGGCCTGAATTTTAAAAAGCCAATTGTTTATAATATCAAAATTAACGAACCAGGTAAATCTGGGTTTAAAAGAGAAGCTTCCCCTGAAGGAGGAAACAGAAGTGGTGGAAGATCAGGCGGCAGAGGTGGAATGGGAACTGGAGGTATGGGGGGCGGCGGCCGCGGGGGTATGGGCGGCGGAGGAAGAATGGGGGGTGGCGGTCAAAGACCAATGCCAGGAGCTGAATATTCTACTAAATCAGCTGATTTTTGGATTAAATATAAGTTAGCTAAAGGCTTGGGAGATATTTGAAGTACGTCTTTTACTGAAGCGCAGCGAAATGGAAGATCTTTTGATATAGATTTCTCGGCTTCGTTGCGCTTCGCTCGAAATGACGAATACCTTAATACTCCCTGTCCATTAATTGGTTGGTAAGGGTTAACAGGTCGGCTTTTCTTTCTTCACTCACATTTATCTGCGCAAATAAGGCTAAAGCATTATCACGGTAATGGTTCATGTGTTCTTTCGCAATCTGCTGTATATTTAATGTATCGTAAATAGCCCTTACGCTTTTTACTTTTTCTTGTGCATTAAAGGCTTTAGAAGCGGTCCAGGTTTTTAAAGCAGTTTTAGTATCACCTTCTGCAAGTTCAAGTGCTTTCAACAGTAAGAAAGTTTTTTTATTGGCAATAATATCGCCGCCAACCTGTTTGCCAAACTTTTCAGGATCAGCATATACATCTAAAATATCATCATGCAATTGAAAGGCAATGCCAATGTTTTCTCCAAATTGTTCAATCAAATCTGCATCTTTTGCAGATGCACTGGCAATAATAGCGCCCAACTTCAGCGCACCACCCAATAATACCGCTGTTTTAAGTCTGATCATGTTGATGTACTCTTCAATACTTACATCATCACGTTTTTCAAATTCCATATCAAGCTGCTGACCTTCGCAAACACCCTGTGCAGTAGCATTAAAAGTATCCAGTGCATCTTTCAGGAGAGCCGGATTTACCTTTGCCAGGTTTTTATTGGCTTCTACCATCATCACATCGCCACTTAAAATAGCCACATTGGTACTCCACTTTTCGTGTACCGTTGCCTGGCCTCTGCGCAATGGTGCATTATCCATGATATCATCGTGTACCAAAGTGAAATTATGGAAAATTTCAATCGCCATGGCAGCATGAACAGATTCGTTGGCATCTTTACCAAACAATTCGGTAGCCATTAGCACCAATAGGGGTCTTACACGTTTGCCACCAAGGTTAATGATATAGCTGATTGGATCATAAAGTTGCTTAGGGAAACCTGGTAAATTTAAATTTTGTATTGCGTTATTTAAAATCTGCTGTAATTGGTCTGTAGTCTGCATGTTTTGTTTAAACATTGTGTTTCTGGCACAAATGTCTTGATTTTTTAATCAGGAATTAGGGTGAAATCGATCTGACGTTTAGAAAGGTCAACTTTTTTTACCCGGATCATTACTTCATCTCCCAGTTGATATTTTTTCTTTTTTCTTTGTCCAACAATGCAGTAGTTTTTCTCATCAAGTACGTAAAAATCGTCAGATATATCGCGTAAACGAATCATACCTTCGCATTTATTCTCTTCAATTTCTACATACATGCCCCATTCAGTAACACCTGAAATAATGCCTTTGTATTCGGTACCGATATTGTTTTCTAAATATTCTGCCTGTTTGTACTTTATTGAAGCTCTTTCGGCATCTGCAGCCCGTTTTTCCATCGCCGAAGAATGTACTGAAGCAACTTCATAAAACTCCATATCAGCCGATTTGCCGCCATCTAAATAGGTTTGGAGTAAACGGTGAACCATTACATCCGGGTAACGGCGGATCGGTGAGGTAAAGTGGGTATAATATTCGAAAGCCAAACCATAATGACTGGTTTTTTTAGTGGTGTAGATGGCTTTGGCCATAGAGCGGATGGCCAGCGAGGTTAAAATATTCTGCTCTTTTTTACCCTCTACATCTGCCATTAAATGGTTGAGCGATTTTGCAATTTCCTTATCGGATTTAGTATTGATTTTATAACCAAAACGGGAAGCAAAATTGGCAAAGGTATTCAGGGTTTCCATGTTTGGCGAATCGTGCACACGGTAAACGAAGGTCAATTTATTTTTGCCCTTCACTTTTTTAGCAATAAATTCAGCCACTTTGCGGTTGGCCAAAAGCATATAATCTTCAATCAATTTGTGGGCATCTTTGCGTTCTTTAACGTAAACGCCTATAGGTTTACCCGCTTCATCGAGTTTAAATTTAACTTCTGTACTTTCAAAGCTGATGGCACCGTTTTTAAACTTGCGGTCGCGCAAGATGTAAGCCAGCTCATTCAGTTTTTGTATTTCAGGTGCATAGTCGCCGGTTTTATTTTCAATCACTTCCTGGGCCTCTTCGTAGGTGAATCGGCGGTCAGAGTGGATTACGGTACGGCCATACCATTCGTTTTGAATATTTGCCTGCTCATCAAGCTCAAAAACAGCAGCAAAGCATAATTTATCTTCATGCGGACGAAGTGAGCATACACCGTTACTTAAGCGTTCTGGCAGCATCGGAATGACGCGATCAACCAGGTAAACAGAGGTTGCCCTGCTGTAAGCCTCTTTATCGAGTTCACTTCCCTGAATAACATAGTGTGAAACATCGGCAATGTGAACCCCGATTTCATAGTTTCCGTTAGGCAGTTTTTGGTAAGAGATGGCATCGTCAAAATCTTTGGCATCTGCCGGATCGATGGTAAAGGTTAATACCTGTCTAAAATCTTTTCGTTTCGCAATTTCAGCGGCAGGAATTTCTTCCGGAATAGCATTGGCTTCTCTTTCTACCTGAGGGGGAAACTCAAGTGGAAAACCATACTGAGCCAGAATGGCATTCATTTCGGTATTGTTTTCACCCTGGTTGCCCAGCACGTGTTTCACAATACCTATTGGATTTTTAGCACTTTCAGGCCAATCGGATAACGTTACCAATACCCTTTGACCGCTTTTTGCACCATGCGTATCGGCCAATGGCACAAAAATATCGTGCATCATTTTTTTATCGTCGGCAATTACAAAGGCAAAACGGTCTGAAATTTTAATCACTCCTGTAAAGTCTGATTTTGCCCTTTTAATGATTTCAATTACCTCGCCATCATTTTTACGACCACTCTTTTTGGCAAACACATAAGCTTTTACGGTATCGCCGTGCAGCGCATTTTTAAGTTTGCGGGGTGCAACAAAAATATCTTTTTCAAACTCATCTTCTGGTACGATATAAGCCGATCCATCGGCTGTCATATCTACGGTGCCAATAATGAAATTCTGCAGTTCTTTAAGTTTAAATTTACCTTTCTCGGGTTCTAAGAAAATTCCGTTGTTTTTTCCTTCTTTTAATATCTCTAAAATCGTTTCTCTTGATTCCTGATCGTTTAGGTTTAATTTTGACGAAACCTGTTTGTAATTGAGGAGTTGATTATTGTTTTTTTCAAAAATATCACTAACCAATTGATTCAGAACCAATTTAATATTTGCCGATTTTTTCTTTGCCATATGCTAAACTGAATTTACCGAAGATACAGAAAAGATAGAGAAGTGGCAGGATTTGGCGTGTAAAATGTATTCTAGATGTGAGATATGAGACCTGAGATGTGAGAACTGAGCGGGGAGACACAGGATATGGGTGTTGAGATGTGAGCGGTAAGATGGTTTATCGTTTATTGGTCATTGGTTTATTGGTATAGCAAACAGGGTTGCATGTTGATGGTTTAATAGCTCATCGTGGATTGCCAGGGCGAGTTAGCGGAAATTGCTATTGAAGATCAGAGATTAACATGGGCCAATAAATAATATTCCAAATTAAACCTCATTTCTAAACTTTATTCCATCTTATGGACTATGGACTATGGACTATGGACTATGGACTATGGACTATGGACTATGGACTATGGACTAACCTGATCTCCATGTAAATAATTTTCGTCCGTTCTGCGGTGTAACTGATATGGATATTTCCAATTTGATCCTGAATAATGGCCGGATAGCTATATTCGCCATTTAAATGGTTTTCGAGGGTGTAAATATCTGTCCATTTTTCGCCATCGGTTGATATGGCCAGCTTTAATACCGAGCGGCCTTCCCACCAGTTTTTGCCTGCTGTTAATGGATTGTAAACAAGCAATTGCCTGCCATCTTTTAAGTTTACCGCATCACTGCCGGAGTTGGGGTTAGGCAATTGGGTAGGCTTAAGCTTTGACCAGGTTTCGCCATGATCAACAGACCAGCTTTCTACAATTACATTTTGGCGGCTTCTGCAGAGCAATTGCAATTTTCCTTGGGAATGAATGAGGATGGATGGCTGGATAACCCCAAAGGTATCGCAGTTGATCTTGATTTTTCTCCAGTTTTTACCATTCGCATCCGATTTTTCAATGTGGATATTCCAGGTTTTTTCATCCTGACTTTCGGTACTTGAAGGGTAAAGGATGGTTCCGTTTGCCAATTGAATGGGTTTGTTTTTGATGGGACCTAAAAAATCATCAGGTAGTTTTCTAGCTTTAGACCAGCTTTTACCATTGTTAACAGATGTTTTATATTCTGCCCACCATGTACGGGGATTTAGCCCCACTTTGTAATGTAAAAATAAAGTGCCGTTTTTTGCTTTAAAAAGCACCGGATTCCAGCAGGCTAAACGGCTGGTGTCGTTTTGTATCCCATTGGCAATTTCGACAGGTTGGCTCCAGTTTGTCCCGTTTTTTACTGCCGACCAGATGACCACATCTTTGCTACCTTCGTGTTTGCCACCAAACCAGGCTGCCATAATTTTTCCATTTCCAAGATCAACCAGTGTTGAAGCATGACAGGCTTCGAAAGGTACTTGTTTAAAAATGGGGTTAGACTGTAAAATTTCAATTTTTTGCGCGTAAGTGTTTGAGCAAAAAGATAATATGATAATAATGGGAAGTAGAATTCGCATAATTTATTGGTGACCGGGGATGGCGGCAATCAGTTTTTGGGTATATTCGGCCTTAGGGGCGTTAAATAATTCTTCTGGAAAACCTTCTTCTTCAATTTTGCCTTTATTCATCACCAAAATACGGTCGGAAATATGCTTAATTACCGCCAGATCATGTGAAATGAAAATATAAGTAAGGCCAAACTCTTCCTGCAATGACCTGATGAGGTTGAGTACCTGTGCCTGTACAGATACATCGAGCGCTGATACAGATTCATCGCAAATGATAAATTTAGGCTGTAAGGCCAAAGCCCTGGCAATAACCACGCGCTGCCGCTGGCCGCCGCTAAACTCGTGTGGATAACGGTTAAAATGTTCAGCTTTTAAGCCAACCTTATCTAAAAGTTCTACTACTTTTTGTTTGCGCTCGGCATCATTTTGATACAGCCCATGCACCTGCAAGGGCTCCAATATAGATTGACCAATGCTCAGTTTTGGATTTAGCGAAGCATAAGGATCCTGAAAAATGATCTGGATATCTTTTCTGAGCTTCTGTAATTCGTTTTTGCCCAGATGTGTAATGTCTTGCCCATTAAATATAATGGAACCAGATGTTGGCTGAATTAACCTCAGGATACTACGTCCAAGCGTGGTTTTTCCGCAACCGGATTCGCCTACCAGGCCAAGGGTTTCACCTGGAAAAACCTCAAAATTAATTCCGTCTACCGCTTTAACATAATCGGTAGTTTTACCGAATAATCCATTACTAATCGGGTACCAGGTGCAGAGGTCTTTAATTTGCAGCAATGGTTTTTGCTGATACAATGTTTGTCTTCTTTGTTCGATTTCAGTTGCTGTTAACAGGTTTGCAGCCATTAAATAGGCAGGCATATCTCCAGTTTCGTTATTTAAAAAATCGGCTACAACAGGTAATTTTTTTAATTGTAAGGTGGGTGAGGGCCTGCAGGCCAGTAAACCTCTGGTGTAAGGATGTTGTGGGTTTTCGAACACCGATTTTGCCAGGCCTTGTTCTACAATTTCACCTTTGTACATCACGGCAACTTCGTCAGCAATTTCGTTTACCACACCTAAATCGTGCGAGATAAAGATCATGGCCATGTTACGCTCTGTTTTGAGCTTAAGGAGCAATTGCAGGATGGTTTTCTGAACGGTTACATCCAGGGCAGTGGTAGGCTCGTCGGCAATGAGGAGTTTAGGATTGCAACTTAAAGCCATAGCAATCATCACCCGCTGTTTTTGTCCGCCTGAAATCTGATGCGGATAACTGTCAAATATTTTTTCGGGCCTCGGAAGCTGAACTTCGTTAAATAAGGCAATAGTCTGCTTTTTTGCTTCGGCTTTATCTACCTTTTGATGGAGAATAATGGCTTCGGCTACCTGATCGCCGCAAGTAAAAACAGGATTTAGGGAGGTCATCGGTTCCTGGAAAATCATCGAAATCTGATTTCCCCTGATGTGCCTGATTTCGTTAGCATCCAAATTAAGCAGGCTGATATCTTCAAATTCAATATCTCCGGTGATTTTTGCAAGGCCTTCATCATGTAAACGCATAATTGAAAATGAAGTAACCGATTTGCCAGAGCCCGATTCACCTACAATGCCCAAAATAGTGCCTTTCTTTACATTAAAGCTGATTTTTTTAACCGCATTGAACCAGCTTTTATCTTCCTGGTTGTAGAAATCGATATTTAAATTTTCAACGTTTAACATCAGGGTACAATGGTAATATTTTCTTCCGGAATTACATCCATCTCTTTAAATTTTAACAGTACCTGTGCAGTAGTAATTACATCTTTCTGGCAATAAGTAACAATGCGGGGGAGATTTTTCTCTTCATAATATACCTGTTTTACCTGACTGCCGTTAATGTCATCTTTTGGTGTCGGAATATCCAGAATGGTGGCTAGCAGATTAAGCGAGGTGAAATTTTTATAGTCGCCAAATTTCCAGAGTTCCATCGTATCAATATGGTTCACTTCCCAGGGTTTTTTGCCGGATAATTGCAATTGTAGAGGAATTTCTATACGGTTGATCAAAAGCCTACGGCACAGGTAAGGAAAATCAAATTCTTTTCCATTATGCGCGCAGAACATCAGGTTAGGGGTTTGTTTATTAATCAGTGCAGAAAATTGTGAAAGTATTTCGTGTTCATCATGACCCGAAAAGGATTTGATTCGTAGTTTACTCGTTTTTTCTTCCGTGTAGAAAATGCCGAGGCTGATGCAAATAATTTTACCAAATTCGGCCATCACACCTGCACGTTCGTAAAAGTCTTCTGCGCTTTGGTCGCTGCTGCGTTGATATTGCGTTTTTTGTTCCCAAAGTTCTTGAAAATGAGGTGGGACATCCTGAAAGGATGGGTATTGCGGAACGGTTTCAATATCGAGCACCATTACTTGGTTTAGATCTAGCGTTTTTAACATATAAACAGTTTTTAGTTAACAATTTACAGTTTCAATTTACAATATTCTACGCAAAACCTTAAACAATATCTGCAACTTTTAAAAGTTTGGCTATGACCAAAAGTAAATTCGAAGAATATTTAATACATGGTGCTCAATAACAATTACAAAAGCCGATTGATGATACAGCCTCGGGCGTAATTTGTAGTGTGGATTAAAATCCAAAACACATTTGGCTGAGATTACAAATTTCGACTAACCATAATTTAAAACAAACTGGGCGAACTGAGCGGAGCCTGGTTGGCCATTACCGGGATCTTTAAATCTGTCCCTACCGCTTTGTTTAGTTTCTCTGTAAAATAGGCTGAAAACAGCGGAGAAGAAAGTTCTACATTCTGGTGTACGAAAAAATATAGGCTCTCTAAACCTTGCGCTTTCCAGTCCACAATTCTTTCAATCCAGTCATCTAAACGTTTTTTATCGATTTCATCATCATTGGCACCTACAAAACGTACAAAAGCTGTTGGTGTAGTTAAGCGCATGTGCATCATATCTCTTCGCCCCGAAGTATCTACAATAATGTTCGTAACCCCGTTATCTGCAAAAAGTTTGGTAAATTCATTTGCAATGGCGGGGTTGTTAAACCATTCCGTATTTCTTACTTCAACACCCAGCGGAATTACTTTTGGAAATTCGTTTATCACAATTTTTAACCTTTCAAAATCTTTAGGTTTAAAGTTATCGTGCAATTGGAGAAAAGCCATTCCCAGTTTATCTTCGAAATTACTAATAGCATCACAATATTGCGCTACAGGCTCTTTAACGTTGATCAATCTTTTAAAGTGACTGATGGTATTGGTCAGTTTCGGGAAAAACTTAAAATCTGCAGGTGTTTTTTGTGTCCATGTAATTACCTGCTCCCGGGTAGGCATGCCATAAAAGGTGGCATTAAGCTCAATGGAATTAAATTGAGTAGAATAATAGCTAAGCTCGTCTTTTGTTCCCTTCGGGTAAAAGCCCTTTAAATCAGCCTTATTCCATTTTGCACAACCTACGTAAGCCTTAAAAGATTGTTTAGGTTTATTTGCAGCTAAAATTCGCACCGTTTCCGTAGCATCAGCTGGAAGTGTGTAATCTATAATTGAGGGATCGTCTACTTTACCAAATTGCATTTTTAAAGGTTTTAGGTGTAAGGCCAAAAAAATACCTTAGCTTATTCAACTAAGGTATTTATATATTGTAAAAATAAGAAACTTGTGCTTTGCTTGGGCTTATTGTGGAAAGTTTATGTTTAGCTTCTTCAACTGTAAACTTCCAGTTGCAAACTGGCTTAGTAACCCAGAATCTTCAATACTTGCTTGCTGTTCTGTTCTTCGCCAAAAACTTCAAAGTTGAAACTTTCGTCACGGTTTCTGCGGATCAACACATGCTTCGGACTGGGCAATAAGCAGTGGTGTATACCGCCATATCCGCTCAACACTTCCTGGTAAGCGCCGGTATGGAAGAAACCTAAATATTGTACTTTACGGGTTTTAGGCATAAACACACTGTTCATGTGTGCTTCCTGGTTGTAATAATCCTGTCCATCACAGGTAATACCACCTAAGTTAACACGTTCGTATTCAGCATCCCAGTTGTTAATGGGAAGCAGGATATATTTTTGGTTTAAAGCCCAAACGTCAGGCAAGTTGGTGATGAAAGAACCATCCAACATTAACCAGCGCTCGCGGTCGTTTTGCTGCTTACGGCCTAAAACCTTATATAAAATACCAGAAGCCTCTGCAACGGTATATTTACCAAATTCGGTAATAATATCGGGTTCCATTACTTCGTGGATGGCGCAGATTTCTTTTATCCTTTTAACAATTTCGTTAACCATATACTCGTAATCGAAATCAAAAACCAACGAATCTTTAAAAGGCATACCGCCACCAATATCAAGCGTATCTAAATCAGGGTTGATTTTTTTGAATTTACAGTAAAGGGTTACGTATTTTTCCAATTCGTTCCAGTAATAAGGCGAATCGGTAATACCCGAATTGATAAAGAAGTGCAATAGTTTTACCCTGAAATTAGGATTGTGTACAATTTTATTGTTGTAAAAATCAATTACATCTTCCATACGCACACCTAAACGTGAGGTATAAAACTGCGAATCTGGCTGCTCTTCAGCAGCAATACGGATCCCCAGGTTACAAGGAGTATCGATATCAACCTCATCATCAAAAAGGTTAAATTCTTCCTTGTTATCTAAAACCGGAATAATATTGGTATAACCATCGTGCAGCATATCAATGATATACTGTTTGTACTGGTAAGTTTTAAATCCGTTGCAGATAATGGTGGTATCTTTAGTTAAAGCACCTTTTTTCTCAAGGGCATCAACCATAGGCATATCAAAAGCAGAAGAAGTTTCGAGGTGGATATTGTTTTTTAAAGCTTCTTCAACAATGTGTCTGAAATGTGAGCTTTTTGTACAATAGCAATATTTGTAATCGCCGCGATAGTTGTTCTTTAAAATGGCAGTCTGGAAAAGAATCTTCGCCTGCTGAATTTTCTTGCTCACCATGGGTAAGTATGTGAAACGTAGGGGAGTACCGTAAGTTTCGATCATTTCCATCAGGTTTAAATCCTGAAAATATAATTCATCATCTATCACATCAAAGCCTTCCTGTGGAAAGCCAACGCTTAGATCGAGAAATTCTGAGTAACTCTGCATTTACTTTTAAATAATTTTTGCAAAAATGTAATTTTAAATCGAGAATTAAACGGTATTAAAATTATTTTTACTGTAGAGAAACGCTTAGCATCACCATAAAATTTGAATATAAAGTATTTTGGAAAAAAAATAGAGTAGGTTTTTTGTTTATCCGACTATAATGCAATAATAAATTTATTTTGTTTTTCTTGATGTTTAGGAAAGCAGGTTCCTGTTTTCATAGGTTGGGGTTGGCCCTGCTCTCCACTTTACTCGTTACACTCGTGCCCGTTCCGATCAGGTTTAGTTGGCAAGGATCTTACTGCTATTTAAGGGTTGGTAGCGAGGTGCATCTATCTTGTAGTTCTCTGTGCACTCCGTGCTTCCGTGCCAAAATATTAACTAATAGATACAAACCTTGGTGTAGAATATAGTCTGTAACGATATAATCGTTGAGCTATTTAGGGATGCGTTTGAAACGCGCGCCAGCAAAAGAGATGATTTTATCTCAAATTTCCCGTTTGACTTATAAATTAGAGGCTAAACTATAATGGTTCGTGCAGACACGAACCATGGCAGAAGCTATTTTTACTTCATGTTTAGGAAAGCAGGTTCCTGTTTTCATAGGTTGGGGTTGGCCCTGCTCTCCACTTTATTCGTTGCACTCGTGCTCGTTCCGATCAGGTTTAGTTGGCAAAGACCGTGCAGCTATTTAGGGTTTTAAAGCAAGGTGCTTTGATGTGAAAGTCTTCCCTGTGTGCTAAACTTCCGTGGCAAAAATCCCATTGCATATAGATGCGAACTACGGTGTAGAATATGGTTTATAACGATACAATTTTAGGTTATTAGGCACGCGTTTTGAAACGCGCGCAAACACCAAACGTACCCCGGCATCAAAATTATCCTTTTCTTAGATATTTCGTTAAAATCACAATGGTCTGACCTTCTACTTTACCTTCAATTTGTTCGGTGTTATCGTGCACCAGGCGGATGTTTTTTACTACCGTGCCCAATTTGGCACTCAGGGTTGAACCTTTAACATCAAGTGTTTTAACCAAAACAACGGTATCGCCTTCAAATAAACGGGTCCCATTGCTATCCTGATGAAATTCAACTGTACCTTCCTGTTCATGGTCGCCGGTTTTTTTAGCCCATTCTAAGGTTTCATCATCCAGGTATAATATGTCTAGGCTGTCTGCAGCCCAACCTTCATTTCTCAAGCGGCTTAACATGCGCCAGGCCACTACCTGAACAGGTGCAAATTCCGACCACATGGTTTCTGTTAAAATTTTCCAGTGACCGGCATCAAGCTGTTCATTTTTTTCAATCTGCGCTAAACAGGTTTTACAAACTAAAATACTGTTATCGCCATTGGCGTTGCTGGTTGGAGGTACTTCATATACTGACAAACTGTTTTCAGCAGTGCACAATTCGCATTTATTGCCCGAACGGGTCTGTAATTCTTGTAGTAAAGACATGTGGGTTTAAATTTTCCGCGAAAGTAATAAAACTAATCGGAATGAACAGGTATTATGATGTAGATCATTTTAATTGAATCTTTGTTTGGCGAGTTAAACTTTGCTTGATAAAAAGATATGTATTGAATCGCAAGATACATTCTATCCAATAGGTTTTTCCGTGCGTTTCAAGCATTCGTGTCAAAAAAGCGGTTCGTGGCGACACGAACCACGGCGACGGATGAATTTGAATCGCGAATGCATTCTATTCAATGGGTTTTTCTGTGTGTTCCGTGCATCTGTGGCAAAAAAAAGCGGTTCGTGGCGACACGAACCACAGTAAGATTTTGCAACCAATCGTTTATTTACCCGGCAAGTGTATTTCTGCCAGCATACATCTTGCGCTACCGCCGCCATTTTTTTCGATGGTATAAAGTTGTGCATAAATGATGCGACTGTACCGCTCCAATGTTTCAATCTGTTCAGGGTTTAAGGATAAATACGCCTGCTCTGACATTACCAGCAAACTTTCGCCGGCCGTATTGGAAACCTGTAGCATATTTCCGGCAAATTTATTCATCTGTTCCAGACTGATTTCGATAATTTCTTTACCACTACCTTTTAAACTGATACTCACTTGCAGGCGCTCTTCAGCATCGCGGATCGAATCGAGACAAACTACTGCAAAACGATCGCCAATACACATCATCACATTGGTGTGGTAAATCGGAAAATTATCACTATCTACCGCCTGAAAAACAACAGGCTCGTATCCGCTAAGCATGCAAAAGTTATTTAAAACTTCTTCATCTGTACGTACACTTAAACAAGCGTAGGCAATTTTATTGGTGCGATCTAACACCATACTGCCAGTACCTTCTAAAAAAGCATATTGCATTTCGTAAAAGCTCAGGTCGCTTACATGGTTCAGTTCAAACCGGGTTTTCAGGCCTTCAAGTATTTCTTTTCTGCGCTCTAAACGGCGGTTTTCAGAAAACATGGGGTACAGGTAAACCGAGCCATCTTCGTGAAAAGAAACCCAGTTATTCGGGAAAATTGAATCTGGCGTTTCCGGCTGCAGGGTATCGTCAACTACAGTAACATCAACATCATTTTGCCTTAACAGTTCAACAAAACCATCAAACTCTTTTAAGGCCTGTAACTGTACGTCCTGCGTTTCGGATGCTACCTGAAATTTATTGTTCGCCGCAGTTTGCTCATTGAATTTAAAATCAACCGGGCGGATCATGAGGATATGGTTGGTAGTTTGCATTTTTCTTTCTCTATTCGTCATCCTGAATTCATTTCAGGATCTTTCTGATTAGATGCTGAAATAAATTCAGCATGACGTTATATCTATAAATTGTCTCTTAAAACAGGTAAACTCATACAGTGGAAACCTCCGCGAGCGCGCGAAAGTTCTGCTGATGGCATTAAAATCAAAGTATCGGTTATGGTTTCGGGATTTACCTTGCCACTTTCCAGATCCTGGATTAAATCTTTCACATCAACTACATCAAAACCGGCTGCTTTAAAGGCTTCAACAGTTTTGTCATTCCTATCGTAACCTAAAACCACACCTTCTTTAATGGCCAACAGGTTGCACGAATCGGTCCATTGTTCTCTTGAATCGTAAGGGAAAGTATTGTTTCCGCTATAAATAATCTTCGTTGGTTCGGTACTCTTCAAATCATTCTGACTAATATCATTCAGCAAAGCTTCTACGTGTTCGAAATGTTTTGGTTCTTGCGGGTTAGCTTTGGTAAATTGAATGGCGGTAGTGGCTTCGAGTTTTTCCGGCTCTTTTAAGAAGTTGATCGGCTCGTAAGGATTGTATTTAGGTGAGTGCGCAATCGAGTTTAAAATGACCCAGGTGTTGCGTTTAACTTGTGTGAACACAGTATCCAGGTGCATGTAATCACGCTTGCTCGGTATTTTTACTACCGTTACTTTTTCTACCACATTCTGTTCAAACAAGAGTTTAATGGCTTCGTTTGCGCCGTGTTCTGATGTCCGTTCGCTACACCCGATTAATACGTGGTTGGGGCTAACCATCATCACGTCGCCACCTTCAAGCGTGGTGCTGAAAGCGGGTTCATCGCCAGGACGTAAAAAGTGCATGGTAACATCCGGAATTTCGAGAATATTGTTGCGGTAACTTTCAAACAACGGATGGTTAAAGAAAATATAGCGCATCAGAAGCGTTTCGCGTACGCGTGCTTTTTTTGCAGGTTTATTTAAGAGAATGTGGTCATTAATGGTGATGCCCACATCACGGGTAAAAATCAGGTTGGGGATTGGCGCAAAAATCATGGTATCGTTGGCCAGGGTACCCGAAATAAAGATCTCTGCAAGTTCTTTAGCCGGGGTATTGGTCAATGCGATTTGCACTTTATAGGTACAGCCTTCAATGGCACAAACAGCGGATACCAGTTTCTTCCGGATGGATTCATCCTCCAGCATTTCGCTCAATAAACTCTGTATTTCGATTACTGCTGTTGAGTTGTGAAAATCAGGATGATTAGGCTTATAGAAATTTCGGTTGGCAGCTTCAGAATCAATTTCTGCCAGTTTGCCCTTAATCTTATCTGGATCTAAAAAATACATCAACAGTTTGATGTAATAATCGTATTCACCCTTACGGATGGTATCTAAATGCACAATGTCTTCAAAAAGCCAGTCTTGTGCTTTTGAAGGTACCACTTTGCCCAAACCACTATCAGGACTATGAATTAACAATTTACGCAACCTGCCGATTTCGGTATTTACATTCACTTTAAAATTTAGATTCTGCTCGCTCATAAATAAATTAGTTATTGCAAATCTATCAGAATTTTTGAGAGTCCGAAAGTCCAGGTTCCGAAAGTCCGAAGATATAGGTTGAAATAAGTGCCGGAAATTTTTGTGGTAAATGGGGTGTATCGTTATGGGCATCCTGTCTTCCAGCCTCGGACCCGGGTCTTCAGGCTTTTTTCATGTGCAACACCTTCGTATATAAACCTTATTGTAGCGGCAGCTCCCGATTCCTTCAATCGGGACTATAGCGAAAAGAAGGACTATCGGCACCGATAAGTACTACAGCACCTTTCCAAACCTTCAGAAGCTCAAAAACCTTCGGTCTTAAACCTTTCACCTTCCACCTTTTTTACATATTTTTGGCCTATGAATTTTATTATTACCGAGACACAGAAAGCCATTTTGGAGCTTTATAAAGAAGAAATAGCTGAAAGTGTAATCAATATACAGGAAACGCGTAAAGAATTTGAAGGTCAGGCTACCATTGTGGTTTTTCCGATTACTAAAATCTCTAAAAAATCACCTGAGCAAACAGCTGCCGAAATAGGCGAATATTTAGTGGCCTATGTTGAGGATATTACCAAATTTAACGTAGTTAAAGGCTTTCTGAACCTCAGCATTGCAGAAAGTTATTTCTTAAAGCAGTTTAATGAAGAAATTTTAGCACCTGATTTCGGTAGATACCCAGCAAACGGGAAAAAGGTAATGGTAGAATATTCATCGCCAAATACCAACAAACCGCTTCATTTGGGGCATGTACGCAATAACCTATTGGGTTATTCGGTTTCCGAATTGCTTAAAGCTTATGGTTATGATGTGGTAAAAGTGAACCTGGTTAACGACCGTGGTATTCACATCTGCAAATCAATGCTGGCCTGGCAAAAATGGGGTAATGGCGAAACTCCGGAAAGTACTGGCGAAAAGGGCGACCATTTGGTTGGCAGATACTACGTCATATTTGATAAAGAATATAAAAAAGAGATTGATACCTTAAAAGCAGCAGGGCAAACCGAAGATGAAGCCAAGAAAAATGCACCGTTAATTAAAGAAGCACAACAAATGCTTTTAAAATGGGAGCAGGGTGATGAGGAAGTGGTTTCGCTTTGGAAAACAATGAACGAATGGGTATACGCGGGTTTCAATATTACCTATAAAAACCTGGGGGTAGATTTTGATAAGTTTTACTACGAAAGCAATACCTATCTTTTAGGAAAAGGCACGGTTGATGAAGGTTTGGCCAAAGGCGTTTTCTTTAAAAAAGAAGATGGGTCTGTATGGATTGATTTAACTGAGGATGGTTTAGACCAGAAACTGGTATTACGTGCTGATGGCACTTCGGTTTACATTACACAGGATTTGGGTACTGCCGAAATGAAACACGACGATTTTGATATGGATGAGTCTATTTACGTAGTAGGCAACGAACAGGATTACCATTTTAAGGTTTTGTTCCTCATTTTAGAGAAGCTTGGTAAAAGCTGGGCGAAAGGTTTATATCACCTATCTTATGGGATGGTGGATTTGCCTAACGGAAAGATGAAAAGCCGTGAGGGAACCGTGGTAGATGCCGATGAACTGATTGAAAGTATGATTACTACCGCACGTGAGAAAACCGAAGAATTGGGTAAAACCAATGATTTTCCTCAGGAAGATAAAGAAGCGCTTTACAAAAACATTGGTTTGGGTGCTTTAAAATATTTCTTGTTGAAGGTAGAACCTAAAAAACGTTTATTGTTCAATCCAGCAGAAAGTATTGATTTTCAGGGTAATACCGGTCCGTTTATTCAGTACACCCATGCCAGGATAAAATCGTTGTTAAGCAAATCGAACTATCAGTTTGCAGTTGCCAGTGAACAGTTTTCAGGGATATCAGCTGTAGAGCTGGAAATGATCCTGCAATTGGCCAAATACCCTGCAGAAATAGAAATTGCGGCCAAGGCTTTCAGTCCGGCGAGTTTAGCCAACTATTTATATGAACTGGCCAAGCTGTTCAATAAGTTTTACCATGAGGTACCTCCAATTGTGAAAACGGAAGAAGGTGACTTAAAACAATTCCGCTTAAACCTTTGTAAAAAAACTGCTGATATTATTCATGCAGGGATGCTGATTTTGGGAATCACTTCTCCGGAAAGAATGTAAGATGGTAGATGGAAGACGTATAACGTAAAATGTAAGATTGATGAGGTTTTCACACGATCAAGATGGCAACTGAACTGATTTTACTCTGTTTGGTGGCTTTTGCTGCTGGCTTTATAGATGCTATTGTAGGTGGCGGTGGTTTATTGCAAACCCCCGCCATTTTACTTATTCTACCTCACTATCCGGTTGCTACGCTTTTAGGTACAACCAAAATTCCATCAATTGCCGGCACAACACTTGCCGCCTTTAAATACGCTAAACAGGTTAAGTTTAATTATCAGGTGCTTATTGCCTGTGCAAGTACTGCATTTATTTCTGCTTTTTTTGGCGCTTTTCTAGTGAGCAGGATTGATAATTCAGTAATTAAGCCGATTATTCTGGTGGTATTGATTTTAGTAGCCGCTTACACTTATTTTAACAAACAATTTGGGATTCATCAGGAAAAGAATCATTCGGTAAAAAAGCAGGTTTTGATGTCGGCTTTTTTTGGGCTGGTTATCGGCTTCTATGATGGATTGATTGGACCCGGAACAGGTGCTTTTCTCATATTGATTTTCATTGCTGTACTTGGCTTCGATTTTATTGGTGCCAGCGCGCATGCTAAAATCGTAAATATGGCCACCAATCTGGCCGCGATTCTTTATTTTAGTTCAACTGGCCACATCTTATTTCAGTATGCTATACCCATGGCTATTTTTAATCTCTCCGGAGCTTTTTTTGGTACGAAACTGGCTTTACTTAAAGGGAATAAATTTGTGCGCATTTTCTTCTTAATCGTAGTTTTCGGAACGATTTTGAGATTTGCCTTTGATATTTTGAAATAAGGCAAAAGAAATCGATTACATCACGCATACTGATTTTTTACCATCGATTATCCTGATGGCGACATCATTTTTATTAAATTATCGGCATCGGACTTGCACCAGGATAAATCTAACTGAAAAATCGGCTCAATCTTTGCTCCAAGCCAAACTTAAATTTTATTAGTAAATCCCATTTAGATCATGAACAAATTACCAGCACTATCCCTAAAACCGTTAACCACTATTTTAATCCTCGTTACACTTTTTTTCTCGGCCTGCTCCGAAACCCCTGAACGTTTTTTCGACATTACGATCCTGAACACCAATATGATCAATGATTTTGCCAGCGCCGATCTGGCCCGGCACATTAACGATGAAACTATAGAATATCCTGATATTCCATCTAGTAAAAAGAAAGGCAACGAGGCCAGTATCAGCTTAAATAACAAGATATTATACCTGGAGCAATCGCTAGAGAAAGTAAAGAAACTTTCGCCTTCTGGTGATGAGGAAAAGGAAATAAAAAACCTTTCGCAACAATTGTACGAGATGGTAATTCCTGTTTACAAAAACGAATATCTTGCTTATGCGAAACTCTGCGACAGTAAAGGCAGCCAAAGTGCCAAAGATATAATCATCAACAGTATTGACCAGAAATATGGTGCGCGCTTTGAACAAAACTTTAATGCTTTGATGGACAAAGGCAAGGTCTATGCTCAAAAGCACAATATCCAAGTAAGTTGGGGCAAATAAAAATAAATATGCTTTTCCTCAAGTCTGACACGTTCGAATGAAAATGATTATAACAGCCAAACATTCTCTAAACGGGATTGATTGGCTGTTGTAATGTTTCGATCGGGAAGAGTTTTAGTTGATCATTAATCCTAAATAACTGAAAAATTTAAGCCATTCCTCAAATGACAAGAAATTTAAAATTAATAATGGCTTTGGCTATGATAAGTTGTGCTGTTCAGGCACAGCCTTTTTTGCTTAAATCAACTTCAGGCGCTAAACCTTTTCAATTGAATATTTATTACGGTACCGGTGGAAAGGGGGCATATGTGCAATACCGGGGCCAGCAAGGAGTGATTCCACTAAGATTAAAAAAACAGCCCGTACAGGATAAAACTTCGAAACTAAAAGTTACCTACATTTGGGATGAAGTAGTTGAAGGAAAAGTGACCGGAACTTATAAACTGAGTCAGCAAACCAATCAAATATCAGCAGCATCGTACTCAAGAAATAAAGATCATAAGCTATTTATGCTGGAGCAGGAGAAAGACGAGGAAGATTATTCTGGAAAGGTAAGTTACCTGCTGCATGGGGTAATCATATCTTTTTCGCGAGGTATGGATGAACAGCTTACCTTCGGCTATCCGGATAAGATTAAAAAAATAGCACATTTACCTGGTTTTGACAGCCAGGATCCTCAACGTAAAGGCACTATAGATGACTACAATTTTGATGGGTATGATGATGTGGCATTTTCCATTCCAGATGCCGGGATGGGTGTTTACAGAACTTTCACCATTTATCTGTACAATCCCGTGTCAAAGCGGTTCGAGTTGCTAGCAGAACCAGATGCCCCAAAAGCTAAATGTTCTGGGTTTTGTGATGTAACATTGGATAAGAAGAACAAGTTATTGCTTACAGCCTGCCGGGGCGGTGCAAACTGGTGGAATAATGTATATAAATATACTGCTCATAATCACTTAACCTGGCTAAGCGCTAAAAAAGCAGAAAATTAGCGACTTTTTCATGTTTATAAATTTGCAGTTGTAAATTCAATCAGGTATGGTTTAAGTGGTATTCCATTTTCATTGCGGAAACCACTACCTAACACCAGCTGGTATTGCTTACTGGGTTTTAAAGCCACGCTAAAAGAAGCTGAATATCCGTCATCAGAAAAGCCTGTAAATGCTTTGATCTTCAATAAATTTGTTTCCCCCAACGGTCCAAGTTCAAAATTCCGATACCTTTTATCCATTTTAGCTGAAAATTTGATGGTAACCTGCATTAGATTTGGATCAACTTTTTTGCTTCCGTTTTTAAATTCTTTAATTCCCAAAACCTTCGGCCTATCATTTTCATACTCCCTGTATAATTTGGATATGGGTTTTTCAAAATAACCAGAGCGATCAACAAATTGATATAAAGCTGATGGGTTATTATTGTCTAGCGTAATCATTTCACTGATGGCCAGATTTTTATCTTTGGCATTTTGATAATATTTTTTACAGATTTCATACCCTACATAATAGCCCAGATCGCGCATGTTAAATTCATTATTGGCATTACTGTACAACCAAAACCCAGTATCTTCAAAAAACATTTGTCTGGCAAATACGCTTCTTACCTTTTCAAAATGCTGTGTTCCGAAATAAATAGCAGGTGTTACTGATGGCTTTCCGGTAGCCATTACGGCTACAAATTCTGCCGCACCCTCAATTATGCACTGAGAAAGGAGGTTGTAGCCAATACTGCTTTTTTGCTGGGTATGCACATATTCATGCACATTTAAGAATACGGTTCCCCCAATCGGGTTGCTGTTGAAAAAAGTTTTTAGGTGTGATAGTGCATTAGGGAACTCCGAAGAAATAGTGTGAGTGTCAGCTAAGGCAAGTTCACTGCCGATCAGCACGTTTCCATCTAATGTCGTGCCGTTGGTGCGTAAGGCTCCAATGGTAAAATAAATATGGGCAGGTTTAAGTTTTTTGTAAATCCTGGCTAATTTATCTACCTCTATTGCAATACTATCTGCAAACTCATTCGCGCGCAGGGTATTGGCCCTTATCGAACGCCAAAAAAGCGGATAGTGATAAATCGCATCCAGATAAGATTTAGCCGTGTATCCTCTCGCTTTCATGATCAATTTTAAGCCATCAGTACCCTGTTTAATAAACAGATCGTTAATGTAACCTGTGTGCAAAGTACTATCACCGGTCTCTTTAATCTTATCATAAGCTGTCCAAAAGTTTTTAATATCGGATGTAATGATATACTGATTCGTGTTTTGGGCATTTGCTTTTAATAAAAATATGGAGATAAGGAAGATTAAGATAGATGCTTTCAAAGCGAGCTGTTTTTTAAAATTAATACAATATAAAATCTGAAATAAACATAATCAATCTGTGGCATTTTATCCAGTCAGCAAATCGAGCTAAAATTAAAAATCGCTGAAGCATGGTAAGCTTTAAGCAAAGGGTATATCATACAGGCAATGGCCGGTTATCTTTTATTTACTTGTCCAAATTCAATAATTTCTTTCTCTTTAGGTAATTGCTTGTTTCGCACTTCATCAAAACCATCCTGATATCCTAACCGATAGGAGTCAATTACGTAAGGTATGCCTTCTCCCAAAAGGAGCTGGGCAGAAGTGGTTACCTCAAAATGCAGATGCGGTTCCCGTGCATCTCCGGAATTACCGATGTTGCCCAATAATTGCCCTTTGGTTACATGATCTCCCTTTTTAACCTTTAGGCTACCTGAATTCATGTGCATATAATGGGCATATTGCCCGTCACCAAGATCAATTACGATATGGTTGCCAGGCAGTTTTTCGAAGGTGAGTGGCACTGCCGGATGAAAGGCTTTTCCGTGGCCGGGAATGTTATCCGGTAATCCGTCTGTAGCAGTGATGACCGTACCATCGCCAACAGCAAATATTTTTTCGCCGTAACAGAAATACGATTGCACATTTGCGGGATCGCCTGAAAAAGAAAGGCTATCTTTAACTTTTTTCCAATCAATGGCAAATCGCCTCGAATTTATCGCACGTCCGCCAAGAATGATATTTCCCCGTCGGTGATGATTATCAATGCCGTTGCCTGGACCATCGGCTGCAATCCAATCCGAACCCGTTACAGGTGCTTTGAGTGTTTTAATTTTCGTGGTATGCGTACTTACTGCTGCTCCATTTAAAGAATCATCCGATGTAATGATCCGATGAATGATGCTGTCGGGAAAAACCACACCTTTGTTTGTTTTGGCTGCTATATATAACACTGCACTTTTCCCGGCTTCAATAGTTAGTCCATCTTTTGAATTATTGTTACCCAAAATTTTCACCATGCTTCTGAGTTCCAGCGAGTCGAAAGATACGATCGGAGAGTTGCTTTTCCGGTTTCCATTAAGCAGTTCCATACGTTGTAAACGAATGGGTGAAGCACTAAAGTTCGTGAGGTAAAGTTCATAGATCAGGAAAAGATTTGGTTCGTTCGGAAAAGCAGTAGGGCCAAATGGTACACGCATTTCCAATTGCAGCGGAAATGAAAAAGGCTTCGCTGGTACATACTGAGCAAGTGAACGACTCAAAAAAACAAAGCTGAATAGCAAAATTAAATAGGATAATCTCAAGCCTTTACTTTTCATTCTATAAGTATTTACCTGTTAGATGTGACTTAATGCATCGAGGTTACATGGATACGATTAATAATATCAATATGCAGTTATTTATGATTAGTTACTCAAGACCTTAATTGTTGCTTTTCCTGATGGCGGTTCCTATCACTTTTCCATACCTTTTGCCAGCAATATTTTGCCTTTTTCGGCTACCAGTACAGAGCCGTTAAACTGTTTTTGATTATACATTACCGTAAAAACACTGTCTAGCTGAGTCTGGAAAGTTTGCTGAGCAAATACATTGGTGCAAGTAAGCAATAGGAGCGCAATAATTCGGATTTTATTCATCAATCAAATATTTATTTACCAGACACCAAAATTAAGCCTATGTTGCATCTCACATTCAAATTTTATTGAAGTATTGGTATTTCAATCCAATATTATCATAGGCTTTAATTTATAGCTATATAAAATCTAAATTTGATATCATCTTCGATTCGGCTTCAAATAGTCTCGATTGAGTTACATTGATGGTTAATCTGATGCGCATCTTTGCTGCATCAAATTAAAGATTATGCAGATAAATGAAAATAAAGTTGCACTCGTATCAGGTGCAAATACTGGTGTGGGCTTTCAGATTACCAAAGCCCTCGTAGAAAACGGGTATACCGTGTATGCCGGTTCCCGCGACCTGCAAAAAGGAAAAGCCGCGGTTGAACAGCTGGGGGAATCGGCCATCGTGATCCAACTGGATATTACGGACAATGAATCGATCAGAACAGCGGTTAAAACCATTGAAGATAAATCTGGATACCTGAAGTTGCTGGTCAACAATGCGGCGGTTTCTCACGCTGGTAAGCCCGGCCGCACCATGGAGGATGTATTGGGTTCGCAACGTGCCAGCATTGTACCGATTGACGAGCTGAAAATGGTTTGGGAAACGAATGTTTTTGGGACACTGGCCCTAACACAGGCCTGTTTGCCTTTATTGCACCAAGCGCCAAACGCCAGAATTGTAACCGTTTCCAGTGCGCTGGGATCGCTCACGATCAATGCCAATCCGGAGAACCCGTACCGTTTAAATTTCGACGCCGCATACGGAGCTTCAAAAACAGCACTGAATGGAATCTTTCTGTCACTCGCGATCGATCTGGAGCATACCAACATCAAGGTTCACCTGGTAAGTCCGGGCTTTACCGCAACGGCCCTTAATAATTTTCAGGGAACCGACACTGTGGAAGAAGGTTCTAAAGAGCCGATCCGCGTGGCGCTGGCTGAAGATCTTCCGAACGGAAGTTTTACTGGTCCGGCCAATTTCAGTGGTGAAGACAATATCCTACCCTGGTAATTTTTAACAGTTAAAACCTATGATCGCCAATCATAGGTTTTTTATACATTTATAGCATGAAAGGTAAGGGAGATAAACTGATCCGTTTTATATCGATATCGGAAAGCCATCAGGCCTTCGGGCTACCGGCGCCGCAGCATCCGTTGATCAGTCTGGTCCATTTCAATCAGAACAATCCGTTCAATACAGCGATGGCACCAATCTATGACGTGTTAAGTTTTTATAAGATTACTTTCATTACGAGAAATAGGGGCAGACTAAAATATGGCCGGAATTATTACGACTTTGATGAGGGCAGCATGCTGTTTATGGCACCTAACCAGCTGATCGGAAGCAATGATTATAACAGCGAAACCTATTGTTACATTTTGCTCATCCATCCTGATTTCCTGCTCGGGCATCCCATCGCCCGGAAAATAAAACAGTACAGCTATTTTTCTTATGCATCCAATGAAGCACTGCATCTGTCAGATGTTGAACGAGAGATTATTCTATCGGTTTATCAAATCATGGAGCAGGAACTCAATAGCCGAGTAGATGAGTTCAGCGAGGAGGTCGTAATTGCCCAACTCGAGTTGTTGCTGAGCTATGTCAATAGATTTTACAAGCGGCAGTTTATTACCAGGAAAATAGCCAATAATGATATTCTTCAAAGAACCGAAAGCATTCTTGATAGCTATCTCAATAACCAGGAAGCACTGCGCCAGGGCCTTCCAACAGTACATTACCTGTCTGAGCAGCTCAATATCTCTTCTGGTTATTTAAGTGATATGTTACGCACTTTGATCGGCCAGAACGCCCAGCAATATATCCGCAGCAAACTTATCGAAAAAGCAAAGGAAAGACTAACCGGTACTGACCTGACGGTGGCAGAGATCGCTTATGAATTGGGGTTCGAACATCCGCAGTCTTTCAGCAAGATGTTCAGGGTTCGGACGGGCCTTTCGCCTATGGAATTTCGGATTGCTTATGATTGATAATGCGCTTAATAGAAATCTATAGTTAACTGATGATCAGATCACATCAAAGCTATCGTTAAAGGCAATGCACAGCGTAAACTTATCATAAAAAAGAGGGCTGTATTAAGGCTATCCTTTCGTAACTTGCTACCATGATTAGCAATCAACTTTCAAATGCAACCAACTTTTTAGCTTTTGTCTCTTCTCTTTCACCTCTTGAAAACGAAGTAAACGACACTTTGCGATCAAAACTTTATCAGAAGAAATTTCAGAAAGGAGAATTGATTTTAGAAGCCGGAACGGTATGTAAGCGAATCTATTTTGTAGACATTGGACTGGTTAAAACTTTCTTTTATACGGATACAAGGGAATTCATTATGCGTTTTTTTGCTGAAGGGAATATGTTTACTGTTCTAGACAGTTTTGTACTTCAACAACCATCCGCATATGCTGTTCTGGCTCTTGAAGATACGGTAATCACCTGTCTCAATTATGATGACCTAGACATGTTCTGCAAGCGATATCACGCTGTGGAAACCTTTTACCGGAAACTCCTTTCGCTGGCCGCAGTAAATATGATGGATAGGATTGGCAGCAACCTGGAAGAAAAAGCCCAAATAGCCTACCATAAATTCTTAAATGCATATGGGCCGCTTATGCAACGCATCAGCCTGGCGGATGTGGCATCTTATCTGGGTATTACACAGGTTTCTTTGAGCAGAATCAGGTCCATGAAATAGTTTTTATCATTTGATAAATGCTGGATTATACAAGGGTTGTACTTTCGGGTTAAAATTAATCCGTTATGAAAAACCCATTATCATCATCCCAAAAATTAAGCTTGTTGGTAGCCTGTACTTTTACCCTTGTAGCACCCATCATGGGATATCTTTCTATTGGACTTCCGCCTGTTATTATAGTAGGCGGCTCTGCATTGGTTGGCCTGTTTTGCTGGTATTTTACGTATTTAAAAAAGCCTGTAGAACCGAACATTATCCTCCCGCTTTTTATCCTTACCGTTGCTGGTTTGCAGATTCATATTGTTGAGGAGTACCTCATGGGCTTTGCACCGGCAATGAGCAGACTGTTTGGTATTCCATGGAGCGAAAAGAATTTTTTGATGGTGTTTGCGCTAATCGGTCCGGTGATTTATACCCTTACTTCACTTGGGTTGTATTACAAGTTACCGATAGCCGGATTTGTGGCTTGGTTTATATTTATTGGCCCGGGTGTGGCAGAATTTACCCATTTTATTTTTCCGCTGATTGCGCCCAACTTGCTTCCACATGATCCACACTCGTTAACGGCCTCGATTAAAGGCACCAGAATACCACAGATGCCTAATTTTTATTTCAGAACCACCGGGCAGTATTATTTTCCGGGAATGTGGACTGCAGTTCTTCCGATGATTCCGGGGTGCCTGGCTATTTATCGTTTACTGATCAGGAAAAAACAATCATTTAAATCAGCAGAACCAACCAATGTTTAAACAGTTATTCTGTCATCAAGTAAGTATCTGGCTATTTTTCTTTCGGCATTGTAAGGCAATTTAAATTTTACTGAACTATTTTCTGCGGGTTATGTTGTTATTTAAACTAATAATATTGTTATGATAGACCCTAAAGAAAAGGAAGCGCAGCCGCAAGACGAAAATGTGGAGCAGCAGGATAAAACCGGTCAGAATTCAAACTGGAATGAACATCAACGCATTGATGAGGAAGGGAATGAACTAGAACAAGATGATATTAAATAAAATCCTTATGAAGAAGATATTAATGGTGTTAACGTCGCACAGCACGATGGACAATACCGATGGAAAAACAGGTGTTTGGTTAGGTGAGTTTACAGATCCCTACTATGAATTTATAGATGCGGGTTATCAGGTAACTTTAGCCAGCCAGAAAGGTGGAAGGCCGCCTGTTGATCCTATGAGTGAATTAACAGAGCATGTAACTGGCGCTAACCGTAGGTATAATGATGATGAGGTGGCAAAAACGGCTTTTTCGCAAACCCAGGTTTTGGATCAGATCAGGTCTGATGACTACGATGCAGTGTTCTATCCTGGAGGTCATGGCCCGCTTTGGGATCTTGCCCAAGACAATAACAGTGGAATTTTGATCCTGGATTTTCTGGATGCTGGAAAACCGGTTGCTGCTGTATGTCACGGACCAGCCGCATTAATTAGTGCAGAAAGGCAACGCCCAGGGTTTTTAAAGGGGAAAATCATATCCGCCTTCAGCAATACCGAGGAAACTTTAGTGGGTCGAAGTGGTAATGTACCCTATCTGCTTCAAACGAAACTTGAAGAGCTTGGTGCAGCGGTAAAAACGGCACTCGTGCCATTTTTGTCGCACGTTGAAAAAGATGGTTTGCTCATCACCGGTCAAAATCCACTATCGGCGGGCCCAGTAGCGAAGGCGCTGATCAATTTGTTAAATGATACAGCAGAAGCCGGGCAATTAACAGAAATCGCTCAAATTTAAATTCTGTAAAAAAATGTGAACCCAGCCGTTAAAACGGTTAGGTTCACATATTGATATTTGATGATAATACTTAACACAGATATTTAATAATGCATCATTCCTAAATAAAATGGATCAATAATATTCTGGGTTTTTACTTCGTGTCTTTCCAAGCGTTTTCATCATCCCCGAAAATCTGTATGAGTTTTTGGATGGATTCTTTAGTAGGCGAAGCAAAATCCTCAATCCCCTCTACGGTCTCTTCGCTGATAGGGGAAGCTCTTGCAAACATCAATTCTTCATAAGCCCTTAATGCGTATTCGATATTCTGATAAACCCCGTTCGTCAGGCACTCGCTTAAGTCAAGTGCATCCAGCATCGCTAAATTTACGCCCTCGCCATTTGGCGGCATCAGATGAGCGGCATCCCCCAAAATGGTGATATTGGGTTTGGTTTGCCAGCGTTGTTTTAACGGGTGGTAAAGGAGCGGCCGGTAGGTGTAGTGTGAACAGGAGCTAAACAATGTATGGAATGCCAGATGCCAGCCATTATAAAAATTGCTAAGATAACCACTTACCTCCGCAGGACGATGAAAATCTATACCGCTAACCTTTTCCCAATTTTCAGGATACATAGATGCTGCATAAAAGGTTAGGCCGCCATCACCCCTTGGCTGAACCATAAGCATTTTTCCCGGTCCTGTTGCCATAAGATTTCCATTATTTAGCAGGCTGTAAATTTCAGGACAAGCTGTTTTGGGATCCTCGATCTCTCCCTGAATGATGGCTGCACCAGTGTATACTGACTTGATATCTGTTACGTATTCGCGGATGCAGGAGCGGTAGCCCTCACAGCCAATAACCAGATCAGAATTGGCGTAGGTGCCGTTTTTGAATTGCATTTCCCATCTGCCATTAACTAAAGAAAGGTTAAGAAGTTGACTGTCCCACACCACGGTGCCGGGAAGTAATGAATCGATCAGGATATCCCTGAGCGCACCGCGGTCAATTTCGGGGCGAAAATGTTCATCGCCAAAAGTAAATCTGCCACTTTGAAAAGAATCATCCAATAAGATATCTGCATTTTCATCTACCAGCTTGAAGCTATCTGCGCCTTGCATATACCGGGCTTTAAAAGCATCCATCAGGCTGGCTGCTTCAAGCACTTTCAGTCCAGAATTATAGTGCAGATCCACAATTGCACCTTGTACACGTGCTTTTTGATTAATATCCCTTTCGTATACTTTTACGTCTGCACCTTTAAGCTGTAATAAGCGCGCCAGGGTAAGTCCCCCTGGTCCACCACCAACAATTGCTATTTGGCGACCATTTATTAAATTTATTTTTTTAGAAGTTTCCATATGCCATTTTATTAGCACAAAAGAACACCATTTGATTTGTATGATGAAAGTCTATTCCGTGTAAGTATAGGACTATTCGCGGTTTTTACGCCTGAAGTGTAAAGGTTGTGACCCGGTAACTTTTACAAACAGTCGTATGAAATAAGAATAATCATCATAACCAAGTTCAGTTGCAATTTCCTTTACTGATTTGTCGGAGTGAAAAAGAAGCCTTTTAGCTTCTAAGATAACGCGTTGATGTATATTGTTCGAAAGTGATTGCCCGGTAGCCGTTTTTACACACTCATTGAGATAAGAAGCTGACAGGTTCAAAAAATCTGCATATAATGCCGGACGTTTCACGGTTTTGTACCGAACCTCCAGTTCTTTTCTGAACGCTTTGGCTACAACATGAAACCTATTGTGATTTTCAGTAAGCTTGGATTGCGCCTGATAAAGTGAGGTGATGAATGCGGCTAAGGTATTGATGCTCTCTTTTAACGTGGTATGATATAAGTTGGCTTCAAATGCTGTGAAAAGCGTATAAGATACACCAACCATTTGCAATAAAATGGAAAGGATTTCATTGCTTAGTTCCAGAATACTTGCTGGCATAAGGTTGTTCAGTACCCTTAGGTATTCTGGATGGAGGTTTTCGTCTTCAATGATCCAGGTGCTGATTTGGGCGCTTTCAAATGCAATCAACCTGTGAACCTGGTTTGGATGGAGGTATATGATTGCGGGTGCCTGAATACTGTAGATTTGAAAGTCTATCTCAATGTGTGTAATTCCTTTTTCCTGTAAAATGAACGTATAGCCATGATCACGATGTGACCGCCGGACATGCTCATTATCAGGATATCCGTCAAAGTATTTTCTTAACATCATGATGCCCCGGCTAGTACCTTTAGGTAAAATGTTGACCGGAATATGTATTACCTTTTTTGCCATAGCTGGAATTTAGCAAAGATATCAGAAAAGACGGATTCAAAATATTGTTGCAACCATTCTAGTTTGTTTATCATCATATCAGATATGGAAATATCAACATATTTTGTCAAAAGGCTATCTTTCACGGTATTCGCATTATTTATCTTTCTCCATGCAAATGCACAATATATATTTACTGGTATGGTTAAGGATTCCCATCAACAGCCAGTTCCGCATTGCTCAATAGTGTATAAAAAAGCAGGACCAATAACGTCATTGATTTGCAATAAAAATATGAATCCTTAGCGGGTATTTTGTTTACTACAGTACATCAAATCTATGAATTGAAGAAGCTTAGCAAATGGCTAAAACCTTTTAATGGATTGTATAATAAATACTGTTTCAAATAATAATAGGGTACAATGGAAGATTTCTGACTGAGTAAAGCATATCATAGTGGTAAAATCAAGAAGAGTGAAGTTGAAAAGACACATTTTCACAAAACATAATTTGCCATATAGGTGTTAGGTGTACAATTTTATGAAAAAACACCATACAAACCTACGCCCCACGCCTTGGCAGCGACTTGTAGAAATGCTTCATGTAGAGCGCTCTACAATTAATTACATCTTTTTATATGCCGGCTTCATTGGGGTAATCGGATTATCTCTTCCACTAGGTACGTCAGCGGTTTTTAATCTGCTCGCCAATGGCTCTATGTACAGTTCAACCTATATTTTAATAGCTGCGATTTTAATCGGAATTGTGGTTGGTGGAATACTACTTATGGGCCAACTTGCCCTGGTAGAGTATTTAGAGCAGAAGATTTTTATCAAAGCGGCAATTGGATTTGCCTACCGTTTGCCCAGGATCAAAAAAAAGGAGTTTGAGGGCGAGGATCCAAGGGAACTGGTGAATAGGTTTTTTGATGTGCTCACCATTCAAAAAGGTCTTACCAAGCTGTTGATAGATATTGTAGCATCAGGCGTACTTATATTGTTTAGCGCCATACTGCTCTCATTCTACCACCCGATATTTATTGGTTTTGGAATCTTTACCATTGCTTGTATTATTGTAATTATTGCCATTTATTACCGTAGGGGAGTAGAAACCAGTATTGAGGAATCAGAGTATAAATACGAGGTTGTGGCTTACCTGGAAAATGTTGCCGACAATTTGGATGCTTACCGTGGGCAAAAGCATGAAATGGATAAAATAGTAAAAATGACAGATGAAATTACCTCCAAATATGTGGAAGCCAGAAACGATCACTTTAGCATTTTGAAACGAATGTTCGCCAGTGCAATAGTTTTAAGGACCACCTTAATGGGAGCACTTTTGCTCCTGGGGTCATATTTTGTCGTTAACAGAGAGATGACTTTTGGGCAATTTGTTGCAGCAGAAGTAATTATTGTACAGATTTCTTATGCCGTTGAAAAGTTGATGACCAGTTTAAATACCGTTTTTGATATGGTAACAGGCAGCGAGAAACTCGCCGTGGTAACCGATATGGAACTAGAGGAAGGAGGGCAACAGCATGATTAATCAGACCAAAAAACTGGTGGTGAGCAAGGTGAATGAATATGCAGTATTATCTAAAGTGCAACTTATTTCTGTTAATGGACCAAGGTTACTTGGAAGAATAATGATTGGGGTAGCTGTGCTTTTTGTGATCATATTGCTACTTCCCTGGAGACAGACCATATCAGGTCGTGGAACTGTTACAGCCCTGCGCCCTGAAGACAGGCCGCAGACCATACAAAACCAAATTGGCGGGCGTATTGAGTACTGGGCGGTAACCGAAGGACAACAGGTGAAGAAAGGCGATACCATTCTGGTACTTTCTGAAACCAGTCACTCATACTTCAATCCCGAACTGCCTGAACGTTTGGGTGAGCAGCTTAATGCCAAAAGGGGGAGCGAGCAAGCTGCAGAACAGAAAATTTCTGCAAATGATGCTAAGATCAATGCCCTGAACAATGGCTTAAAAGTACAGCTTAACGCGGCCCGCAATTACGTTAAGCAGGCAAGAAATAACGTAACTATTGATAGTGCCGAACTGGTGGCCGTAAAAAACATTTACCAAACCAGTAAAGTAAGATTGGAACGCTATGAAGTAGGGTATAAAAATGGCCTTTTTTCCTTGACTGATATCGAATCGAGAAGATTGAAGCTTGCCGAAGATAAAGCCAAAGAAGTTGCGCAGGAGAACAAACTCAATAGTTCGAGGCAATCACTGGCCAATGCCGTTATCGAACTTGACAACATAAGGGTAAAGTATGCACAGTCTTTAGCCTCTGCCCAGTCAGACCTTAGCTCCGCGATTTCCGGTAAAGCATCTGTAAGGGAAGAGATATCAAAATTGCGCAATGAAATGAGAAATATCGATATCAGAAGGGGGCTTTACGTAGTGCGTGCGCCGCAGGATGGTTATATCGTAAAAACATATAAAGCAGGTATTGGCGAGAATATTAAAGAAGGAGAGTCTGTGGCAACGCTGCAGCCATTATCTCCACAAGTTGCTGCTGAAATTTACGTTGATGCGATGGATGTTCCACTCATTTTGGACAGCAGTAATGTTCGGCTACAGTTTGAGGGCTGGCCTTCAGTTCAGTTTTCTGGTTGGCCATCGGTTGCGGTAGGTACTTTTGGAGGTAAGGTATCTGTTATTGACAGGGTAAGTACAAACGGCAAATACCGAATTTTGGTTAGGCAGCTTGATGGCGTACCTAAAAGCGATGAACCATGGCCGATTCAATTGCGTCAGGGCTCTGGGGTTTACGGTAGGGTGATTTTACGCTCCGTTCCGGTATGGTATGAAATCTGGCGACAGCTCAATGGGTTTCCACCAAGTTTAGACAAGGCACCAACAGCCGAAAATATCAATAACAAATAAATGAGAACTTATTACGCAACGCGTGCTTCAGGTTCAGGATGGTTAGCGGCATCATTTAAGCGCAATTTTTTCATAATATTCCTGTCTGTTATGATTTTATCTGCATCTGCTCAGCAAAAAGCAGATGCAGGCGACCAGGTATTTTCAATCCGCGATTTACAGGAAATTGTACTAACAGGACATCCGGTTGTTAAACAAGCTGCCCTGCTACCTAAGGCCTCACAAGCCAAAGTACTGCAATCGCTGGGAAATTTCGATCCGGAAGTGGTAGCCTCCTTCGGTAGGAAAATTTTTGGTGGCACTGAATATTATAACCATTGGAATAGCCAGCTCAAGGTTCCGCTTTGGCTGGCAGGCGCCGATTTAAATATTGGCTATGACCGTAATGTAGGTACTTATAATAATCCAGAAACCAGAACCAGTAATACCGGGCTCACAGGTATAGGTCTAAGCATTCCGCTGGGGCAGGGGCTGTTGATCGACTCGCGCAGAAGTACGCTGCGCCAGGCAAAGATTATGGTAGACTATGCAGAAGCAGATAAAATTTCGCAGATTAATGCGGTATGGCTTTATGCACTCAAAGACTATTGGAGCTGGTATTATGCTTTCGAACAGCAACGTTTTACTGCTGAAGGCGTTGATCTCGCTGAAAAAAGATTCCGCGCTTTAAAAGAGCAGGTACTTATTGGAGATAAGCCACCGATTGATTCTGTAGAGGCATCTATTACGCTTCAAGACCGCAGGGTTCAGCTTCAGGAAGCTAATGTTAAATTAAACAATGCACGGCTTGTACTTTCCAATAATCTATGGTCTGCTGATGGTGTGCCGCAGGAACTTCCTTCGCTTGCTGTACCCGAAAATGTAGCAGATACACGGGCTGTGGTGAACAATCTGCAGCTCGATTCATTGGTAAGCCATGCCACACAAGATCATCCAACGCTGTTAAAGATCAAAAGCAAGCAGGCACAACTAAGCGTTGAGGAGAAGTATAGGAGGGAGATGTTAAAGCCAAAACTAAGTGTAAAAGGTGCTTTTTTAGCCGGCCGCAGAGATTTTTCTTATGTAGCAGATAGCTACGATTTTCGGTTAGCCAATTATAAGGTTGGTATCGATTTTTCTATCCCTTTGTTTTTAAGAGAGGAGCGTGGTAAACTCCGTGAGGTAAAAATAAAACAGGCTGATATGGAATACGGTCTACAGCAAACAGGTAGAGAAATCCAGACTGCAGTTTTGTCTGCATTTAATCAATACAAAGGTTATCAGGGACAACTTGAGCTACAAACCAGGAATGTTGCCAGCCAACGTACACTAGTTAATGGTGAGCAGCAAAAGTTTGACCTGGGAGAAAGCAATCTTTTTTTGATCAATGCGAGAGAAACCAAACTCATCGAAATGCAGGTTAAGCGGGCTGAGCTGGTAGCTAACTTGCAAAAAGCTATGGCGGAGATTTATTATCAGGCAGGAAAACGTTTAGAACGCTGATAGCTATAGTATCAACTTAATCTTTTGGCTCCCAAAGTTGAATTTTGTTGCCTTCCGGATCTAAAATATGGACAAATTTGCCGTAATCGAATGTTTCAATCTGATCAACAATGGTCACATTTTCTTTTTTAAGCACTTCAACTAGTTGCTCCAGGTTTTCAACCCTATAATTGATCATGAAATCCTTTGCCGAGGGCTCGAAATATTTTGTGTCTTCAGGGAATGGATTCCATTGCGTAAGTCCCTTTTTGGTACTGTCTGTTATATCGCGCCATTCGAAACTGGTTCCATATGGCGTAGTGTCGAAACCCAGATGTGTTTTATACCACTGGTTAATTGCTTTGGGGTTCTTGCATTTAAAAAATATGCCGCCTATACCGGTTACTCTTTTCATTTCTTGTTTATTGTTGCTCATAATTGTACTGGCGGTAAAACCTGAAAGAAAGGATGCTGCCAATATGAGGAGAACTAATCCCGTTTTTTTTACTTTGATTGTCATTTTACCTTATAATTTATTGCTGATTTAATGGGTATGCCAATTTCCAGATCGAAATGGTTCCAGTTGCACACATTTTCTTTATCTAAGAATATTTCCAGCCCGGGCTGAGCTTCACATTCATAATCACTATTGATCAGCCAGTTGTCGAAAAGGAAATTGATGCCTGCTCCAACCAGTTTGATATCGCCGCACACGTTGGTAAATGCATATTTACATGCCGGCAGAACTGTCGTTTGGACCGTGCTGCCTTGGCTTAACTTAAAATTTTCAGGCAGGGTTATGCAGGCCTCATAATTATATTTCTTTTTTGGAGTTACTTCTGGATCATCTTTAGACATACCAAAAATGGTCTCTGTTTCATAAATACCCACTTCCTTTGACCAATCGATCAATTTTGAAAACGCTAAAATTACTACTCCCTGTTTAAACGCGTCAGTTATCCGGATGTATGCAATTCTCCTTTCCTTCATCTGTTTTATCTGTACAGGAAAAAGCTGTTTCAGTTCTTCTTGTTTCAGGTCACAATGATATTCATTTACCGGCTGTAATTCTTTGCAGATCTTGCTGTTTTTTATTTTACCGCCTTTACGGTAAAGGCCGGGTGAGGTGGCAAAGTATTGTTTAAATTGGCGTGATAATGTTGCTGCGGAGGAGAAACCACATGCTGCTGCGATTTCGAAAATGGGTTTTTTAGAAAATTTAAGAAGACGGGCAGCTTTTTCGATCCGCATCCTACTGGTAAAAGCATGAACAGTCTCGCCCATTACAGCGGTAAATATCCGGTGGAAATGAAATGCCGAAAAGCACGCAACAGCTGCCAGCTCTTCTAGAGAAACAGCTCTGTCCAGGTTTTGGTTAAGGTAGTCAATTACCTGATTAATCCTTCGCTGGTAAATATAGGTCGATCTATTCATGCAATTTCATATTAAGCTATTGATATGCTGATTTGTATTTCATCAAAACAGGCTTAACCATTTGATATAAAGACCGTTACTAAATTACAACTGAAAGGACATAATTTATAGACTTGATTTCCATCAGGCCGCATCTTCTGCCATTAGTTTATCCATTATTTTTTTCAGAAATTTTACTTTGTTCTTTTTTACTTCTTCGATAAATGGAGAAGATTCATCCGTATCGGATAGGTGACTGCTACCCCAAAGCGCTATTTCGATCACAGCAGGTATTAAATCAACACCTTTTTTACTCAGTTTATAAAGCCCTTTTACTTTGTTATCAGGATAGGGTAATTTGATGATTATTCCTTGTTCTTCCAATACCTGTAACCTATTGGCCAATATATTCGTCGCTATTTTTTCTTTCGCTTTTGTAAAATCACCATAAGTACGGGTTTTATGAAGCATAAGGTCGCGCACAATCAACAGAGACCACTTGTCGCCGAAAATATCCAGTGATGAACTGATGGGGCAATCGGAACGCTTTTCATTTGTTTTCATATTTTTATAATTACTACTTGCGATTTGAAAGTAAATATTTATTTTTGTGCTTGCAATTTGAAAGTTAAATTTCAATTTTTAACTTGCAAATTAAAAGCGAATTTAATTATTTTAAATTAATAAAAGAAAAGATGAAAGACTATTCAACAACACAAAGGGATGAAAAAATATTGGTAACAGGGGTTACTGGTTCGATGGGAAAAGCTACGGTTGAGCAATTATTAAAAAAAGGAATTCCGGCAAGCCAGATTATCGGGCTTTCCCGCAAAAAAGAACAAATAGAAGATTTGGCTAATCAAGGTGTAGAAGTACGTTTTGGTGATTATTTTGATTATAATTCACTATTAAGCGCGTTTGAAGGTATTGATAAGGTGATGCTCACCAGCACGGTTGCTTTCACAGACCGTTCTACCCAACACTTTAATGCAATTACTGCCGCACGCCAGGCTGGTGTTAAACACGTGGCGTATATGGCTGTAATGCGTAAAGAAGGTTCAAGGCGCATCCTGCCTGAGGTTACGGAGTCTGATCTTTTTACCGAACAGGTACTTAAATCTTCAGGTCTTGATTACACCATTGTATACCATCCACCTTTTACTGATGTTTTATCGCTCTACTTTGATCCCAATCCTTACCAAAACGGAATAAAAGTTCCGGCAAATAATGGAAAAATGGCTCCTGCCACAAGAGACGAACTGGCTGAAGCCCATGCCATAATACTATCTACGCCAGGACACGAAAAGAAAATGTACTCATTAGGAGGCAGTCAAGCCGTTTCGTTTGCAGACATTTCACAAATCCTTTCCGAAATAAAAGGTCAACCTGTTCCTTTTACAACTATTACAACAGAAGCATATATTGATGGAATAGTGGCAAAAGGAGTTCCGCTTCAGGTTGCCGAATTTTTAACGAGCTGGATAACCGCAATGGAAGGAGGTGAATTTGAGTATCAATCAGGCGATTTGGAGCGCTTGTTAGGTAGGAAAACAAAAACTTTAAAGGCGTATTTCGAATCAACAATGGATTAGTACATGCTGAGGTTACGATAAAATACACTGTCATTAAGTTAAGCCATTGGCATAGGTGACAATAATTTAACCACAGATAAAAAGGATATGCACAGATATAAAATCCGTGTATATCTGTGGTTAAAAACCTTAACATAATGATATTGAACATAAATAAGGTGCGAGGGAATTGACGGTTTCAGCAAATCAATTTATTCCCTTTTACGGTTATCCGTAAAGAAAAACTTAAACTTGATGCGATATTTGACACGCAGGATCTGTCAGATAATTAATATTAATTGATAACTTAAAAATGTTTTCTTCATAATCTTTTATATTTTTAGATTAAATACAGGAACTAAATCATATGGCAATTAATCTCCAAAAAGGACAAAGAGAAAATTTAAAGGCTCCGAAATTTACCATCGGATTGGGCTGGGACACCAATAACTTCGGAGGTAATGATTTTGATCTTGATGCATCGGTATTTATGCTGGGCGAAAACAAAAAGCTGATCAGCGATGATCATTTTATATTCTACAACAACCTCACTTCGCCTGATGGTGCTTTGGTACATACCGGAGATAACCTGACAGGTGAAGGTGATGGGGATGATGAGGCCATAAACGTGGATTTGTCTATTGTTGATCCTTTAGTGAGTGAGCTATGTATAGTGGTAACGATCCATGAGGCTGAAGTGCGCAGGCAGAATTTTGGACAGGTCCGTAATTCATTTGTGCGGATTGTAGACAAGGATGGTATAGAGTTATTAAAATACGAACTGGAAGAGGATTTCTCGATCGAAACCGCAGTTGAATTTGGGCGGATTTACCGCCGTAACGGCGAGTGGAGGTTTGAGGCCGTTGGCGTAGGGATGAAGGGCGGCCTTCAGGATTATATCAACAGGTACCAATAATTGATGGATGAAGATACCGGCCGCATAAGGAATGTCGGCCGGATGATATTATAGGTAGGGATAACTGCTGAGCTGATTTGGAAATACCGGCAGAAGTTGATTATCTTAGTGTATATGGCAGTGAGGTATAATTTATCATGCTTTTAGCTGCCGCAAGCTAAATTAAAGGACTCTTATCAATAACATTCATGGATTTATCTATAGTTGATGTGACCGGTGCAGGCGAGCGCATCTCATTTTCCCTTGCTGGTGATGATGCCTTTGCGGTAGATAGGTTGGGTGACGAATACCAAAAGCAGTTAAACCTGTCTGGCCAGCAGGTCGATATCCTTAACCGTTTATGGTATCCAAGCAACAATTTCAGCAGCATTCCCTTTTGCAGGTCGCAGATCGTCAAACTTTTCGTGCTTATCCTGGATGATCTTGCTTATAAATACCAAAAGCAGGGAACAGCCATTGAAGTAGAGTTTAATACTGTGGCAGACCTGATGACACGGAGCCGTTTCAAAAACGGGCTCAATGATTATAGTTATAAGCATACCATGTTATCCTCACTGACGGATATCTACTATAATATTTTTAAACATGCCGAGAATGCGCTCAGGGTTCATTATGGACATACGCGAAAAATAAACACGGATATAGATCTCAGCGATGAAGAGGTTTTATCAGCATACCATAGCAGGATTACCGATAAACTCGCTCAGGTGCTTATGATCTGGATTCCAAGGGTAGATATGCCCGACAGGAAAACTGAACGGTTATTATACGCACAGAGCCCGGGCAGGTGGCGGCAGGCTTTTGAGCAGATCAGCAAGGAATTCAAAAGTGATATACCCCGCTATTTGGATTTGGTGATGGATCTGGCTGAACTGAACAGTGCCAATCCATCCCTTGAAATGATCTACTATGAAGCATCCAAAGATATCTCTTCTGTAAATCCTCAGGCTGCGCTTACCTTATATATCCATTATATTTATGCTGATCTTTTATCTGATACCTTTGATAACCGGCCGCTAAATAAAACCAATATTAAAAAGCTGTTTAAAACGGATGAACAGCTCCATGATTTTCAGGTGGTGATCGAAAACCTTATCGCCAGCCGTGATATCAGACAGGCACTTGCTGCTGTTTCCTCATTGTTGCTTCCTAAACGCAAGAAAATTTCGCTCAATGCTGATGCGATTGAGGCAATCAAACAGCGGCATTCAGGTACCGTTGAACTGCTAAACAAATACCTTCAGGAAGATGAAGAACCTATTGCTGTGGCCGAGGTTCTACCTGCTCAGGATATACACGAGCAGGTAATGTTAACTACAGACGGAGCAGGGAAAGTTTTTATTCATGAACTTAACCTTTCTGCCCTCCAAAGTGATATTCTGATTCATTTTAGTAGAAATAACTTCGCGGTCCCACAATCCGAGATTGAGGAAATGGCAAAGGAAAGGGGTGTTTTTAAAAACCAGCTGATCGACAGCATCAATGAAGCCTGCTTTGAAACGATTGACGATGTGCTGATCGAGGAAGAAGAGGAAAATTATGTGATTTACGAACAATATTATCAAAATATTTTAGCAAAATGATAGAAAATTTAAAACCAAAAGAGGCTACTGCGATCATCAATTCGCTTATTGGTGGGGTAGTGCCCAAAATTGGGATACAGCATATTACGGTAGGGAGGTCTGAAGAGATCGATGCGGTTGTTGCGGCACTGGAAGATGTAAAAAACGGGCATAGCATGGTCAAGTTCTGGATCGGTGATTTCGGGTCGGGAAAATCTTTTATCCTTCACCTGTTAAATACGGTTGCGCTGAAACAGAAATTTGTAGTAGCCAAAGCCGATTTTACACCAGATAACAGGTTGTATGCAAATGATGGAAAAGGGCTCGCATTATATGCTGCCATTATGGATAACATCTCGATCCAGACCAAACCTGAGGGTGGCGCATTGCCAACCTTGCTAGAGAAATGGATTGAACAGGTATTGACCAAAACAGCTGAAGAAAACCAGCTTCCTATCCATGCTATGCGTGATGAGGTCAACCTCCCGTTGGTGCAGAATGCGATTATGAGAACGATCAATGATCTTTCAGATGCCGGCGGATTTGATTTTGGTACAGTCGTATTAAAATACTATCAGGCTTATATTTCCGGTGATGATATGCTCAGAAGGAGCGCACTGAAATGGCTGAAAGGTGAGTATACAACAAGAACAGAGGCTAGGCAGGATCTTGGCGTTCGGGAAATCATCAATGACCTGAATTATTATGATATGCTGAAGAACTTTACCCGGCTATTTGTAAGTATGGGCTATAGTGGCTTTATGATCAATCTTGATGAGGCGATCAATCTTTATAAAATCTCGACCGCGGCGATGAGGGAAAAGAACTATGAAAAAATCCTGAGTATTTATAACGACTGTTTCCAGGGAAAGGTATCGAACTTATTTTTCAACTTTGCGGGCACTTTTGAGTTTCTACAGAACGAACGCAGGGGTTTGTTCAGCTATAATGCGCTGAAAACAAGGCTGGAGACCAATAAGTTCGAAACTGCAGGGATCAGGGATTTTGCACAGCCAGTAATCAGGTTATTACCGCTAGATAATAATGAGATATTCGTACTGCTCAAAAAACTCAAGCTGATTTTTGATTTCAACTATAAAACTGAAATCAATATCAATGATGAGGATATCCTGAACTTTATGGAAGAAATGTTCAATAAACCTGGAGCCGATGAATTTTTGACGCCAAGGGAGGTGATCCGCGATTTTCTGAATATCCTGAACATATTGCGGCAAAATCCAGGCCTTGATAAAAACCGCCTGTTTTCGCAGGTGCAGATTTCGGATGAAAGGCCTGATGATCTTATTTTGGACGGAATCGAAGAACTGTGACGGCATTCGAACTGTTATCGCCCGCGGTAAGAAAATTTGTAAGAGACAAGCGTTGGGAAAGCTTCCGCGATATCCAGTCAGCCGCGATCAAAAAGATCATGGGCGACGATGGACATTATATCCTGGCATCCAGGACTGCTTCGGGAAAAACCGAGGCGGCATTTCTTCCGATCCTTTCAAAGGTTGATTTTAATCAGCGTGGGGTTGCGGTACTCTACATTTCACCACTGATTGCACTCATCAATGACCAATTTATGCGGGTGGAAGACCTGTGCAGTGATATGGAAATCATGGTTACCAAGTGGCATGGCGAGGCAAGCAGATCGCTTAAGGGTAAATTGCTAAAAGATCCGCAAGGCGTGGTGCTGATTACGCCCGAATCATTGGAAGCGATGTTTGCCAATAAACCCTATGATGTTAAAAACCTTTTTACCAATTTAAAATATGTGGTAATTGATGAGATCCATTCTTTTATCGGTTCTGATAGAGGTGTTCATTTAAAATCGCTGCTTTCCAGGCTGCAGGGAATTAATGCCGGCAGTTTTTCGGTGGTGGGTTTATCTGCAACGCTGGGCGATTTTGCGGAGGCCAAAAAGTTTACGGGCAATCCTGAAAAAACAGTCGTGTTAAGAGACCCTGCTTCAAAAGATCTGGATGCCGTTTTTAAATATTTTGAGCAGAAGGCGCATAATTTACCTATCGAACTGTTAAAGGATCTTTACCGGGAAACCAGAGATGCAAAGGTGTTGGTTTTTCCCAACAGTCGGGGCAAAGCCGAGGAGGTTGCGGTAAGCCTGATGAAGATAGCTGAGCGTGTAGGTGGCCATGCGAATTATTTTTCGCACCACTCATCTGTTGATAAGCAGGTGAGGGAATATGTAGAGGAGTTTGCGAAAAGCAAAGTGAGGAGTAATTTTACCATCGCCTGTACCTCAACGCTAGAGCTTGGGATTGATATCGGCTCAGTCGATCAGGTGGTTCAGCTTGATGCAGCGCACAGTATCGCCTCGCTCATCCAGAGGGTGGGCAGAAGCGGGCGCAGGGAGGGGGCTAAAAGCAGATTGCTGTTGTACGCAACCAATCCCTGGAGTTTGTTACAGTCACTAGCTGGCTGGCTGTTGTATCTGGAAGGATTTATCGAACCTCCTGAAATTATTGATTATCCCTATGATATCCTGCTTCATCAGGCACTCTCAATCTCTAAGGAGCGTTTAGGCATCACAAAAAAGGGGCTGGTAGCAGAACTGAAACAAAATTATGCCTTTAAATTGATTGATGAGGCTGAGATTGCAGAAATTGTGGACCACCTGATCGCAATCGACTTTTTGGAGGAGCTGGGAAGGGAACTCATTATCGGTATAGAAGGAGAAAAGATCGTTAATGGGCGCGATTTTTATACGGTGTTCAATGTGCAGCCATATTATAAGGTTGTTAATTCGGGTACTGGGATTGGCCAGATTCCGGTTACCGCGCAGGTGCGGGAAAATGAAAATATCCTGCTGGCGGCAAAAATCTGGAAGATCAGGTTTGTAGATCATCAAGCAAAAAAGATTGAGGTAGTGACTGCAAATGATGGGAGGAAGCCGCTGTTTTTTGGTGAGGGTGGGGATATACATCCGCGGATCCGTGAAAAAATGATGGGGATCCTTTATAGCGCAGAACTTTTTCCGGTGCTGGATGAAAATAGCGCCATAGAAATAGAAAAATTACGCAAGGAGTTCAGCGTATTTCCATTAACGGATCGTAATCTGCAGCGGCCTATGCTCATCGGGGCAAAGGAGCTTGCACTTTATTCGTTCACCGGATCTCGTATCAACAGGACACTTTCTTTTTTGTGGGCGCTAAGCGGGGTAGAGGTTCATATGCATGATGACCAGAGCAAGTTTGGTGTTGCGGATGCTATACTGGATGTTGGGGCTTTGAGTAAGCTTCTTATTCCATCTTTGGATGATCTGGATTTCCATCTGGAGAATTTTTTATATGCACATCCCGATATATTGTCAGGATCTAAATGGGCCACTTATCTTCCTGTGAAGTTCCGATTAAGATTGCTCAAACAGCGCTATTTTGATTTTGAAGGGGCGGAGCTGTTCAAGAGATTTACCTGGGTGAGTAATACGGTTGTTTAATCGGGTAGTGGATTTGTTTAAGTAGCTTGGTTATTGTGCAGCTGGAAATTGAGGTAATACATTGAGGTCGTCATTTACTACGAATACCTATTGTGTATACACATCTTTTGTTAATTCTATAGTTATTTATCATATGTTCCCAGGGCGATCGTCATGCTGAATTTATTTTATTAGCAGTTTTTATTGGTTTAAAGGCCTAATAGCTACTTCGTGGTCAGCATCTTTCTATCTGTTAAATTTATACAGTAATTATTCCTCAGGATGAAAATTTTATACTTATAAAACAGCTACATTTTCTTACACTTATTTTAGCCGCTTATGCATTGCTAAGTTTTTGCTAATGCCTTCTTTTTCTTGGATTAAAAATTAAATAATTGATTTAAAGTTGATTAGCTGAATAAGAAAAACAATTTGGCCAAAAACAAATTATATGAGCATGAACAAAAAAACTTTACCTAAATTTTTGAAAAGCCTGTTTATGCTTTTACCCTTATTGATGCTATTTGAGGCCTGTAATAAGCCTAAATCTAAAACAGGCGCTGAACTATCCAAGATTACCGGCAATAAATTATATAAAGACCTCGATGCTGATGTATTAAGCGATAAGTTTAAAGCTGCATTAAGCAAAAGGGGTAAATCCATGTCCAATCCAAAATTTACGCAGGAAATTTACAAGCAGGCAGATTACCAGCCGGTTTTAATTTCTAAATTCCTCGCCGATAGCGGACTAATGAATGCTTCAAAAAAGATTAATGCGGCAAAAGAACATGGCCTTTCGGCCGAAAACTTCCAGTCGACAAAATTTAATGCTGCATTGGAGAAAATCTATTCCAAAACGGAGGTAAATACGCTTGATAAAGCTTATGATGCTGTTATTGATCTCGAATTGGTAGCCAGCGGTGCTATTACCGATTATGTTGCGGCGATGCAATACGGAATAGTGAGCCCCAGAAAAATATTTGCACAGTTTTATACCAAGGTACTCAGACCAGATTCCATTTCATTTAAAAAGCCTTACCAAACCAGTAATCTCACTTCCTTTTTGGATAGTATTCAACCCAGCTCCGAAGCATATAAAATGTTACAAACTGCCCTGAATCAAAATATTACGGCTCCCGGACATACTGCTGAAGAAACCAGGCGTATTATTGAAGTAAACATGGAACGCCTGAGATGGCATACTGCTGAACAGGAAGATAAATATGTATGGGTTAATATTCCAGCTTTTGAACTTCAGGTAATCGAAAAACAAAAACCGGTTTTAAGCATGAAAGTTTGCGTAGGGGAAGGACGTAATACAGGACAGGCAACTTCATTAATGGAGTACGATGAAAACGATCTGAAAAAAGACCGTGCATTTAACCGCGAAACCCCTCAACTTAAAAGTATGATCCACAGTGTACAGGTTAATCCGGTTTGGAATATCCCTGAAAGTATAGCCAGTAATGAAATTGCCAAATATGCTGCACAAGACCGCTATTATTTGAGCAACAAAAATATTGATGTTTTTTATAAAGGAAAAATGGTTGAAGATACAGAGACCATTGACTGGTCAGCACCTGATGCAGGGAAAACCTATACTTTTAAACAGCAACCGGGAGCAGATAATTCGCTAGGTAAAATCAAATTCCTGTTTAATAACCAAAGCAGCGTTTACCTACACGATACACCGGCAAAAGCGGCCTTTAACCTGGCGGTAAGGGCAGTAAGCCATGGTTGTGTAAGGGTAGAAAAGCCACTAGAACTTGCCCGTGCACTTTTTGGTACTGGTGATAAATTCAATAAAATAAATGAGGGTATGCAAAGCAAAGACCCAAAAGCGGAGGATATTGCGCTTCCGAAAAAGGTGGCTGTATACCTGAACTATTTTACCTGCTGGAAAGATTCAACAAGTGGTAAGCTCATGTTTGCCAATGATATTTACGGTCAGGATGCTGTGCTTTATACCCACTTAAATAAAGCTTAATCCAGGTGAATCTGGCCCTGATCAGCACTGTTGTTCAGGGCTGGCAATACCGCCAATGCGGCATGCTGCTCATCCAGGTAACGCGAAGCATATTTCTCTGCACTTTTATTGATAAAAAGTACACTCCCTTCGCCCATTGCACTGATCAATTGATTGGATAGTTCAGGACTCACCGCCGGACAACCCTGACTTCGACCCAAACGGCCTAAAGCCTCAATTGTACCCTGGCTTACATAAGGTGCACCGTGAATAACGATAGCGCGCATTCTGGCATTATCGTTATAACCCGCGTCCATACCATCTAAACGAAGCGATCTGCCATGCGTGCCTACGTATTCCTCACCAGTTACATAAAAGCCGATACTGCTGCTATAGGAGTCGTTTTTGTTGGAAAAAGTGACCGTTTCATCATCGCCACTGCGCTGACCATGAGCCACCCAGGTATTTAAAATAATTTTCTTTCTAGCCAGGTCTAACACATAAAGCCTTTTTTTGGAACTTTTCTGATCAAAGTCTGCAATGCTCAACAGCGCATGCTGCGATAGTCTGCCAGCTTCTTTTAAGTTATAAAATCCTGTTAATGCTTTTTCAAACACCGGATATGTCAGGCCCGAATCTTTTAAATGAACCTGGTTATAAAGTGTTCTTGCGTAAGCAGCATAACTTGGTTTTATCACAGTCGAAACATCTGTAACATTTTTCGGATGTGCGATTTTTTTATCGCTCATGGCCAATAGGAAAAAGCTTAAGGATAAAATAATAAAGAAGATGCCCAAGATGTATTTTCTCATAGATAACTAATTGAAATGTTTAAGTAGGGCTTTCTGCAATAGGCTATTTGGATTTGATTGTGTAACAAATATACGACATTAGGAAATAATTTACTAATATCAATTAAATGCTGACAATTACATGATGATGATAAATATCCAGATTATGCTGTTGAAATGGGTGTTTTAATTACAGCATATTGCACAGATTTTAAGTTAATTGCTGTTTAGAAATGATGTATTTCAAACTATTTGATGACTGGATAGGTTCATTAGTTCATGGATATTTCATTGGTTACGATTGTTAAAAACCGCCGGGCTGCACTCCTCAATATGATTAGTGGTTTGGAACGCGGCGCTCAGCAACCTGCTGAACTTGTAATTGTACATATGAACGAGGAAGCATATCAATTACCTGCCTGCAGTTTCCCTATCAAACAGCGCGTAGTTAGTAGCGTGCATCATTTACCACTGGCCGCTGCAAGAAATGCTGCTGTATCTTTTGCTTGCTTTGATCACATGATATTTCTTGATGTTGATTGTATTCCAGCATCAGATTTTCTATCCTTTTACAATAAAACCTTTAACAATCGGGATGTACTCATTGCTGGCCGGGTTCGCTATCTTACCGCGCAAGTGATGGAAAAAGAAAATCTTTTAGCATGTATGAAAGAATATAGCATACCAGACCCAGTACGCGAAAATGTTGACCAATATCCATATGAACTTTTTTGGTCGCTTAATTTTGGCTGTAGTAAATCCGTTTTCAGGCAAATAGGTGGATTTGATGAATTTTTTACGGGATATGGCGCAGAAGATACCGATTTTGCTTTTGCCGCTAATGCAAAAGGTGTGCCTATACATACGATAAATGCGATGGCTTTTCATCAGTATCACCCAAGTTACGACCCGCCTATGAACCATCTTGTTGATATTGTGAGTAATGCAACTTCTTTCAGGAAAAAATGGGGGATTTGGCCTATGGAAGGTTGGCTGGCGAAGTTTGAGCGCGCAGGCTTGATCAAATGGTCTGAAGAGGATATTGAGCTCAAGCGCATGCCCTCGGCCATGGAAATGGAAAAAGCGCTGAAGTTGACTTAATGATGCTGAAAAATATCGCTATGGATGTTCATTAAATAATTTGCTGCCCGTTCGGCTGCATCACTGCTGATAAACCCCGTCCAGTTTGGGCGGGTAGTTAACAAATTTTCAAGCATTTCTTCCCAATCAATACAGCGTATTTCAGAGGCAGGAACGTGTACTGCCAATGCCAGTTCTTCGATAATGCGGGCTTTTTCTTCCTGTTCTTCAAAAGGGCGTTTTTCAGCTATGGCAATAAAACGTTTGTTGAGCGATGCACATTCCATCACCGTGTTATGACCGGCATTACCTATTACAATGCAGCAGTTTGCCAATATATCCTGAGGATCATTCAATTTTCCATGAAAGTGTAAATTACTAGCTGTCCTCACATGTTGGCTATCGCCCAAGATATGGAATGTCCATTGCAAACACTGCTTGGAGAGATAATCTAAAAATTCTGCATTTATACTGGTGCCGCCATTGCCAATAAGTATGGCTACATGCTTTTTGCTGGCGTCTGATGTATCTGCACTGGGCGCAAATCGACTTAACCCACCGGTATAAAAAGTTTTATTATTTACCCATTCGGGACCATGTCCCACCATTCGCACATCAAAAGGGGCCAACAAACCAACTGCATTACCGTAGCAGATCTGATGGGGTAAATCATCTCTTAAGCCATGTTGCCTAATCACAACTGTTGGTACACCACAAAGTCTCGAAAGCATGGCAATTTCAACTGAAACGTCGACAACAAATAGTAATTTGGGGTGGCTGGCTAAAAAACTGGTTATCCTGTTCACCCGTTGGAGCTGTCCATCAATATTAAGTGGTGCATAGTGCAACCCTTCCAGGTTTTGATCCAGGAAATCACGATCCTGCTGGTTAGGTGTATCCATCGGTAAAAAGATAAGATCAATTGATTTCGGAATCAACGATTTGTGCGCTTCAAGCCCACTTCCCAAAAAAGTAATATGGCAATTTTTGAGGGCAGAAGCAATCGCCAGGCACCTCATCAGGTGCCCGGATCCGTGGTGATGAACGTAAAAAGCAATTTCCATATCAGGCTACGTGACTAACTGTTTCCATCAGCAGCAATTCATAAGCATCTATCATCCGTTCAATATCCAGGTTTTCTTCGGCCTGACGACGGCAGGCGCCCCGATCCATTTTTATAGCTGCAGCCACACAATTTGCAAGATCGGCAGGGTCATTGCTGCTGGTGAGACAACCCGTTCCGGCAGTCACAAGATAGGGCAATGCGCCACGGGATATGCCCGCTACGGGTGTACCGCAGGCGAGGCTTTCTGCAACAACAAGGCCAAAAGGCTCATCCCAGCAAGGGGTAATCAGTGCGCACCTGGCATTGCCAATTAATTCATTAAGTGTTTCGTGGCTGCAATTTCCAAGCATTTCTACACCTTCGCCAATAAGCGGTTCAACATAAGTTTGGAAATAGTGTAAATCGGCAATACTGCCTGCTACTTTAATAGGATAGCCAGCCAATTTAGCCGCTTGTATAGCAATGTGCGTTCCTTTATCCGGATGAATTCTTCCAAACCAGATCAGGTAATCACCAGCGGGTTGCGCATAAAATTTCCATAATGAAATATCTACGCCATTACAGATCACCTCACAATGATTAAGGAAAGGCTGCCAGGCAAGCGCATTGGGCTTTGAAACACTTACATACCGCATTCTTCCTATTTTACGCTCTTGTAACATCGCCCGTTTCATTTCAAAAATAGGAGGGGTATGCAGTACGGTAACCATGGGCGTTGCGGTAATGGTAGACATGGTAAGTGGCACATAATTAAGACTATTGTTGAAGATTACATCATGTTCACGGCCATCAATATCTTGCATAAGTTCTAAATAAGCATGATGTGTGGATATAAAATCTTCACTCAACTCGTGAGCCCTGAACCTGCTTAGTGTTTCCCTATCGTAATCTACATCTGTGAGTATCACATTAACATTAAGGTCAGGATCGCTCAATTCACTTGCGTACAAAGTTACGGTGTGTCCTCTGGCAATAAACCTTTTGGTAACCTCGTATGTGAAAGCTTCCAGGCCGCCCATATATGGTTTACGGATGGGATGTTTTAAATGTGCTATTATTCCAATATTCATAGGGATTTTTAAAAAAGATGGTCATCATAACAACTAGGACAGAGCGATGAAAGTTTTGACTAATACTGATGCCGAACCTTTTTGTATTATTTCCCGTATTTAAACCCGAAAGCAATTTTGAAAGTCAGGATGTAATCAGGATTTTCAACAATTATAATAATGTGGGGCATTTACTGTTGATGAGAATATTATTAGGAAACCAACTGATGACGGAATGTGTTATACCGATGATGCAAGAGAAGCAAATCATAGCAGCGCGGATATTAATGGTGGCTGAGCAGCGCGGCTCCGATAAAAGTACCTGCCCGTCTGAAATTGCCAGGATGCTTTTTCCAAACGATTGGCGGGAACATATGAGGACTATTATGGAAGTCGCAATTGACCTGAGTATTGATGGAAAAATTTTAATTACCCAAAAAGGTAAGGCGATAGATGTTGGAAAGATTAAAGGACCTGTTAGGATCAAACAAAGCAGTTAAGTGAATAATTTAATTGTTTTGGTTCTGCTAAAACTAAATGGAATCCAAATGGTTATATAAATACACACGGAACGAAAATGAAAAAGAGAATAATGGTTTTAGAGGATGATCAGGATATCAGGGAAATCATCGGATTGCTATTGGATGAGGAGAATTATGAGGTTAAACTGTATCCTGATATTAGGAGTTTTAGAAAGGATTTGCTTTTTGCTGCACCAAGCCTGATGATTTTGGACGTACGTTTGCCTGATGGTAATGGACATGACCTGTGCCGGGAGGTGAAGAATGATCAGCGTACCCTGGGTATTCCAGTTTTGATGATGTCGGCACATTCATCTATAACGGAAGTCAACAAAAAATGCATTCCTGATGATTTTATTGCAAAACCTTTCAATATAGACGACTTTGTTGCCAGGGTGAATGCCGTGGTAAATTAATCACTTAATTATTCTTTGAGTTGAATATTTACTTTGCTGCCTTAAACCAGCAGTTGGTTAGAGCGGATATCAGGCAGCAAAATACAATAATTAACAGGTCAGCTGGTTTAACGCTGACTGCTGTTCACTTGTTCTAGCTGAAGTACTTTTTTAAACATAGGATCGCTGTGATACAAAAAGTCACGACCGTATATCGGTTTTTCTGTCGTAACTCTTTCTTTTAATTCTTTAATGGTGTAGGCTATCGGATATTCAACATGGTTCTGGAAAGCATCGGCTGCTTTTATTGCACCGGTAAAATCAATCTGAGGCTCAATCCTAAAAATAATCTTGCTGTAGGGTAACTGAAGAATGGAAGGATTTGTTTGTAAACCGCCTAATAAATTTGGGGTTTCTCCAATACTAACCAGCTGATCATTTTTACTGGCAAGGTTAGAAAGGTTGGAAGCTGAAGAATAGATAAAACGGTCTTGTAGAAGATATACTTTTCCTTTAAAGCCTGCATTCAGGCTATCAGGTGTTACAAATTTGAAGTTAGGGATAGAAATAAAATACATATCTGGTGCATTCAAGGTAGCTACATTAACTTCAAATGAAAATCCCTTTTTATTTTTTACAGAATCGGTATTTACTTTAAATTGCTTTTGATTGTAAGGGCTAAAGTTTCTTCCCACAACAACATCCTGCTTTAAGGTATCGTTCATTATTTTTCCTAAAAAATTAGCGTAGGTATTATCACTGCCGCCACCATTTCCCCTTATATCCAACACAATGGCTTTAACAGGCTTTCCGGAGGTCAGCTCACTGAATTTTTTTGCTAATGAATCTCCATAAGCTTCAATCATTAAGGGCATCCGTGCATAAAAAATCTTCTCCTGTTCAAAATAATGTGTGGTGAGTGGCTCTTGTTCACCATTATAACCAAATGGATGTTTGATTTTCTGCGTAAACTGAAGGGTATCTTTATAACCAATAGTGAGTTGATGTTTCTGCTCATTATCCTCTTCAAAAACAAATTTCAACTGGCCCTGATTAAAAACCTGTACAGGTCGATAGAAACGTTCATGATATACTCTATTGTATTGTCTGTCCCACCTTAACGGCGATATTGCTGTGATCTCTTTATTCACAAATTTGTGAACCGGCATTCCATTACAAGACAATACTTTCATTCCCGCAGGGTAGTTCTGACCTTTGTAAGTGAAGGGTAGAAGATTATAATATTCACCATTGGTATATGCCAGATTCAGATTGAGTTTGGCCGAAAAGTTTTTATTAGCATAGTTTTCATATTGGTAACCATAGTTGATCGTATTCGTATCAATATTTGTAACCAAACCATTGGGAATCCAGTTGCTTTTCATAATATCCAGTTGCCAGCTTCCCAACCTGTTCGAATGCCCGTCTTGGGCAGCATTAAACGTTTGCTCAACAATAAAGAGGTAGGCACCCATGCCCATGCCGGGTTTAATTTTTTTTCTTAGTAGCTTGGCATAACGATCAAAATGAATTTGCCTGACTTCCTGATTAAAATAAATGACCGGACTAACCTGTCGGATATAAGAAACCAGGGAATCATGATCGGCCAGCATTTGCTGGTGTGTTAACTGCGGAACACCATCAGGTGATGAAGAAAAATCAGGTGAAAATTGTTTCTGTTTTAAAGCACAGGAAGTGGCCAAACAAATGGCCAAAAGAATGGATAGGTATCGCATGGAATAAGAATTTCCACAAAGGAAAAAGATTGCAGGCAGAAGAAATTGTAAAAATCATTCACCTTACTTTTCCTGGTAAATCCAGGCTAGTGATTGCTGCTGTACAGATACAGCCTTGAGTAATTTTTTGGGAGAATAACCTGTAAATGTTTTAAAATCTTTAATAAAATGGGCCTGGTCATAATAATGATGACGTAATGCGACAGTAGTGAGTGGATCTGGTGTATTCATCAGATCTTTTAGTGCTTTCCTAAAACGAACGGTTTTGATGTATTTTTGAGGGTTTTGTCCCAAACTGTTTTTAAAAATCCTGAAGAGGGTAGTATCGCTAATGCCAAGTTTTTGACAAAGCATGTCTACACTCATATTTGGGTTATTTAGCTGAGCTATTGACAAATGGTAAAGTGCTTCCTGAATTTTTGATACGCGACTTTCTTCAAGTTCATTCAATAACAATCTTTCAAGCTTTCTGGCTTGTTGTGCGGGATCAGGCTCATCGAAAAGTTGCTCAAGAAAATATTTATCCTTTGGCTGAAACAATTGTTCAAACATCTGGTCGGTATAGCATATCTCATCAAAATCTACCCGGGTAAAAGCTTTTAAAGCGGCAGGGTGGAAGATCACACAAATCTGATTGAGTTCCTGCTGAATATCCACCTTAAAAGGCATGTTGTGAAAGCCATAAATTCGGCTGGTAAATTCTTTCTTGCCCGTTTTAATGATGCAATGATTAACTTTTTCATCACGCTGATAGTCGACATGATTATGCCGATAAATAGCCAGACACAAATTATTGTTAGGAAAGGTACTATATTGAACGGGTATACCATCGTTTTTCTGTAGGAAAAGAAAATATTCAACATACTGCTTTAACACTATGTTTTCAGGTTTTACAATGATGGTTTTTAACAGATTTTTCTCCATATTTCTCCAGGCTTGCCTATAACTCTTTCATAAAGGAAATTTGTCGAGACTAAATTATTGATTAAAACCGAATGCGAAGTGAATATAAACCAATCCTTTTCTTTTGAAAACTAACCTTACAAAATTTTACTACTTTAATGCGTTTTGCTTTGGTCTTCGTAAATAAGTTGAAATCACAAAAATTGCAAATCCAAAGAGCCAGGTTGAAAATAGTACGATAAAGAAAATCTCTCTGATGGATGAATGAAAAAATCTTGGCTGATAAAACAGCCGGTTCAAAATTTTAATTTTTTCAATCAGTGCATTTCGGTTAAAATTGTTCCTGATCTGGCCTAGCTGATCCTGATCTTTATCCCGAAAACGGAATACATCCTGTGTGAGGTTTGCTGGATTAATTGAAGATTCTACATGGTATCTTTTCAATAATGAATCCAGCTTTTTAAAAGATTGGAGTAATGAATCCTGGTTTAACTTATAGAGTAGTTTGTATCGGTCTATCGCATTTTGACGCTGTTGTTTTACTATATCTTCGCCATATATTGGACTGATTAACGTTTTATTTTCAAGAAAAATACAAATATCATCATCATATTTAGGGTTGACTTGAGCTCCTCTGAATATAATTTCAATACTGTCCTTTCTGATGTTTTTTGATATGATTCTTTTCTGTAATTCTTGCTGATCAAAGCCTAGTAACTCATTAACAGAATTGGCCGCGCTTTTCAGCTTTTCATAACCTGTGGTCAGCATTTTCAAAGTATCGATGCTATAATATTCAGATTGCAGACTAAAATATTGCTTATCTGCCGGATCATAAAAAACAGTATCTGTTACCTCCATTACCGGATAGGGCTTTGGATAAAGAATATTGGTTACATTAAATAGTGTTTCTGATAGTGTTTCTGAATTATAGTGTGAGCCAGGGTATAAAAATGGATTCAAAACATTTAACAGCTTTTTATCCGCATTGAAATTTTTCGCTGATAATTCCTGCTTAAGTTTAGCATTCATCCCGAAACTATAACTCATAAAGAAGGTTAAGGATAAGAACACAATGAAAAGCAGAGCAGTGCCTATTTTAATTAGATTTAGTGCGCTGTACTTTTCTTTGGAATGATTCCTTATGAGTAGAATAAGAACAGTTAATAAAAATAAACCAGTTACAAAAAAATGTGAAATAGATACGTCATCATAAAACTTGAAACGGTAAAACTCTGTATAAATATCGATTCCTCTAATGCCTGTAAACTTAAAATAACCATACAGGAAATAGGCTAAATGTATTAGTGCTAATACGATGACAGATTTGATCAAAAATGATTTCATTTTTTTGTTCATAATTGCAATAAAATTATTCCTGTGAAAATAACTATTTTTATAGTAATTGTAATTAACAAATCAATAAGCTAACTGTTATTGATGGAAATTAAAATAATGGAATAGTGTACATTGGTAATTTCAAATTCAATGAATTACTGGGGGTCCTTCTTTCAATAATTTATGCACTATCTTTTTAAAATAAGTTCGTCATCTTCAGTAATTAAATCACCATCGTCCTATCATTATATCAACTTCTTAATTAATTGTAGACCTGTGTTTATTTCATGGATGATTTCATTCTCCATAGCTGTATAATCCATGTTGTCATCAATACGGCTCTCCCAACTGGCCGTTTGTTCTACAAGTTTTATCAATCCGGCGGTTCCTGCAGTTCCTCTGAGTTTGTGAAGAATCTGTTTCAGATATGCGGTATTCTTTTCTTTTATCCCTGACTTCAAGTGTTCCTGCGCCTGGAAGAGCTCCTTTACCACTAGGTTCAAAAATATTTTTCTAAAATCATCATCACCACCCATTTGCTCTTTTAGAACATTCATATCCAAATACATTTCTTGATGCGCCTGGTCTTCAGGTAATCCCTGAACGCCAGTAGCTATATGTTTTTTCAACATTTCCAAAAGATCGTTTTGTCTGAGAGGCTTGGGTAGGAAATCATTCATTCCGGCAT
>Ga0163162_10000122_pt1 | contig 68991 bp, 80 predicted proteins | sample S55metaG_FD_115310 | JGI IMG/M metagenome (GOLD analysis project Ga0163162, IMG submission 115310) | Switchgrass rhizosphere microbial communities from Kellogg Biological Station, Michigan, USA - S5-5 metaG | ecosystem: Host-associated > Plants > Roots > Rhizosphere > Soil | place: USA...
CAGACGGCAGGGGCAGACGGCAGGGGCCGACGGCAGGGGCAGACGGCAGGGGCAGACGGCAGGGGCAGACGGCAGACGGCAGGAGCAGTCGGCAGTCGGTGTTAGCGTTGGAAGCTTTCGGGGTGGCGGATCATTCCACCAAGCATACGACCCACCTCTTCGTAGCAGGAAATCAATTCATTTCTCCGTTCTAAACTCAGATAACCGCAATCCAAAGCGAAGTCCAGCCAGGTTTGAGTTTCAGCTGCTTCACCATCGGCGTCGGCCATCTTGCTGATGAACATTTTGGTATACTGTTTCTTGCGATAACCTTCGGCGATGTTGGCGGCAACGCTTCGAGATGCACGCCGAATCTGATCAGTAAGTGAAAACTTTTCCTCTGCCGGGAATGACTTCGATTCCTTAAAAATCTCCATAGCTCATCTGTAACTAAGCCGGTAAGCCTTTAAGTCTCTAAACCCACCTGCGGTCAACATAATTAGCTTGTCCTAGTATTTGCTCGTGCTCCGCCCCTCCTTTTCAGCATACCTCCATATCGCGAGTTGCTTAATGCGATGTTCACACGAAACTCTTGAGGCAGATACAGCAGATTTTGTAACGCGTCGTCTCCTGCTCCTGCTGCCTGCTCCTGCCGTCTGCCGACCGGTCCACTACATCTCATGGCGATTAGAGAGCGCTTTATCCATCGTCACTTCATCTACGTATTCCAGGTCGCCGCCGACCGGCATGCCCATCGCAATCCGCGTGACGCGCAGACCCAGAGGTTTCAGTAGGCGCGAAATGTAATTCGCTGTGGCCTCGCCTTCGGTGTTGGGATTAGTCGCCAAAATCACTTCCTTGATTTCGACGCCGTCGTTGTTCCCTGGTTGCAAACGCGTCAGCAGATTATCCAGCCGTAGGTTGCTTGGCCCAATGCCACGAATCGGCGACAGCGTGCCGTGCAGAATGTGATAGAGGCCTTTGTAACTGCGCGTCTTTTCCACGGCCACCAAATTGTAGGGTTCTTCGATAATGCAGATGACGGAACGATCGCGCGACGGCGAAGAGCAGTAACGGCATGGGTCAACGTCGGTGAGATTGTTGCAAGTGGAACACTGAATGATGCGCTGCTTCACTTCGCGCAGGGCTTGAATGAAACGCTCGACGTCGGCTTCGGGTGTGCGAAGAATGTGAAACGCGAGGCGCTGCGCCGACTTCTGGCCAATGCTAGGCAGGCGTTTGAATTCGTCAATTAACTTGGTAACGGGTTCGGCGTAATCGAGCATCGTTGAATTCGGATTGCTAAATGCGGATGGCGGATTAGTATCGGTTGCAAACTAAGCTTTCACAACGCTCACCATACCTGGATAATCTCGGCGCTTTGAATCTGCATCCGAAATCTGTAGTCCGCAATCTAGAACAGGTTCCCCAATCCCGGCGGCAACATTCCACCCAGCTTGCCCTTCATCGCTTCGTCTACTTTGCGATTTGCTTCGTTGATGGCGGCGACAATCATGTCCTGTAACATCTCCACATCCCCTTCTTTCACCGCCTCCGGGTCGATTTGCAGGGAGATGATTTCGTGATTGCCCTTCATTGCGACCGTCACCACGCCGCCGCCCGAAGAAGCATCCACGCGCAGCTCTTCCATCTCTTTGGCCATCTTTTCCTGCATCACCTTGGCTTGGCTCATCATCTGCTGGATATTGAATCCACCCGGAAATTTCATGTTTCCCACCTCCAGAAATTTGATCTGACTTTTGCTGAGATTGAAAAAGCATCCTAGCTTTCATTCACAATGAACGCAACGAACGAGGCCTGCGGACGGAGCGTCAATTTGAAATCTCATTCGCACAGCACTTGGAGTGAATCGCGTAATTACTACCGTCGATGTAGTATTCTGTTTGCCGTCGCGGCGACTACAGTGATGAATCAAACCAAACCCAGCCATTGCAGTCGATCCTCTCTCACGGCATTGGCCTGTGCGACGGTAATAGTTTCTGCAACCTGCTTCGGCGTGTCCGCGCAGGAACCCGACCTGAAGAAACTCGAAAAGAAATTCTGGCAAGAATACGGCGATATTCAGGAAAAATTTGCCGACGGACTTCGTGGCGGATCTTCTGACCGAGAGCGGGCGGAAATACTGGGGAGGTGGCAGGACGAATTAGCTAATCGATTCGGCCGCGCCGCCGCCACCGCCGGTGAGATCATAAAGTTGAATCCACCGAATGTTGCGATGTGGCGCGAACAGAAGGATACGCTGACTTTGTACGCTCAGCCTATCAGCCCCCCTGAGCGGCGAGCTTTCTTCGGCGCCGGCGAAATGGATAAGCCAGCCAGGTTATTTGAGAAGCCCACCGCAGTAGTCCCCGATAAAGCGCGCGCTGCAAAGGCCTCTGGAGTAGTTGTCCTCCGTCTGGTGTTGGGTTCGGATGGCTCAGTCAGATACATTTTTCCCATTAAATCGGCCAAGCAGGGCTTGACGGAAGCCGCCATCGAAGCGGTCCGTCGACTGGAGTTTGAACCAGGAATAAGGAATGGGCGTCGGGCTTCACAGTTTGCGACGCTGGTGTACGAATTCAAAGACGGTAAATCGATCACACCTTCAATGCCTGCATCGATCATGTAGATCTTATTCACGGTCCGCTCGTCGCTTCTGAACCTTGTTTTCCTCGACTTGAACACAAGGAATCAGGTTTTTGCTAATATGTAAGCGGAGGGAGCAAACGCCGCCGCGTGGTGCATCCTTCATTTCCGGCACGATGGACGGAAGGCCGGTTCTAACGCACGGCCTAACCGACACCACCCCTTCTGAAAGAATCATCTCCATCCGGGTTCAACCTTTTCATGGGCGACACAGTTAAATCTCAAAACCCCGTAGTCCAGGCGATTATTGCCGGCAAAGCTCCGCCGGCAGCAACGATGGCGGCCGCGCGTGGTTTGCTGCCGCTACCCGCAGCGGATCTGCTTGAAGCTCTCGTCTTTCTTCAATCCAGCGCGAATGAGGATTTGTCGCAGGCCGCCACGGCCACGCTGGCTGAGCAGCAGAAACCTGATTTGATCGAGGCGGCGAAAGCGAGTGGGACGGCGCCTTCGGTACTGTCGTACTTTGCCGCTCACACGGCAAACGATCGAGAGCTGCAGGAAGCGGTCGCACTTAACCCTAATACTCCGGACGAAGCGATAGCCACACTCGCCAAACGAACGACGGATGGAACATTGCTGGAAGCGATTGCCGTCAACCAACAGCGGCTAATCCGCGCGCCGGGAATAATCGACGCGATTATCGGGAACGCCTCGCGCACGGCGGAAGCCGAACGCCGAGCGCGCGAAACTCATCGCGAGTTCTTTGAGAAAGAACGTGGCGCCAGGCAAATCGCCGAGGAACTTCGCGCGCGGGGAAAAACTGCAGCGGCGGAATTTTTTGAAACGGCGGATCTGGCGGCAACGGGCGGCGGCCTTTCAATGGATGATGCGTGGCTGATCGCGCAGCACATCGAAGTTTCAGATGAAGACATTGATGACTCCTGGCTGCCACGTGAAATGATCGAAGAAATGATGGTGGAAACGCCTGAGCAATTGGCGGCGAATGCGGAGCGCATCATTGCCAACGAAAGGCTTGAAGGTCTGGAAATCACACCAGAGCGCGTTTCACTAATCAGACGCATCATGTTTATGACGGTCAAAGACCGAGTGAAGCTTGGTCATAAAGGCGATCGCGAGGCTCGGAGCATCTTGATTCGGGATTCAAACAAGATTGTAGCCACCGCGGTGATTAATAATCCTCGAATTACTGATCATGAAGTTGAGAACATTGCCGCGATGCGGACGGTATCTGACGAAGTATTGCGTGTGATCGGGTTGAACCGGGCGTGGACGCGTTCGTATCCAATCATTCATAACCTCGCGCGCAACCCTCGGACGCCGTTGCCTACCGCGTTCACCATCCTGCCCCACATTCGCTCTAAGGACCTGAAGCATCTATCGCAAAACCGAAACGTCGCCGAAGGAGTTCGCCGGCAGGCATATCGCCTTTCCGAAATGCGCACCGGAGGGTAATCGGGCTGACAATGTCGTAGGTGGCCTGACCGTCTGTCACAAATGTGTCAAGATTTTCTGACAATTCTGCTTGACGTAGAGCGGGGAAAGCGTATAATTTCGCACATTGGTAAGAAAGTAAGTTTTCGAGATTCGGTCTTTGATTGATTTCCAGGGATTTTCATTTAAAGCCACCCTGGAAATTTGCGGTTTAATTAGACCGGCCGCAAGGAATTATCTCGCCCGTAAGCACCGCCTTTACTACGGGATCGGCCGCAAGTGACGATTCTCAGTTCTTTACCAGACGCTACCCTGATTTACCCGAACCTGCCGAGGAAAGAATTTGCCCCGCCAGCTCGCAAGAGCTGGCGGGGCTCCCCTTTGGCGATTGCGATTTCTGAGTGCGGAATGCGGATTCAGCGCGGATTGAGGCTAACTATCGTCCGCCGGCTATCGTCCGTGGTCCGTCTTCCTACATCGCCAGTCCGCCGTCGACCTGCACTACTTGGCCTGTGATATAGCGAGCGTCTTCGGATAACAGGAAACAAGCGATCCGCGCAACCTCTTCGGCTTCAGCGAATCTTCCCAGCGGAATTTGCTCGATCAGTTTTGCTTGATAGGTCTCGTCCAACGCCTGGGCCATGTCGGTCGCGACCATTCCCAGAGCCAGCGCGTTCACCGTCACTTTACGACTGGCGACTTCACGCGCCAGAGCTTTGGTCAAGCCAATCATGCCCGCCTTCGATGCGGAATAGTTTGATTGGCCGGCCATTCCAACCACGCCGCTGATGGAAGTTATGTTTAAGATCGAAGCGCCTTCTTCCTGGCGCAGCATCACCCGCAACGCTGCTTTGGCAAAGTTCCAGGCGCCCTTCAGGTTGGTGTCAAGCACTGAGTCCCAATCGTCTTCCTTCATCCGCAGGATCAATGTGTCGCGCACAATACCGGCGTTGTTCACCAGAAAATCGATCCGCCCAAAGGCTTCCTTCGTCTGTTTCACCATTTCGGCGGCGGCCTCAGTGTTTGCCACGTCGCACTGGGTCGCGAGGGCGCGCACGCCGAGAGTTTCAAGCTCGGCCTTTAGCGTGTCGGCCGCCTCAGCGCTCTTCGCGTAATTGAAGGCGATGTCCGCGCCGCGTCGCGCCAGTTCCAGAGCAATCGCGCGGCCGATGCCGCGAGTGGCGCCAGTAACGATAGCCGCGCGCCCCGTAAATTGTTTTGCTTCAGCAGTCACGATAGACAAGTTCCTCTAACAGTATAGTTTCCTCCGGGACATTTTTAATCAAGCTTGAGTGAACGCAGATAGTCTTTAAATTCCGCCGCGATGTCCGGCCGCTTTAGCGCGAACTCGATGTTCGCAATCAGGAATCCGAGCTTATCACCTGCGTCGTGACGAACACCTTCAAGTCGCACGGCATAGAAGGGCCGCTTCTTCAGCAGTGATCGCATCGCATCGGTGATTTGAATCTCGCCAATCGCGCCGGGAGTTGTTTGCTCAATCTCGGCAAAGATGTCTGGCGTCAGGATGTAGCGGCCGATGATCGCGAGATCAGATGGCGCGTCGGCAAACGCCGGCTTCTCCACCATGTCCTTGATCCTATATACGCCGTCGCTGACTTCATCGACATCGAGCACGCCAAAACGAGAAATATTTTCGCCGGCTATCTGCATCGTTCCCACCACCGGCGCGTCATACTTTTCATAAACGCTGATCAGTTGCTGCAGCGCGGGCACTTCGGAATCGATGATGTCGTCGCTCAACATCACGGCGAATGGTTCATTTCCCACCAAGTCGCGGGCTTGCAACACAGCGTGGCCCAGCCCCAGGGCTTCGCGCTGTCGCACGTAACCGACGTTAGCCAGATCGGAGATTTTCCGGATTGCCTTCAGTTCTTCCGATTTACCTCGCTCGCGCAACAGTGATTCCATTTCGAACGAGATATCGAAGTGGTCTTCGATTGCCGTCTTGCCACGTCCCGTAACGATGATCACGGATTCGATGCCCGAAGCTACTGCCTCTTCAACTACGTACTGGATCAGCGGCTTGTCGACCAGCGGCAGCATTTCTTTGGGCGAGGACTTGGTGGCCGGGAGAAAGCGCGTGCCCAATCCGGCGGCGGGAAAAACTGCTTTACGTACTTTTGCTGGCATGCTTGATTTTCAGATTTGCGGTTTGGCGATTTCAATAATAGTCTTGCGTCTTTCGCCGGCAGTTGGCTACAACCACGGCGATAACAAAGAGGCTTTCATAGCATAATCAAGAGGATTACGACAAATGCTCGATCTTAATTACGTGCGCGACAATTTTGAACGCGTCCGTACTGCGCTCAAAGCGCGCGGGTTTTCGCCGGCAGCGCTGGATGACTTTGGACTCGCGGACGCGGAGCGCCGGCGCCTGATCGGCGAGACGGACCAACTAAACGCGCAACGTAATTCCGCCAGTCGTGAAATCGGAATCCTGATCAAAGAAGGGAAGAAGGATGAAGCGAACGAGCGCCGCCAACAAGTCAATGAGCTGAAAGAGAGAATGGCGGAACTGGATGCGGCGCGCGACGAGGCCGAAGCGCGTATGCGCGAGTTGCTGACGACCGTGCCAAATGTGCCGCATGAAAGCGTGCCGGTCGGTAAGGGCGAAGCTGAGAATGTTGAGCAGCGTCGCTGGGGCACTCCGCCCTCCTTCGAATTTGCGCCCAGGGATCACGTTGACCTGGGGGTGGCGCTGGGGATTATCGATCTTGAGCGAGCCTCTAAGATTGCCGGGACCCGGTTCGCCATTCTCAACGGCGCGGGCGCGCGTCTTAGTCGCGCCCTCGTGAATTTCATGCTGGAAGTGCAGACGACTGAGAACGGTTATCGTGAGACTTTGCCACCGTTCATCGTCAATGCCGGTTCCCTGTTCGGCACCGGCCAGTTGCCGAAGTTTGCCGAAGACCTTTTCAAACTCAACGACGAACGCGAACTTTACCTGATTCCCACCGGCGAAGTGCCGGTTACGAATTACCATCGCGAGGAAATTCTCGATGCGTCTGTGCTGCCGCTGAAGTTTGCGGCGTACTCGCCGTGCTTCCGCTCGGAGGCGGGCAGCTACGGCCGCGATACGCGCGGTATCTATCGCCAGCACCAGTTCGAAAAAGTTGAGCTGGTAAAACTGACTCTTCCGGAAACGTCCTACGATGAATTGGAATCGATGACTCGCGACGCTGAATCGATTTTGCAGAAACTCGGATTGCATTATCGCGTCGTCGAGCATGTGACCGGCGATCTCGGATTTCAGTCCGCCAAATCCTACGACGTCGAAGTATGGCTGCCTTCGTACGGCGAGTTCAAAGAGATCTCGTCTGTTTCAAACTGCGGGGATTTTCAGGCGCGTCGCGCGCAGATTCGTTTCCGTCGCACCGGCGGCGCCAAGCCGGAGTATGTCCACACCCTGAACGGATCGGGCCTGGCGATAGGCCGCACCTGGATCGCGATTCTGGAAAACTTTCAACAAGTCGACGGCTCCGTTGTGATTCCTGAAGCGCTGCGACCTTATATGAATGGAGTGGAAAGAATAACCAGCAATGACTGAGAAGAACGATTTCGGCGCAGTCTTTGCCAGGTTAAAGGCGATGCTCCGGCCTTATGCAAAGCACTGCGAGGTCCTGCACGACACGCCCTCGCAGTACTATCTCAACACGCGTTTCATCATGAAGAATAAGCAACCGCTGTTTTTCGCGGCGGCCCGCATCGGCAAAGCCTATGTCAGTTTCCACCTCATGCCGGTTTACGCCTGTCCGGAGTTATTGCAGGGAGTGTCTCCGGAGCTGAAGCGCAGAATGCAGGGCCTGTCCTGTTTCAACTTCAAGACCGTCGAAGAAAAGTTGTTCAAGGAGTTGGCGCAGCTGACGAAAGCAAGTTTCGCGCGCTTCAACGACGAGAAGTTCGTTAACAGCCTGCGCCTGATGCAGGAGCGACGTCGATAAGGAAGAGCGCTTAGGGCCGTACGAGCAAACGAAACAATGCCGACCCTCGATGGGCCGGCGTTTTGTTTCGCTATGCTTTTCGCTGAGCTCCTGGCTGAAGGAAGCACCCAAAACAAACACAGAGCCGCTCGCGATAGCGAGCGGTTCTGCTAGTTGATTGGGATACTTCCGGCAAGGTGTTGCACCCCTTCACAGCAGCCATGATGAGATTGAATGAATAGCTTCTGCGCGAAGTTTGCAGGCGCCGACCCATCGAGGGCCGGCGCATATTTATTTGATCTTCATGTCGAAGGGCAGCATGAACATTACTTCGCCGTTTCGCGCCTTGTCCAAAAACATGGCATAGCGAAAAGCGCGACGCGCGTCGGTGGGCATCATCGAAAGTATCGCCTGCTGCTGTTTGGCCTCAGCGCTCATCGAGGCCGAATCATCATCACCGCTGTTCAGGAACTCCTGCAGGAACGTACGCGGGAACGGCAGAACCACCCGGTGCACGCTCTTGTCAGCGGGAATTTTGGCGAGCCCCTTGGCCACTTCCACCGCCCGGTCCAGTCCGCCAAATTCATCAACCAGCCCGCGGTCCTTGCCCTGCGCGCCGGTCCATACGCGGCCCTGACCGACTGCATCGATGTCCTTCGGATCTTTGTTTCGTCCCTTCGCGACTTTCGGAACGAAGTCATTGTAGTAAGTAGAAGTCAGCCACTCCTCAAACTTCTTCCGCTCGTCAGGCGAGAATTTTTCCGTCTCGCGAAAGATGCCGGCGTTCTTTCCCCGCAGGACGTATTCGTTGCTGACGCCCAGCCAATCATAAAGCCCGCGCAGCACCGGCTTGCCGCCCACCACGCCGATTGAGCCGGTGATCGTGGATGGCTCGGCCACAATTTTGCTCGCGCTGGCCGAGATGTAATAACCGCCAGAGGCCGCTACATCGCCCATCGAAACTACCACCGGCTTAACTTTGTTCGCGGCTTCGACGGCGTGCCAGATGACGTCGGAAGCCAGGCCGGAACCACCAGGGCTGTCGACGCGAAGAACGATCGCCTTGATCGATTTGTCGTTGCGCGCATCGTTCAGCGCCTTCGCCAGGGTGTCAGAGCCGATCGATTGCCCGCCGGTGGGACCGTTTTCCGATTTGCCCGAACCAATGTCACCGGTGGCGTAGATGATGGCAATCTTCTCGCCCTTATTAAGTCCGAGTGATTCCTGTGTCACCTGGCGATAGTCGCTGTTTTTCGTAATGCGTAATTCATCGGAATCTTTGTAGCCGAGTTGTTGCTTCAATTCCTTTTCCAGCTCATCACGATAGGCGACGCCGTCAATCAGCCCCGCAGCTTTCGCTTGTTCCGCATTGTACGGCGCGTTGTCGATCGCGGCTTTCATTTCATCGACAGATTTGTGCCGCGCGGTAGCGATGGTTTCCACATAGCGATTGAAGAGATCGTCGAGCAAGGAGTTGATGTATTCCCTATGCGCCTCGGTCATTTCTTTTTTCGTGAAAGTGTCACCGGCGCTTTTGTATTTTCCGATCTGGAAGAGATCGGGATAGATGCCAAGCTTATCGAGCGAGCCACGGAAGAACATCACATCGGCGGAAAGCCCGGTGATAAAAAGCTCGCCCGGTGGCGTCACATAGACCTTATCGCAGGCAGTGGCGATGTAATATTCCTTGTTCAGGCCCAGCTCCATGTAGGCGTAGACCGGTTTGCCCGAGGTGCGAAAGTCGGCAATCGCGGCCCGGATCTCTTCGGACTTGGCCCAACCCACTTCGGACATATCGATGTCCAGCAGGATGGCCCGGATGCGCTTATCGACTTTGGCTTTTTTGAATTGATTCAGCAGGCTGGTTAGCGATTGATCATCGCTCCCTAACAATCGCCGGATCGGATCGTCGGGAAGGTAGTCAGGCATCGAGCCGGTCACGCGCAGGGCCAGCACGCTGTTTTCGTGAATGGTTGGGTTGCCGCCCTGCATGGCTGACACAACCAGAGCGATGCAAACGAATGCGATCAGCAGCAACCCCAGTATGATTCCACCAATTATTAAGAACGCTTTTCTACCACTAGACATTGCCATAGTCGGTTCCTGTTAAGAATCAGTAAGTTCGAGAAAATTCGTATCGCGAGTGTGTACGCAAGTGGGGGGGAAAAGGTTTAAGCCGAGTTTCGGAAATCGGGTGCCAGCGGGCTCATTTGCTGGAAAGAGCGGGGGTAAACCCGCCTTCCTGACTGCAAGTCAGCGGCGTAGAGTCAGATTCCTTTAGATCCCAAGGAAGTCTGACTCAACCCAGCTGATCTGCAGTAAGGAAGGCGGGTTTACCCCCGCTCTTTCTAATTATTAACTACCGGGTAATCCAGCCGCCACCGACGACCTCGTCGCCGCGATAGAAGACGGTTGCCTGCCCCGGCGTGATCGCGCGTTGTGGCTCATCAAAGACTACCTGAACGCGATTGTTCGGCCTGACCGAAATCGTCGCGGGCTCAGCCTGATGACGATAGCGAACGCGCACTTCAGCGCGCACCGGCTCGCTCGGTTCCGCAAAAGCAATCCAATTCACGCCGGCGGCAGTGAATTCATTGCGCAGCAAGCCGTCTTCATCGCTGACTATGATCTTGTTTTTCGCGGCGTCGATCGCGGAAACATAAAGCGGGCGTTCAGCGGAGATACCGAGCCCGCGCCGCTGGCCGATCGTGTAGTGATGAATTCCGTCGTGGCGTCCCAGGATTTTGCCGGCAGCATCAACGATGTCACCTTCGCCCGGCAGTTTGTGGGTGGCGCCCTCCGCCGCCAGGTAGCGATCGATGAAGCCGGCGTAATCTCCGTCGGGAACAAAACAGATTTCCTGCGACTCGGCTTTTTCCGCTACTGCCAAATCACTGTCGCGCGCCACCTCACGTACTTCGGGCTTTGACATTTCTCCCAGCGGAAACAGAGAACGCGCCAATTGCGGCTGGGTCAACTCCCAGAGAAAGTATGACTGGTCCTTTTGATGATTGCGGCCGCGGAACAACCGGTAACGATCGTTCGCTGAGTCGTACTCAACTCGCGCGTAATGGCCGGTCGCAACTTTTTCGCAACCCAGGCTGGTCGCCAGGCGATCGAGTGAAGCAAACTTCAGACGGCTGTTACAGGCGACGCAGGGAATCGGCGTTTCGCCTTCCAGGTAGCTGGTCACGAATGGTTGCACGACATCGAGTTCGAATTCGCGCTCCAGATTCAGAACATAGAACGGGAAGCCAAGTTGCTCGGCCACGCGGCGCGCATCGTAAACGTCATCGAGTGAACAGCAGCGCGACGGCAACGGATCGCCGTTCGCGTCAACGCTGATACCACGACGTTGGTTCCAGAGCTGCATGGTAAACCCGACCAGCTCGTGTCCCTGGGCCTGCAGCATCGCCGCCGCCGCCGACGAATCAACCCCACCACTCATTGCTACCGCGATCTTCATTCCAGTTTTCAGTTTCCAGTTTCCAGTTTCGAGTTATTCTTTCGATGCTTTAGAATACAGCCTCTTAACTCGAAACTCGAAACCCGAAACCCGAGACTGGAAGCTGAAAACTGGAAACTGGAAACTGAAAACTGGAAATTGGCATGCCCGAAAGAGCCATTGAAGAATACCGCATCGCCGACGAGCCTTATTATTTGGCAGTCAGCCGCGAAATCGATTTGTTTGAAGCCGCACACGCTTCGCGCCTGCCCGTGATTTTGAAAGGCCCGACTGGCTGCGGCAAGACGCGCTTTGTCGAACACATGGCCTGGCGGTTAGAGCGACCGCTAATCACCGTCGCCTGTCATGAAGATCTTTCGTCCACCGATTTAGTCGGGCGGTTTTTATTGGAAGGCGAAGAAACGATTTGGCACGACGGTCCGTTAACTTCGGCGGTGCGACACGGCGCGATCTGTTACCTCGACGAAATAGTTGAAGCACGCAAAGACACGGTGGTCATCATTCATCCGCTGACCGATCACCGGCGCCGGCTGCCGATTGAAAAGCGCGGCACGATCCTGGAAGCGCCGGCGGATTTCATGCTGGTGGTTTCCTACAATCCTGGTTATCAATCCATCCTGAAAGATTTGAAACAGTCGACGCGCCAGCGTTTCGTCGCCATCGAATTTGATTACCCGCCGGCGGACATGGAAGCCGAAATCGTCGCGCGCGAAGGCGGCGTTGACGAAGGAACCGCGCGCGATCTGGTTCTGATTGGCCAGAAAGTGCGCAACCTGCGCGGCCATGGATTGGAAGAAGGCGTCTCTACCCGCTTGCTGATCTACGCGGCGCAATTAATCGCCTCCGGCATCCCGCCCATCTCCGCCGCCGAAGTCGCGATGTGTTCCCCCATCACCGACGATCGCGAACTGCAACGCAGCATTCGCGAAATCGTCACGACCGTGATTTAGTTTTGATGGACATCCCGCCAGACAAAAGTAAGTCGACCAATCCAGCCGGTATTAGCCAGGAGCTGCAGGAAGAACTTCGCGAGCATCTCCATCACATTAAAGGGCCGGCTGAGCGGCGCACGATTGCGGGCCTCGCGCGCGAAGTCGCAAAACTCCCACTCGATCACGCGCGGGCGGCCCTCGAGGTTAGCGCCTCCATCGCCGGAGTTTCCCTGCGCGCCAGCATGGAATTCCTGCGGGCCGCGCCGGCTGCGGCGCAAATTCTGCAAGCGGAAGAACTGCGCTGGTGGGGAGAGATTGGCAGGCGCGCGGCGATGGGGAATGTCGAAGCCGCGATCGATTTCTTTCAGGCGCCTCTCGCCCCGGTCGGCGAGATTCCCCCGGAAGCGCGCTCATTTGTCTTTCAAATCTGTCTGCGCCAGTCGACGCTTTCCAGCACCGCAGCCCTCGCAACTTTCTTTCGCTCTGCGCCACTCGTCGCCCGGAAAATTACCGATCCTGAGTTGCTGCGCTCGACCTTCGCCATCGCTGCCGAGATATCACGGCGCTCAGCGAAACACAGTGCTGACTTTCTCAATGCGGCGCCCGAAGTCGCAGGCCAATTATTGAAGTATGACGAGGCGGATTCGACGGATGGCAAATCCGGAAATAAGACTGTGACAAATGCCGCCGTCGAGTTAGCTGCGGCGTTCGCGGCGCGCGCCGGCGGTATTGCCAGCGATGCCTGGGTGGTTTTGCCTGAGGCGATTGCTGGTCTCGATGAAGCACATGTCCTGAAGCTATTCAATTGCGCCAACACTTTTCTGGAGCGCAGCGGTAGTGCCGCCATTCAATTGTTGATTGCCGGCGGCCAAGTCATGCGCGCCCTGCCGGAAGTTTTCGACGAGTGGGTCGAACTCCTCAACAGTGTCGCCGGCGAAGGCAATGCCAGTGTCGTCGCCTTCATTCGTTCCGGTCCGCGCTTTTTCCAAATGATGCCGAGCGGCAGCGATCGCAAACCCGGCGCAGCGCTTGCTCGCCGTGTGCTCGCGCTGACAAAGACGATCGCCGAAGTCGACCCCGAAGCCGCGCTCGCTTGTTTGCGCGCCAGCGGCACCGCCTTGCGAACAGTTTCCATCGAACAATTCGAAACGTGGGCGCACGCCGGGCTGTCGTTCGGACGCGGCAACGCGCGGGCGCGACGCAGTTACTACGCGCTGGAGACCCGTGGCAGCAATGAAGCGTTGCACAGTGGCGGCGCCGGGCTGACGTTGGAATCCATCCAGCCGCTGCTGCGCTTATATATAGAAGGACTGACCGGGCAGGACGTCGAGATCGTGCCGCTCGCGGCTGTCCCGCTTGAGTCGCGCATCGACGATGGCCGCACGATTCATTTGCCCGCTACTGTCGGCGAGTTCGCAGATGACGAGCTGGACTTTCGTCTCTACAAAGTTCTGGCTGCGCACGGCGCCGGGCAGATTGAGTTTGGAACTTATGCCAGGGACGGCGAAGATTTACGCGCCGCCCATGAAGCCATCTCTATCGCCAACGACCCTGAGCGCGCAATTGAAAGAGACGCGTTCGCCGTAGGACAGACATTCCTGTCTGTCCCTCAAACTTCTGTTGACGACAATCTCAATAAGAAAACAAGCGACAGTCGGGATGGCCTGTCGTACAAGGACGTGCTCAATCTGTTTCCGATTCCGCGGTTGGCGCGGCGCATTTTCGGCACCGTCGAAAACGGCCGCATCGATCGACGACTGCGCGGGCGTTATCGCGGGTTGGCGCGCGACCTGGATTTGATTCAACAGCACTTGCGCGCTCGCCGGCCGCGCATGATCGATCTGCCGGAAGCGATGGTCCCTTTCGAGCTTCTGTTTCAGGTGACTTTGCTGGGCGGCGCGCTCGATGATGCGCGGCAAATGTACGGCCAGATTATTTCGGAGCTGGAAACGATCGTGGCTGAATACCTCACTTTTGGCGATGCGTCCGTGGCGGACTCGTTAATGGCTACTAACCGTGTGTACGCCCTGTTTCAATCAATCTCCGCCGAGAAGTCAGACCAGCAACTGGAAGTCCCTGACGAGTCGAATGCGGAAGAAGAAACGGAATCGCTGAGCGAAACTTTTCAACCACAGGAAACCAACGCGCGACCGCCGCGCCGCGACGCGCGCGAGCTCTTCAACGCGTGGAACACCGACAACGAAGGCGAACCGGACGATCTGGATGGCAGCGAAGCGTGGAACCAGGCGCAGACTTTCGAACAGGATCTGGAACCTGGCGAAGTCGCCTACAACTATGATGAGTGGGACCGCGACCTGACCGATCACCGCGTCGGTTGGTGTCGGGTGGTGGAGAAAAAAGTCGCGCTTGGCGCTCGCGCCTTCGTCGAACAAACGCGCGAGCGACACCGCGGCGCCATCTCGTCGATTCGCCACCAGTTCCAATTGATGAAGCCGGAAAACCTGGTGCGGGTAGTGAATGAGCTGGACGGGGAAGAATTCGATCTCAGCGCGGTAGTCGATTACGTAATCGATCGCCGCGCCGCACGCGCTGTCGGCGGCAGCCAGCCGTCTGAACGCATCTACACCAAGCGTCTGCGGCGACGTCGTGACGTGGCGGTATCGTTTCTGCTGGATCAATCTTCATCGACCGCGCGGACTATCGGCCGGCATCCGCTCCAGCCCTACACCCACCCGGGCCAGCGGATCATCGAAATAGAGAAAGAAGGCCTGGTGTTGATGAGCGAAGCGCTGGAGGCAGTGGGCGACGTTTACTCAATCAACGGGTTTACCTCCGAAGGCCGGCGCAATGTGAAGTTCTACGTCGTCAAAGATTTCAACGAGAGTTATTCCGACGAAGTGCAGCAGCGAATCGGCGGCATCAGTTATCAGAACAACACGCGTCTGGGTGCGGCCATCCGGCACGCCGCAGCGCGGCTGGCCAGGCAGGAGGCACGCACGCGTCTACTAATCGTGCTGTCCGATGGCCGGCCTTACGATCACGATTATGGCGACGCGCGTTACGCTCGCGAAGACACGCGCGAAGCGCTCCGCCAAACCAAGAATCAGGGCATCACGCCGTTTTGCATCACCATCGATCGCGAATCCGAAGCCGAACTGCGCGACCTCTACGGCGAAGTCGGCTACACCATCATCGACGACGTCCTGAATCTCCCCGAACGTATGCCCGGGATCTACCGGCGACTGACAACTTAGGATGAAGCCTTTCCCGCGAGACAAAGTTGGACCAGGCAAAAGCCGGGCCGATCTTCTTCAAGTTTATTCATCCTCTTCTTGTTGACATCCCTCGCCAGCGTGACTAGAGTATGCCGAAGTCACGTAGAGCACAGGTTTTTCGGAAAGGAAGTTTGACCATTCGGTCATTACTTCCTCTGAACATTTGACTGGTCTTCTTTCTGGCAAGGACACCACTCGCGCATTCGGCTGAGCGAGAGATTCGACTCCCGTCAGTAGTTCCTTCTAAACCTAACTGAATATGTCTGCTGCGCTCGCCTTCAAAAAAGGCTGCTGCGCCAACGTGCTGGCAACGGCATTCCAGGATCTGTTTCTGCCGACAATTGCCAGAGAAGTTTGTTCCATCTTCCACCCAAAGAGACCGGAGTACATATGAAAAAGTCCAAATCCCGACCGCGTACGAGTGCACCTAGGCGACGTTTGTGGGCGAGCATCGCCATCGTGATTCTCGTAGTCGTGTTTGCGACCGTGACAGCGCTTATGCAAGGCAATGGGCAACGGCAAACGCCCCCGGCCGCCGTGGTTCCCATGGGACAGTTGGACGTGAAATTGGAAAAGGCCCTGTTTGTCGATAAGGAAGAGCAGGAGGAGCAAGAGCGCGAGGAGCAGGACCAGGAAACTCTCACCGAGGCAGCGCAGCGAGCTGTGCAGCAAGCCGCGGAGGAAAATACCGCTGTGACTGTGCCTGCGATCGACAAGGTCTGGCCCGGAGTATTTGATGGCGACGTGCGTAAGTTGCCATACGTGGCCCAAACAGCGATTGAACGGCCGGAGAATGATGAACTGAAAAGTCTCAAGTCCTTTTTGCCTGAAGCTCTGCGTCCGCGGATGCAGGAGCCAAATCTGGCGTTCGCAGCCATGCCGTCACCCACGCAAAACTTTGCCGGGATGACCAGGTCCGACACTTGCACGGGCGGGCCGTGCGGCAACGGCATCCCACCCGATACCAATGGCGATGTGGGGCCCAACCATTATATTCAGTCGGTGAATACCGCAGTCGCCATCTACAACAAGACGGGGACACTGCAAGCCTCCTTTACTTTCAACTCGTTGTGGAGCGGAGCTGCTACCGGCACGGTCTGTGACACAAGTCATGCGGGCGACCCCGTAGTGCTCTACGACTCGATGGCGGATCGCTGGATTCTCAGCGATCTGGGTTTCGCTTTTAACGCCGCCGGCCAACCCATCAATCCCTACTACGAGTGTATCGCCGTCTCGAAGACCGCGGATCCGGTCGCCGGCGGCTGGTACCTCTACGCGATTAAGACGGATACCGGTGCGGTGGGCCAGCCCCCGGCCGGCACGCTTAACGACTATCCCAAGTTTGGTATCTGGACGGATTGTCTTTATTACTCGGCCAATGGGTTTGCGAATGGCGCGTCCTTCAACGGTGTCGAGTTTGGCTCTTTTAGCAAAGCCGATATGTATGCCGGCGCGGCCCTGACCGGATCGTTGGGTTTCATTGCGGGTACTACTAACTTTGCGTATCTGCCTGCCAATCTGAGCGCGCCGGCCAGCGGTCTACCTCCGGCCGGCAGTCCAAATTACTACGTTGCAGAGTCAGCCACTGCGTTTAGCTGGGATGTGCGGAAGTTCACGCCAGGTGCGCATTGCGGCGGTGGCGGGACGATGAGCGCGGCGACGAACGTAACCCAAGCTGCTTACACGGTCCCCGGGACCAATGCCCCGCAGCCAAATGATACGGGCTCACTACACAATCTTGACAGTCTTGGCGATCGCCTGATGCAAAAAGCGCAGTATCGCAACATCGGCGGTACGGAATCACTCTGGGTTGTTCACACCACGCGCTCTTCATCAAGCTCGAATTACCAACCCGGTTGGGCCCAACTCGACGTGACTGGCGGGACGATTGCAGCCGTACCGGTGCAACAGCAGATTTATGCGCCGGACTTAACGCTCTATCGCTGGATGGAGGCGATCGGCGTCGACAAAGACGGGAACATGGCAATTGGCTACAGCACTTCGAATGGAACGGCGCCGAACTTTCCCAGCATCGCTTATTCCGGACGACTGGTGGGCGATCCCCTTAACCAATTACCGCAAACCGAAACGCAACTCGTAGCCGGCCTGGGCTCACAACTCAACAATTGCGGCGGCGGACCCTGTCACCGCTGGGGCGATTACAGCTCAATGAGCATCGATCCGTCCGACAGTTGTACCTTCTGGCTGACGACCGAGTACTACGCGAACCAGACGAACGGAACCGCCGGGACGTGGAACACTCGTATCGGCTCGTTTGTATTTCCCTCTTGCGTCGCGGCAGCGTCAGTGCCAACCGTGCCGGCGGCGCCGACAACTCTCACTTTCACCAGCGTGGCCGCGACCGCGATGACGCTGAACTGGCTCGACAACGCAACCAATGAAGACAGTTATGTGGTCTACCGATCTACCGACAACGTGAACTTCGTCTTTGCCGCGCAGACGGCCGCCAACGGCACCTCGGCCAATGTCAGCGGTCTCAATCCCAGTACCACTTACTTCTTCAAAGTGTATGCCGCCAAGAACGGCGCATTGAGCACGCCCTTGAGCGGCTCTCAGGCGACGACGGCAGCCACGTCCGTCAGTTCAACCGGGGCGGGCGGGCTCTGGAGCCAGACCTCCACCTGGGCGAGTGGCACCGTGCCTACCGCTAATGACAATGTCACGATCGTCAATGGCGCTACCGTTACCATCGACATCGCGGCGGTCGCCTTGAGCGTAAACGTAGGGACAGGCGGCGCGCCGGCGACCCTGCAGTTTCTGGATACCTCTGCCCAATCACTGACTGTTGGACAAAGCGTCACCGTTGCCACCAACGGCACGTTCCAATCCGCGGCCGTCGGCGTTGTGACCACGCACGTCCTGACTGTGGGAACGGATCTAACCAATAACGGCACGATCAACTTCAGCACCGCGGCTAATCTGGCGGGCGCTCAGATCACCTTCACCGGAAATGCGAACGCGAGCTTCACGCTAAACGGGGGAAGTGTGACCAATTTACGACAAACAACTGGGGTCACGCTTAACAAGGGAACGGACAACACGCCCATATTGACCTTTACTCCGGGAGGCACCTTCACCGTACAGGGGGCCAATACCGCAGGCTTCTTGAGCATCACGAATGGCACCTTCAAGATCGACGGCTCGAACACACTTAGTAATCCCGTGTTCAATGTGGCGGGTTATACCATCCCCGGGCCGGGAGGCTTCTGGCTCAACAACCCGAACTTTACGGTGGTGGCACAGAATGGAACTGGAACTGTCAGTGGGCTGTACCGGTTGACCACCGGAACATTCAACGTTGGCACCGGCGCTGGCAGCGCCCTGGCGTTCGCGTCGGGCAGCACCATCATCATCGAAGGGGGCGCACTCACCTCGTCGGGCAGGGTGGCAATTAGCGCGGCCGGAAACGCCATCAATTATACGCAGACCGCGGGCACAATCACCGTGTGTACCGTCGGTAACACGTCAACCACCCTCGGCAGTTTTGATCTGGGGACATCGCTGGGCTCGAATGTCAGCATGTCTGGCGGCACGATCATTGTTCAACTTGCCAGCACCGCCGCGTCCGGGCCGCGTGATTTCCGCAATCAATCGAGTACCGGCTTTACCGGAATCACCGGTGGCACGTTGCAACTCGGCAACGCCGCTTCCGGCGCCGCCAAAGCGTTTACGATTGGTGGCATCCTGCCGAATCTTGTGATTACAAATACGTCCGGCAATCACACGGCGACCATGAACTTGACTCTGGTGAACTACAACAACGGCTCGCGCAACGTAACCCTGAACACTGGAACCGGGCTAAACCTGAACAATATCCCATTCTTTTTCGACGGGACCACCTTGACCAATAACGGGACCCTGACGCACAACGGGGCGAGCTCTAATTTTATTTGGTTCCTGACCACTGCACCGGTGACCTACACCGGGAGCGGCACGGTCACGGCGCCGATGACCAACTTCACCATGCAGGCGGACATGGGCGTAACCATAGATCCGGTCTCTCCGAATATTCCTGTTACCGCCGTCAGGATGTTCTCTGGCAGCGTGACGAACTCCAACAAGATTACGCTGGGCAACGGCGGGGCCACCACCGGGATAGTCCAGATAGGCAACACGACGACCCCCACCAACTCGGGAACTTTCGACGTGCCTTTCACTTTCAACCTGGGTACGGGAGGCGAAGTGATTTCCTACTTGCGGACGACCCTGACACGGACCATGGGGCCGGAAGTCACGCCCACGCGCACGCTAACCACATTTACCTATGACGACAACGACGCGAGCCATGCGCTGACGATGGCGGGCGGCGATCTTACGGTCAATGGAACTACCACTCTCACCAACGGCCGGGTGATCACCGGCGCGAGTACCTTTATCATCGGTAGCGCGGGGACGATTGCGCGCACTAACGGCTACATTGACGGCAACTTAAGAAAGAATTACGCGGTGGCCGCCAGCAAAGTATTTGAAGTCGGCACCGCGAACGGATTCTCGCCGGTGACGGTGAACGCCACTGCCGGAACATTCCCGGCGGCTTTCGACGTCAAGGCCATTCAAGGACCGCAGCCTAACGTTAACGCGACTACATCCATTCAAAGATACTGGAAGCTGACTAACACGACGATTAGCTCGGCGGACCTGACTTTCGCTTATCTGGCTGGCGATGTGATGGGCACGGAAGCCAGCTACAAAGTGATCAAGATAGTTGGCGTCACCCCACAAGCCTTCCCGAGCAGTACGGTAAACACGGGCGCTCACACCGCCAGCCTGACTGGCGCGACTAGTTTCTCTGATTGGACTGTGGGTGAAGTAACCGCCCCGACGGCGTCGTCGGCCACCATCAGCGGCCATGTTGCGACCGCAAACGGGCAATCGCTGGGCGGCGTTTTGCTCAAGTTGAGCGGCGGCCAATCGGCGATGGCGATCACCGACGCGGCGGGCAACTACGCTTTCGAAAACGTCAATCTCGACAATTTCTACACCGTCACCCCCGCTCTGGCGAATTATTCCTTCAGTCCGGCAAGTCGCTCGTTCTCGTTGCTGGGCAACCACCCGGATGCGGTGTTCACGGCGGCAGCGAACGCTGTGATCGGCAGCAACGCGATCGACACCAATGAATACTTTGTGCGCCAGCAGTATCTCGATTTCCTTGATCGCGAACCCGACCAGGGTGGCTTCGAGTACTGGAGTAATGAGATTAATCAATGCGGCGGGGATGCGGGTTGCATCAGCCGGCGGCGGATAGAGGTAGCGGCAGCGTTCTTTGTGGAACGCGAGTTCCAGGACACGGGCTCGTTCGTCTATCGCCTCTACCGGGCGTCATTCGGACAGGCGCCTATGTTCAGCCAGTTCAAACCGGATCGCACCAAGGTAGTGGGCGGCCCGAATCTGGACGCAGCCAAGGCCGCCTTCGTGAATGAGTTTGTGGGCCGCGATGCCTTCAAACAAGCCTATCCTGATTCGCTAACCCCCGAGCAATTCCTGAACAAGTTGTTCGCCAATGCCGGACTTTCTGCGCACACGGGCGATTGGGACAGTTACCTGGCACAACTGAACAATGGCCATACTCGGGCCCAGGTGCTGGGTCAGTTGATTGAAACCGGCGAGTTCAAGCAGCGGGAGTACAATCCGTCGTTTGTCCTGATGGAATACTTTGGCTATTTACAGCGCGATCCGGATCCGGGGGGCTACGCTTTCTGGTTGAACGTGCTGGAGAACCGCGAGTCGGGAAATTACAGTGGCATGGTTTGCGCTTTCATCACTTCCGCGGAGTATCAGAAGAGGTTTAGCAATATCGTGACGCGTAGCAACGCGGAGTGCGGAAAGTAAAGGGCCGGCCAAATTCTGTTGCCGGTTTACGGTTCCCGGCTGACGCTCCTAACGGTCCAACGGACTGCGCACGCCGCGGCCGCCGCGATTCAAAACGTGCGTGTAGATCATTGTCGTCCGCACGTCCTTATGCCCAAGCAATTCCTGCACAGTACGAATGTGGTAGCCGTCTTCCAGCAGATGTGTAGCGAAGCTGTGTCGAAATGAGTGGCAGCTTCCCTTCTTCCTAATTCCCGCCGCGTGCAGCGCCGTCTTCACGGCACGTTGCACATTCTGCTCGGCGACGTGATGGCGTCTTTCTTTCCCGGAGCGTGGATCCAGCGAGAGCTTGCTGGCGGGAAACAGATACTGCCAGGCCAACTCCGTCGCTGCGTTCTTATATTTCTTCTCCAGGGAATAAGGCAAATAAACCTCGCCCCTCCCGCGCTTCAAATCTTCTTCGTGCAGCCGGTGTACGGCCTGAACTTGCGCGGTCAATGCATCCTTCAATGATTCCGGTAACATCGTCAGACGATCGTTCCCGCCCTTGCCGTCGCGCACAGTGATCTCGCTGCGGGCAAAATCCAGGTCTTTGACGCGCAACCGCACCGCCTCCATGAGGCGCAGTCCGGCGCCATAAAGCAGGCTGACGATCAGGCGATGCTCTCCATTCAAGTGAGCGATCAAAGCATTCGCTTCTTCCTTGGTAAAAACGACCGGTACGTTCTTAGAGTGTCGAGCGCGTTCGACGCCTTGAATGTTCGGCAGTTCGACTTTCAAAACCTGCCGGTAAAGAAACAACAACGCATTGAAAGCCTGGTTCTGGGTGGACGCTGCGACCCGATCGTGGACCGCCAGGTGAGTGAGAAAACTGCGCACGGCCTCGGCATCCAGGTCTCGTGGGTGTCGCTTTCCGTGAAAGAGAATGAACCGTTTGATCCAATTCCGGTAACTGTTTTCGGTCCTAATGCTAAGATGCCGCAGCCGAGCCACATCCCTGACCTGTTCAAGCAGTTTTCTCTCAGGCACGATGATGCATAATACCGCGAATCACAGTATTATGGCTCGGATCTGACGCATATTTACTAGTTGGGTTGCTAGTGAAAGGCAAAACATGAGAGGAAAATTTCAGTTGTTACCCTGGTGTCTATTGATAATTGCAGCAGTCTCGCTACAAGGTCTGGCTCAAAAATCCGGAAATACCGGCGCCGATCTTTACTATCAAAAAGGGCTTGAGTTTCAACGAACAAACCACAGTGCGGAAGCGATCGAAGCATTCAAGCAGGCTATTGCGTTAAAAGCAGACTTCGCCGACGCCTACGCGAAGCTCGCCGAGGTTTATGCTGGTTCAGGTCAATACAACGATGCGGTTGAGACTCTACAACAACTGATCAATCTAGTACCTAACGAGGCAGATCCCTATTACAAACTCGGGGTCGCCTTCAGCTATCTCGGCAAGCAGAAGGAAGCAATCTCCGCCTTTGAACAAGCTGTTCGCCTCAAACCCGATGATCCGGCCGCTTATGAACGACTGGCCTCGGCGTACCGCCACGCAGGGCGTTACGGAAACAAAGAAATAGAAGCTCTGGAGCAGCTTGTCCGTTTACGCCCGGAAAATGCGGCCGCTAGTTATAAGCTCGGCGAAGCTTACTCCCAAAGCGGTCGCTATACAGATGCGGTTGGATCATTCCAACAGGCAATCCGTCTAGAACCGGGCAATGAAGATGCTTACCAAGGTATAGCCTTCGCGTACACTGGCTTGGGACAACACCAAAAAGCAATTGATGCGCTCAAGAAGGCGCTTGAAATCAAACCGGACCAACCGGGAACGTATTTCAAACTAGGATTATCATCACTTCTGCTTCACCAATATGAGGAAGCGATCGAGAATCTCAAACAGGCAGTGAGACTCGACCCAAAAGATGCTAAGGCTCATTTCGCGTTGGGAGCTGCCTTTAGCCAGAAAGGTGAAAAACAAAAGGCAATGAAGGAGTATGAAATCCTCAAAACGCTGAATGCGGATCTGGCGTCTGAACTGCTGCGGAAAATGAACTGAGTCGCCTCTAGGCGCAACCCAACAAATCGTTGCAGGTGAGCGCGGGATAGCGCCTTTCTCAACTCGCTTTGTTCGGCGCGGGTTGCGTGCCACCGCCCGCGCCACCTGAACTCAACCGTTGGGCCACCTAACTCAATGATCACTGAAGCCGAAGTAATGCCGCTTCTGTTGGCTGCGTGCCCTGGCTTTGCGCCGACCTGGCAGGAACATCTTGCGTGGTGGAAGGGTGACGAGCGTGGTTCCTACAATGACGCGGCCGAGTTCGCTCGTTACCTCGTTGAATCTTACAATCGCGGCGACACGTCCGAATTTGAATTCGCCTTTGCAACCATCGAAAGGCTCATTGACGAAGGGGACGAAAACACACGCGCTCTTGTTATCGTCGGTGTGCTGGAAGACATCCAGACAATTGCGTCGCACTCGTGCGGCCCCGATGCTTTCGTTCGTTGGTTGGGCCCAAAGTCGCGTGTTGCGTGGGTTGATATCGCACAGGCGTGGTCCGGCGAAACTAGCCTGATGGACGTGCTTCGTGCCGAACGCCGCGCGTCCAAATAGGTGGCCCAACAAATCGTTGGACGCGAGCGGCGGGGGCGTGTTTCGCCATCATGACTGATCCGGCGATGGTTGAATGAAATCGCGCCGCCGCGTCAACTGTGACGTTCGGCGGAACCTACTTGAATCTGCGGTTTCTAATGTCTATGCGAATCATCCGAAAACTCATTCGGCCCGCGATTTCAGCTACGCTCACCTTTACGCTGGGTGTGGCCATCGCAATGTTTTGGTCGCACGTGTTTCCTAAAAAAGTCTCGCTGTGCATGCTTGCTCGTAATCCGGGAGCATACGATCGGAAAGTAGTTCAAATTGAAGCGCTGGGCTCAGTCATTTCCTCACCTCTTTTTAGCCAGCATTCCATTATCATTTTTGAGTCGGGATGCACCGAGCCTGATGCTTGGGCCACTATTGAGTTGAAAAAGTCTTACAAGGCAACTCCTGAGGTTGATGCGTTCATTAATTCTCCGCAACCAGAGGTTCGAAACGCAAGAGTTGTTATCGTGGGCCAATTTGATCAGTGGGCGTCGATGGGATGCTTCTCTCCTAGGTTTGGAGTAAAAGCCACTAGCGTCAGATTGATTTCTCCTGTTACTTCGGAAGCCTTATCCAAAATGGCGGGGCCACCTTCGCACCAAGCCGGTTCCGCCGAACAAGCGCTTGGAGCGGACTCGCCATGAGCGGGCTTCTTTGGTGAGTTGCGTGGGCGAGCCGCTCAAGCGCAACGTTGGGCCTCTGAAAAATGAACGTCAAGTGGGAAGGAGATATTTTTGGACACGTCGTCGTTGGCGGGGTCATCCTGCATACGTCGTCGGAAGTCTCAAAATTCCTGCTCGCGGCCGTCGGCCTTTCGGCAGAGGATTCTCGTTCTTTGGGTCGCATATGTTATTTCATGTGCATCCGTGAAGCTCGGAGAGCGCGCGAGGGGTTCGTGCTTCATGGTGCGGATAAGTGGTTGGATTCTCTCTACACACCTGGATTCCCTCCAGCGGCGCAGGCGGCAATGGACGAATTCAAAGAGCGGTTGTTTTCTGTTCGCAGCGAGCCCGGTCACATATTACTTGAACACGCCTTCAAGAATTTGTCGGCGCCATAGGCCCAACAAGTCGTTGCAGGTGAGCGCGGGATAGCGCCTTTCTCAACTAGCTTGGTCCGGCGCGGCTTGCGTGTCACCGCCCGCGCCACCTGAACTCTGACGTTATGCAGCTTCATTATGCGAGCACAGCCCAATCGACCAATCAATGACGATGAAGTTCGCGTCATTCGCACGGCACTACAGCGTTGCCCTGAAATTCCAGAGGCGGCCGCACTCGTGCCAACGCTTGGTGACCTTCGTGTTGTCGGCGGCTGTGAATGCGGCTGTGCGTCCGTCGATTTCGCGATCGTCAAACCCGAACAACGCAAACCAATCGCGGATGGTCTCGGCATGCTTGCTAATGGCGAACGCGTCGGCGTGATTGTGTGGGGAAGACCAGATGCTGTCACTGGCCTGGAAATCTACGACATGAGTGCCAGTGCAACTGGTCTTCCGTTATCGCAGTTGCAGTCCATTATTCCTTGGGTGGAAGGCGCTGCATAACAAATCGTTGGACCGGAGCGGAGTAAGGTTGTTTTCCGTTCGCGAGAATTGAATGCTTGGTTCGTTGACCGCCGCCCGGTCAACTCAACCGTTATGCGTTTTCCCGTTTTTCCAAAGATAGAACTTTAGAGGACACAAATCGTGGCCAAGCTAGTTTGTAAGATTGTTGGGATAATCTCTTTCCTAGCTAGTTCAGTCGTGCTGATCGTCGGTGCGCACGTTGATCGGTATCATTTCGTCTTCCATGTCGCCTGGGGTGTCATCGCCATTGGTTTCGGATTTCTGGGCTCGCGGTATCAGGCGAAAATCTTCTGCTTAGTCTCAGGGGTTGTGTACTTGGTTTTCTCGGTGCCCGGATTCTTCCTTGGCGACCCGGCGACGAACCGCGACTGGCAGATTGGTCCGATGCACCTGATGTTTCCCGATGACGTACTCCACACGGTACTCGGTGCGGGATTAATCGGTGTTGGATTGGTGACGAAGACCATCTCGAAAAACCGCGGCAACGCATAACAAATCGTTGGACCGGAGCCACGGGAAGCGACTTTCGCATCATCTGTGATCCGGCGAAGGGGGCTTGGTGGCGCCGTGGCCCGGTCAACTCCGCCGTTATGCGGCTAATCTCATTGACGGATGTCTCTAGCTGATACGATCAAAATCAACCAACTGATCCGCGGGCGAATTGACTTCGACACGTTCGACTCTTGGTATACGTCCCTTTCACCTGCCGAGCGGAACTCCCTAATTTCGACGCTATTTTTCTTCGCGTACCAAGCTGGCGTTGACGAAGCCACTTGGCAACAGGCCGCGACGATTGGCGCGTTTGGCCATCACGCGGAACTCGTTCGCAACATCAAGTCTTTTCATCTAACCGACATTGGATTGCATGACGGGGCGGGCTTTGACTCGTGGCTTGAAACCCTCTCGCCGAACGACAAGAGCACGACGTTCCGTATAGGGGTCTTCTTATTCGGCGTAGCGGAAGGCAACGTCTTTCGCTGTGAAACCGTGGCGTCCTGCAATCATTGGTGGCACCGCGATCTTCTCGACGTTCGCGTTCTTGATGCTATTCGCAAAGACCCGGAGTACTATCGAACGTCCATGAAAGATGACGCGCCCATCAAATCGACGGCCGCATAACAAATCGTTGGACGCGAGCGGCGGGAGCGTGTTTCGCAACTTGATTCGTCCGGCGAAGGTTGAATGAATTCGCGCCGCCGCGTCAACTCAAACGTTATGTTGCTTCTACAACAAATGGAATGAAGCCCGATTACCCTAAGGATGTTGAAGCCGAGATCTACTTTCTTACGACCGAAGAGGGTGGGCGTCACACCTCTGTCGTGTCCGGCTATCGACCGCAGTTCTATTACGACGGTCATGATTGGGATGCCATTCAAAACTATCCCGACGAACAAGAACCTGTTCAGCCTGGGGACACTGTGACTGCTTACTTGTCTTTCTTGAGTCCGCACTATCTTGTAGGTAGTCTCTTTGTCGGAAAGGAATTTCTTCTTCGCGAAGGGGCACGCACCGTCGGACGGGGACATGTTACGAAGGTTCTTGAACTCGAGAGATCCGCTGAAGAGTCGAGGGCGCGTGAAGCGAAACGTCACCGCTCTACCTATAATGACGCAACATAACAAATCGTTGGACGCGAGCGGCGGGAGCGTGTTTCGCATCATGACTGATCCGGCGATGCTTGAATGAATTCGCGCCGCCGCGTCAACTCTACCGTTAGGTTTCTGTTGAATGGAAATCGGAAGTGTGCGATATGAAGAAACTTATCTTGTTAGCTGCCGCCTCCGCCGTATTCATCTTTGGCGGGCAAACTGTAAATGCTTGCTCTTGCGCTCTGCCTAACCGCGCTGAGTTGGAGGCCAAATCAGAAGACGATTTTGCACAGCTTCTTAAATCCTTGAATGGTGCTGTATTTATTGGAAAGGTAACCAAAAACGAGGGTGGCGCAGTCTCATTCCAAGTAGAAAGATACTGGAAAGGGCCTGGTACTGAGAGCATCACTATCTATACATCTACAAGTGAGGCTTCATGTGGCGCTCCATATCGAGTAGGAAAGAAATATCTCGTCTTTGCTAATAACTACAAGGGAGCATTGCAGGCCAGCCTCTGCGGTTATCTTTCGGCTATTAAATACAAGGACATATACTTGAGGAAGCTGGGGGCAGGCGAAAAGCCCAAGGTAAACTGATCGCATTGTCTCAGCGGACGAAACCTAACAACTCATTCAACGCGAGCGGAATTAGCTCGGATGTCATTCGCCAGATTGAAGGCTTGGTTCGATGTCTCCCGCCGCGTTAATTCGAACGTTGGGCCCTTTCTTTTTCGAAATGCGCTACTTCACTTACGAACTCATTGCCGCCGCCAATGATTGGATCGCGCAAAGTAAGACTGCTCATCGCAACGCCGAAAAACGGCTGGAATCCGTCTTCAAGAAATATCTGCGTCAATTGGAGCCGCTCGAAAGACGAATCAGTCGCAGTGCTTGGCAATTCCTCCGGTATGGTTTCGGCTCGAAAAGCCTCCATGATGGCAGACTCCTATCGCTTAAGGTCGGAGATGGCCTAACCTATACGCCAAACGGTAGTTCTCCTTTCTTTCTGAATCGACAGCACACAGCCGCAATCATCGAGTTCCTAAACTATGAACAGGACCTGCATTATGTTTTTGACTTCCGTGGGGTGAGCCGTTTCTCTGGCGACCTCTTTGTCGAAAAGGAATCATACGCAAAGAGTCTGGGCGACCTTTACATCTACGAACTGACGGATGCCGGGAAGGATAGATTGCGTTTGGGCTTCCTTTTCGCCTCTGGCGGATCCATAGTCGTTGAATTCCAGAGGTTGGTTTTCCGGAAGAAGCGCATTAGACGTCAGTATCCGGTTGGGAATATGTACCAATAATTTTACGGCGGGCCCAACAAATCGTTGGACCGGAGCCACGGGAAGCGACTTTCGCATCATCCGTTGTCCGGCTAAGCTATTCGGTAGCGCCGTGGCCCGGTCAACTCCGCCGTTCGACCGCTTCTATTTCCATGCGTTCACTGACCATCTGCATCCTGTTGTTCGCGGCCCCAGTTGCCCTTGCCCAGAAAGGAGCGCTTGGTGTCCGCCTGTCGAAAACGCATCCGTCTGTCTACATTACCTTCGATCGGCGCGGAAAAATCGCAGACCCTGGTGGAACAGGTGAAATTCGTGACACTGTATGGCTTCGCCTGCGCAACAACATGCGCTGGCCAATCGTGCTCGATATGAATGGTGTTGCCTCCGAGGCGTATGGTGACGCGTCTTTGTTCTACGATGTTCTTTCTGAAGGAAACATTGTGTCTACTGACCGGTGCCATGTCTGCTCGTTCAATCCGCTGCCGCCCGGTCATTCCATCCGTTTCATTGTGCCGTTAAAAGACCTGGCCAAGGGCTTCTCGATTCGCGTCAAGTTCACCTATTCTTGGGAAGACAGTTCTGACAACATCGAACACTTTGTTTACTTTTACAGCTCGTCACTTCCGGCGACCGCTTTGTCAACGACGCTGTCGAACAAATCGTTGGACCGGAGCCACGGGAAGCGACTTTCGCATCAAGCGTGATCCGGCGAAGCTGCTCGGTAGCGCCGTGGCCCGGTCAACTCAAGACGTTGGATGCCTTTGCAATGCTCAAGCGAATACTCTTACTAATCGCGTCATTGATTCTCATTGCATCTGTCGCGTCCGGACAAGATGAATGGCAGTACCGACCTGGTATTCTCCTAACGTCAGGTGACCAGAGTCATACATTCAAAGATGGCTCGGGCGAAATCCTATCAATTAACGGGTGGCGTCGCGTCTCACGCGCACAACTGGACGAGATTTCGATCTGCCACATAATCATTCTTCGCCCGAGTCACCCATTAATTTCGCAAGGCAACTCGTTCTCTAACAAGAATCCAATGTCGACGGAAAAGCTCTCCTGGACAATACAACTGAATCCACCCAATGACTTCAAAACTGGCGAAGAACATTCGTTTGAAATGTCGTATGATTCGCCGAGCAATCTGGTCGCGATGGCGGGTAAAGCATTCGACCGGTCCAACGGGAACTTGTTCGTGGTTCGCTTTGGTGAAAACTGGACGGTGGACGCTGAACAGATTTCGGCCCACTTTACCAAACGTGCGAAGCCGCAGGCTGTTTTGAACTTTTTCAAATTGCATTTGCGGCGCGACAAATCCATTCAACGGCTTGCGCTGTCTTGACGAACGGCATCCAACAAATCGTTGGACGCGAGCGGCGATAGCGTGTTTCGCATCATGATTCGTCCGGCGACGCTTGAATGAATTCGCGCCGCCGCGTCAACTCCGATGTTCGGCGTCTTATCGTGTCCAACGATGACAAGGTGATGAATCTCCGCGAACTTGACTGGCCTAAGGACCGTGACTCGATACTCGCGCTCGATACGAGTTATCTGGCAGACCGCAGACTGTCTTTGGATATGACCGCGCGTTGCGCCTCGCTTGTTGAGGAACTGTTGCCAATGCCGGTTAGGCGCACCTATGGTTTCATCAATATCGTCGACAAACTCCCAGAGTACCCTTGGGTACGCGTAGCGAGTGACCGGGTCGAGGTTGTCGGTTTGGCCGCACTTTCGTTCGAGGCGTGGAATCGTCGCGCCCGGCTGGAGCACCTATACGTAGGAAAGCGGTCTCGCGGCAGCGGTGTGGGGCGCATGTTGATCGAGGCGGCGTTACAGGCAGCGGCGTCGCTGGGTGCACGCGGAGTCTTCGTCGAAACGCAGACCACCAACTATGGAGCGGTTCGGTTCTACGAGCAGATCGGATTTCGGTGGTGCGGGCTCGACAGTTCACTCTATGATCTCGAGGCGGTGAGCGACGGCGAGGTTGGCATTTTCTTCTGGCGCGACGTGCCCTAGAGCGCATGTTCCGCAGGTGCACGACGCCGAACAAATCGTTGCACGCGAGCCGCGGGAGCGTGTTTGTCATGAAGCTTTATTAGTTCAACGTAGCCACTACCGCGCTGCCCGCGTGAACTCAACCGTTATGCGGCTTTTCTTACCAAGGGCTCAAGGTCGGCTTGCAAGTGTCTAAAATGACATTATTGGTGGCACATCCCTATCATCTTTCAGAAACGAAGGCCCGAAAGCGGGTTGTTCAGATCTTGGAATCCGGTGGCATTTCGGAGCCTCCCGGAGGTTGGTACAGAGCCTCGATTAAAATAGGCAAAGAAAAAACCGTCCCGGTGCTTGAACTGGTGAAAGAGATGCGTGACACAGGAGTGTTAAGTGAAATCCAGAAACTTCAAGATCTCAAAGACCCCATTTTCGGCGGTACGCTATCACTCGCCACAAACAGCAAAGCGCTAAAGCTGCACCTCAAACATGGAGGATATGAGATTGATGTACCGGGCCCAGGGTTGATCGTGCCTAGTGACGCTCTGATCGCTGAAGACATTCTCTATTTCAGGCTGCGTGCCTGCGAACATAGCAACGAACCAAAGCTAGAAATTACTGCCAGGTATTTCAGCTCCTACGTGTTCTTTTGCGTGGCAATGGTTGAACACTTTGTGCATCGATACCTATTGACAGCTTTGCAGGATCCGACCACGAAGAACTCCGCGCAATCGATTCTCGATTATCGTGGCCGATTTGACGATAGAATGGATTTATGGCTCCAAATGTTTACGGGCCACAACCTCGCTCACATTTCAAGCCGCGCTGAGTGGGGACTATTTATCAAGCTAAAGAGTATTAGGAACAAGCTCATTCACGGTGTGGAGCCGTACTTTGCATTTTCTGTACAAGAAATGGCCGAATACTTGAACTGCGTGCAAATCGGTGTCGGAGGTTTGATGCTCCTCATTCGCGATTTACAGAATCTACCGTCGTTGCTTGTTATTGAGCGTCTACGAACGGCACCGAAAATCAAATATGTTCCGCGCTGACTTGAACAACTCAATATGCGGGCCGCATAACAACGCGTTGGACCGGAGCGGCGGTTGTGCATTTGTTAAGTAACGTGATTTTTTCAATCTTGTGCGGATCCGCGCCGCCCGGTCAACTCAGACGTTCGGCGGCTTTATACTTGCACCTGGCTTTTCGGACATATGAATGAATCAGCCGAGACAAATAACGGCATTCCAACGCTTCCGGATTCGCAGTAAGAGTCTCCTACGCCATAACAAGCTGATCATCAGTGCAGAGCTAATAATAGTTCTGCTCATCATCCTGGTTGCCAATGTCTCGGGCTTGATATCGTTTAATGAGACCCCCGTTCTTTTTCTTTTTGGTTGGCTCTCCCTGTGGCTGCGCGGCATGGGGTGGCGAGCGGTTGGCTTGAAGCGCCCGGCGCGTTGGAGACGTGCCTTATTGCTGGGTATCGCAGCCGGCAGCGTGTGCCAACTTTTCAGTCTGTTATTACCGCTGCTTGTTTCGCTCACGGGTAAGCCCCTGGACTTAAGGCGGTTTGCCCCGCTCAAAGGGAATGTGTTCTTACTCGTATTGATGCTGGCGCGGGTGTGGACGCTGACTGTATTCGGGGAAGAACTTACCAATCGGGGCTACCTGATGAATCGGCTGGCGGAGTTGCTGGGTGGCAATGGAATGGCCTGGGCGGTGAGTTTGGTAGTTGTGAGCGTCCTGTTCGGTGTCGGACATGTGTATCAAGGCGTCTCAGGTATTGTGGCTGCCGCATTGGGAGGGTTGGTGTATGGCTCTTTGTATTTAAGGACCGGACGCAATCTTTGGGCACCGATCATCGCACATGGCGTATTCGACACAACAACCTTCGTACTCATCTTCTGGGGCATATATCCCGGACTGCAATGACCTGGACTGTCGTGGGATCGCGCCACCGAACAAATCGTTGGACGCGAGCGGCGGGGGCGTGTTGCGCATCATGAGCGGTCCGGCGATGCTTGATTGAAATCGCGCCGCCGCGTCAACTCAACCGTTCGATGCTTTCGTTCCACGTGAGACAGGGAAGGCGCCGATGAGCAAATCCTCCATCCTTACTGTTCTACTTATTCTGGCATTGGCCATCTGGCTTCTTTCAATTGGTTTGTTCATCGAATTGTCGCAATATGATCCTTACAGTTGGGCGTTTCCTGGTAAGGAAAGCGACGTAAGTCGAAGTTTATTCTTGGCGAGACGTGATCTCTACGTACGAATCGGAATTGTCTCGTTCGTTATTGCCTGTGTGCTGAGCGGCATTAAACTATTCCTTTGTCGGCGGCCACGTACATCTGGCGCTGCGTCCGCGCTCTGACTGCGACGCATCGAACAAATCGTTGGACCGGAGCGGAGTAAGGTTGCTTTCCGTTCGCAAGACTTGAATGACTTGAATGCTTGGTTCGTTGACCGCCGCCCGGTCAACTCAAGCGTTCGGCCGAACTACTTGCCAAGTTGCCAAGATTGAGATGAAGATCACCGAAGGAATCAATTGGATCCTTGCGCCCACTCCGCGTTTTCAAGAATCGCTGGCGTTCTTTCGGGACGTCATGGGCTTGCCCGTCTTGGAAGAAGGCATCCCAGTTACTGACACACAATTCAGTCGATATGCTCAGATCAAGCTGCCCAATGGGGTGGTGCTAGAGATTGTCGAGCCCAAGGAGACCGTCGCCCAGCTTTACCATGCGCCGATTGTTTCGATCACCGTTGACGACGTCGCTCAAGCCAGGCACGAATTGGAAGAGCGGCAGGTCAAGTTCGTGGCGCCAGTCTTTGATACGCAGGAAGGATGGGGCTGGACCTATTTTCAGGCACCGGATGGTACGGTGTATCAGCTGCAGGGACCGTTGCAGAGGACGACGACATAGACGGGCGGCCGAACAAATCGTTGGACGCGAGCGGCGGGAGCGTGTTTCGCATCATGACTGGCCCGGCGATGCTTGAATGAATTCGCGCCGCCGCGTCAACTCAAACGTTGGGGCGCTACGCTTCGATCATGAGTGCAACCCAAATCACACGGACTTGCTTGGTTTTGCTCGTTTTGCTTGGCTGTGTTACGCCGACTGAATCACAACGTAAACGCGCGACTCAGAAATCGCCTTGTCCCGACACCCACCCTTGGACGGGTCGATATCGAAACTACGTTTATGGTTTCTCCATCGTGATTCCGCGAGGTCTCAAAGGCTATTGGAACTCAGCTCGTTGCGCGCCCGATGAAAAATATGGCTGTGTTTGTATGGGCGACCACGGTCGGTTTATTCCACTCTCAGAAGACGCCCACATTGAAGCCTATGTCGGTTGGCAAATCGAATCCGATTTGTCTTTGCGCGACCACGAACGTCAGGAAGTCTCTTTTTACACGGACGACAAGAAATTCGACCGTGTTAACGTCGTGCGCTCTCGATGGTTCAGAGTAGGTTCTCTACCCGCTCGTCGGTTCGAGGCGCGCTATTTCAAAGACAACAAACCGATGGTTACGGATCAGATCCTAGCGCTGCACAAGGGTGTCGAGTACCAACTTATTTTGGTTACGTCTCCGGACAGGTACGGCGCAGACCGACGGCAGTTTGAAAAACTTGTCGCCAGTTGGCGGCTAACACCACGCGTCTGGTAGGCGACCGCGCCCCAACAAATCGTTGGACCGGAGCCACGGGAAGCGACTTTCGCATCAAGCGTGATCCGGCGAAGCTGCTCGGTAGCACCGTGGCCCGGTCAACTCAAGACGTTAGGCTGCTGACGTGAATCAGTCTCAGGGAAGAATGCTATGAACACACCAACCAGGCTCCTTGTTGGTACCGCAACCTTTTTGCCTCTCGCGTACTCAGTTTTCTTGTTCGTATCGCTATTTCTGCACTTCACGTCTATGATTTTTGGCGGTCCTCAAAGAAATATTTTACTAGAGTTGTTTGACATTATGTTCATCGTGCATCTGGGGACGATGTTATGGATCATTGTCTTGACGGTCTTCTACATCGCGCATGTTGTTACGAATCCTCTGCTGAAGAATGAAATGAAAGCAATATGGGTCGTGGCAGTGTTCATGAGTAGTGTCTTTGCGATGGCTGTTTACTGGTATCTCCATATTTGGCGCGCTAAGAAAGAACCGTTCGCGGCGATAGGTGTTTAAAGCGGCGCAGCCTAACAAAGCCTTGCAGCTGACGGCGCGATAGCGTGCTTCTCAAGTAACCTTTATCTTCGCGGCTTGAATCTGATCGCGCGCCGCAGCTGAAGGCAGTCGTTCGACGCTTTCGATGACCAAATGATGAAGCTAATGCGAATCGCCGCGTTGGTTGTGATCGTCCTCGTTGGCGGCTATCACAGCTACGCCTGTTCGTGCGCAGATCCGTCCATTCGGCAAAAATTTCGTTCGTCCGGACTTGTATTTGTGGGGACGGTCATCGATTTCAAAGATGCGCCGCAAAACGACAAGACATTTCTGTATTCAGTTACACTCCACGTCGAACGACAGTGGAAAGGAACGCGGCAAAAGGAAATCAAAGTCCTCTGGGCCTGGGACAACCCTGGCATGTGCAATGATCTTCCTCTTATCAAAGGCGAACACTATTTGATTTACACTTCTCGCGAGGATGGCGCCTACGGTGTCTATCCCGATTGCGGGACTAACTATTTCGCGAAATATCACTCCGATGAGATCGCAAAACTCAACGGCTTTTGGTTTCGTTTTGGTGCTCGACTGTTTCCGTATCCGCGTCTTTGACCAACGCGACGCCGAACAAATCGTTGGACGCGAGCGGCGGGAGCGTGTTTCGCATCATAACTGGTCCGGCGATGCTTGATTGAATTCGCGCCGCCGCGTCAACTCAAACGTTGGGCCGCACCTTTTCTATGCTGAGAGAACGAGGAATCTACCGACTGTCTGATGGACGGCAGTTTGTTCCCGGCAAACCTCTTCGGATGGCACTGGCCATGGTTGTACTCGCGGGGTTCGCCCAGGAAGCTTGGGCTCAACCACCGGCGCAAGCTTTTCAAAAAGTTATGCGGCCTTACGTTGATGCCAGGACGTTCATGGGAAGCGTGCTCGTGGCCAGGAAGGGAAAGACCATATTCAACAAGAGCTATGGCATGGCGGACTTGGAATGGAGCATTCCAAATTCGCCGGCGACTCGATTCAATATCGCTTCGATGACGAAGCAGTTCACGGCGGCTGCGATCTTATTGCTTGAGGATCGCGGAAAATTGAAGACTGGTGATCCAGTTAAGAAATATCTTCCGGACGCGCCCGCATCCTGGGACAACATCACTATTTACCACCTACTGACGCACACATCCGGCATCTCTGACCATGCCGTTCAATATCAGCCCGGCCCGCCTGATCGGCTGCGCTTTAATGACAAACCTCTGGACTTTCAGCCAGGCGAACGATGGTCCTACGCCAACCTCGGGTACATTGTGCTCGGGTATTTGCTTGAAAGAATCGTGGGACAGAGCTACGAAGACTTCGTTCAAGAGAATCTTTTCAAACCTCTGGGGATGAACGACTCTGGAATGTTCTCGTATGTGACGGTGATTCCCCGGCGTGCATCCGGTTATTGGCCGGGCCGCGGTGGGATCGAGAATGCGGAACGTCCCGATTTCAGGTTGGGCTTTTCGGCGGGCTCACTCTATTCGACAACCGGGGACTTGCTCCGTTGGGAAGAGGCACTGTTCGGCGGTAAGTTATTGTCGGCTGCGTCGCTGCGCAAAATGATCACGCCATTCAAAGGCGACTATGCCTGTGGTTTGTATGTACGCCGCGTGAACGGTCACCTGATGATTGAGCATGACGGAAATAACATTGGGTTTAACTCGGACATGGCCTACTACCCCGAAGAGAGCATTGCCGTCATCGTCCTGGCAAATTTGAATGGCAGTGTCACCAGCGAGATCGCGAGGGCCCTTGGGGCCCTGGCCCATGGTGAGGCGCCGCGGACTCCTTCTGTACGCAAGGAAACCGCGATCAATACTTCAACTCCTGACTCTATTCCACAAAGTGTGCCCTCTCCAGAATCTTGTCTTAGCAAAATAGATCAACTCACTAACAAAGCCTTCCGGGAGGCACGCGAGTCGGGTCGTGAGGTCGATGACAAAGATCTTCGCCGAAAAAAAGCCGAGATTGCCAATAAGTGCGTCGGCGCTTTTTCAATCAACTCAGTTGGCGTCGAACACTTATCAGCTCTTGCCAGGATCTATTTTCAAGCGAATCGACAGTCGCAAGCTTATCAGGCGATCAGCCGCTATTTGAAGAGTCCGCAAGCTACTAATGTTGAGAAGTCCGAGATATTGCAGATGGCGATCAATTACTCGTCATACTCTGCCGAGGCTGCTCACCAGTCTTCACTAGCCGAAAAGTATCTCGCACGACTTGATCAACTAGGGGCCCTGATGATTCGCGAGAGAATCAGCGGCCGCTTAATCCTGGTCCGACACCATTTGTCAGCGGGTGACGATGCAAAAGCGCTCCAGCATGAGAAGGAGATCGTCCGACTGATCAAGGTGCTTCCGGCAAACTCGCAGAAGGCGGCGCTGGATGAAACTATCGATACGATTGACCAACTGGCTCTGTGGGTTTGCAGCACAGCCGGCGCCGGCCGCTCGCGTGCGATTATTGAGCAGATTCCCCCCGAACTAATCCAGCTGGCCCACGCCGAGGAACGGATTGGAGAAAACCTGAGCAGATATCTGATGGATGGGCAGGAGGCGCCGCAACTGTTTCCCAGGAATGTCCTCAATGCGCCAGATAGCGAAGATCATGGCAGTGTGCGGAAGGGCCACGTAACAGTCATGTTGTTTGCGGCATATTGGTGCGGGCCGTGTCACGACATTTATCCCCACGTGATTGATATTTCTCGCAAGCTTAAACCTGACGATTTGCAGGTGCTGCTGGTCACGCAGTTAGCAAATCCGGCCCGCGATTCTAAAGCGCCAAAGCCTGATGAAGAATTAGCAACGATCCGGAAGTTTTACGTTGATGAATTGAAGATAACGTTCCCGATCATTATCGAAGGGCCATTGGATGAAAAATCGAGTGGAGACAAGATTATTGACCAGCAAAAGAAGAACAGGCAAGGGAACCTGTTCAGCTTTTATCCGACGATATTGGTAATAGATAAGAAAGGCCGCACCAGGGCAATACTCGTTGGAACAGTGCCGGGCCAGGGAGAAAGACTTCGGACAAAGATTAAGGAGTTGTTGAAAGAGCTGTAGAGATAACAGGATTTCTGAATGTGAAACTGTGAGCGCATCTAACAAAGCCTTGCAGCTGACGGCGCGATACCATGCTTCTCAAGTAGTCTTGTTCCTTCAGCTTGAATGCTGATCGCGCGCCGCAGCTGAAGGCAGTCGTTGGGCAACGCATCCGCGTCTAGCAAATCTTGATAACTACTAAGGCACGTTTCCTGGTTCACAAGGCACTCATGGAGGGCAAGGCGCCCATGTACATCGCGCATCGGAGGGATGGGTGGTTCGCGGCCGCAAAGGGATTTATTGACGAACCGGAGACGCGGTTTCGCAAAGTGAGTCGCGACCTAGCGGTGCGTACGATCCCCGAATTGTCGCGACTTTCGACTCTGCCGGTAGGTTTCGCCGCTTTCAGGCACCGCCGATCGGATGCTTGGACCATTGAAGCTTTGCCCCGCGGCGAAACTTATTTGATAACGTATGAAGCTCGACCTTCCGCCGCCAACTCGAACGAACGCAATACCGGCGGCGCCTTTGTGAATTGCTGGATTCGATCGACTTCAATGGCGGAGGCCAAGCGCAAGGCTCGGCACCTTGTCCGTTCGAATGGATGGAACGTTGTCCGTATGATGACTGCGAATCGGATGCACGCGAATAACTTAACGAAGCTGGCGGAACCCTACTTTCGACAGGTCCAAATCGACGGTTGGGTGTGCTTGTTTGCCACCTTCCCGGCCGATGCTCCCGATGCTTAGGTGCGTGCCCAACAAATCGTTGGACGCGAGCGGCGGGGGCGTGTTTCGCATGATGACTGGTCCGGCGATGCTTGATTGAATTCGCGCCGCCGCGTCAACTCCGCCGTTGGGCATCGCTGTTGATATGAAAGTCACTCTGGCCTGCTTTAGTTTCGTCCTATTGATCGCCTCGTGCGGCATCTCTTGGGCGTGTCCTACCACCCATGATTGCCCGACGACGGAGATCACCGTCGACTCCTTCGGCATCAGCGTTGATGTCGTGCTCGCCGAGGGCGGCCGGAAGCGGCGCGCGGACGTCGTCGCCGTGGACGTGTTCTACTTCACGCGCGGCGAATGGCAGTCGGCCGGCACAATCACACACGGCTTCGGCGGGTTTGGCTGGGAAGCTGAGCAGGTGGGCAAATATAAATTCGTCGTCAAGCACGAGGCGTTCAAGGCGGCGACCCTCATCGTCAACGTTCGGAGTCTCAGGGGCAGGTGGAATAAGTTTACTGTCCCGCTCAAAACGGACGGCTGCGCACTCGCGAGGCTAACGCGCGCTAGCATAAAGTAAACGCTCCTCTTCGCACGGCGATGCCCAACAAATCGTTGGACCGGAGCGGCGGGAGCGTGTTTCGCATCAGGCGTGATGCGGCGAAGGTTGCGTGAAGTCGCGCCGCCCGGTCAACTCCGACGTTCGACGGCTTCTTTCGTCACCGAGACATGGAATGCATTGGAATCTCAGAGCGTTTCTTCTACCAACCTTGCTTTGCTTAGCGGTTGCGGCCTGTGATCCGGGGATGACAATTGGCGAAAAGACAACGGGAAGCCCTCGGACTCCAATGCCCGAGGGATGCGGCCTTGAAATTCATGCCAAGGAAACACACCAACTGATTGGCGAAAGTTGGTATGACCCAGAAGTCACCGTCACGAACCTGGGTAAATCATCAGTAGCGATAGATCGGATCGAGCTGATAAGCGAAGGTCGGACGTACAACTTGGAGGAGTGGGCCGAAAAGAGGCTTGACCGTACAATTCCAGCGCATGGAACGAAGACACTAAAGATCGGATTCGATCTAAACAAGAGCGCTGTCCACGAGGCATTCAAGCAGCCGGCCATCATTCGTTTCCAATATTCAATCGCAAATGTGGCCAAGGAATGTACGCTCGAAGTCGTTGGTACGAATTAACACCGCGACATTATATGCGCTTCCTGCGTGCGGCGCCGTCGAACAAATCGTTGGACCGGAGCGGCGGTTGCGCGCCTTGCATCATCATTGGTCCGGCGGGGCTTGCGTGAAATCGCGCCGCCCGGTCAACTCGGACGTTCGGTTTCTTTTAATAGATGATACGAATCCTCATCGCAATCGTCGCTTTGACGGCTTCGTGTTCTTCGTTGCCACGGTCGCAAGATAACAAAGCCACGCCCGCACCCACGCGCAAAGAGTTCCAGTTGAATATTCCGAGAAATACTTGGGAGCCGATTTTCTTTGAGGCAATCGATGAACGCGCGAAGCTCGGTAGTCTCAAATCTCTCCGTTCGGCCGCCGTACCCAACGACGATATTGAAATCCGCGTATGGCGCGGCTTCGGGCTCACCCCGCTCGCCGGCTTTGTTCTCAAACGCGTTTCTGCGCAATGGGCTGCTTTGTTTTTGGCACCCACGTTGAGCCGGACGGTGGACAAATCGCAATCGTTGTCCGCTCCTAAATCCGGTTGGGATGCTTGTTGGCGGCGGCTCCAAGATGCGGGAGTACTAATCCTTCCAGACGCCCACGCAATCGGATGCAGCGCTGGAGTTAACGATGGAATGAGTTACGTCGTCGAGTACAATTACGACGGAACGTATCGAACGTATTTGTATGACAACCCAGACTACGCCAAGTGCAACGAGGCAAAACGGATGATTCAAATCGGGAATGTTATCTCTGAGGAATTTGCTTTGCCGGAAATGGCTACGAAATAATTGCGACGGCGAAACCGAACAAATCGTTGGACCGGAGCGGAGTCAAGTCGCTTTGCGTTCGCGAGACCCGGATGATGTTCCTGGTTGACCGCCGCCTGGTCAACTCCACCGTTCGGTGGCCCACCCTTAAGTATCTGGTTTTATGCTTTTGCTTCGCAGCATCTTCTTCACCTTCATGCTCCCGGGAACGGTCACGGTATTAATACCCTGTTGGATCATTTCATCAAGAGGTACGGCGGCGGTCTCGAACCATCCCCTTAGGTATCTTGGCGTTCCTTTAATCCTAACCGGTGCGGTTGGATTGCTTTGGTGTATTTGGGATTTCTTTTCAGCGGGACGAGGGACATTGGCGCCAATTGATCCTCCGAAGCACCTTGTGGTTCGGGGCCTCTATAGGTATGTTCGGAACCCGATGTATGTGTCGGTCGTGACTATGCTCATCGGCGAGGCGATATTCTTTGTATCCACATCAGTTCTCCTGGAGGTTGGGATTTTCATCACCCTCGCGTACTTGTTTGTAGTGCTTTATGAGGAACCGGTGCTCCGGCGACAGTTCGGTGAGTCGTACAAAAGATACCAGCAAAAAGTCGGGAGGTGGATTCCGCGATCGAAGGCCACCTAACACGTCGTTGAACAGGAGCGGCGGGAGAATGTTTCTCAACATGAGTGGCGCGCCGAAGGTTGAATGAAATCGCGCCGCCCGGTCAACTCTGACGTTGGATGGCTCGTCATGAATTTCACACCCGAAATCTATATGAGATTCTATCGCATCGCGCTTATCGTGATGATAAGTTTCACAGCAACTGCATCCTACGCACAGTCTGGTTGTAGTGCACTCGATACAACGGCCCCTTTGCTATATATGTCATTTGACGGCAGCGACAAAGAGCAGATTTGGCTGACGCTTCATAACAATATGACTTGTGGGATAAAGGTCCTAACGAACGATGAACTAAAAGAACGCCGCGTGCTGCGGTTTGCTGACGGTTCATCGAAAATCGAAATCCGTACCAGCAGAGAAGTGTTCATCCGTGATTTTGTGGACAACGAGGTCGTGCGCGATCTGATTTATGACCTACGCGATTTTCAGACCGACCGTATCATCAAAAACACGTCAACTCACCAGTTGGAGTACGTGCGACGAATTCCAAGTGGTGTGAACGTTCGTATTTCTTTCCCGTTTTCATCGCGAAAACTGGGCTGGAAGTTGGGAATTCCGTTTACTTACGATTGGGAAAGCGAGGCGGCTCCCGCCTGGAGAGCAGGCACCGCGCATCGATTCTATTTTTCGTTTCCTGAAACTCGCTAGCCCGGGCGCCATCCAACAACTCGTTGGACCGGAGCGGCGGTAGCGTGTTTCGCATCAAGCGCGGTGCGGCGAAGTTGAAGGAATTCGCGCCGCCCGGTCAACTCTGACGTTCGACGGCTTTGTGATTTGGGAACAGGGTGTTTAATTCGGCGTGTGTATAAGTGGATCGCTCTTGACATCTAGGAGGAACGCAAATGACCAAGAAGCTGCTTCTTACGGTTGCCATAACGATCATCGCTTGTACTGTGGGTGGGAGCGGGGGTCGACCGTTACCACCGCAGGCAGGGTGGCAACAGGTTCAACTCAAAGTGCTAAAGGTCTTTTCCGCGCGTGATGGTGATGCGGTTTTCCGGGAATATCTGGTGAACTGGAAGGACCAGGAGGTAGTAGTTAGAGATCCACTGGTTAAGACAGACTATCAGGTTGGCGATAATATATCGGTACTCGTGATGAAGCATAAACATCCAAAGGGAGCCACAGGCCCCGACCTTCTCAGCTTCGTTGTAACGGGACACTAACAAACCAACGCTACTTTTGGCGCCACGCCGTCGAACAAATCGTTGGACCGAAGCCCACGGGCAGCGGCTTTCGCATCATCATTGGTCCGGCGCAGCTGCTCGGTAACGCCGTGGCCCGGTCAACTCAGACGTTCGATGGCTCTTCTGATCTCCGCGATCTGAGGCACATGATTGACGGCGTACATATCATTTTCATCGCTCCGCCGGTTTTCTTGTTGTTGCTTGCTATCACGGTTGGAATTTGGCGAGTCTCAACACGAGGCACCAAAGCGGCTCTTGTGTCTGTCGTGCGAATTCTTGTTTACGGCGGTGTCACGCTTTTCATATTGTTCTTTGTCTTGATTGGATTTTATTACTCGACTGGCGGCCATTAATGGATGCGCCGTCGAACAAATCGTTGGACGCGAGCGGCGGGAGCGTGTTTCGCAACTTGATTCGCGCTTGAATGAAATCGCGCCGCCGCGTCAACCAAGACGTTCGACGGCTCGACATTATGAAGGCTCTCATACTCTTTTTCCTGGTCGTGACAGTTGTGGTTTCTAATTCTGCAGTCGATCTCTCACAGGAAGTAAAACCTCAAGGAACGCCGTTGGCAATCGTGCAGCTTGGTCCCAAGCGTTCGGGACCGCGCACTTCTTATGCTCCTGTTTGTGGTATCGGGGATCGCCGCCGAATGGTAATCCGCGACCGTGAAACGTGGGGTGATGTGTGGAAACAAATATACAGCAGACCAATCTCTTTTTCGTGGATGGGTCCCGGAGGTGAGCGGGTTCCTACAGTTCCGTCAACACCACCCGAGATTGATTTCTCGCGCAATATGCTGCTGGTGGTGACAATGGGTTCTCAGCCAAACGGCGGGTATGCAATCACTGTCGATGGAGTCTATGAGCAGGCTAACCAACTGGAGGTCGTGGTTCGTAATGTTTCACCTGGTCGCAGCTGTTTTACTATTCAAATGGGGACCTCGCCGGTTGACATCGTCGCGCTAGAGAAGCGAGAGGGGTCAGTTATTTTTCGAGATCTTGATATGGTGACAGACTGTAATCAGAAGTGACCAGAACTCTGCGACAGCCCGTCGAACAAATCGTTGGACGCGAGCGGCGGTAGCGTGTTTCTCAAATTAATTCATCCGGCGATGCTTAATTGAATGCGCGCCGCCGCGTCAACTCCACCGTTGGGCCGCTTGCGCTCTAAGCGAGACAAAGTTGAACCTGCCCGGTTGAAAAGTCGTAAGGTAAAGCAAGCCAAGTTACTCGAGGCGGAAAAATATGTATTGCCACACATGCGGCGCTCGATTAGCTCAAGCGTTGAGCTACTGCAATCACTGCGGAGCGAACTTGAGCACGTTGAAGGTTGAGGACCAGGCCGGAACGCCAGGGACAGCGACCGATACGTTGCTCTGGGTCATCGTCGGAACCACAATCACCCTGCTCGGGATGGCGCTCGGCGCACTTGTTTTGATGAAAAACGGCGCGATTAATGAACGGCTCGGGATGGCGTTCGTCATCCTGACGTTCCTGGCGCTGGTGGTCTCAGACGGAGTTTTAGTGTGGCGGCTCCTCCACCTGAACCGGGGCGCCGAAGAAACACGCACTGTCCCTCCACTGAACGGCCTTAGCACCGAGAAACCAGATCCGTTGACCGCGCGCGCCCTGCAAGAGCACCACGAGCCCGTATCGAGTGTCACCGAGCAGACCACGCGCGCGTTGGAGCCTTCGTATGGCAAGGGCGAGCGGCGATAAGGTCTGCTCTCACAAATCGACGCCGCGCCCAACAAATCATTGGACCGGAGCGGCGGTTGCGCATTTTTCATCTTGCTTGGTCCGGCGGAGCTTGAATGAAATCGCGCCGCCCGGTCAACTCTGACGTTCGATGGCTATCTATGTCGACGTGGAAAATCTTAGCTCTCGGGTGGCTTGTGTTGGGCCTGCTTAGTTATGTTGCCATCCTGATCTTTTTTCCACCGATGCCGATCCTCCTCGAAGATCGAGAAGCCGACGTTCCTCCAATTGCTCGACCTCGATCCTTTTCCGTCCGCGACCTGTCACGGAATTTGCTCCTTCTAATCAGCAACCTGCCACAGATTATGGTCGTCCCGAAGGGGTTGGACCCGGCGCCGTCCAAAATATTGACACGCCGGTTACTTTGTAGTTAGTCTGGCCTCGCTCAGAAGTCCAGCTAGTTTTTAAGAACCAATCCGGAATCTCACCAACAAAACGGATCGGGTGCAGTTTTCCCTCTCACAGTAAGTGTTTCCCTCTCACTTTAAGTTAGGCGAGACTGTCCCCGACTACTCTCTCGCTCACTTTCTCGGTCTTGATGTGGAATGGAATGATCTATTCGTTACTCAAGCTGAGCTTTGCCACTCTTTGCGCCCACGGAGGACTCCCCTATGCGTTCCCTTGTCTCTGGGTCCCACGACCAAACATCGCATTTCGCCCCTGTCCTTTTCATCGCGGCAGTGCTGGTGTGCTGCTGGGGCATGGGCCTGCAAACAGCGGTGGCCCAGTCGTTCGCCCCGAAGTCTGACTACGGCACCGGCACAAATCCCCGTTTAGTTGCAGTCGGAGACTTCAACCTTGATGGCAAACCTGATCTGGCCGTGGCGAACCAGACCAACACCACGGTGAGCGTTTTTATCAACAACGGCGCTGGCACCTTGGCCGCCAAAGTTGATTACACCACCGGCTCGACTCCCTTTTCAGTTGCCGTCGGCGACTTCAACGCAGATGGCAAACCTGATCTGGCCGTGGCGAACTTCAGCAGCAACACAGTGAGCGTTTTTATCAACAACGGCGCCGGCACCTTGGCCGCCAAAGTTGATTACCCCACCGGCACGAGTCCCTTTTCAGTTGCCGTCGGAGACTTCAACGCAGATGGCAAACCTGATCTGGCCGTGGTGAACCGGACCAGCACCACGGTGAGCGTTCTTATCAACAACGGCGCCGGCACCTTTGCCGCCAAAGTTGATTACCCCACCGGCTCGGTTCCCGGTTCAGTTGCTGTGGGAGACTTCAACGTTGATGGCAAACCCGATCTGGCCGTGGCGAACAACAATAGCGACACGGTGAGCGTTTTTATCAACAACGGCGCCGGCACCTTTGCCGCCAAAGTTGATTACCCCACCGGCACGACTCCCCAGTCAGTTGCTGTCGGAGACTTCAACGCGGATGGCAAACCTGATCTGGCCGTGGCGAACTTCAACAGCAATACGGTGAGCGTTTTTATCAACAACGGCGCCGGCACCTTTGCCGCCAAAGTTGATTACCCCACCGGTTCGACTCCCAGTTCAGTTGCAGTCGGAGACTTCAACGTTGATGGCAAACCCGATCTGGGCGTGACGAACCCCGGCAGCAACACGGTGAGCGTTTTTATCAACAACGGCGCGGGCACCTTTGCCGCCAAAGTTGATTTCACCACCGGCTCGGGTCCCCAGTCAGTTGCAGTGGGCGACTTCAACGCAGATGGCAAACCTGATCTGGCCGTGGCGAACTTCAGCAGCGACACGGTGAGCGTGCTGCTCAATACGGCGACAGTGCTGGCCGGATTCTTCGGCACCCCGATCGACAACACTACCGGCGCAAATCCCCGTTCATTTGGAGTCGGAGACTTCAACCTTGATGGCAAACCTGATCTGGCCGTGACGAACCAGAGCAGCGACACGGTGAGCGTTTTTATCAACAACGGCCCCGGCACCTTTGCCGCCAAAGTTGATTACCCCACCGGCACGAATCCCGTTTCTGTTGCCGTGGGAGACTTCAACGTTGATGGCAAACCTGATCTGGCCGTGGCGAACTTCAACAGCACCACGGTGAGCGTTTTTATCAACAACGGCGCCGGCACCTTTGCCGCCAAAGTTGATTACCCCGCCGGCACGGGTACGATTTCAGTTGCCGTGGGAGACTTCAACGTTGATGGCAAACCTGATCTGGCTGTGGCGAACAACGGCAGCAACACGGTGAGCGTTTTTATCAACAACGGCCCCGGCACCTTTGCCGCCAAAGTTGATTACCCCACCGACACGAATCCCGTTTCTGTTGCCGTGGGAGACTTCAACGTTGATGGCAAACCTGATCTGGCCGTGACGAACCGAAGCAGCAACACGGTGAGCGTTTTTATCAACAACGGCGCCGGCACCTTTGCCGCCAAAGTCGATTACACGACTGGCACGGGTCCGCGTTCAGTAGCAGTCGGAGACTTCAACCTGGATAGCAAACCTGATCTGGCCGTGATCAACCAAAGCGCTAATTCGATGAGCGTTCTTATCAACAACGGCGCTGGCACCTTTGCCGCCAAAGTTGATTACCCCACCGGCTCGATTCCCTTTTCAGTTGCCGTCGGAGACCTCAACGTTGATGGCAAACCTGATCTGGCCGTGACGAACCGGGGCAGCAACACGGTGAGCGTTTTTATCAACAACGGCCCCGGCACCTTTGCCGCCAAAGTTGATTACCCCACCGGTTCGGATCCCATTTCAGTTGCCGTCGGAGACTTCAACGCAGATGGCAAACCTGATCTGGCCGTGGCGAACAGCAATAGCAACACGGTGAGCCAATTCATCAACCGCGCCACCGCACCCACCGCTGCCGACGCCACTATTAGCGGGCAGGTCACCATGCCCGACGGCGCCCCGCTCGGGGGCGTGATGGTAACGCTAAGCGGGGCGAAGAGTGCCTGGACCCTGACGGACAGCAAGGGGAACTACCGCTTCGACAACGTTGATACCGACAACTTCTACATAGTCACGCCGGGGCTCCAGAACTATTCTTTCAGTCCGGCGAATCGCTCCTTCTCGCTGTTGGGCCATCACAGCGACGCTACCTTTACTGCGGTGCCCAACACCGCGCTGGGGGGAAATGCCATCGATACTTCCGAGTACTTCGTGCGGCAGCAGTATTTGGACTTCCTTGGGCGCGAGCCGGACCAGGGCGGACTGGAATACTGGTACGAGGAAATTGCCCGCTGCGGTACTGCCGTTTCCTGCGTGAACAAACGGCGCATAGATGTCAGCGCTTCGTTCTTTATGGCGCAGGAGTTTCAGGAAACCGGGTCGTTTGTTTATGGACTCTACAAAGCTTCTTTTGGAACTCAGCCCAGCTACCAACAGTTCACCACTGACCGAGCGAAAGTGATTGGCGGCATAGATCTGGACGCGCGCAAGCATGCGCTGGCCGCAGAATGGGTGCAGCGCGACAGCTTCCGCCAGGCCTATCCCGAGGGGATGACGGCGGAAGAGTTTGTCACCAAGTTGTTCGCCAGCGTCGGACTGCTCCCTCGTAGCGGCGAGTGGGAAACCTACGTGCGCACGCTCAACAATGGCGCCCCGCGGGCCGAGGTGCTGCGTGCGCTAATATCGGATCCGGACTTCACGGCGAAGGAATACAATCCCAGCTTTGTCTTGATGGAATACTTTGCTTACCTGCGGCGCGATCCTGATCCGGGGGGTTACGCCTTCTGGTTGAACGTTCTGGACACTCGTGAGCCGGACAACTTCCGCGGCATGGTCTGTGCTTTCATTACTTCGACTGAATACCAGCAGCGATTTGGCCCTATAGTGAGGCATACTAACGGCGAATGCGGACGGTAGCACAAGCGAGCGTTGCCTACCCATTCTTCATTTCCGTACGACGCCTTCACTGGGAGCGCGGGCGTCCCTCCCGCACCCGTTGCGATGCGCGAAGCAGATTCTGCAGACTCAACTTGAGCGATAGCCGAACCAGCGGGCGGGACGCCCGCGCTCCCAGTGAAGAGCTTGACTGACCTCGATTAATGACCGTCCAGCAGTTCAACCTCGTCATTCAATCCCAGATACTCCCAACGCAATAGTGCGATCGGGACGTTGGGGTTCTTCCACAGATAATCGTGGAAGGCTCGCAGGTTGAATTGGTCCTTCTGATTAAGCCGCGCGTCGGCGAGGAACTTGATGATTTGGAGTTTGCCAATCTGATAAGTAATTGCCTGGCCGGGTGAGGAAGCGAAGAAGACGGCCTCCTGGCGCGCGGTGGCGCGATCGATGGGGACGATCTTCTCCAGATAGTCGGCGGCTTGATCGATGGTGAATTCTCCGATGGCTAGCTTCACGTCAACTTCCACGCGCAACGCCCGGAGCCGCATGAAGTTTGTACATGATCTCGCGCAGCTTTGGCTTATCGTCGAAGAAACCAAACTGCAGCATCATCTCTTCGGCGTAGAAGCCGATGCCTTCGTTCGCGCCGGAATCGTAGTAGCGCCGGCGAATCGGGTTTTCATGCGCCCACGACAGCGACATTTGAAAGTAATGTCCGGGGACGCCTTCGTGAACGATTAAAGGCCGCGCGTCTTTTGCAATCGACAGCGAGAAGTAATCGAGGTCCAGGGACGGCCGCTTGATGTAACTCACGCCATCTTCATCGAGCCGGTTGTCGGAAGTGAGATCGTCGGTGACACCCATGAACGACAAAGGCTCGACGTACGGCGGCAGAGGCAGGTTGCGATAGTGCTTCATCCAGCCGCCCGTCAGCTTGGATGCTAATCGCGCGCCGCAGCTGAAGGCAGTCGTTCGGCGTCTGGCTCGTAAGAGGTAACAGTCATGAAATCAAAGTACGTTCTCCTTATTGCCAGTGCTTTGGCGGCCGTTCTCTTCGCTGCAATGACGCTGCGTTCTCAACCCTCCGCCAAGCAACCAACTAGTACAATCATGGGAACACTGCTTGACGTGAACGACGCTCGGATTGTGCATGCGAAGGTCCGTATCGAGAACGCACAATTCAAATGGGCTGGTCAATCGGACGACGCCGGCGACTTTACGGCGGTTGTTCCGCCGGGTACGTATCGCATTTACGCGGAGGCTAAATATTTTCGAAGGTTCGAGAGTCCTTTTCTCAATGCGAAACCAGGTGTCAGAGAAATGGTTAATCTCCACTTGGAGGTGCAACCCATCGTCGACACAATTCCTGTCACGAAACGACCGTGACTCTAACGACGCCGAACAAATCGTTGGACCGGAGCCACGGGAAGCGAGTTTCGCATCATCATTGGTCCGGCGACGCTGCTCGGTAGCGCCGTGGCCCGGTCAACTCAGACGTTGGATGCCCTCTTATGTTCCCGAAGTATCACATAGCGGTAGCCCTAGCACTGGCATTCTCATTGCCTGCGGCTGCGCACAACCGCGACTCCAATATTTACGATCGCGGTGGCATCCCCCGCTCGCTACAACCATCTCTGGCTGAACGGCTCAACCTCTTCGCTGAATATCAACGTAGTGAAAATTGGGACAAGGTCTCCGAACTACTTGGCCCCTTCTTTGGCGAACGTGAACGAAGAAAATATACGGACGTTCAGAAACAATGGATGCTTACTTACATGCGCCGCAGACCAATGACACGCTTCACCCCAACGCTCGTAACCTTTACGACCGCCATTCTCAGCGTTCCATTCAGCCGACGTTGGTGGTATATCGATGGTGATGCCGAATACGGAGGCACGTCTGATCTTACGCGGGCTCAAATAACTGCGTATCGATATCGTGGCAATTGGTACTTCTCGCTCCGGGAAATAACAGACTTCGGGAGTAAGCCCGTATTCCCGACGGCATCCAACAACTCGTTGGACCGGAGCGGCGGAAGCGTGTTTCGCATCAAACCTAGTCTGGCGAAGGTTGAATGGTAACGCGCCGCCCGGTCAACTCTGACGTTCGACGTCATGCAAACCGTTTTTCCATCCGATTCTCCGACGTTTGGCGACAATGTTCGAATCCGTCCATCCCCCGAGACCGAATCGAAGGGTCTAGCAGGCCTAATCGGACAGGTTTATGGTCAAACCACGCCGTCTGTAACCAGCGTCGAAGTTATTGGTGAACGTAATTCCGACTATGCAATCAACGTCTTCTTCGCTGATCGCGACGAGTCTTTCTGGTTTGCCCCGGCATTGGTTGAATTCATTGATCACGGTGCCGGAACCGAGGTGACGATCGCAGGCGTCGCCCAGAAATGGATTCGCACGGAGAAGGGTGAATGGCAGGAAGAAACTACCGAAACGAAAACCACGAAACCGTGGTGGCGCTTTTGGAACTGAGGTCGAACAAATCGTTGGACCGGAGCCACGGGCAGCGAGTTTCGCATCATCATTGGTTCGGCGCAGCTGCTCGGTAACGCCGTGGCCCGGTCAACTCAGACGTTGGGCCGATCAGACGGGGGTGCTATAACGACAGTAAGAACCCATCTGCCTTCCAGCAATCTCGTCGCTTTTCTGATTGCGGGTGCTGTTACGGGCTTGCTTGGCGTCGCATTATTCGGCGTCATACACGCAGCCATCATTGCCCCGATCTGGACGAGTCTCTTCGGCGGAATTCCCTTCGCCGTCGGTGCGGGTCTTCCCATTGGCTGGGCTTTTTATGAACTCCGAGGAGCCGCTCGTTCGAATGTGGGAGTCATTCGCTCTCTCACATTTGGGGTGCTGTTGTGGCTAACGTTGATACCGATGACCCTGTTTGGCGTCATCGTTCGCGCGACTGGCATTCACGGCCAAGACGACACCTGGGAAGTCGTGGTCGAGTTGGTGCTCACGTTCGGCACGGGGCTGGCCGCCGGCCGCCTGATCAGTGGACGATGGCGTGCTGGTCTAGCGCTGGGCACGGCAAGTCTCGCGCTGACTCTGGCGCAGGCTGGGCCGATTCCTGTTATGAACAGCGGCCGCGCGGCATCGCTTTTCGCCGCACTTGGAGCTGTATACCTTGTCTGCATGATCGTGCTTGCGCTCATCGCGTCCGGGGTCTCTAAGTTTTTGGGGGAGTCGGCCCAACAAGTCGTTGGACCGGAGCGGCGGTAGCGTGTTTGGCATCAAACCTGGTGCGGCGAAGGTTGCGTGAAATCGCGCCGCCCGGTCAACTCTGTCGTTGGGTGTGCTTAATAATCTTTTGATGTTGCGGCTATTAACCATCGGCCTAATGCTCGTAACGATGCACATCGCGGCGTGGTGCAGCCAAACGTTCGCGCAGGGACGCACAACATCTCGCGTTAGCCGCCACAAACGGTACCCACCAGTGCGAAAAGGCTGCGTAGATTACATTTCGGGTGGCCTCATTTCTGATAACAAGCTCTTGGCGAAACCTGAACCTGTGTACCCCGAAATCGCGCGAGCCAAAGGCATCTCCGGAAGCGTCTTCGTTTTTGTCACCACCGACCTGGAGGGCAATGTCGCTTCCGCCGAAATCTCCAGTGGCCCGCCGCTACTTCAGCAAGCTGCTTTGGACGCGGCAAAAAGCGCCCGGTTGCCTGTTACGAAAATGTCGGGCCTGCCGGTCAAGGTTGGTGTTGTGCTGAAGTACGATTTTGATCTTAAACGGGGCGCGCACTAATCGCGCACACCCAACAACTCGTTGGACCGGAGCGGCGGGGGCGTGTTTCGTATCAAACTTGGTGCGGCGAAGTTTGAATGAAAACGCGCCGCCCGGTCAACTCCATCGCTATCTTGCATGTTCGAAATCACTTCACAACCAGGTGACGATTCCGCTTTTGTTGAGATCGTTAGCCGATTTGTAGATTACGCTGTAACGAAATACGAGCTCAGCGTGGTGTTTTCAATCCGTGTAGATCACTGGTTCGGAGAACGATGGCTTGGTTTCCGGGGCAAAATTCTGGGTGCGTTGGGCGTCCGTAACCGTTCACTGAACGACGATCTGGTTGTTCCCCCATTTCACCCACGCCGCGTAAAATCGGTTACTCGTTTCGACCGTCTGGAATCTGGCGCATTTGCGTCAATGCACATTCCCGCCATGACCAATTACTCGCTAGGATCGGGCGGAGAGAATATCGGAAACTACATTCGCGAATCGGGCATTTACTGTTGGTATGCGGGCGATTCGGGTACGACGACATCTGCGTCGCTTATGGTTTACGCCGTTTCGCCGACTGGCAATAGTGCCTGGTACGTATCGTTCAACAAAAAAGACGATTGGGTGCTTGCGAAATCCGTTCCGATGTCTGCAGCTGAATGCCACTTCATAATTGACCAACAGCCCGCGCCAAATGCAACATAATTACTAGTTGGGCCCAACCTTAATTAATTGGACGCAACCTTACTGGCGACGATCCCAAAGTCATAGCCTGTAGTACCGTCCGTGCCAGCCATGCTCACTGGTCCGCTCGACGGAATCATCACACCCCTGATCCCAGGGATCATCACCGACCTGCTCCCTGTCCTGTTTCCGGGCCCCGTGAAAGGCACGCCAACTCCACCCAGGACCATAATGTATTCTCCGGGCTCAAGATTTTCCTTTGGCGTAACTTCAAGAAGATCATCTCCTAGCCGCTTCACATTGAGATCCCGCACATCCCTTTTGCGAAAACCGTAACTGAGCTTCTTGATCAATCCGGAGCGCCCCATCTCCAAATCGCGTCGATCCGGGTTCAGGCGCATCGCGACTATGTAGACGTCTTTAACCGAAGCACCAAGTCCTGCAACTTGAAACACTGGTCTTGGATTGTCGAGCTGTAGCTCTGCCTTCTCTCCGCGAAACACACAGACGATGCGGGTCTCCTTAATACCCATGGTCACTGCGCTCGTAATGTTGCCAACGTTTCTTACCTCAATCGAAGAGACCTCCTCTATCCGTTTCCACGCAGCTCCGTTTTGTGCGAAAACGCCTCTGCTATTAACGACCTTCTCCGTCGGTGTAGAACTGTTGGAAGTGTTTGACGAACTGTTTGAAGAACTGTTGGGCGTCCTCGAAGCTACCATGGCCTCTATGATCTTTGCCGTCACTCCCTGCTCCTTAAGTTTGATCAAAGCATCGGGTGAGGTATCGAAATTGGCAGGAGCTTTTTGAATCACTTGAACGATCGTACTCTCGGTTAGGCCGGCGCCAAACATTTTTACGACATCGTCGTTCGTCAATGGCACTTGAGGATCCTGAAAGACGCTTAAGGCTTCTGAATGCGATGGATAGTCGGATATGTGTCTATTGAAGTGGACCGCTGAAGTGGTGGCACCACAAGTCAGAGTCAAAACGAGTGCGCCAACGGCAAACTTGATGGGTGTCATGTGATCCTCCTTTGAACGCTTACTGAAACCTAAGGATCGGAAGCTCAACCGAACCAGTTCAGGGAAAACAAACAGTGGTTGAGTCTTACATCTGGTCGTGTCGCTAGAGTTGGAGAGACGAATGCGAAAAGGAACAAAAGACTGAGGATAATTGAGTCGGGCCAACTTCTGCTCTCCTTACTTTTGAGCAAGTCTCAGTGAGTAGCGATTCGAGACCACCACGAGGAGAGCACTAAGTCTTGGTGAAACGAACCTGCTGATAAGCGCAGTGAACGGTTCCTATTCCGTGTAGAGCCGACTATATTTCTCATTACTCCGGGCAGTCAAGAGTGAAAGATGACTATGAGTAAGGATTTCGATTTGACCCGACTGAATTCTCGCGAGTGCTTCAATAACCTTCGGAATTAATGGTCTCGAAATCGTGACCTCGTATAGCTGTCGCTTCCACGAAAGTTGGCATTTAGGTAAGTTGCCTTATGAACGAATGCTTGGGCTTTGGTTTGGTCTTCTTAGTTGTTGGATCGATAATGCCGCTGCTCAGTCTGACGAAAGCGGGTCGCCATTGGACTCGTGGTCACAACAGGTTGCCGCTCGCAACGCAAATACGAACGGGCCCCAGTGGTGATTTCATTGCGAACGTCTTAGTAGCGTGCGCGGGCACCGCTGTTGAGTGACAGATGACTTCGTAGATACGGTATCGGGTGAAATATGCCTAATGGGTTTCATGGTACGAAGGAAGAGTGGGATAGATTAGAGGCACCTTTGCGTGAGGTTGATGAGGTGATACGGGAGTTCGCGCGAGTTCAAGACCTGGATGTTGATGCTAACTATCACAACATGCCAAACCGTAGGCTGATGTGGAATAAAGGCGGAATCACCTGTGTTATTCAAGTTAGTGTAAATGATGAGGACATGACGATATATGTGGCGTACTACGCCTGGCAAGACAGAAATAATATGCGGCGAGGCAAAGAGCTCAAACAGATAAGTGGCCTGATTTTGACAGACTTAAAGCGCGACCTGCCAGATCTACTGAAGGAAGGCTTCAGCGGGTTGGAGAGTTTGTCTGAAGGAGAACTTGAGTTTTGGTGCGACCTGTAGGCGAAAGCGCAATCTAAAACTCATTCAACCCGCAAAGTAGGAATGTCACCTTTACTTGCGCAGGATGCAGAGTTCCCCACGGCGTTCTTTAGCTAGCATGGAGTTCTCAGTAGAGTCGAAGCTGCGCCAGTGGGCGGCCCTTGTTCGATCGTGATCGCTCCGGCCTGGGTCTCTCTCACTTCCACCTGGGCATTGCGCATGGTGTAGGCGGCCCGCTTGGTCTGGATCTGGTAGATCACCTTGTTGTAGGAGGGCGTCAGATTTTTGGACAAAGTGCGGCGCTCCAAAGCGCCAGCACGCGATCAATATGCTCTCCCTTTTGCAGTGGTCGATGGGCTGATTCCGCACCGCGTGGCGCCACCGCAAAGCGGGCGTTGTACTCCTGGATGAACTCCGGCAAATAAGCATTCGCCGCTGCCATCGAAGAGAGGCCCCGCAGTCGTAGTTCTTTGGTGAGCCGGTCCTGCAGCGTCAGCCGCCGCTTCAACTCTGGCGTTCGGCGCCTCGTTTGGACAAGTCGCTTCCGTTATGTTAACTGGCAAATCGATCTCATGATTTGGAGAGACGATCGATGGCAACAAAATACCCCCGCCTGTTCCTCTTAGGGCTCGTCCCGCTGCTCTGCTATCACGTTCCCAATAGAGGTCAGGACCCTAAAGAGGACATAGTGCGCGTCAGAACGCGCGTCGTGTTTGTAGATACTCTCGTGAAGGACAAAAAGACTGGCGCGCCGGTTGCTGATCTGACGCGCGAGAACTTTGAGCTGCTGGCGGATGGGAAACCGCGTCCGCTTTCCTACTTCAGCCGCGCCGGCGAGGGCAGCCGGCGTCCGCTGGCGCTCCTGCTTGTCTTAGACCTTGTGGCCCGAGATACTGGTGAATATCTACGCCGCACTGAGGTCCTGGAGTCTTTGAGTGGAGCGCTGAAGAAGTTGTCTCCAGAAGACGAGGTCGCCGTTGTGGCATCGCTCGGAGGCCCCGGTGCTCCGCTGAAGACGATAATTGATTTCACTCGCGACCGAAAGAAGATGACGGGGGCGCTGGCGACGGTGCGGGAACTCCCGTTGCCGCAGCCCAGGGGCTACAGCGAAGAGTTGGAGAATGTTGCTCAATTGGCTGAGCGCGCGGCAAAGGAAAGACCGGACTCCCAAATCATCGTTCTGGAGACAACGATAACCTTCGCCCCGGCGGCTATTAAACAGCGCGACAAGATTGCGACAAGGCTAATTCGAGCCAACATCTTCTACAGTCCGTTGATTACCGATTCGGGTAAAGGAACTATGCGGATCGCTAAAGTTCCCGGAAAATACCCAGCGCCGCCTCTCCCCATTCTTGACGCGCTTGCTCGTTTTGGGGGACAGGACAGCCACACGCCGCAATATCTTGCCAAGCAAACCGGCGGTGAGGCCACGCGTATTCATCAACCAGAAGACTATGGCGCAGCGCTGGAAAACCTGATCGCCAGTTTAGCGGCACGTTACAATCTCGGCTTCGCGCTCAAAGAGAATGAGCAGGACGACGGGCGCATGCACAAGCTGGAAGTAAGAACGAAAGCGCGTGACTCAAAGGGTAAGGAGCGAAAGTTTATTGTACTGGCACGTCGTGGGTATTACCTGAAGACGCTGGAACCGCCCCTGGTGAATGAGGGCAAACGCCGGTATCTCCGATGGTAACGTATGGCGCTGCCGAACAAATCGTTGCAGGTGAGCCGCGATTGCGTGTCGTTCATCAGGTCTTTATTCTCACAGGTGGTCGCGACTGGCACGGCCACCTCAACTCAGACGTTCGGCGGCTTCACTTTACTGACAAATGAATCCCGTGTCACACGCCAGGCTTTGGAAACTGTTTTTTGGTGTCGCTGCCTGTTCATGGATGCCGCATTGGGCTTGTCATTACTATCGTCTCGAAACCAATAGCGATTTCGTCGTTGGCTCGTGGGATTTCTCTCGTGTCGATAGTATTGTTTCGCTCGTCGTTTACAGCGGCTTGGTCGCGCTTAATTTGTTGGCGATTCAAGCTAACGGATTTCGCATTATCGCTGCGGCCCTAACGGGGATAGGCCATCTTGCACTCGGATCATTACACGTCTATCGCTTGTTCTATCCGTACACCTTTAAGGTGTTCGGTTATTCGTGGAGCCACGGCGCTTCTCTTCGTGAGGTTCTGATTGTGGTTCCGTTTAGCCTGCTGTCGCTGGCGGTGGCCATTACTGCTGGTGCGAAACGAACGCGGCTGAAATGATGCGTTTATCTATTCGCAGCGCCGCCGAACAAATCGTTGGACCGGAGCCACGGGAAGCGAATTTCGCCTCATCATTGGTTCGGCGAAGCTGCTCGGTAACGCCGTGGCCCGGTCAACTCTGACGTTCGGTTGCTTCTCTGATTCTTAAGTTATGCGGATCGTTGTGATATTGATATTGCTCGCAACTTCAGTTGCCGCGCAACAGTCGCGTCAATATCGATGTCCGCAAGGCGATGCTCAGATTCCAGCGTCCTGTCTCGAACTTATCAAAGTACGCGGTGCGAATCGACCGCTGAACTCCGCGGAACGCCACCAGCTCGCCTACCTTTTCGCAAAGTCGTACGTGGTATCAATCGTGAAATACAAACAGGACTACTACATAAATTCCGACGCTCCGATTTCTCGGCTGATGGTCGCGAACTTCCCTGATTTCAGGGAAACTCGCAAGGAAGGGGGACTTTCGCTCCGAGATCTCTTTAACTTCTTTCGGGCGCAATCGCTTTACCGACCCGACGTTGAGAAATCGTTGCGCAGGTTGTCTGTCAAACAACGGGACCGTGTCTTACAATGACGCAGCCGAACAAATCGTTGGACCGGAGCCACGGGCAGCGACTTTCGCGTCATCATTGGTCCGGCGAAGCTCCTCGGTAACGCCGTGGCCCGATCAACTCCACCGTTATCGCGTCGCAAATCTGAAGTGTTAAGACCGCCCTGTTGCCTCGCAGCCTGAGTGTAGGGTCTTTCGCGCGAGCCTTGTCACTGCGGCAGCAGGCTGGTGCGGGGCGACGCGATAACAACTCATTGAACCGGACGCGGACCAGCGCCGCCCTTAACGAAAACCAGCGTGATCATCACGTCTCGTCGCGCCGGTTGTTTCCACCGTTATGCACGCTTCGCGTTAACTTCCACGGATGAAAACCGCAATCATCATCGTTGTGATCGGGTTCCATTTCGCGGCAGGTTCTGCGTTCGGTCAAACGCAGTGGCAAACCTACACGTCACCTGACAAGCGATTCTCTGTTGAGGCACCCGCGCTGCTACGGAAGGTACCTTCTTTCGACGGTGAGCATGGGGCTAATCTTGCGCCCGACCAAAAGATTTCGTGGGCGACCTGTTACGCGGTAATTGAAACAACTCCAGACGATGCTCGCTTTGGAGTTGTGATTGTAAACGGTCGCTTGAAAGTCATGCGGACACGTCCTCAATCAAAAGTTCTGTCGTATCTCAGTGCTGTATTAATTGGCGACGACGACGACCCTCGACCGAAGATTCAGAAGCGCATTACAGTTAACGGCCTAGCAGGCAACGAATACTTTCATATTCGCGACGAGAATGCCGGCGGAGGGAATCAATCCCCCCTCTACACGCGTGGCAGAATTTTCGACCAGGGTAATCGCGTCTACGTCGTGACTTTTATCGGTCGTGACCAAAGAGACTTGACATCATTCGATGCGCAGCGTTTCCTCAACTCGTTTCGTCTGGTGAAACAGCGTAGGCGTACGCGCCACGCGCGTGGATAACAAATCGTTGGACCTGGGCCACGGGCAGCGACTTTCGCATCATCATTGGTCCGGCGAAAGTTGAGTGAATTCGCCGCCCGGTCAACTCTGACGTTATGCGCTTATCCCTCTTAACTCGATTGCTTTTGATCGTCGCGGGCGTGATGGCGCTCACCGCAACTTGTGTTGCCAAAAATGCGCATGGCATCCGTTCAATCGACTTTCGCAACTTCACCTACAACTTCGCCACGACGAAGTTGGTGTTGCATGATGGCAGCTATCACGAAGGCGACTCCGCTGCCTGGCATAGCTACACTCTATCGCGCGTTGAATACTTTGACTTTGACCGTGACGGACGCGACGAAGCGTTTCTTGTTGTTGACTACCGCACCTCTGGCACATACGAGCATGGCCAGGAATACTTTGTCTTTGCTTACCGGCGTGGCAATGCGCAAATGATCTTTCACGAATCGCGCGAGAAACCATTTGACGTACGTGTCGCGCACCAAAGAATCGTAATTGCGTCGCCTTTCTGGAAAGACGGCGGTTTGTGTTGCCCAAGCGGAATAGAAACTTCCGCTTACGTCTTCCGTGGTGGTCGCTTCGTGCGCGCGTCTCGCAGCCGACGCTACATGTCTGGCGACAATTGGTGGTTGCAACGACAACGCGCATAACAAATCGTTGGACCGGAGCCACGGAAGCGTGTATCGCATCAAACCTCGTGCGGCGAAGGTTGCGTGAAATCGCGCCGCCCGGTCAACTCAGACGTTGGGTTCCTTCTCATCTGAAACGATGAAGCGTTGGCTCTCAATCTTAGCGTTTGTCTTCAGCTTCGGCGTCGTTGATGCAATGGCGTGCAGCTGTGACTTGCCGCCGCTGCACCAATCGCAGAAGCAACTGGTGACCCGGGCTCGCAAGACGTCACAGGCTGTCTTTTCTGGTGTTGTTCTTAAAATAAACGAAGCTGGTTACGGAGTTCGCGTTAGCTTCAAGGTTGACGCTTTCTGGAAAGGTGGCTTGCCAGCCGAGATCGTTGTAACTACTGGCCGCGGCTACGGCGATTGCGGATATCAGTTCGAGAAGGGGCAACGTTACCTGGTATATGCCTATGGTTCTGACAGCGCGAGCCTCGTAACCAACATCTGTCAGCGAACGGCACCATATGCAGAAGCTGCTGCTGACGTAATGGTACTTGGCAAACCAAAGCCACCAGTGACGTGACGCCGCTTTATCGACGAAACCCAACAAGTCGTTGGACCGGAGCGGCGGGGGCGTGTTTCGCATCAAAAACCTGGTGCGGCGAAGGTTGGATGAATTCGCGCCGCCCGGTCAACTCAGACGTTCGGTGTCATGTCTAATTAACCGATGAAACTCCTAGCCGTCACAATAATGCTGTCCTCGGTGGCTTATTCGCCGGCGTCGCAGGAGTGTAAATGCGGCGCGCCTGAACGGGACGCCACAACTCGGAAGGGTTACTCCGAGTCAGTTATTGTCCAACCCATAAAGCGCTACAAAAAACTATCAGGTGTCGTTTCGTTGTCTGACACTCCAATTGAAGGCGCGTTGGTTGAGTTGTTTCCTTATTCCAAAGATTATTCTCGGAAGCGTTTAGCTGCCTGTCTGACTGGCGCAGACGGCCACTACTGTTTCGCCGGCGTACGTAAGGGTCGCTACGAAATCCGTGTCAGCAAAGACGGCGGTTGGGAGATCACACATGTGAACGTTTACGTCGACCCGACAAACAAGAGGGCGTCCGATGCGGAGCTTGGCCTCCCAATCGAACTTGGTAAATGACGTGCGGCTGACACCGAACAAATCGTTGGACCGGAGCCACGGAGAGCGACTTTCGCATCATCATTGGTCCGGCGCAGCTGCTCGGTAACGCCGTGGCCCGGTCAACTCAGACGTTTATGCTCTAGCGCACACTGGGTTAGAGTTTAGAAAACAACACAATAGAAATGCGACGCGCATTATCACTCTCGCTTCTAATGTTTGCGTTTGTCTCTCCAATGTCGGGTGAGGCGCAGTGCGTTTATGACAATCAGGGAAGACGGTTAACAAAGAAACAAAGGCAAAAAGCTAAATCTGATGCACCACTGATCCGCGCGATCGTTCATGGAGATAAAACGACCTTTGAATCCCTACTTAAGAGCAAGTTAATCGACGTCAACGCCAGAGATTGTGAAAGTGGTACAACTGCTCTGATGGAAACCATCATTAGCAATGAGCCCAAAATGATGAGCGCGCTGATTGCACGCAAAGCAAATGTAAATTTGCGTAATCACTCCGGCTTCACTGCCCTTATGTACGCCGCAGGCTATGGCAGAAGTGAGGCCGTACAGGAGTTATTGTTGGCCGGCGCCGATGTGAATGCGAAGATTAAGGGTAATGGATGGACAGCGTTATCGATTGCTTCTCGCTACTCGACCAGTATCGAAAACCAGAGCGTCGTCAAAATACTAAAAGCCAATGGCGCAATTGAATGAAATTGGCAGCATCACAACTCGTTGGACCGGAGCGGCGATAGCGTGTTTCGCATCAAAACGGGTGTGGCGAAAGTTGAATGAGTTCGCGCCGCCCGGTCAACTCAGACGTTCGGTGCCTTTCATAACCTCGATGAAGTCTCTCAACATCCTCATCGCCATCTGTGCCGCTAATATTTTCTGCAGTGCCGCGCTCGCGCAGACAAAAACAAATGAACGCGGCTATTCCGGGCCGGTCGCAGGCGTGCGAACTGAAACCGTCAGCTATTCGACCGACGCGGGCACACGGCACCGGGGCAAGCGAAAGCTGGACTCCATCGAAATCTTCGACCGCGCAGGTAGACTAATCGAAGAGAAATACTTTACCGACGAAGGCACAATACTGTGGCAATACAAACATCACTATGATTCGCGTGGCCGCCGTGTTGAAAGCTCCGGAACGCATAGCCAATTCACCTATTTGTCGGACCGGATTACGTACCGCTATGACTCTGTTGGAAATCTCATCGCTGAAAACGGATTTGATTCGGCCGGGAAACTCGTGAACAGGAGCGAGTATGCATACGACAAACTGCGCCGAAAGATTCGTTGGACATCGATGAGTGATTATCCGCCACAAAATTCCAAACCGCACCAATGGACCTACGACTATTATGACAACAATCTTGTGCGGGAAGAACGCTCCTTCCTGGATGAAGGCAGTGGCTTGCGACCCACTGACTCCCTTGGCGCGCCGCATCGTAAAGTCTTCATGTACAATTCGCAGAACAAAGCTGCTTTCGTGCTGCTGTGCGATGTGAAAGGCGCGTTTGCAGGACTTGAATCCACTACTTATGACAGGCGCGGCAACGAGCTCGAAGAAGTCCGATACCAACCAACCGGTGTGCTAAAAGACAAAACGAAATACAGTTACTCATTCGACAGGTTCGGAAACTGGGTCGTCCAAAAAACGTACGAGTGGGATTCGGCAACCAACAAATACCAATTGACTGAAATCAGCCATCAAATCATTGAATACCGAAAGTGAGGACGGCATCGAACAAATCGTTGGACCGGAGCCACGGGAGCCTGTTTCGCATCAAACTCGGCGCGGCGAAGGTTGCGTGAAATCGCGCCGCCCGGTCAACTCTGACGTGGGCATCTTGAGAGATAGACTAGAAAATGCTGATACTCAAGATTTGGGTTGCGGTCTTACTCTCATCAGTGCTGCCGTTTCTCGCAATCGGGTGGTCATGGAAGAGGAATGCGAGGAACAAACTGGATTGGGTGGTGACATTATCGCTTGTTGGCGCTTTTTCATTATTAGCTTTTATCGCAACGCCGTGGGCAATGACGAGTTACTACCTTCGCTACATTCTCGTTGCCCTCTTGGTGCTCGCCGCTTTCTTTTCATTCAGAAAAGTAAGAAAGGCTCATATTGAAAACCCTTCCTCCGTCGGCCATAAGTTGGCCATTGCAGTCAAAGCAACCCTGCTTTTGGCCTTGGTGCCATTGGACATCGTGGCACTCAGCACCTATTTCTATCCGGCTCAGTCCGTCGAATTAACTTTTCCGTTGTCAGACGGAGCTTACTATGTGATTCAAGGCGGTAGCAATGTGATTACGAGTCCGTTTCACAGAACCGGTCCTGATAACCGGGAAGACTATGCCATAGATATTGTGAAGCTGAATTGGGCAGGAAACAGAGCAACAGGTGTTCTCCCGCTGCAGCTATCTTCGTACGCCATATACGGAGAAACCGTTCACAGTCCATGTAGTGGTCAAGTCATTGAAGTTGTTGATGGACTTCCTGATAATCCTATAGGCGGGATCGGGGATATTAGTAACCATATTGTAATTCGTTGTAAGGGTGTCAGGGTTTCGTTAGCACATATGAGGAGTGGAAGTCTGTCAATACGCGATGGGCAATTTATTGAAGAGGGTCAGCCGATTGGCAAAGTTGGTAACGCAGGACATACAAGCGAACCTCATCTTCACATGCATGCTGTCAGAGATGTTGCGGGCAGCTCATTAGAGCCGACGCCTATATCATTTAACGAGAGAGTGCTGTCGTTGAATAGTATCATCATGAGGTAATGAATGGGCCCGACAAATTACCCTATCCGATGCCTAACAAATCGTTGGACGCGAGGTTCGATAGCGTGTTCCCTAACTTGCTTCGTTGATTTTAGCGGTGCGTGGTGGCGCTCGCCCGCGTCAACTCTGACGTTAGGTGGCTCTCTCTACCGGCAGGTGAATATCTATGGCTAGCAGCACTGATGCTAATACGATCAGCTACCTATCCGGCACAAAGTTGGCCGTGGCTTCTTTGATCATCGGCACCGCAAGCCTGTTTACCTTCACCTTGATGTTAGTTGGTTCAATAAGCGGTATTGCGCTGGGTCTAATCGCCTTGCGTGGAGTGAAAGGTAACCCCGCGCGCGGCCTGAGCAAGGCCATGGCCGTAGCCGGAATCCTTCTCAGCGTTGTGGCTTTCCTCCCTCCTTACTTCTATGCGGCGGGCAATGCTAACGCAGCTTGTACGGAGACACGTTTGCAGAGCATAGGCGCCGCCGAGGCACGGTATCTCGAATTAATCGGTAGGTACGGAACTCTGGAGGAACTCGCGAGGGCAGGGCTAGTAGGCGGTGATCTAGTCGCGCCCGTTAAGTGCGGCTACCGAGTAGAATTACAATCAGAGGGCGGTGGATGCGAGGTTGTTGCAATCCCGGAGGTACCTTTCCTCACAGGGCGCAAAACTTTTCGCGTAAAGCTGCCCGATGCTCGATGAGTCGCCGCCTAACAACTCGTTGGACGCGAGCCGCGATAGCCTGTTTCTCATGAAGCGTTCTTAGATTAGAGTTGGCGCTACCGCCCGGCCGCGTCAACTCAACCGTTCGGCGCTCCCATGCGGTCAAAGCGGGGAAAGATGTGATTAAACTTCTGCTCCTATTTGTCTTATCTCTCGGCTGGGCTTTCCAACTGAATGCGGATGGCTATAAAAAGACGTATGTCGGCAGATATGAAACCGAAGAGGTTGGCATTATTCCGATCTCAACGCTGGATGTCACATTTGCTAATGGGACGCTCTGGGTCAAGCCTTCCCTGAATAAAAAACGGAAGCTACTGCCGCGATCCAGAACCGAATTTGCTGATGAGCTCGACGGAACGAAATATAGGTTTAATCTGAATGGGAAAGGTGAGGCCCAAAGCCTTACCTTTGAATTTGAAGGTGAAAATCACACCGCCCGAAAGCTGGTATTGCCCGCACCAAGTGTCAAAGGGAACACCACTTTTAAGTTAGACGGCCACCCTGAGGCTAATATCATAGCTCTCGCAGGTTCGTTTAATGATTGGAATCAGTCGCAACTACTCTTTGCCAAAGAAGGTAACACATGGGTTTGCCGTGTTGATTTACCTGTGGGCAAGCACACGTACAAATTTATCGTGGACGGGAACTGGATTACTGATCCCGCGAACCCAAAAACTGAAGAAGACGAAGCGGGGAACATTTCCTCTCTCATAGTGATCGAAAAGAAATGAAAGACCTCTTCTTCAGAGCCTGCGCCGAACAAATCGTTGGACCGGAGCGGCGGGGGCGTGTTCGCATCAAGCTTGGTGCGGCGAAGGTTGCGTGAAATCATGCTGCCCGGTCAACTCTGACGTTATGCGCATTTTTCTTTGCCTGCTGATCGCAGCTTCACCTGTCGCGGCGCAAAATCCAAACTTCGATCGTTGTGAAATCGTCACTGCTGAGGTTCACGGCTCGCGGTTGCACGCGCTCGGCAAATTCGACACTTTGATCGGCGAGGAAGAACGTACAGTCAGGTCGTTTCGTTTACCACGCACTAAACTCTTTGTGGTCGCATCGGTTTTCTACACCGATGAATCGATGGCCTCAGACAAGGGTTCGGACTCAACGTCTTTGGAACTTACGCTATCGCGTGTTCCACGTCGTCGCGTTCTCCAAAGCATTAGCTTAGCTGACGCCGAATTTCCTATAGATGTCTCGGTTGGGCGAGTAAGCTTGCTAACGAAGGCTTCAGGCAAACCTCAGCTGATTGTGATGGAATGCCGCCGCATGCGCCATTGACCTTTGCGACGGATGCGCATAACAAATCGTTGGACCGGGGCGGCGGGAGCGTGTTTCGCGTCATCATTGGTGCGGCGAAGGTTGCGTGAAATCGGATCGCCCAACAAATCGTTGGAAGCGACCCGCAATAGCGTGTTTCGCATGAAGCTTTTGTAATTCAAAGTTGGCGCCACCGCGCCGCCCGGTCAACTCCCCCGTTCGGCGCAGGCTATCATGAACCGAATTTCCGCTCCTCTGGCAATCGCCTTTATTTGTTCGCTTTGCTTTGCGCAGTCTTCGAGCAATCGCGGGCAGAAGAAGTTTGCGTGCGGTAAGGTCATCACAACCTTCGACAAATCGAAAAACGAAACGAGGGCTCAACTCAGGCCCTTGATTCTTGAGGGGGTATTTCAAGTTGCGCCGGGTGAAACGCTTCTCACTGAAGGCTCTTCTGCTAACGACGACCATGGCGTGGCGCTGACTGTCTTCTACACATACCCTGGAAAGACGGTTACCAAACCAACGTCACTTATTCTCGTCATTGAAAGCGAAAGCCAAAACGCGACGTATGATAGGGAACGCAACGTTTCCTTTAACATCGATGGAAATTCCTTGCCATTGGGATTAATGGAACGGGCGGCGCAGCGTACTAACCTTGGATTCATTCGTGAGGATCTCTCAATAACTATTTCGGTGGACGTGTTCATGAAAATCACAAACGCTCGCAAGGCCAAAATTGCTCTTGGAGCGAATAGTTTCACGTTGACTGATTGTCACCTCGATGCGTTACGAAATTTCGCAAGTACTCTTTGACCGTGCCGCCGCGCCGAACACGTCGTTGGACCGGAGCGGCGGGGGCGTGTTTCGCATCAAACGTTGTGCGCGAAGTTGGGTGGTGACGCGCCGCCCGGTCAACTCAGACGTTATGCCGCTTCGAGGTGCGGTTTAGGGTGCTTAAAGCCGTAAAGGCCACGGAGGATTATGAAAAAGACACTATCATTTACGCTCCTTGTTTCCGCACTGTTCTTCGGCTTCGCACGGATATCAGAGTCTCAAACAAAACTTGGAAATGCCCAACCCGAGGACGATAAAAACAGGCCTAAGCTGGTTGCGCTCAAGTCCGGCCAACCAGATGAACTCACTTATGACGCGGGAACTGCGAGGTTTTTAGTCTCAAGCGAGGAGACTAATGGGGCGTGGTCGCTGGTCGAATTAAAGGAGATGCCCGGCTATCACACGAACTTGCATCGGCACAACCATACCGACGAAGCGTTCTATGTGCTGGATGGGGTGTTGACCGTTAACATTAACGGCAGAACTTCTGAATACGCTGCCGGTTCGTATGTCTTGATCCCGCGGGGGACGCCCCACGCACAAGGGAACCACGGGAATACCCCGGCCAGGGTTCTGCTGACTATGACGCCGGGCGGCTTCGAGCGCTCTTTCAAAGACAGGGTCGAGCTTTTCAAGACAGCGAAGCCGACGGACCCCGACTTCAGGACAAAGCGAAAAGAGAATGCGACTAAGGGGAACTACGATGTAGAGTTCCTAGCCGATTGGGCTCTTCCGAAATAAATACGACGCGAGCGTCGCTTCAATCAGGGCGGCATAACAAATCGTTGGACGCGAGCCGCGGAAGCAGACGTTAGCAAGCGAAATTAGGAGGTACAAGTGACGCGCGTGCTTGATTCCCGCTGTGTGCTGGCGGTCCAGAATCTCGATACATCTACGCGGTTCTATATTGAGGTTCTTGGTTTTCAGCTCGACCCCGTGGACGCCAAAGGTTGGAGCTTCCTGTCGTTGGACTCTTTCAAGCTCATGTTGGGTGAGTGTGCGGATGAGGTAGCTGCCGGCGAGACAGGAAACCATTCATGGTTCGTTCGCCTGACGATAGAGGGCCTTGACGAGTATCATCGCGAAATCTCCTCACGAGGTGCGGAGGTGATCGCCGAGCCAGCCGACAAGCGGTGGGGACTTAGAGAGTTCGTCATTCGAACGCCGGACGGTCATCGAATCATGTTCGCCGAACCGATTCGCAGACGTCCGCAAGTAGAAATTGCAAATGGGTAACTATTCGTTCGCCACCTAACAACTCGTTGGACCGGAGCGGCGCGAGCGGGTTTCGTAACTTGCCTGGCGCGGCGAAGATTGAATGAATTCGCCCCGGTCAAGTCTGACGTTATGTGGCTTAATACGGAGAGCTGATAATGAAACGTCGGGTGCAGTCTTACGCTGGTCACGGCCTTGCTTTATTAGCTCTCTTCTGTTGGCTCGGAATGGGGGCAGCTTTCGCTCAAGCACAGGATGGCTCCAGCCCTTCACCGAGTCAGGAGATCAGCGTGTCAGAACTGCTTAAGTTGCCGGGTAAGTTGTTGGCTGAGGGCAACAATACCAAGCCCACCGGCAGCCTTAAGCTATTGTCATACCGCGTCGAGGAGGTCGCGCTGCCACACCCCACGGAGGTGACAATCCGCGGCGGTAAAGAGCAGGTCACACGCGCCTTTCGTGTCAACATCACCGGGAAGTCTTTCCCGGTGCGCGCTCTGCCCGCTGTCGTCTGGATAGATGAGGTGGCGGTCGGTTATGGCGTCGAGAGTGAAGACCTAGACGCCGTAACCGCCGTCACGTTCGACCAAGCATTATTCCGAGATGGTGCGACACTCTACCTCTCCTATGGCGACAAGAAGAACAAGGCAGAGCGAACGGAACTTCCGGAGAAACTCAAGTTGAATAAGAAGCAGCAATAGATGCGCCCGGTTAATTCGGGCGTTGGGTTGCTTTCATATGTGTCCTACGAACTCGACACGTGCGCTTCTTTTCGTCGTGGCAATGCTCTTGTTAACGGCCGCGAGCTTCAACGTCGCGTGCCGGCAAAAGATGAGGGTGTTGGTGCCTCAGGCAAGCTGGGAACCGATTTTCTTCCGTCAAATAAATGCGGTCGCAGGTCTTTCTGGGCAGCCCGACCTACGAACCACGCCGTTGCCGCAGGGCAACAGCGAGGTACGAATCTGGTGGGGCTTTGGTCTTTCGCCGTTGGAAGGTGTCACGCTTCGCCGATCCGGTTCTCAATGGACGGGCATCCACGTCAAGGCTAATAATTACTACGAACCGACAAAGGCTGAAAGCGCGCAGCTTGCAGATCCAAAATCAGGTTGGGATACGACGTGGGCACGACTCGTCAATCAAAGACTCCTTTCTCTTCCGGACGCTTCGGAAATACATTGTCAGGTTGGGGGTCTCGATGGTTTCGCGATGGTTGTGGAAACAAACACTGACAACACCTATCGCACTTACATGTACGACACACCATCGGAATCAAAGTGCAAGGAAGACAAAAACATCATTGCAATCATCGACATACTTTTTGAAGAATTCAATTTGAAATCGACTTGAAGTTCACAACGGCGCAACCCAACAAATCGTTGGACGCGAGCGGCGATAGCGTGTTTCGCATGAAGCTTTTCTAAATCTAGTTGGCGCTACTGCGCGGCCGCGTCAACTCCGCCGTTGGTTGCTTCTCAATATGAAGGCACTGGTTCTCCTACTGACCGGGACGCTTGCTGCGACGATGGTGTTCGCTAGCTGCACAGGTTTTGTCGGTGAGTGGCACTACGAAGAAATCCAAAGGGTGAAGTCTCCCGACGGGGTCGTCGATGCAGTGCTTGTGCGGGGCGGAGGCGGTGCGACAACGGGTTTTGTCTTTGCCGTGTTTCTCGTGCGAAGCGGAACAACCTTTGATGAAAAGGCTGCTTCCTTCGAACAAGACCGCGCAGTATTTCGCGACGACCACCACGACGGCTTGCAGCTTGTTTGGACAAAGCCACAATCTCTAGAAATCAGGTTCGCTAAGGCGAGGATTATGCACTTTAGCAACTTCTGGGCTTCTGAGGACGTTCAAAATTATCGATATGTCGTCGAGGTTCGTTTGGTTCCTTTGGAGGCCTCTTCGTTGACTGACCGTGACCGCAGCTGACGGTGCAACCCAAACAAAGCGTTGGACCGGAGCCATGGGAAAGCGACTTTCGCATCATCAATGGTCCGGCGAAGCTGCTCGGTAACGCCGTGGCCCGGTCAACTCAGGTGTTATGCCGCTTTGCTGGAGCCTCAACTCATGAGACGAACGATCCTTCATCTCTCAATCGCGCTGGTCATGATTGCAATCGCAGGCGCTGGGTTGCTTCTGTACCGTCACCAGCGCAGTCGAACTAATCGCATCGAGTCACATCCGTTGGAACAGAATACCGGCACTTGTGCCGTTTCTCAGGCCTTTCGCGCAGAAATGCTGCAACCATCTTCGGTCTTCTCAAATGAACCGGCTAAGATCAAACGGATTCGATTGGCGGA
>Ga0163162_10000123_pt1 | contig 68905 bp, 58 predicted proteins | sample S55metaG_FD_115310 | JGI IMG/M metagenome (GOLD analysis project Ga0163162, IMG submission 115310) | Switchgrass rhizosphere microbial communities from Kellogg Biological Station, Michigan, USA - S5-5 metaG | ecosystem: Host-associated > Plants > Roots > Rhizosphere > Soil | place: USA...
CTCGCTACGCTACATTGACATCTCTTTTAAGAACTTATTGATCCGGTAAACCTCACGGCCGATCATTTATATATCTTCAAACTTCAGTTCGTCCAGGTCTTATTCGTCCCGGACATGTTTCCGTCTGTTTCAATCTTGTTTGTTAATCGCTGTAACATCCGTTACTTGATTTTTTGTTTTCCCTTCGTTTCCGTTGGGGTTGCAAAGGTAAGGAACTTTTTCTAACTTCCAAATAAAATAAATTTTATTTTTCAAGCCTTATTTTCTCTTTAACCTTATTTCAATATGCTAATGTTATTTAGCTTTCCGCTCTTCCGAACCGGGCTGCAAAGGTAGCAATCTTTTTCTCTTTAGCAAGAATTATTTTAAAATAAATCCCACTCTCCATATCCCTGTGCCATTCTTTCAACTAAAACCCTTCCTCCGAAGCGGGATGCAAAAGTAGGAAAATTCTGTACAACAACAAAGGATATTTACGGAATATCACAGGCTTTACCGTAAGTTGATGGTTTACAGCAGGAAAAAAATTATGCGGAAGCAAAACTTTTTGGAAGGATGCTTGTTTGGGGCAGTTTTGTAAATCTTGTAGGGGTTTAAAACGGGAAGATCTGGTGCGGCAAAAAGATCCTGGAACAGGTCCAGGAGTACGAACGGAGTAGAGCAACCCGCCAAACTTCCGAAGTTGGCCCCCGCTCTGCCCCTTTGAAACTTCGGAAGCCCAAGCCACCTAAACCCGATAACAGCGGAAAACCCGGAGGCGAGGAACGAGCCGAGGATTTGGAGCGAATAGCGGGAACATACTTTTATAGTAGCACTGAACCTGCTTTGCTAGAAAAAAAGTAAAGTTCAATATTTACCGGAACTTAATTAAATAATAATACACCTTATAATCTAACAACTAACAGGAAACCCTGATAACAATAAACAAGACCGATACTTTGGAAACACATCGCAGAACAGCCCTGAATCGGCTATACACTTAACTATATATTATGCAGCCTTAAAACAGTAGTATTTCCTCATAATTTTTTTATAAATTAGTTTATGCTACAGGTTAAACAATGGTGCAATGACTTAATTGGTTTGCTATTTCCAAACCTCTGCAATGCCTGTGGTGTAGCATTATACCATAGCGAGCACTTAATCTGTACGAAATGCCTTTACGATCTTCCTTTCACCGATTATCATCAATATGCAGAAAATAGGGTGGCCAAACAATTGTGGGGCCGCTTACCACTTCATGCCGCAATGGCCATGTTGTACTTTAGAAAAGGAGCAAAGGTTCAAAACTTAATCCACAACTTAAAATATAATGGCAGAACAGATGTTGGGGTATTATTGGGCAATATGCTGGGAGAAAGGCTTAAATCCGCAAACCTTTACCAGGATATTGATTTGGTAATCCCGGTCCCATTACACCGCAAAAAATATAAAACCAGGGGCTATAACCAAAGTACGTTTATTGCAGAAGGGATTGCTATGCAGATGGAAATCGGCATTAGCGAAGATCACCTCATCCGAAACACTTCTACCGAGAGCCAGACCAAAAAAAGCCGGTATAACCGCTATGAAAATATGAAAGATGTGTTTCAGGTAAATTATCCGGAAGATATAATCGGCAAACATATTTTACTGGTTGACGATGTGGTTACCACTGGCGCAACACTTGAAGCCTGTGCCATTACCCTCTTGGATATTGGGGCAGCAAAAGTGAGCATAGCCGCAATCGCTTTCGCAGAATAATTTTTGCAATGCAGTGCAAATACTATGGTATTAGCCAAACATTTTTTAAGTTTGATTTATGCGTTTAAATATTGGATTTGTGCTTTTCATCTTATTCATCGCTTCGGCTTGCCGCAAGGGGGAAAACATTACCACAGATCAAAATGCTAAGCTGAGCATTTCCAGTACAGCGATATTATTTGATACCATTTTTACTTCGGCAGGTTCCACAACCAGAAGAATAAAGATCGTTAACCCAAATCATGATGCGGTTAAAGTATCGGAAATCAGATTATCAGGTGGGAGTACTTCAGCTTTTATTATAAATATTAATGGAGCGCAAACGCTGCTTAAAAATGATCTTATTGTCAATGGTCAGGATTCGATCAATCTTTTTGTCAAGGTTTCGATCAATCCAAATACAAACAACTTACCCTTTCTGGTACAGGATTCTATCATCTTAAATACAAACGGGAATAAACAGGTGATTCAGCTTTTAGCTTACGGGCAAAATGCTGTATTTGTTAATGAATCTTCAATTAATACAAATACCATCTGGACAAAAACTTTACCCTATATTATTAATGGATCATTAACCGTAAAGCATGGCGCTGCATTAACCATCCAACCCGGCACTAAAATCTATTTCCATAAGGACGCCGGTTTAAACATTGAAGGAAACCTCACGGTTAATGGCAGCCTTACCGAACCGGTACTATTTTGTAGTGACAGGCTTGAAAAGGTATATAGTGATGAGCCTGGCCAATGGAAAGGGATCTTCTTAAAAAGAACGGGATATGGACTGATTAAAAATGCGATCATCAAAAATGCATCTGTTGGCATTACCTCCGATTCTTTATCTGTTAATAGCAATCCTAAATTAATTTTAAGCAATAGCATCATCAAAAATATGCAGGTGGCTGCCTACATTGGTTATCACTCAGAGCTATTGGCCTTTAATAATGTAATGAATAATTGCGGCAATTATTTAATCTATGCTGTTGGTGGAGGAAATTATAACCTGAAACAGAATACCTTTGCAGGCTACAACTTAAACTTTCCGCGTAAAACTGCCTCATTGAGCTTTTCAGATTATTTATCAGTAAATGCTTACAATAAACTTCAGATCAATTTAACGAATAATATCATTTGGGGGAGCTTAACTAATGAACTGGATATCCAAAAGAAAACTGCTGCAACAGTGCAATTTAATTTATGGTATAATTTAATCCGGTCTACAAACAACACCTATAATAGTAATGGCAACATTTTGAACATCGATCCATACTTTAACAATCAGGAAATGGAAAATTTTCAGCTCTCGGCGAACAGTTCTGCCAGAAACAAAGGTGCTGATTTAAGTGCCGATCCTTATTTTATTGGTTATCTTGATAAAGATATAAAGGGAAATGAAAGAATTTCTCCCTCAACCTTAGGTAGTTACGAGAAATAGTATATTTATTTATATTTTCTCAAAACCAAATAGCATAAAGTTGCGTTTATATATTCGAGAGCGTTAATTTAGATGGTAAGGGTCGATATTTCTTCTAAAGAATATCGGCCCTTTACTTTTTACTAAAATTTTAGGATTAGCATAAGCTGATTTTAATGAATATCTAATTCAAAATAATTATTTCTTCTACTCTTTCTACGTTTAATCGTCATGAAGAATTTATTTCAGCATCTTCTCCTTCCAGACCCTGAAATGAATTACCTTCGGTGAGCTCGCTAAGGCTCGGTTCAGGGTGACGGCTGTAATAAAAAAAAAGAGGCTGTCTCAGAAATGATTTAGGAGATTTTTTGCAGAATAATATTTTGAAAGGGCGTTATTCCCGTAAAAACGGGAATCTTAACGCGATAGAACGGCAACTAAATAAGTCCATACCAAAGCATTAAGATGCCCAGTCAAGCTGAGCATGACGACATCGCCAAATTGCTATTATTGAATCTGTTATTTTCAGTCAGGCTCTTTTTTTCTATTTGTTGTAAGTAAATTATTCTACAGTAACTGATTTAGCCAGGTTTCTTGGCTGATCTACATTACAGCCTCTCATCACCGCAATATGATAAGATAATAACTGAAGTGGAATAGTGGCTAAGAGCGGTAAGAAAGCCTCATTGGCATCAGGAATTTCGATGCAGTAATCGGCCATTTTTTTCACCTCAGTATCTCCTTCAGTCACAATGGCAATTACTTTTCCTTTTCTGGCTTTTACCTCCTGTATATTACTGATTACTTTTTCGTAAGATGAGTTTTGTGTGGCGATGAATACCACAGGCATTTCTTCATCAATTAAAGCGATCGGACCATGTTTCATTTCCGCAGCAGGATAACCTTCTGCATGAATGTAGGAGATTTCCTTCAATTTTAAGGCGCCTTCTAAGGCCACTGGGAAACCACTTCCTCTACCTAAAAACAAACAATTGGTCGAGTCTTTAATCTTTTCTGCAACTTCCTTAATCAGCTCGTTCGATTCTAGCGCCACCTGGATTTTTTCAGGAATATGATCAAGCTCCGTTAAAAGTTCGATTAGTTTTGAAGTAGTAATAGTTCCTTTTTGCTGGGCCATGTAAAAGGCCATTAAAGTTAAAACGGTTACCTGGGCCGTAAATGCTTTTGTAGAAGCCACTCCAATTTCAGGTCCGGCATGGGTATAAACACCCGCATGTGTTAAACGCGGAATGGATGCACCAGCAACGTTACAAATACCAAAGATAGTTGCACCACGTTCTTTAGCCATTTCAATGGCCGCCATAGTATCAGCCGTTTCTCCCGATTGCGAAATAGCAATCACCACATCTTTTTCGGTAATGATCGGATTTCTATACCTGAATTCTGAAGCGTATTCAACTTCAACAGGAATGCGGGCATATTCTTCAATCAGGTATTCGCCAACCAAACCTGCATGCCACGATGTTCCGCAGGCCACAATGATGATACGATCTATATTTTTTAATTTCTCCGCAAATTCTTTAATCCCACCAAGCTGTACCTTACCCTCTTCCGGATAGATACGACCACGCATACAATCTTTAATAGAACGTGGTTGCTCATAAATTTCTTTTAGCATAAAGTGATCGAAACCACCTTTCTCCAGCATTTCTAACTTTAACTGCAGTTCCTGGATTAATGGCGTTTGCACTACATTATCCAATCTTTTAACCAAAAGATCGTTTTTGGTGATCAATGCAATTTCATTATCATTAAGATAGATTACATTTTTAGTGTACTCAATAATCGGCGTGGCATCAGAAGCGATAAAGTATTCTCCCTGGCCCACACCAATTACCATTGGACTTCCCTTTCTAGCCGCAATCAACCGATCAGGATGATCCTGATCCATAATCACGATGGCGTAGGCGCCAATCACTTCCTTCAGCGCCAAACGAACCGCTTCTAAAAGATCTATATTTTCAATTTTCTGGATTTCTTCAACCAAATGAATTAACACCTCTGTATCTGTATCGCTCTTAAATTCGTGCCCACGATTAATCAACTCCTCTTTTAAAGTGGCGTAGTTTTCTATAATACCATTATGTATAATAGATAACTTACCATTGTTAGAGGTATGTGGATGGGAGTTGCGGTCAGAAGGAACACCATGTGTTGCCCAACGGGTATGGCCCATGGCAATCGTACCAGACTTATCCTGATCTTGAGCAAACTCTTCTAAAACAGCTACTTTACCAGCTTTTTTATAGATATGCTCCCCGCTTTCATTCATTACTGCGATACCAGCACTATCATAACCTCGGTATTCTAATCTTTTAAGGCCTTTAAGTACAATTGGCCAGGCTTCTCTATAGCCAATATAGCCCACTATTCCACACATAATTTATATCTAATTAATTTGGGATAAATATATAAAACAAACGTTTGTTTTAGCGCATTAAGCGCTAATGATCTTTTAGTTAAATCAAAAAAGCAGCTACAAATTAATGTAACTGCCTTTACTATGATTAGTAAATCGAATTAGTTATGCCTACTTATAAAGTGGAAATGCACTCACCAATTTAATCACCTCTGCTTTTACTGTATTTAGGTTCGCTTCATCTTCCGGATTGGTTAAAACCCTATCAATTAATGCAACAATCTGTTCCATTTCAGCTTCTTTTAAGCCGCGGGTAGTAATGGCAGCAGTTCCCACACGGATACCAGAAGTTACAAACGGTGACTTATCATCAAAAGGAACCATGTTTTTATTTACTGTGATTTCTGCTTTTTCCAAAGCATTTTCAGCTACCTTACCAGTGATGTTTTTATTACGTAAGTCGATTAACATTAAGTGGTTATCGGTACCGCCTGAGATAATGCCATATCCTTTTGCTACAAATGCTTTAGCCATGGCCTGTGCATTAGCAGCTACCTGTTTAATGTATGTTCCGTATTCCTCGCTTAACGCTTCGCCAAAAGCAATTGCTTTAGCGGCAATAATATGCTCTAACGGACCACCCTGGGTACCTGGAAAAACCGCCATATCAAGCAAATTACTCATTAAACGGGTTTCGCCTTTAGGTGTTTTTAATCCCCATGGATTTTCAAAATCCTGGCCCATCATAATCATACCGCCACGTGGTCCGCGTAAAGTCTTGTGGGTAGTAGTGGTTACTATATGGCAATGTGGAAGTGGGTTGGCTAACAATCCCTTTGCGATTAAACCTGCCGGGTGAGAAATATCAGCTAAAACCAAAGCACCAATTTTATCGGCTACCGAACGGATAAAAGCATAATCCCACTCACGAGAATAAGCAGATGCACCGCAGATAATCAATTTTGGTTTTTCGGCTAAAGCAACTTCTTCTAATTTTTTATAATCAATTAGTCCGGTTTCTTTTTCTACGCCATAAAATAAAGGCTGGTATAATTTACCCGAGAAATTAACAGGCGAACCATGTGTTAAGTGCCCACCGTGAGAAAGATCAAATCCTAATATTTTATCGCCTGGCTGCAGAATAGCCAGCATTACTGCCGCGTTGGCCTGTGCACCAGAGTGTGGCTGAACATTTACCCACGCTGCTCCAAATAATTCTTTCGCCCTATCAATCGCAATTTGCTCTACTACATCGACCACCTGGCAACCGCCATAGTAACGTTTTCCTGGTAAGCCTTCTGCATATTTGTTGGTCAATACCGATCCTGCAGCTTCCATTACCTGCTTGCTTACAAAGTTTTCTGATGCAATAAGCTCTAAACCATGTTCCTGGCGGTTTAGTTCTTTATCGATAAGTTCAAAAATTTGGTTGTCGCGTGTCATTGTATATTTAGGTTTGTATTTTTTTGGCAAAAGTAAGGATTTCAAATTTAATTCGCGCCCTGTTTATGACAATGCTTTCACATTAAAGTTGTTAAAGCCGCTCCCGATGGTTATCTCTACGATTTGTTGCTGCAACATTTCTAAAATGGCCAGGAAATTATAAACGAAATGTACTTTATTTTCAGAATTTTTAAGCACGAGGGCAAAATCGATCTGTTTATTTATATTAAGTAAATTGGCAATAAAGTGTTTTTGCTGTTCGATGGTATAGGGATATTGGACCACGGTATGTTTAACCTCTTCACTGCGCAGTTCATACTTCTGCATCGTGCGGTGATAAACGGTTAAAAGCTTATACAAATCCAGGGATAAAAGTTCATCCTGATGTGTAGAAGAGGCGGCAGCCAGTGTAAGATCGTATGCAATATTACCTCTATGGTTTTGCTTTAATCGCTCTTCTTCATAAACCTTCATTTCTTCGGCTGCAGATTTGAACTGCTTATAGGCAATCAACCTGGCAATAAGGTCTTGTTCAGAGTTGATTTCGTTGCCTGTTTCATCTACTTCAATCCTTGGCAGTAACATTTTGGATTTAATCCGCATCAGGGTGGCCGCAACCAAAATAAATTCGCTCGCCACTTCTACATTTAAGGCCAGGAGTTGGTGGATGTAGGCCAAAAAGTCATTTGTAATTTTCGAGATCTCCACATCCTGGATATTAAGTTCATCGCGCTCTATAAAGAACAGCAACAAATCGAAGGGACCTTCAAATACCGGAAGCTTGATTTCAAAATTTTCTGCCTGCATGTGTAACAACAAACATAATCAAAATTTTCAGTGTATATATGAACCGCTACACCCTCACCCCTTGACGCTAAACCCGCTGAACACCAACAGCCCTTACCACACTAAATGCCAGCCGCTTAGCCTGCTGTAATAAACCGTCATTTTTCTTTTCTATATTAAAACAAATTTGCCTTACTTTGTATCTTGTTTTTTACCATAAATTTCGAATGCAAGTAAAAGCTGGCCCCCTATTATCTAAAATCAACTATCCTGCTGATTTAAAGCAATATAGTGAATCTGACTTAGAACAAATAAGCCAGGAATTACGACAGTATATTATTGATGTAGTAAGCGTAAATGGTGGCCATTTTGGTGCCAGTTTAGGTGTTGTTGAATTAACAGTAGCCTTACATTATGCATTAAACACTCCCTACGATAAGTTGGTATGGGATGTAGGCCATCAGGCATACGGACATAAAATATTAACCGGTCGCAGAGATTTATTTCACACCAACCGTGTATACGGTGGCATAAGTGGTTTCCCGAAAATTTCAGAAAGTGAATACGATACCTTTGGGGTAGGTCACTCATCTACTTCCATTTCTGCCGCTTTGGGCATGGCGGTGGCCTCGCAGTTAAAAGGTGAAACCAACAGGCAACACGTTGCCGTTATCGGTGATGGTGCCATGACAGCTGGTTTAGCTTTTGAAGGATTAAATCATGCCGGGATCGAAAATAGCAATGTATTGGTGATCCTGAATGATAACTGCATGTCTATCGATCCGAATGTTGGGGCATTGAAAGAATATTTAACGAGCATCACCATTTCGAAATCGTACAACCGTTTTCGAGATGATATTTCTCAGGTGCTCACCGGGCTATCAAAACTTGGCCCCAATGCGCATAAGTACGTTAAGAAAATAGAGAAAAGCATTAAAGGTACCTTACTGAAACAAAGTAATTTATTTGAAGCTTTAAATTTCAGGTATTTCGGCCCCGTTGATGGGCACGATGTAAAACGCCTGGCACAGGTAATAAAAGATCTTTCTGCCATTCCGGGCCCTAAGCTATTGCATTGCATTACCGTAAAAGGTAAAGGTTTTGCTTTAGCAGAAAAAGATCAAACTAAATGGCATGCACCTGGTCTTTTTGATAAGATTACGGGCGAGATTAAAAAAAGCATTCCAGATAAGCCACAACCACCAAAATATCAGGATGTTTTTGGACATACCATGGTAGAATTGGCAGAGGCTAACGATAAAATCGTCGGTATTACACCAGCAATGCCATCGGGCTCGTCATTAAACATTATGATGAAAGCGATGCCAAAGCGCGCGTTTGATGTGGGCATTGCCGAACAACATGCGGTAACTTTTTCTGCCGGTTTAGCTGCTCAGGGATTGGTTCCGTTCTGTAACATCTATTCGAGCTTTATGCAAAGGGCATACGATCAGGTGATCCATGACGTAGCCATTCAAAAGCTGAATGTGGTATTTTGTTTAGACCGTGCAGGTTTAGCAGGTGCTGATGGTGCAACACACCATGGGGCTTATGATATCGCTTACATGCGATGTATTCCAAATCTGATTGTTTCATCTCCTATGAATGAAGAAGAGCTTCGGAACCTGATGTTTACGGCTCAACAAGAAAACATAGGGCCATTTGTAATCCGTTATCCGCGCGGTAATGGTGTAATGCCCGATTGGAAAAGACCATTCAAAGCATTAGAAATTGGCAAAGGACGTAAAATATGCGATGGAGAAGATGTAGCCTTATTAACCATTGGCCACGTGGGTAATTTTGCGGTTGAAGCGTGCATGGAATTAAATAGCGAGGGATTTTACCCGGCACATTACGACTTACGCTTTGTGAAACCATTAGATGAAGCTTTATTACATGAGGTATTTACAAAATACAAGCATATTATTACGGTTGAAGATGGTTCTTTACCAGGTGGGGTAGGTTCAGCTGTGTTAGAGTTTATGGCCGATCATGGGTACAATGCCAATGTGACCCGTTTAGGTATACCAGATCAGTTCATAGAACATGGCGAACAGGCTGAACTTTGGGCAGAATGTGGTTATGATAAAAATGCTATCATTGAAGCGGTAAGAAAGGTTGCCGTTAAAAGGACAACTAATAGTATGGCAGGATAGAGTTATTATATTTTTGATACCCTTAAATGGTAGCACAGCGAAGAATCTTCAAACAAAAAAAAAGCCTCAACTATAAAATAGCTGAGGCTTTTTTTAGTAGGCCTTCGTTAAAAATCTGTATACAAGTTTCTAAACGAGCTACGTAAACCGAAAGTGATTAAACCCGTATTGTTTTTACCAAGACTATTGCTTTCACGTCTTAATATACCACCTAACTCCAAACGTAAGTTATATTTCGGATTAATCACATAAGCTACCCTGCCTTCTGCATAGAAAAGGTCGGTACGGATACCTTGGGTAGTATAATTTCCTGTAGGTTGTACAGCATCGGTATAAGGCTCAAAAATATTCTTGCCGTAATTTTGTCCGGCAATGTCCAATCCGTATTTGGCATACATCAATTCTCCACTAAAATCGAAACGCTTGTAAGAGTAGTTTAATAAACCTACAACTTCTCTAAAATTTGCGCCCATGGGGTGGGCCAGAGGCTCGTTATAATTTGCGTAATTGCCAATACGTGTTCTTGATGAAAATGTATAGGGCTTCGCTGTGTTGTATTCTAATAGGTAATTTAAACCTTCAACTTTAAAAACATCAGCTCCTCGTACACCTAACTGCCAGCCATATTTATTCCTAGAACTACCTGAACTGGAGAAGAAATTTTTGGCTTCAAATTCATCTAAAGAAAACTGGCCATAAGCCACCAATTCTTTCATAAATTTATATTTACCCGTAAATCCAAGCAAGGCATTATCAGGAGAACCGCTTGATGCCTCAACCGGCCTTAAGAAAATAATAGGATTAGCATACCCCCAATCAAATCCCCGTCTGTTTCCAACTTCGTCTGTTTGTGCCCAAACGATTGAATCAAAAAAGCCTATTGATAATCTATTATTTACATTCCAATCTAAATAATGAAAAACACCACCTTTTTTACGGTTACCTGCATCATAAGATAATTTAGTTGCTCCAGGATCTTGCATCGATGTCCACATCGCCATGTACTGCACATTACCTAAATTCCCTGTAAGTTTTAAAAAGGGTGCTGGAGAAGAAAAATCGGATAATAATAACGACCGATACCCGTCACCAATAAAAGTTTTATCGTACCCTGCTGTAATGTTAAGATATTTAATCGGTGTATAGGATACAGTTGCAGTTACATAAGACCAATCCTTAGTGAGTTTACCAAAACTTCTGTCGTAAGACTGCCCTGGCACTACTTTGTTTCTATTGATGTAATCATCATAATAAGCTGCAAAACGGCCTTGGTTTTCAAACCCACTGGTATAAAAAGAAAATTTCTTGCCTATGGTACCGCCAACCTGATAACCACGAGTATTAAGATAGGTAGTTTTTTTACCTGAAGCATCACGACCAATCTGGAAATCAGGCAAAAAATCTGCATATATTGTATAGTCTTCCTTTTGTATGTCCAATAAGTGCTCTTGAAACAATTTTCGGGATACCCACGATTTTCTAGTCGAATCTGCTCCCATACTTAAGAGTAAAGCACTTTTGTCACGCAGCAAGCTGTCGTCAATAAAAAAAGGTTTTAAAGAGCTATGGATTCTGGTATTGGGGTTGTAGACCTCACCACTTAATTTTTGATAGAATTGATAAGAATAGGGTTGATACACAGCTTGAGCTTTAAGCTCATGGATAGATACGACTAAAAATAAAAGGAATAAGATTTTCTTCATCTGTTAAATTTTAATTCAAAGGGCAAAGAACGCAATTAATTATGAATTAAACGATCCGTTATAAAAGCTAAAAGAGAAAAGCCCTTTCGGGCTTTAAATTTTATTTATTAGAAGGCATTTTCTTCACCTTTAACCATATTGATGACGGTCATAAAAATAATCTTGACATCAAGCATAGCACTCCAGTTCTCCAAATACCAGATATCATGCTCCACACGCTTCACCATCTTATAATCTTCCTTGGTTTCACCACGATAACCGTTCACCTGCGCCCAGCCTGTAATACCCGGCTTTAAAAAATGGCGCACCATAAACTGATCAACAATTCCCTTATATTGTTCGGTGTGACTTAACATATGCGGGCGCGGACCAACTACACTCATATGCCCCATAAATACATTAAAAAACTGCGGTAATTCATCCAAACTCGATTTTCTCAAAAATTTACCAATCGGCGTAATCCGGTCATCATTTTTACTTGCCTGTCTTTTATCACTATCTGCATTCATGCGCATACTCCTGAATTTAAAACACCAGAAAGGCTCATCATCACGTCCACTGCGTAACTGTTTAAATAATACCGGACCTTTACTTTGCATTTTAATTAATAAGGCGATAATAGGATATAACCAACTCAATACAAATAAAATCACCAGACCACTAAATACCACATCAATTACACGTTTCTTGAATCTGTTATGAATTTTTTCCAAAGGTTCAGAACGTAAAGAAATCACTGGAAATTCATTCCCCAGGTAACTTACTGTGTAAGGAGATAATAAGGCGCCGCTAATATCTGGGATAAATTTTAAGCGCACACATTGACGTTCTGCTTCTTCAGTTAATAATGTCATATCAGCCATACGCTCTGGCGCAATGGTGACATAAATATCTTTAATCCCCTTATCAACAGCCATTTTAAATTGACGACCTACCATATCGGAGATCTTACCGTTCCGATCCAGATAATCATCAGGCACGTCATTGATGAAACCGTGAAATTCAATATAACGCTGTTTTTCAAAATAGCTGGCCAATTGTAAGCCGGTAGCATTGTTACCCATAATGGCTACCGATTTAACACCACGTAAGTGATTAAAAAGTAAAAATTGAAATGACGTACCGATAAAGCGATTCACTAAAAACAAAATGGCCAGCATGCCATAAAAAATCACCAGGAAGGATCTGGAGAAATCATTCTGTTTGGAAAAGAAAAGATAAATAGAAAATAAAACGGCGTGTAAAACTACGCTTTTCCAGGTTCCGCGGTAAATTCGTTCAATCCTGCGCGATCCATATTCGCTATATAAGCCGAAACTAGTGGTACTCACAATCCAGATGAGATTACACACCACTATATAATGCCATTGTAATTCAGAGCTTACCGCTTTACCCATATAAGCCGTAAACTCGTAGGCAAAAAAGTACACAATATTGACCATAATCAGGTCGGTTATTGGTAAAATATATTTCAGTATAAATAAGTAACGTGTTTGCATAGGCTTAAAGGGAAGACATAAACATTCATATCTAGTTTTTGTTTTAAATGAATCATCATGAACAAAATTGATGCCCAAAATTCATATCAAAGTTAAATAATCGTTACCAATATAAAAACCGGTAATAATGATGTAAAAATATCCCTAATTTATATATTCTTTAAATCGAGTATTTATACACCAATAATTAGTCGACCAACAAATCAACTTAGTAGAAACAAAAAAAGCTTACATCATTGTAAACTTTCCTCAATTTAGCAACCCTTAAGCATATCTGCTTCCATGTTCCGCAACTATATCTTTAGCCACTTGTTTAATTTCCTGTTCATCTGACTTCGGATAAATCAGCAGTACTTCACCATCATCCACCACAATATAATTATCTAAGCCCCTGATTACGGCAGCTTTATCTTTAGGCAAATGAATAATGCAATTTGAAGTTTCCTTTAAATTGATTTTATCCAGATTAACCATATTATTTGCCGCATCCTTTTCACCAACGGCGTGTAAAGATGCCCAAGTCCCCAAATCAGACCAGCCTATATCAGCAGGGATTGTATACACATTATCAGCTTTTTCCAAAATGGCATAATCAATTGATATATTCGGACTGGTTGGATATTTAGTATTGATAAATTCACTTTCCCGATCCGTATTATAACACGACAAACCACTTTCAAACAAAGCCGCAATTTCTGGTGCATATTTTTTAAAAGCATTTTTAAGCGACGCTGCTGACCAGATAAAGATTCCAGCATTCCACACGTAGTCGCCACTCGCCAGATACTCTTCAGCCTTCGCTAAAACAGGCTTCTCCATAAAAGCATCAACCTTTTTCACTTCTTCAAAACCATCTTGATACTTAATATAACCATAACCGGTATCCGGTCTGGTCGGACTAATCCCTAAAGTTAATAAAGCATCATTTTCTGTACTAAAATCTAAAGCAATCTGAATTTTATCAAGGAAAACTTCTTCTTTCAAAATTAAATGATCGGAAGGAGCAACTACGATATTGGCATCGGGATTGGTTTTTCCAATTTTGTAAGCCGCATAAGCTATACATGGTGCAGTATTATTCCGGCTGGGTTCTAGTAGAATATTTTCTGTCAATACATCCGGCAATTGTTGAGCAACAAGTCCTGCATATTCCTTGTTGGTTAATATGCAAATATGGCTATTTGGACAAATTTTCAGAAAACGTTCATACGTTAACTGAAGTAGGGACTTGCCTATTCCTAAAATATCAATAAACTGCTTCGGGAAGTGATTTCTACTTTTTGGCCAAAAACGGGAACCTACCCCGCCTGCCATAATTAATACGTAATTATTTTTGCTCATTATATTTTTCTAATACGAATTTTTTAAGCTCTTCCTTGAAGACGTTTTCATCAAATCTCTCTGCATTTGACCTGATGAAATTTGTATCAAAATGTAGTGTTTCGGATAGCTCAACTGCTTCAATAAGGCTTTCAACGGTTTGTTCTTTGAAAAAAATTGCAGTGGCTTTAACTGCATCGTCCGTGTATGGAATCATGGTTTCCAAAACGCCACCAGCACCATAAGCAATTACCGGTCTACCAGATGCATTCGCTTCCAATGGGGTAATTCCATAATCTTCGTGTTGAGGAAAAATAAGCGCTTTACAGTTTGCATATAATTCGGCTAACTCTTCACTAGATAACCCCTTTTTAAATTCAATATTATCCTTAGCTAGCTGCTTTAACTCCTCAGCCTTGGTACCGTTCCCTACCACAATCAGTTTAAGGCCAAGTTTATTGAAAGCTTCAATTGCTAGATCAGCTTTCTTGTAGTATTCAAGTCGCGATACCAATAGATAATAATCTTTTGGCTTGTCGGAAACATGAAAGTTTCTTGTCTTTACATCTGGAGGTATGAGTTTAATATCTTTCACACCATAAGCATCCCGAATACGCTGCGCCGTTTCTTTTGTCATACCGAGAAAATAATCACCTCTCTGAGCAGCTTTTTTGTCAATCTTTCGCAGTATACTCACAACCTGATCGAACACCCACCGAGACAATCCTTTAGAGCTATTATATTGGCTGTAAGAGGTTGGATTCCATGCGAGTCTGAAAGGGGTATAAGTGTAAATGAAAACTAATGCTTTAGAGTCTATATTTACATACTTTGCACTATGGGTATTTGAAATAAGCACCACGTCGTACCCATGCACATCTAATGCCTTCATAGCCATTACCCCGAATGGAAAGTACAACCTCTGCATCCACTTTACACTTTTAGAAAGAAATTGTAATTTAGAAGTGGTAATCTTATAGTCACGATATTCCGGGTAAGTACCATCAGGGTTATAAGCAAGCGTAAATACGTCTGCTTCTGGAAATGCCTGAAGCATGGTCATCACCACTTGCTCTGCACCTCCCCTACGCATTAACTCATCATGTACAATTGCTACTTTCATTATATAAAATTCTTATCTTCTTCGTTAATTAAAATTTCGAGAACGTCGAAAAATGATTTATCGTATTCCCAGCCTAAGACTGTTTTTGCCTTTTTGTTATCTCCATACATATCATCCATATCAGTTGGCCTAAACAGAGCAGGATCTTCTACCAATTTATCTTTTGCAATACCTAAGTACTCCATGGTATAAGTGATAATATCCCGTAAATAAATTGATGTACCGGAACATATCACATAATCATCAGCTTTTTCCTGTTGTAATGAAAGCCACATCGCCCTCACATAATCCGGAGCATAGCCAAAATCGCGTTTCACATCAATATTCCCGACACGAAGTTCGTTCTTTAAACCCTTTTTTATTTCTAATGATGTCCTGATCACCTTTTTTACAAAAAAATTAGGACTTCGTAGGTATGACTCATGATTAAATAATATGCCGTTCACACAGAACACCTTATAAGATTCCCTATAATTAATACCAATCCAAAAGCCCGAAGCTTTTGATATCGCATAAGGACTTAACGGATGCATCGGCGTAGTTTCTATTACGGGCAGTGATTTTACCTTCCCAAACATCTCACTGCTACTGGCCTGATAAATTTTTGTATCCAATTGTAATAACCTTACACTTTCTAAAATGTTAAGAACAGATTGGGTATTATAATTTAATGTGCCAATAGGTTGTTCGAAAGAAATCCCTACAGAACTTTGAGCAGCTAAATTGTAGAATTCGTCGGGATTGTACTTCAAAAGAATTTTGATTATGCTCGAAAAATCCAGCAAGTCGCATTCTTCAATAGTTATTTCAGCCTTAATATTAAGATAGGAAAAGTTATTTTTACTAAAATTATGGCTACTCCTTGTTAACCCCACTATTGAATAATTTTTTTCAGCGAGTAGCTGAGCAAGATATGCACCATCCTGCCCTGTAATTCCTGAAATTATAGCTACTTTCTTTTTCATTATATAATATTATTCAAACTGACTTTTAATATAATAACCATTATCCTTTAATAATTTTTCTCTTTTGAAATGATTAACATCAGCTGCAACCATTTCCTTAACTAGACCTGCTAAATCATACTTCGGGACCCAGCCCAATTGTGTTTTAGATTTGGTTGGATCACCAATCAATAAGTCGACTTCTGTTGGTCTAAAGTATGTTGCATCGACAGAAACGACAGTTGTGCCAACCCCAACCTTGAATTCAGGGTTTGAACAAGAAATTACTTTACCGATCTCAGCAATGCCCTCTCCTTCGAATCCAATAACAATGCCAACCTCTTCAAATGCCAATCTGACAAACTCTCTAACTGTAGTAGTTACCCCTGTAGCAATTACATAGTCCTCGGCAACATCCTGCTGCAAAATTCGCCACATTGCTTCAACATAATCTTTTGCATGCCCCCAATCTCTTTTAGCGTCAAGATTCCCCAAGTAAAGTTGCGATTGAAGCCCCTGAGCAATCTTAGCAACTGCTCTGGTGATTTTACGAGTTACAAAAGTTTCTCCCCTTAACGGGCTTTCGTGATTAAATAAAATGCCATTGCAGGCAAACATATTGTAAGCTTCACGATAATTCTTTGTTATCCAAAAACCATAAATCTTGGCTACACCATATGGCGAACGTGGATAAAATGGTGAATTTTCATCATAAAAACCTTCTGCATTTTTATTTTCTGGCATCCCACCATATAATTCAGAAGTTGAGGCTTGATAAATCCTGGATTTTTTTTCTAGCCCTAGAATTCTGACAGCTTCTAGTATTCTCAATGTTCCTATACCATCGACATTCGCGACATATTCAGGAGAGTCGAAGGATACTTTAACATGACTCATTGCACCCAGATTGTAAATCTCATCAGGTTGAACTTCCTGGATAATTCTAATCAAGTTCGTTGAGTCAGACAGATCCCCATAATGAAGTTTGAAACGCACATTATCGGAATGTGGATCTTGATACAAATGATCTATTCTGTCTGTATTAATTAACGAACTACGCCTTTTAATGCCGTGGACTTCGTAACCTTTGTCTAATAATAATTCCAGCAGATATGCACCATCCTGTCCTGTTATCCCTGTTATTAAAGCTTTCTTCATGATGAGATTATTTTTTACTTTATTTTTTTTTCATATATATACTATCCTCTGCGTATAATGTATTAATTTATGGCAAGGTCATTTTCCGTTTTTCTAAAGGTGTATGAAGCTAAAAACCAAAAAAATGCCATTGTAGGAATAAATAGCATAGCACCATCAGATAAACAAATCACTGGATATAAAATTAAGCCCCAATGGTATGTATCCTGCTTTTTCCGCCCTTTTACGTACAATACGATTAGTGGCGAGAAGATGTAGACCAAAAATAATATTAGGCCAATAGCACCAAAATGCTGGAGTATAGAAGTATATACTATTTCTGCAATCCCGTCGTAATGACCATCACCAAATAAAGATATATCTGAAAAAACATTCAATTGATTAACTCTCCCTCCTAGGTTCTTATCAAATAGAAAGCCTACATCAACTCCAATCAGAGATAGAAGCATTGGTAAGAAAACTACAATTGATATTACCGAAACGGTTAGAATTATAACACCTTTAGTATTCTTTATATTTTTGATTATAAACATTATACCTAAGAAAACCATACCAAACCAAACAGTACGCGAAAGAGTAAGGGCTAAGGAAATGATGAAAATAATTTTGAACAGGACATTTTTTTCGTTACTAAAGTATATCGGCGCTAAAATTAGCATGCAAACTCCAAAAATATTTCCGTTATTGTAAGTTGAAGTATATTTCATAATATCCCCACGCATATTATATTTTTCATCTAGCATACCCAAGTCATCAATATTAACAGTCAAATAAGGAATTTCTAAACTTGACCCCAAAAATAACTTTTGTAAAAACAGTATTAGTCCAAAAATGGTTACGAACCTAAGTGAAAAGATAAAGTATTTGGTAAATAATTTATTGAAATTTGGCATATCTATATATCCACCAAAGAAAAACATAAAAAGAAACGGCATTAAAAGAAGACTCAATATATAAGAAAAAAGAAATCCTAGATTTGTAAAGGTTCCAAATGCCAAAATTATAGATGAATAAATCACAAACGGCAAGCATAATAGCAGGATATTTCTCCTTGGCCTGGGAAAGTGAACGTATTTGTTCTGATTTAATAAGTTAATGAAACCAAAGGGTACGCTTAATAATATAAGCATGTAGCCCCAAGTTAATGGAATATTAGAAATCTTAAAGCCTCCTTTAGGGAAGGCTACTAAAAAAATTATTACTAATATAAGTATAAACCTTTGTATTCTTTTTTTTAACATTGTGTTAATCTTTATAACGAATCCTACTGCATAACTTTTCTAAGAGCCGTATAAAATAACTTCGAATATTTCCCAAATGTGATATTTATTGTATATAATGTCTTTGGAAACCAATGGTTGTATAAATTTAATTTAATCAACTCATTTTTCAAATCCATAAGCTCAACCTTCGAGGCTTTGGAATTCATTTCAAAAACGTGAAATGCTTGTCTTACCATCAATTCCCTAGATAATCCCTCCTTAAGATCAATCCCATAATCTTTACCAACTGCATCCGCTATAGTCAACACCCCTTTCCACATCCTCGCTCTGCCTTTAGCTGAATATGAACCAGGGATATGATCTTCCGCACCTGCGTTGCCAAATAAAGGAGGATTGTCTGTTCTCGCTCCAACTGAAGGGCTTGCAAGATAGCCAATACCATTAGTGCAATAGGCATGAGCACCCAGAAAAATTTGATAAAACAACGAGCCATCAAACTTTGATGTATGATATTGAGACGCCCAAATTTTATTTATAACCAAACCACCAACAAAGCCGCACGTTCTAAAAATAAATCCTGAGGGGAATTTCCCCCCATATTGGACAATAGTTTCATGATCAATAACTTTACTAACACCTAGGGGGTGATTAATACTATCTACGAATCTCAAAAATGGCCTAGAAATCATAGAAACGTTAGGGTTTTTGAGACAAAATTCTTTTATTATGCTAAGTCCATCCTTTAAGATGACATCATCATCCCCCATTAGTATTACCCACTTATATGCCGCACTTTCAATCAATTTACGGACATTTCCGTCATATCCAAGATTCCTATCATTTTCAATGTATGAAAATTTAATCCCCTTACTTTCTAACAATGGTGTCCATCGTAAAGCAACTTTGGTAATATCACTTCGCTCAGGTGAAAAATCTTCACACACTATAACTTCATCGGGAAAAATACTGGAATCTAAAATTGACGTTAGTAATTCCTCGAATTCTCTCGGCCTACCATAAGCAGGTATTGCGATACTATATCCTTCTAAAGTGTTCATATAATTTAAATTGTTCTTATTAATTTAGCAGGAACACCACCAATAACGGAATTCGCCGGAAAACTCTTAGTAACTACTGAATTTGAGCCAATGATAGAGTTTTCTCCTATGGTAATATTTGGCATTATGCATACTCCCTCACCTATCCATACGTTATCTTCAATGATAACTGGCCCTGGAGACTCTACTTTTCTTTTGGAAGGCGGAATTTGTATTGACTCAGCTGTTGCACTCCCATGGTAGTGGTCTGTAATAAACACCCTACTGGCAATTAAAACATTATTACCTATTACAATTTTGTTAACACAGCCGATATGACAATCAAAATTTAACGACACGTTATTACCAATGATAATATTTGGACTGTAAGTATTTCCTAAATGACGTGCGAATGCTTCAATTCTCAATCTACCAAAAGAATTGAAATTGCTTCCAATCTCAATGTAATTACCACCAACTACCCGTATTGGATATTCAATTAAAAAATTTTTACCGGTTTTTTTAAAGCCTAGTTTTAGAAACATTGAAAATAAATGATTCTGAAGTAGCCTTATAATATTTAATAATTTGAAAAACATTTCTTTTGGTAATTAACAAAATTTATCACTAACCGGACAAATATTGATAAATTTAAATAACATTCTCTATTTTCCTATTCGTTCAATAAACTGTATTTTAAAGATAAAAAGTACAATAAAACATAGTTAAAGAATATACAATTGAACAAATAATGAAACATTAACACTATAACTATTATAAATTATTGCAACTATATACCCTGATAAAAAATACGTAGCTGTAATAAAACAAGCAATTTGCGAGAATGAATTTATAAAATCTTAAATTTTTTAAATTGGAATTGTTACAAAAACACTCAAAGGTATTAAATAAATGATCTTATGTAATATTTAGATAAAATCATCTTCTTTTATTGTTTAAAATCATTTATTTTTAACACTATCAATCTTAACCCATAGGTCTGAAGCTACTTTGTTATGCTTGTAAAATTTCACCTCAGGATTAAACCAAGGCTCTGGAGCAATTACAATCTTGTCAGGATTTCTATTAAGCCATGCGCCCCACCAACTATAAGTACTATTCGCAATAATATTATGCTTAGCACACGACATCAACTGCATATCGCGGAAATTTCTCTTATTACTCGTCGGATTCCAATCCACTAAAGTATAATCTATATCTTTGATATTTTCCTTCACCCAATCCTGGTTATCTGTGAATACGTAGAATACTGGATCAACCACGGATTCCTTCATATATGCAATTGATCGATCATAATACTCCTTTGAACAAATACCCTGATATAAATTAAATTTCTGATAATCTGCACCCTTGCGAACGTGAATTGCAATTGAATTCTCACTATTCATTTTCTTGTAAACCTCAATATTTTTAGGTTCATCAAATGGTAGAAAAGTAAAATTCTTTCTTACATCTTCTTTGCAATCTTCAAAGTATTTCTCTGTCTGCCACAAGCCAATAAAATTACAATCTTTAGTAGCCATTTTTTCCATGCCCGGCACATAACCAAAAACCGGCTCCTTTATGTACTTTTCTTTACCAAAAATATTTGCCAATTTCCGCAAAAGAAATCCTTTTACACCAGGAATGCAACTATACTTAAATTTATCTTCATTAGTCGGCTTTATATCAATATCTGGAAACGCATCTTGCAATCTCACAAATTCAAAAGCCCATTCCTTTCTTGGTTTAAAATTACTTTGGTCTATATAGACATCCAACCCTTTAGCTTTTAAGCCTCTTGCAAAAGCATAACAAAACATTTGATTTGCCAATCCTGCTTGTAAACATACTGATATCATATTTATTTTAATTTATTGTTATACAAATCTAATGCAGCTCCCATGGCGGCGTCCATATTATAATACTCCCATTCAGCTGCACGACCGCATAAATAAATATTATTTTTCTCCAAATCAAATTTTAGATCTTCAATCATTTTTCGAGTATCTGTACTCTGAATAGGATATGAATATTTTTCATAATGGTGAGAAATATACTTTGGTGAAAGAGGTATTCTTTGTAAATTATCAATAATATCATCTTTTGATATATAATCTGTAAACTCTATTGTTCCTGTCATCTTACCAGGAGCATTATTGTTAATTGAGAAATTACCTGTACAAATGATTCGGTGAGACTCATGCTCACGACTTGGCATATATATCCAACTATATGGATTTTCTTCTATTTCACAGAAGACAGATGTTGTTCCATGAAATTCTAACTCTTCAATTTTCTTATCATAACCTGATAAATTAAAATGTTCATCGAAAAGCGCAGGAATTTGTTTTAGATTTCCACAAAAGACAATTCTATCGCATTCAATATTATTTACAATCCATTTAGCCCCATCGCGCTTTATATTATCTACCTTAGAGTTACAAATAACATTTAGACCTTTTGCCATTGAATCCACAATAAATTGAGAACCGCCTTTTTGGGGATAATAAAATGAGCTATGTACAAAAGATCTTTCATCAACATGAAATAAATTATTGAAAATGATTTCTTCAACTGTAGGCATTGGTAATTTCCCAGTAAGCCAAAACAAAGGCACATTAGTTAGATCTCTGCGCCAAACTTTATAATTATAGGGCTGAAAATATAATTCATATAGTGTTTTTCCAAATCTACCTTTTAGGAATTCATCAAAATTATTAGGCTCATTATCAGAATCTTTTGCCATCTGTACCAAGTCCTTTACAATTTTCTCACCATTAACTTTATCAAGCATATGAATATGATTCTCAATAGGATATGGAATGACATTACCATCTGGCATAAAAACAGTTGAGTTCCTTAACGCTTGTGTAAAATCTTCATCTTTCGAAAAAAAAGACCAAAACCAATCCATAACGTCTTTACGTTTACTATTGAATACATGCCCCCCTGTACGATGATATAAAGAACCATCTACGACATCACATTTTATCATTCCCCCAGGTCTACTATCTCCTTCAAGCACGATAACTTCATTCTCTTTATTCAATAGATTGGCTATTGACAATCCAGATATTCCTCCTCCAATTATTATGTATTTCATATTATTTATGTTGATTCATAATTCTAATAAATATTTTTTTTGCGAATTCCTTCCATCCAATCCTCATATTCATACTGGTTGTTATAAAGATTTAAAAAATCTGCAGAACTGATATGTTTATAAGGATCAATAAAATTATGTTTACCATCATATTCACAATAAAATGAACTAAGGTTATATAATTTATATTTTGGCCAATAAGAATTGAGTGCTTCATGATCGACCATAATGAAATACTGCCTTATAAGATTCCAGTGATTTATCACTTTCATCTCGGCTTTCATATATTTTTCGATAAAAGTTTTAGTGATATATATTTCCGGCACTGGAATATCGCACATAATCTCTCCATCAAATTTACCATATTTTTCTTTTAGATATTTTTGTGCGGAATGTACCTGTCGAGAATCGTATGGAATATCAAAAAAATTAATCAAATCTCCAGTATATCCAAAATAATAAAAATCCTGTAGCCACAAAGGCATAAACATTTGTCCGGAATTACCAGCAGGAGATATTATCCTGCCTTTAAGTTTAAAGGGATTATCTTTATCAACTGGAAATATCGTTAAAAGACTCTTGAGGTATTCAAATGCGAATTCTTTGTATATTCTTAAATCACTACGGTTTTTCAATGTATATAAAGCTCCTAGTTCTTTTGCTCTTTTAATTCCTGCAAGTGATGTACAAATTTGATAATTCACATTACCAAAGCCACAAGGTTTGAAATCTTTACTTAGAACAATTTCGCATCCTAGACCCTTAAATTCCTCTAATAAATCTTTGTCGGTATAATCCCATGTACTAATAATAATTATTGCACCTGGGAATATTTTTTTGTATAGTTTTACCGTTTCAATTGTGAAATTATCACGTATTTCAATGATACCTTGTAATACGATTGCAAATTCTCCTGGCTTTGTTACCGTCTTGATGTTTGATGGAATAAAATAATCTGCGTTCTTTGGATATAATTTAAAGTTACAAAAGTTATCAGAATATCTTTCATATCCATTAAACAATAATGGCAACACTAAATTACCTTTCTTATCCACACGACTAATAAAAAACATTAAAAATCGAGTTATTACAATTAGAACTTGAGTAATAAACTTCTTAATGACCATTATAATCCAATTTTTTAAAGATTCCATTTTTTATTTTTTTGATAAATTCAAAATAAAGAGAATCTTTAAGTAAAATTAATATGATAGAATAACTAAGCGCCCCAGCAATTAACATAATCAATATCATAATTAGATTTGACACATTTAGTAATTTAATAATTAAGAGTACTGCAGTCATAAACACTACAGCTACAACATAATTAATAAGTGACTTGTCAAATACTTTTATTGGAATATGTTTTTTCCCAAGTATATACATACTTACCGTTGCTACTATTTCCGCACATAAATACCCCAGTGCCGCTCCAAGTAGGGAGTGCTTAGTTGTTAGTATCAAGATCAATATATCAACAATACTCGCAAAAATAGCAGCCTTAATTATAATATCTATGCGTCCAATCGGATACAAAATTTGCATACCAAAAACATTGGACAAACCAACAATAAGTAAAAGTGGTGCAACAATTTGCGAAACAAGCACAGCTGGCTCAAATGATTTCCCGCTTAACAATACTACAGCATACGGACTTGCAATTATTAATCCAACCGTGAGTGGTAGAGTTATGCTTATTACGAATCTATAAATTTTTCGCGCTAGAATCTTGAATTCCTCGTCTTTATTTTCAGCAAATAAATGAGAAAAATGTGGGATCATTACTGCTGTTAATGCAGCAATGATCCCGAAAATTATAGAAAATATTTTAACACCAGTAGTGTAATAACCTACGGCCGAATCACTGCTAATAAATCCAAGAAAAATAGAATTAAGCGATATATACATAGTAGATATAACAGTCAACATAAATACTTTAGATACAGATTTCAAATGCTTAAATGGATTTAATCTTTTAATCTGGATATTTTTGACGTCGATCAGTTTTGTAAGCCTAATGAAATTAAAAATATTATTTCCAACTGTGCCGAACACAATAAAAGCTCCATACAACAAAACATCCTCCTTAGAACGAACAAAGAGAAATAACATTAAAACACATAAAACCCTTATAATAATTGCTCTTATTGTAATATACCGGTAATCCTCCATTCCTTGATAATACCATTCACAACCGATTGTGGTAAAACCTATTGACAAGCTTAAAAGGAGAAACAAATAAGTATTAGAATATATTTTAGGAACCGTTAAACATAAAATAAAAACAACTAAATAACCAAATACTGTTAATATAGAATGTAAAAAAAATATTTCTACTGTTGTTTGATCTAATTCTTTTTTATTATTTCTTACTCTTGCTATTTGTCTTACTGCATATAACGGAATTCCTAAGCCTACAATTATTGTTATGTATATAATTATCGAATTATAAAAATTAACAATACCTATTCCATCTGCTTGCATAATACGGGTTGCGTATGGAAACGTTATTAAAGGAGATAAAGTAAGTGTTAATGTGTTGATTAAATTAAATATATAATTTGATTTTATTGAAACAGACATATAAAAGTTTAACTGAATTAATTGATTTATTGCTAAAATATATCCTTTAAGCTGTCCAGAACAAAGAAATATTATATTATAACGCTTTATTGTATTTAAAAAACACATTCTACATCTAAAACAATAGATGTATTAAATAAACTTACCAATGATTATATTTTTTTTGTGCCACTGAATTATGATACTGTTCTAAATGTTCGTATTTCATAATTATTCTTTATCTAAATAATTAAAATATTCCTCTGGTACTCCGCAAAAAATAACCTCATCACGCCCAATAATTTCTATATGGACATTTAAATTTTTAGAAATCAAATAGTTATACAATGGAGCTACATAAAGCTCTTTCAATTTTATTTTAGAAATATCAACATTAGCGGCATCAAACGCCTCTACAAACGCTTCTTTCTTCTTAAAATAATAGATACCTGTAGAACAATATTTGGATATTTCTTCTTTTTCTGCTGTTTGAATTACTTTTGTAGAGCCTTTATGTTCAGTTTTTGCATACGACCAGTTAGCCCCTTCACCTTCAAAAACTTCCAAATAACCATCCCAGTTTGATAATTCAACAGGAAAGCTGAAATTCGGTCTAAAAGTATCAATATTGAAAATTAAAATGGGCTCATTGTCTGGCAAGTTTGAAGCTATTAAACCTAAATAAACAGTTTCTGCTTGTCCCCTTGTAGGTTCATTAAGAATAATAACATCAAAAAAAGAAATACCCAATATTTCACATTCTTTTTGGATAAATTCTTTAGTACAAAATACATCCCTCGCGATAAAAATAAATTTTTCAGTTTTAAAATAGGCTTTAAAACTACTGACCGCTAAATTAAAAAGACTCTTTTCTCTAGCATACAACATATATTTCGGCAAAGTAAACCCTGAATCGGTAAATCGTTTGCTTAAACCTGCCATTGGAATTATTATTGTCATAATCCTATTAATTTATGATTTCACTCCTTGATTTGTATTCCACATAAATTTTCAATGCATTAGCCAACATCGCTTTCTGTCTCTTAGGATGGTCGCTATGCAAGGGCAACATTGACAAAAATAAATGCACCAATATAGGATACGTATTTAATTGATCTAAATTCATATCCCCAAAAATTTGAGCCTTAAAATGTTGTTGGATTTGAGCAATATGTGGTTCCGCTTGTATTTCAAATTCCAAAGTGTATCGGCTCGTTTCTTTATAAGAAAAACAACCTCCAATAATATAATCATAAAGCCCCAAAACAGAATGTGCCAACTTAGCAACATCATAACGAACATCTCCATAAATAGTTTCTTTGCCGTCTAAATCTAGACCTCTTGGGTCAATTACTTTTATGGATTGTGTTTTGAAATTATATAAAATGTTACTAAAACAGAAATCACCATGCATAATGCATAAATGCTTCCTTTCAGGATCTTTGATCGCTGCATTCATTTCCAGAACAATCTCGTTTAATGAGGGCACTCCAATACCATTGATAATCCATGGTTCATCAAGATTTATATTTTCTTGCAAAGTGTACATTTTCAATCTGGAAAAAGTTTTCTCTGAAAATAATTTATCATTAAATGAACTTAAATCCACATCCGCTGTAGATCTATTACTTAAACAATTGGTGATAAATAAATTACAAGCCTGGAATATGTTCTTCCAAACAAACAACGGTTGGTTTCCAAAAACATATAAATCAGATAAAGTATTCAAATAGAAATACTCAATTTCATAATAAGACTTATTTCCTTGTTCACCATATTCCCATAAAGAAGGTAGAAAGGGTTTCAAATTTAGAGGACAATTTTTAAACCACATTGCCTCCGCCAACATTTTATTCTTATCGTTACTGGATTTTCTAACAGAAAATTGATTTATGGCTAAATCATTAAAAACTCTTTGTGTTGTCAGAAAAGATTTGGAACGGTAATATGAATTGACAAGTCCAAAATCAAGCCAAAAATCAGTATCAATTTCTCTAACATGAATTTCATTTCGATAGGATTTAATTCCATCCATAAATTCATACTTATGCTCAGTGATCTTTTTTATTAGTAGGCTCTGATTAGAAAATGAAAAATATCCTGCATAAACTTTATTTTGATTATTACCTGAAGAATGCGCCCAACTGTAATTAATCTGTTCATCCGAAACAATACACAAATCATTACCTTGTGGTATTTCTTTAAACAAAGTATCTCCGTGTAAAATTTTTAGTGATTCTTGATACTTGCCAATCACATTTAAAACATAAACGACTGACTGCCCTAAAGATAGTTCTAATGGAACCTTTACTATTAAAATATTATTTTCTTGAAACAATAATCTATCTCTTTCTGTCAAAACAAAATTATGTGGCAGGGAAATAACAATTTGTTCTTGATTACTAAATAATTCCAACTGATGCTGAAACAAACGTCTATTTTGCAAAGGCAACATACATGGCGGCAATTTTCCAAACTCAGTGATGAGCTCTGGAGAAATATATGCCGCAGAAGTTATTAAAATCATACCAATGAATGAATGAATTCTTTTTCTTTTTTCAACATGGCAATAATTTCCTCATAACCCATATTTATGAATTCTGATGGTCGAATCGACTTGTCATCAATATAAAAACCCTCAAAACCACACCAAGGCTTGCCAATATAAACCTCGTCAAAAGGCACATTATATTTTCCCAACCATTCTACTATATTGGGCAAGGTATAAACATTTATTTTGCCCACATTAGATTCATAAGTACGCATATTACGACTGGAATTGATGGCAATTTCAAATCCTTGGGCTTTGTACTTATGCAAGACATCGATGAAAGGCTGAATAGGAACACTGTTCACATAATCTCCCTCTACAGTTATTGAAATGGTATCATCTAAATCTACTATCAATCTTTTCATTTTTTTAATTTATTTTAAAATATCTAAACTTTTTTCTGTCAATATTTTAATTAATCCAAAATACACACCTATAAACAAACCAAATTCTATGAAAAATTTATTATTTGCTTTAAAAAGCACTTCAAATTCATAGTCTTTAACAAAAAAAATGTAATTCTATTATCTGAAACTTAAATTTTCACTCCCTTTAGGATGGAGGTCAACCAGAAAATTCTATTTTAAACTTTAACTTAAATCTGTAACTGCTTAAACAATTTCCTTTCAGTCAAAAACAACACCGTCATAAGCCTTGATCCCCCCCAATACCCAAATTCCTTTAGGTCTTTCCCAAAAAAACGCTCTTTAAGCAATGGCAAAATGGCCTGATACAAATTACATCTTTACTTCTTTAATTTTATCTACATTTTCCAAGAACCAGTGGTAAGTTTTCTGAATACCTTCTTCTAAATCAACCTGGTGTTTCCAACCTAAATTATGCATTTTGGTTACATCCATTAACTTTCTTGGTGTTCCATCAGGTTTTGTAGCGTCCCAAATAATCTCACCTTGGTGTCCTGTGATTTTTTGGATTGTTTCTGCCAATTCTTTTATGGTTAAATCTACTCCTGTTCCTACATTATACAAATAATCTGGAAGTTTATTTTCTAGAGCAAAAACAACTGCCTCTGCCATATCGTCTACAAATAAAAACTCACGCATAGGTGTTCCACTTCCCCAAAGCGTAACTGATTCATGATTATTTTCTTTTGCAATATGGAATTTTCGTATCATCGCTGGCAATACATGAGAAGTGTTCAAATCGAAATTATCGTATGTCCCGTATAAATTAGTTGGCATTAAACTCACATAATCTTTTCCAAATTGTTTTCGAATGGCTTGACAAGCTTTAACACCCGTGATTTTTGCAATAGCATACCATTCATTTGTTGGTTCCAAATCTCCAGTGAGCAAACATTCTTCTTTCAAAGGTTGTGATGCTAATTTTGGATAAATACAAGAACTTCCCAAGAAAATAAATTTCTCTACTCCAGTTTGCATTGCCGAATCAATAAGATTATTTTGGATTTGCATATTTTCCATAATAAACTGATATGGATAATCATTATTGGCTAAAATTCCTCCAACTTTTGCAGCAGCATCTATAATTACGTCTGGTTGTTCCTGAAGCAAATACTCTTTAACAGCTACTTGATTTCTTAAATCCAACTTATCGCTAGACGCTCCAATCAAATTCGTATATCCTTTAGCTAAAAGTGTTCGCCAAATTGCAGACCCCACCATACCATTATGTCCAGCAATATAAATTTTATCGCTTTTATGCTGTAAATGTAAATCTGACATTTATTCGTATTGATTTTTAATGACATAACCGTGAGATTTAAGCAAAGCTTCTTTTCTGAAATGATCCACGTCTGCTGCAACCATTTCTTTTACTAAAGCTGCCAAATCATATTTAGGCACCCATCCTAATTTAGTCTTAGACTTAGTTGGATCACCAATTAATACGTCCACTTCTGTTGGGCGGAAATAACCAGGGTCGACACCAACAACCTCAGTGCCTACAGCAATCTGAAATTCAGGGTTTGAGCAATTCACTACAAAACCTTTTTCTTCTACCCCTGATCCCTTAAATTCTAGTGCTATCCCAACTTCGGAAAAAGCCATTCGAACAAACTCACGAACACGAGTAGTTACTCCCGTTGCAATTACAAAATCTTCAGGTTCATCTTGCTGTAAAATTCGCCACATGGCTTCTACATAATCTTTAGCATGCCCCCAATCGCGTTCTGCTTCTAAATTACCCAAATATAATTTAGACTGTAAGCCTTGAGCTATCTTAGCAACTGCCCTTGTAATTTTACGGGTAACGAAAGTTTCACCACGAAGAGGACTCTCATGATTAAACAAAATTCCATTACAAGCAAACATTCCATAAGCCTCACGATAATTCTTAGTTATCCAAAAACCATAAATTTTAGCTACACCGTATGGAGAACGTGGATAGAAAGGTGAACTTTCATCATAAAAGCCTTTTTCATTCTTATTTTCTGCTAAACCACCATATAATTCAGAAGTTGAGGCCTGATAAATTCTAGTCTTTTTTTCTAAACCTAGTATTCTTACTGCCTCTAAAATTCTTAAGGTTCCAATGCCATCAACATTGGCTACATATTCTGGAGAATCAAAACTAACTTTAACATGGCTCATAGCGCCCAAATTGTAAATTTCGTCTGGTTGAACCTCCTGCACAATTCTGATTAAATTTGTCGAATCAGAAAGATCTCCATAATGCAATTTGAATCTAACATTTTTATCATGAGGATCTTGATACAAATGATCGATGCGATCCGTGTTAAAAAGAGAGCTTCTTCTTTTAATCCCATGCACTATGTAACCTTTTTCTAATAATAATTCAGCTAAATAAGATCCATCTTGGCCTGTGATACCTGTAATTAATGCTACTTTCATTTTTTTGCTATTTTATCCTCGTTTTTTAAAAGTATTTTTTATATTGTTTAAGATGCTCTCATCCTTTTCTTGACCATAGTTTCCGTATCCATATCCATAACCATAGTATTTGCTAATGATATCATTTACAATTATTCCTAAATTTTTCATCTTTCCACTTCGGTAGAGTTCTTCGACGATAGTTAGCTGATTTTTTTGAGTGACCTTTTGCCTAACCAAGTACAGGGTGACATCAGCATACACAGATAAGAGCTGCGCATCAGCAATAATTCCAATGGGTGGTGCATCCATTATAATATAATCGAATTGATCCTTTAAATCGCTAACCAATTGTGGTACTCTACCAGACATCAAAGTCTCTGCGGGATTAGGAGGCAACGGACCAGAAGATATTATAAACATATTTTTGTTAATCGATAAAGGCTTTATTATATTTTCAGCCCTTAATGATGCATCTATAGTATAATTACTGAAGCCAATATCGTTGGACACACCTAGTTTTGCAGATAAACCTGGTTTTCTTAAATCCAACTCCATTAATAGAACTCTTTTCCCAGCTAATGCCAAGATATTTCCTAAGTTTATTGCCGTGAAAGATTTCCCTTCTCCACTCATACTGGATGTAAGCAAGATTACCTTCTCGTCACTATTCTTAAGATAAAACGACAAATTTGTCCGTAATGCCCGGAATTGCTCCGAAATTGCAGATCTACCCTTATTTGCAACAATCAGATTATCGCCCTCCATATTATGGCTGATCTCGCCAATGATTGGTACAACCGTATTATTACTTATATCTTCTTTCGAAGAGATTGCGGTATTAAATAAGTCAGCAACAAAAACAAAACAAGTAGGAACAATTAAACCGATCAGAATCCCTGCTAAATAAATAATATTTTTCTTTGGACTAATCGGAGCGACCTGAGCCTTTGGAGGATCTATAGTTTTAGCAATTGATATATTAGATGTTTTAGAAATGGCAGTCTCCTCTGCTTTTTGCATTAAAAAGATATACAGTTCTTGCTTAATCTGCTGGTTTCTAGCCAATTTTAAATAATCTTTTTCAATCTGAGGGACACCAGCTATTTGATTTATATTTTGATTGACCTGTGTCCTCAATTTATTCCTAGTTACTACAAAGCTATTTTTTGTTGATTGAATATTCGCCAAAATCCCCCTGCGTAAACCGGCTATTTGATTATCAATATTTTGTATAAATGGACTTTCTTCTGTAACACTTAACAATTGTTTATCTCTCTCAATCAAAAGCGCATTATACTGGTTCATCAAGCCTGAAAAAACCATATCTGAAGGTAAAAGGGAACTCGGGAATACCCTCTTATTTTTAGTCTCATCTTTTAAATAGTTTTCCAAATCATTCAAAACAGTTACCTGCGTTTCAGCCTTAGCTAACTCTGCAGTAAATTCACCCGAATTCTGCACAAGCAACTTACCTTGTTCAGACATATCTGCTAATTTATTCCCTTGTTTAAAAGATTGAACTTTATTTTCTACATCCCCCAGTTCCCTGGCAATAATACTAAGCCTGTTTTGGATAAATTTCGTGGTACTGTCGGCAATTATATTTTTGTCCTCTAAATTAGATTTAATATATCTGTTTATAATTGAATTTAGTATATCTTCACCTTTTTTAGGAACTGAATAAGATAAACCCAAGTCAATAATGGTTGCCTGCTTATTTGATACCCCGACGTTCAATTGTCCCATCAAAGCAGCCACCCTTTGATCGATTGAAGAAACGTCAATAGTAAATTCACCTTTGGGTAAACTTTGTAAGGCAGGATCAATAGAAAGCATTATTAATCCTATGTTCGGAACTTTGAAAGTTTGGTTGAAGTTTACTTCTGCTTCAAAATCCTTGCAAATGACTTTTATCTTATTCTTTGAATAACCCTCAATTCTTAAACTCGTTGGCCTAATTGTATCAATAGCCTTAATGATAGTCAGCTTCAACGGAGATTCATAAATTTCACTCCGAACCCAACTGTCTTTTTTGCTGTAAACAATATTGAGTTGCATCTGCCGAACAACTTGTTCCATCAGAAATCTTGTCTTTAAGATTTCTGCCTCATTATCGACAGAATTACTTCCAGCTATTAAACCGCCAAAATCCATCAGCGCACCTGCTTGTTTAGCGACGCCCCCACCTTTACCATTGTCATTAACCAGTACCTTTGCAGTAACTTGATAAAGTGGTGGGGTAAATTTTATATAGAAAAAGGCTATTAAAATTCCTGCTATTAAACTAAAAACAAACCAAATCCACTTATCTAATATTTTATCGAAAATACCCTTCAGATCAATATTATCTTCTTCTTTATTATTTTTTAAACCTTCTTGCAAAATGTTCATATAAAATTTAAAAGCAACTTATTATTTAAAACTTGTGATAGCAACAACCAGAACTGATAGTACGGAAGCTATTACGCTGATCGTTTGGATTTGTGCAGAATTTGTTGCCGCGACCTTCTTTTTATTAGGTTCAACATAAATCACATCATTTTGCTTCAAATAGTAGAATGGACTGTTGAAAATATTAGACGAATTCAAATCCAACCTAGCGAATTCCTTTTTTCCGTCATTGTCTCTGATTACCATCACGTTTTCACGCTTACCATAAATAGTTAAATCGCCGGCTAAACTTAGCGCATCCAGGATGGTCACTTTTTCATTTGGTAAAGTGTAAGCCGAGGGGGCATTCACTTCCCCCAAAACACTCACTTTAAAGTTTGCAAACCGCAACTGAACATTTGGTTCCTTATAGTAAACACTCACTTTATCCTTAATCAACTCACGAGCTTGATAAGTTGTTAAACCAGCAACCTTTATTTTTCCTATCAAAGACAATTCAATTTCTCCATTTTTATCGACTAAGAAACCTGTACTTTGAGTAGCTAAGCTATTATTTGTGTTACCTCCTAACGCAGGTGTATTTGCAGCTTGGTTAACGACTGCACCGCTTTGGGGGTTTAACGTGAAAATGTTGATACTTAATATATCATCAGGTTGAATCTGCGGTTCAACAAAAGTTGCCGCATTTTCTAATTTTGCCTGATTAACTGTTTGAATATCCTGAAAATAGGCTATTTTTTTATTACTTACACAGGAAGTGCTCAGCGCAACGATAAACAAGGCAAAACCCATGCTTAGCGTCTTAATCACATTATATTGTTTATTCATAGTATTCATACTGCCTCGAAATGTATTTTACAAAACAGACAGGTTACAAACTTAATCATTTAATTGTAATATCTGTATCTTAGATTGAGAGATATACTCGTGCATGGTATTATTTTTTCGCTTCGGATATAACTTAACTTTTATTAACCTTTCTTTAAAGCACTTAAGTTAGTTTACTGGTTAAAGATTTCCTTATTTCTAAATTCAAAATTACCAATCAAATCATACAGCTTCCCCGATTGCACCGCTTGAGTCAGTGTATTCAGATGCTTATCATGGTGCAAATCTGTACCAGCCAGATCATACATATCTTCTTTCAACAATGAGTCGGCTAACGCCTTTACTTCTTTACCATAATAACCTAAAACTGATAGCAGATTAAGCTGTAGAAGACAACCTTTCTCTTTAAATCTTCGTAACCTGGTTTTGTCTTTAAAGTAAAATGTATAACGCTCCGGGTGGGCAAGAATGGGTTTATAACCTTTGATTTCAATATCAAAAACCGTCTGGCTGATGCCGGGACTTTCGTTCAGGTACGACATCTCGATCAGTACATGCTTGCCATCTAAAGTACACATCGGTTTTTCAAGAGAGAAATCCTGATCAATCATGTATTCGGCAGCAGCCCCCAATTTTAAAGAGATATTCTGATGATTCATTTCAGTTTGGAGCAAATCTTTTGCACTTTTAATTGTCTCCGGAGTATTGGGATAAAGTTGTTTGTAGATATGAGGCGTAGCAATTAGTTGATCAAAACCTAATTCTTGTAGGGCCTTGACAAAATGAATAGACGTTGTCACATCCGGGGACCCGTCATCAATACCGGGCAAAATATGAGAATGCATATCAACACCCAACCAGGAAATATCTGTTACTTTATTTTTTTTACTGAAAAAGCTAAACATATTTTATTTTAGTATTAAACCAATGGTCGATGTTGAACTCAGTAAGCAATTCAATTTCTTCGACAACAACTAAACGAATTATTTTATAAAAACGTTTAAAAGATGCTACAAATCTAATTTAATTTATCAGATTTCTCGGTAAGCAGTAGACTAAAACAGACGAATAGTAGAATAAACGTCAAAAAACATTTTATGTTCTAACAGGAGCACGGCATTATAATTAAATTTAAGTTATTACTAGCAAAATGCGAATTTATTTCAATTTTGAATATCATTCAACTGATCAAGCTCACACCAGCAAGACCTTTTGTTGCTGTATGCATTAATTTTTATTCGCTATTTTAAAACTGTTCCTTTACCTTTTAGATAATAAAAAGGTAAAGAACAGGTAAGCCAGAGGTAACCATGGGGTTAACCTGGTGCCCAGAAAGGGTAAACAAAGGGTAAAGGATGGGTAAGCAAATATTAATATTAAATAGCCATATTATAACCTTGCATCAGCCAGCTCCCTGTTGATAAAAGATTTAGTATCGAAAATAATAGTACCCTGTTCTCTAAATCTTTGGTAATCAATTTCTAGAAACTGATGATGAGCTACGGCTAAAATAACTACGTCATAATGTTTGAAATTGTTATTTTCCAGCATCTGGATATGATATTCAGCGTTCACGTCAGTTGGGTTGGCCCAGGGATCGTACACATCTACCTGCATACTGAAAGATTTAAGTTCTTTATAGATATCAATTACCCTCGTATTCCGGGTATCAGGGCAATTTTCTTTAAAAGCGAAGCCCAGAATGAGTGCTCTCGCGCCATTAATCACCTTATCTTTTGCCACCAACATCTTGATTACCTTATTGGCAACAAACATGCCCATATTATCATTCACTCTTCTGCCAGACAGAATTACTTCAGGTTTGTACCCCAAAGCTTCTGATTTATGGGCCAAATAGTAGGGATCAACTCCAATGCAATGTCCACCAACCAGGCCAGGTTTGTAATTGAGAAAATTCCATTTGGTGGCTGCAGCGGCTAATACATCAGCTGTATCAATTTCCATACGGTCGAAAATTAAAGCCAGTTCATTGACGAAGGAAATATTGACATCCCGTTGTGCATTTTCTATCGCTTTTGAGGCCTCGGCCACTTTAATGCTAGGTGCAAGATGTGTACCAGCAGTTATAATGGAAGCGTAAAGCAGATCGATCTCGGCCGCAATGGCAGGTGTAGAACCTGAAGTCACCTTTTTTATTTTGGTCAGGGTATTGATCTTATCCCCTGGATTGATCCTTTCCGGGGAATAGCCACAGAAGAAATCTATATTAAATTTGAGCCCAGACACTTTCTCCAAAACAGGAACACAATCTTCTTCTGTACAGCCAGGATAAACGGTAGATTCATAAATCACAGTATCGCCTGGTTTCAAAACCGTGGCTAACATTTTACTAGCCGCAAGTAAAGGTTCCAGATCAGGACGTTTAAGATGATCGATAGGTGTAGGTACCGTAACGATATAAATCGTACACATGGCCAGATCAGCCAGGTTAGCACTCAATGCTAATCCATTTTCCTTATTCGTTGAAGACCAGACCAATTTAAGGTCGTCCAAATTCGCTTCGTGGGTGCGATCTTCCAGACGTTTAAGTTCTTCTACACGGCTTTCACTGGTATCGAAACCAATAACCTTATACTTTTTTGCAAATTCGATAGCCAGCGGGAGCCCAACATAACCTAAACCTATAATCGCAATTTGCTTATTTGTATTCATTTTTACTTCGGTGATTGGGCAAAGATAAGATAAATCAGTAAAGCTCAATTCTTTTAACCACAGCGGACGCAAAGAGGATGCGCGAAGGACACAGCGTTGGATGGAGCGCAATGCTTAAATGAACTTACATTTCTTGCATGGTAAAAATGGCATATATGCATTTTAGACATCCATCGCTGCGCTAGCATTGACAGACTCTATACGAAAACTCGTCATCTCGACCGAAGCACCGCGAAGTGGAGAGATCTACCTCGAGACAGATTTAGCTTCGCTGAGCACTACGTGGTTCTCGACTACGTTGCACTTCGCTCGAAATGACGATAGCTTAGGAAAGTTAGAGGCAGAGATGTATGTCAATAATATTGACTTTTATACAATAAATTATCCTTCGGAATAACAAATCGTTAAAATGAAAATCGCTGATAAATATCCAATTTATCAGCGATCAACTATTATATTTTAATAAACTACTTAATCTGCTTTAGCAAGTAACTGCCATAACCACTTTTAACCAGTGGAGTAGCAATGGCTTTTAATTGTTCTGCATCAATGAAACCCATACGGTAAGCAATCTCTTCGATACAACCGATTTTCAAACCCTGACGCTCTTCTATAATACGCACGAATTCACCAGCCTGCATCAAAGAAGCAAAAGTTCCGGTATCTAACCAGGCTGTTCCACGACTGAGTACACCCACCTTCAGTTTACCACGCTCCAGATACACACGGTTCACATCGGTAATTTCATATTCACCTCTAGGAGATGGCTTCACATTTTTGGCGATTTCCACTACTTCATTATCATAAAAGTATAAACCTGGAACAGCATAATCTGATTTAGGTTGTTCAGGTTTCTCTTCGATGGAGATCGCTTTTTTGTTTTCATCAAATTCCACTACACCATAACGCTCAGGATCAGCAACCTGGTAGGCAAATACGACTCCACCCTCTGGGTCAGCACTTTCCTGCAATAATCTGGACATACCATCTCCGTAGAAAATGTTATCGCCTAAAACCAAAGCGACTTTATCTGTTCCAATAAAATCGGCACCAATAACAAAGGCCTGAGCAAGTCCGTTAGGTTCTGCCTGTACCGCATAGCTGAATTTACAGCCCAGCGAAGCACCATCACCCAATAATTTCTCAAAATTAGGAAGATCATGCGGGGTAGAGATAATCAAAATTTCCTTTATCCCTGCCAACATTAGCGTAGATAGGGGATAATAGATCATCGGTTTATCGTAAACCGGCATCATTTGCTTGCTACACGCAAGGGTTAATGGATGCAAACGGGTACCGCTGCCACCAGCTAAGATTATACCTTTCATATTTTAGTCATTAGTTCATCAGTCATTGGTTCATTGGTCATTGCAGACCTAATGAAATAGTGATTCCTGTTTATTGTATGTTAATTTGTTTTATACATTCAATCAAACTATCTCTCCAATAAGGGATTTCAATATTAAATGTATTTTTTATTTTAGACTTATCCATTACCGAAAATGCTGGTCGTGTGGCTTTGGTTGGATAGGCCGATCCGGGAATTGGATTTACGCTGACATCAGTTTCGCTAATATCAAAAATGGCTTTGGCAAAATCGAACCATGAAGTTACGCCTTCATTACTGTAATGATATATCCCATACGATTTCGATGAGGATACAATGATATCAAAAATAGTATTTGCTAAATCTATGGCATAAGTTGGCGTACCCACCTGATCGGCTATGATATTTAACTCATCACGTTCAGCACCGAGCTTTAGCATAGTTTTCACAAAATTATTGGCATATTCTGAATATAACCAGCTGGTGCGAATAATAAAATGAGTTGGTAATATTTCAGCCACGGCCTTTTCGCCATCCAGTTTAGTTACCCCATAAATATTAATCGGCTTAGCTTCATCTTCTTCTTTGAGCAATTTCACTTCATTCCCTTCGAAAACAAAATCTGTAGAAACGTGAACCAAAGTAGTACTATTTGCCAAACAGGCAGCAGCCAGATGAGCTGCCCCGGTTTCATTAATGGCTTTAGCCAGATCAACCTCATCTTCTGCTTTATCAACAGCCGTATAAGCGGCACAGTTGATTACGTAAACGGGCTGTTCTTTAGCTAAAAGATTCTTTAAACCTTCAACATTTAAAATGTTGGCATCCTGTTCTGCCGGAAAAACGATTTCAGTAATTCCTCTACGTTCTGCCACGACCTTTAAACACTGGCCTAATTGTCCGCCAGCACCAATCACTAATATTTTAGCCATGTTGTAATTCAGCAAATGGTTTTAAAAGCATGTCTTTTTCAGAGATCGACTCCATTCCGGCTGGAATGAGCCAGTCAATATTCAGGTCGGTATCGTTATAGATCACACCCGTTTCTGAAGCTTTGTTATAAAAATTGTCGCACTTGTAAAGAAACTCTACCGTTTCGCTGAGTACCGAAAAGCCATGTACAAATCCACGTGGAATATACAATTGCAATTTATTTTCGGCACTTAAGCGTACCGCAACATGTTGACCGTAAGTTGGAGAACCTGGTCGAACATCTACCGCTACGTCCAGCACTTCGCCCTTGGTTACGCGCACCAATTTTGCTTGTGCAAAAGCACCGGTTTGCGCATGTAAACCACGGATTACGCCATATGATGAATACGATTGGTTGTCCTGTACAAATGCACCGGAAAGGCCGGTTTTATCTTCGAAAGTCTGCTGGTTGAAACTTTCGAAAAAGTAACCACGTGCATCATCAAAAACCCTTGGTTTTAAAATCAGGCAGTCTTTTATCCCTGTTTCTGTAATTTCCATTATTTAGTGCTGTACTGCTGCTCGTAATAAGATTGGTAATTGCCTGAAGTAACGTTGTTTAACCAGTCTTCATTTTGTAAATACCAATCAACCGTTTTAGCCAAACCTTCTTCAAATTGTAAACTTGGCACCCAGTCCAATTGATTTTGTAATTTACTTGAATCGATAGCATAACGTAAATCGTGTCCGGCCCGATCAGTTACATAGGTAATCAATTTGGCTGATTCACCTGCTTCGCGGCCCAATTTTTGATCCATAATGGTACAAAGCAAATTAATCAGATCGATATTTTTCCACTCGTTATGTCCACCAATGTTGTAAGTATCTCCTGTTTTCGAATTGTGAAAAATTACATCGATTGCTCTCGCATGGTCTTCTACCCATAACCAGTCGCGGACATTTTCACCTTTACCATAAACTGGAACAGGTTTATTATTTTTGATATTATTAATGGCTAAAGGAATCAGTTTCTCTGGAAAATGGTGCGAACCATAATTGTTTGAGCAATTAGAGATCACGCAGTCCATACCATACGTATCATGATAAGCACGCACAAAATGATCTGAACTTGCTTTTGATGCCGAATAAGGGCTATGTGGATCATAAGCGGTAGTTTCAGTAAACATACCTTCTTCGCCTAACGCGCCATAAACCTCATCGGTACTTACATGGTAAAAACGTTTTTTGTCGTAATCACCTTTCCAAAATTCGCGGGCGGCATTTAATAAATTTACCGTACCAATTACATTGGTCATTACAAAAGCAGTTGGATCTGCAATAGAACGATCTACATGGCTTTCTGCTGCAAGGTGAATCACAGCGTCGAAATTTTCTGCTTTAAACAGATCATACATTGCTGTAGCATCTGTAATATCTTCCTTTACAAATCTGTAATTTGGCTTATTTTCGATATCGGTTAAGTTAGCTAAATTGCCTGCGTAGGTCAATTTATCTAAATTTACAATCTCATATTGAGGATAGTTATTAACAAAACGGCGAACTACATGGGAGCCAATAAAGCCCGCACCACCAGTAATTAAGATTTTTTTCACAGTTATAAAATGAATTTCTGTCGGCTAAAATAAGTTAGATTTAGGCAAAAAACAACTTAATTCTGACATAAACACAAAACTGAAAGAATCAAATAGTAGTATTCAGCCTATTTTTTAGCCTGCGATTTAAAATATATAGATGACATTATACATGAAATAGATAAGTGTGCCTAAAAGATAGATAAAGCAAACCCAGGCATTGCCATGTAAATTACATTGCCGCTACTGAACTTTCTAATTCCTTATACCACTCTTCTCCGTACTTACGGATCAGTGGTCCCTTTAAAAAGCTATATACCGGAACCTTAAGCTCACGGCCGAAGGTACAGGCATCATGGCAGATGTGCCAGCGATCATAGTTCAGCACCTCGAATTCCGGATATTTGGTGATCCGGATAGGGTAAAGGTGACAGGAAATCGGCTTTTGCCAATCTACGATACCCTGCTCATAAGCTTTTTCAATAGCACATTTAGTAATGCCGCCTTCGAACAACACATAAGCGCATTCTTTATTTTTATCCACACAAGGGGTAGTCAAATCGCCATCTTCATCCACTACGTAAACCCCTTGCTCTTCAATGGCTTTAATGCCCTTTTCGTTTAACAGGTGTTTTATTTTCGGATAAATATCCTCCAAAACGGCTTTTTCATCATGATCCAAAGGTGCGCCAGAATCGCCTTCTACACAACAGATCCCTTTACATTTGCTTAAATTACAAACAAAATTCTCCTTCAATACATCTTCGTGCACCAGCACCTGTTCAACTTCTATCATCATTATTCTTTTGCTAAAGCATATTTCAGCCCACTGGCCGATTTTAATTCCATTGTAACTGCACCAACCAATATTTCAACCTGCGCCTTTACCGGCACCCGGTTACCATCATCGGTTACCCAAAGGTACAACCGGCTATCTTTTTTAAAGATCCGGCCAGGCTTAATCGACGGACTAAATTTCAAACAGCGAATGTTACCTAATTTATTCTTAACCGTTTCTTTACCTACATATTCTACCTCAAGCGCTGAAATTTCATCGCCCAAGAAATAGTTCAATTTAAACTTATCCCCAACTTTGATTTTACTCATATCCAGGCTCCTCGCAAAATAATAAGCGGAAACCAGATCAAAAGTTTGATTAGTCGGTGTAGTAAAGGTCCCTCTATTGGAAACTACTTTCTTTCCATCCTGGTTAAAACGCGCCTTATCTTGCCTTTTATAACTGGCCTCACGGATATTCTCCTGGTAGAAATAAGGTAAAAGATCAGTTTTATCAATGTAGGAATCGTAATGATCCCTTATTTTATAAAAAATATCAAAGGTACCCGAAGTCTGCGCGTCAACCGTAAGTTTGTATGTAGGCTTGTTATCAAACTTTAAATCAGAATTGGTTACTTTAATCGTGGCTTCTGCCGCGGTGATAAACCCATACCTTAATTTATACTGTAAAACTTCACCCTCCTGAAATACAGCTTCTTTCTTGAGGGGAAGTTGCTGAGCCATCGTAAAGAGACTACATAGACCAACCGTAACCGTTATCAATAATTTTTTCATTGCTTTTGTACTCATTTGTGTGTGTTATGATCAGCGTAAGATATCCTGAACTAAATCCGATAGCTATCGGAACAGGATGACGGACACTTAACTAGAAAGTATTGTTCTTTAAAAACGGCTTTCCTCTATGAAGATATACAAAAAGCAAACCAAAATTTAATCTTTTCTTTTATAAACCGGTACAGTAGAGCAAGGCTCGCCAAACATAATGCTTTTAACAACTGGTGTGAGCAGATTGGTAACTTCTACATACGCAGCAACCGGTACCTCAATATCGCCGCATCCTTTCACCACCACACGCTCGTTCGCATAATCCTCTGGATTAATTTTAGCCAATGCCTTGGTAAATAAAACCGCTTCTAATGTATTTAAGTCGCCAAATACGACTTCATTAGCATAGGGTTTTAGCTTATTGGCCAAAAGCATATAAGCCCAGGTAGGCACAATGGCATCTGCAGAGCAGGTGATCGCTACATTCTTATCCTGATACTGTGCCCAATCGTGATCCTTTATAAATGCCCGGAAATCTTTTTCCCTTAGCATTAAACCGTGAAACAGATTATCTACAATATCATAGACTACCCTTTCTCCTTTATGATAAAAATCTTCAAGGTTCAAAGTAATTAAACCACTATTGGCAACTTTATTGATGATGTTTTCCTGAATTTCCATGACCTTAAATAAAAAAACCGTCCCAACTGAACGTCGGAACGGTTACAAAATTACGTATTTTCTAATTAATAGAATTTCACACGATTGTCTTTTATCTTGGCATTATCTTGCAAAGCCTGGAAAGCTGATCCTAATGAACGCTGACCTAAACTCAATAACATGCTTTCTTTTTGTTTAAACATGTTTGCAATTGGTGCAGGGTTTGTAAATCCATCAACAGTAAATACATATACACCACGCTCGCCCTGAACAGGAGCAGACAATTTGCCCGGCTGTGAACCAAATACACTACCTACTAATGCATTTTCTTGTGCAACACCTGGAATTACAGGATTAGCAAATACGACGTTCTGAACTGGATTAACCGGACAGGCAACTTTAGCCGCCACCTGATCAATACTTCCTTTGCCTGCATTGGCCAATTTCTCTTTCAATTGTTTTGCTTTAACCGCGTTGAGTACCATCGGTTCAATTTCTTTCTTCACATCAGCCAATGATAAAATACCTTTCGGGCTAATGTTGGTTAAGCGTGCTACCACGTAAGCATTGCTCATGGTATAAATTTCAGGTAAAACATCACCTTTATCTGCTGCGTAAGCATCCTGGATCAGCTTACGTGGATTATCTAATCCAGCAGCAAATCCTTGTGTTGCGGCTACCTTATCAGCAACAGCTACTTTCAGCCCTTTTTGGGCTGCAAATTTATTGAAATCGTTACCTTTTACATCGGTTAAGAAACTGCTCGCCGCTTTATAAGCAGCAGCCTGAGTTTTGCTACTGGCTGCCAATGCTTTTTCTACATAAGCCAGTTTAGCTACTTTAGAAGAGCCGATCTGTTTTTCGATTTTAATTACATGATAACCAAACTGAGATTTTACCACTTTAATATCTCCGGTTTTACTATCAAAAGCAGCATTTTCGAATTCAGGAACCATTGCACCACGTGCGAAAGTACCCAACTCGCCACCTTTATCTTTAGAACCATCTACACTATAGTTTTTAGCCAGTTCCGCAAAATTGCCACCTTTTAAAATTAAGCCTTTTAATGAATCAGCTAATTTAACTGCTTTATCTTCGCCACCAACTTTAGCCGGATCAATTAAGATATGACTTGCTTTTACTGAATCTGGAGAGATACGGGTTGAAACTACCTTTACAATTTTGTATGAGTTACCGCTTAATTTCGGACCATAAAAACTACCTGCAGGTAAAGAAAATACTGCCGAATCAACAGCCGGATCCAATTTACCTTTTGTAATATAAGTAAAAGGAACTTTTACGTCTGAATTGATCGCTGCGAAAAGTGAATCATTTTTAGCTACCTGGAAATCAGCAGCAATTTTATCTACCTGAGCTTTAATGGCCAATGAATCTGCCTTATTAGGGCTGATACTGAAAGTAACATACTCAAAAGCACGTGTTTCTTGCGGATTGTTAAAACGTGCTTTGTTCTGATCATAATATTCCGAATAATCAGCATCAGTTAATTTAACTGATTTATCAGGAACCGAAGCATAATCTAAACTCACATATTTAAAGTTGGCCAGTTTGTTACGGTTGTTATACTCATCTGTAGCCTCTAATGAAGTTACATAAACCGAGTTACGGATTAAGTTAGAATATTTGGTTTGTAATGCCTGGTTTTTAATTTCCTCCTGTAACATGTTAGATTGTTGCAAAGCCTGAGGTTCTTTCGATTTTAAAAAGTTCATCAAGGTTGCACGGTCTAACTGCCCGGTTTGTGGATTAGAAAAATATTGTTTGATCAATGGACTAGGGTTCTGACCTTGTAACAAATCCAACAATTCGTCTTCTGATACGCTTAAACCTAAACGATCATATTCTTTGGTTAACAAAACTTTTGCCAACTCTGCATTCCATGCCTGATCAACAGCCATAGCGGTCATCTGTGCATTGGCACTACCACCATATTGCTGTTTCATCTGGTTTACACCCTGATCAACCTTTGGTCCGAACTCATCGATATTGATATCGTTACCATCTATAGATCCTACCACTTTTTGATTTGCCGACCAAAAAGGTTTACCCACGTTAATTGCATCACCTACTAAAAATGCAACAATTGCAAAACCGATTGCAAAGACCAGAATATAGCCTGCACGGTTGCGCAAAAATGTCATTAATCCCATATTGTATTTTATAATTTATTTAGTTCTTTTTTAAGAGGGCGCAAGATACAAATTTGCCTTAAAAAAGAAAACACAAAATTTTATTTATCAAGCACCTAATTATTAAGGGGATGGAAGAGGTAAAAATGGATGAAGTAAGATGAAAAATGTAAGGTGGAGGAAAACAATTTAGCTTTGAAGCTATAGATATTTCGATGGTTTTCGACTACCTCACCCATCTTACATCGCACATTTTACATTGCTTTAAGGTGCTACACCTTCTTTCATATTCAATTCGCCATTGCCGCTATCCATTTCGTATGTACTAAAATCTTGTGGTGCTTTGAAATTTATTCCTTCACCCACGCTTCCGTCAATTCCCCTTACATACACACGCTGGTTAGAATAGAAAATCTTTTTCGATTCATCCCAGATCAGTTCCTGAGAAGAAAAGGTATCACCTTTACTACTCTTCACCACTACATTTTTCCTGAATTCGGTTTTGAGTTCATTGTCCCGTCTGATGGCATAATCGCAAACCAGGTTTCCATCAATGGTACCATTAGGATTATAAAAATCGATGTTAACCCCTTTAATCATCTCCTGATAAGCACTTCCATTAGTGGGCGTAACCTTATCGAGTATCGGAGCAACACCTTTTGCTTTGATCCTTGCAGAATCGCTGTAAATAATGTCTACACCTAAAGTACGCTCGCGGGAGAGGATGGCCTTATTTATTGAAACAGAATTTGCCTTTTTTAAATCGTCATCTCCACAGGAAGCCATAAATAAAGGCAATACCAGGAACAGACCATATAAAAATACTTTCAGTTTCATTAATCTACGCGGTACTTACGGAACCAGGTATCGTTCAAGGTAAAACCTAAGTGGAAATTAATATACTGCTCTTTAACCAGATTATTGTTTAATGTTCCTCTTTGTCCCAGCTCTGTTGTAAAATTAATTTTATAAAATGCAGTACCACCATTAGCAGTAGGTAACGGAAAACCAAAGCCTAAAGATGCGCCCATTTGTTTAATATCCTGATTACCGATTTTGATATAGGTTTTATCGTAATTAAAACCAATGCGGTAATCTATACGTTTCATGTAACTGTTATATGAAAATGCATCAGGTGTCCATTGACCTCCTAAAGAAGCTCCCCAACTATCCTGCAAGCCTTGATTTACATCATTGATACTGGTTTTAGACCATTTACCCATTCTAAAATCGGCACCGATCAGCCATTTATCATTCTGTTGAATAGCGATCCCAAAATTATGTGTTAATGGTAAAGTAAGATTAGATTTTCCTTTGTTTACCGTATTTAATGTATCTGCTGCAGTACTTTCATTCCCGTCCTGATCTCTTGTGTATAGCGTAGCGTAAGAAGTTAGTGTGGAGTTCACTTTTCCAGAAGTACTTCCAGAGTAACCTAAGGTAACAATTGTTTTCTTGCCTAATGTAAAATCATACTGGATACCATAAGAATAACTTAAGCCTGCAACACTATTTTTGGTCTGGAGTTTTGCATTATAAGAACCTACACTATTAAACTCTGTAGCACGGCTGGTTTGAAGATTCCCAAAAATATATTCCAGGTTACCACCAATTCTCAAATGATCGCCAAAACGATAACCGTAGCCTAAATAAGCTTTCGATAAACCGCCTTCTCCTTCATAAAGCTGATTCAACGTTGTAGTGTCAACTTTCACCGTATTCCTGTAATTATAACCCAGATCAGAATAAGGTAAAATACCAAAACTCAATGCCGATCTTCTGGTAACCGGTGCTGCAAAAGCCAGGTGACTAAAAGTAGAATTAAAGCTGGATTCGCTTAAATTATTGCGTGTGAGGTTGGTTACACTAGCACTCATGCCAATATCGATCGTTGTTAACGAAATACCAGCGTATGATGCCGGATTCTGCATATTGATATTATTAAAACCGGTAACTTTGCTCACTGCAGTAGAGATTCCGCCCATTGCCCTAAACTGGGGCAATAAAGATCCTTTTATATTTCCAAGCCCATATCTTGAATATGGTGAGGAAGTGGTAACCTGTGCCTGGGCACTTAAACCACAAACTAGAACGATTATGGCTGCAATATAATTTATTCTTTTGTACATTTTAATCTGCAATAGCTTCATTTAATCCTTTTAATACTAAGTAAGGATCTTTTATAATTTGAGGCGCAAAGATGCTGTTTTGTAATTGTTTATACAAAAAATTAGCATCGCCCCCCGTTATAATTACCTTCAGAGCACTTTCTTTTTTATTATTTAGGGCAATAAAGCCTTCAATTTCATTTATTATCCCCTGTAAAACACCGTTTTTAATTGCCGATTGGGTATCTATACCTTCTACTATATCTTCATTCGCATCCCACTCTACCAAAGGTAAACGGCCGGTAAACTCGTGTACTGCCCTAAACCGCATTTTAATCCCCGGACTTATGCTACCGCCAAAATATTCTTTCGAGCTGTTTAAAACATCGTAAGTAATACAGGTACCCGCATCAACCACCAAACTTGCATTTGCCGGATGCAGGCCATTTGCACCTAAAACTGCAGCCCACCTATCTAAACCCAAAGTAACCGGCGTTTTATATCTGTTTTGCACGCCATTTGTTAACATGGTTGAAAAACGGATATACTCGGTATGCTTTTTTAAAAATACTTCTAATGCCCCTATTTCCTGGTTAACACTGCTGACAATAGATTTTGCTGGCGAAAACTTCTCGATCAATTGAGCCAGGTCTAGTATTCCAATCTTGTTGAAACGCTGATGGTGAACAATTTCTTTATTTACAAAGACACCAACCTTAACCGCAGAATTTCCAATATCAATGCTTAAGCTGCGCATTTAATCTCCCGCTGCAAATAATATATTCTTAGAAATTCCAATGACCTCATCTTTTATCCATCTTAATTAAAACTAAAAAAGCTTTAACGCTAAAATCATCCACAAAGCTATCAATCTTTGTTAAGTTTCGTTCTAGTTATTTGTTAAAAAAGGTTAAACAAACAGAAAATACTGTATCGAAAGCACAAATAAAACGAACAGTGTTTCGTAAAACCAGCGTTTTTTGGCATTGCTAAAATAGTAGGCCAACAGCACCGATCCCGGGGGCACGCAAAGCAAAAAATGCCAGGTCCTGAAATCGGGTTTAAGGTAAAAGCTAGCTGCAGAAATAATAAACATAAAAAATAACAGCTGAAAACTTTTCCTTGTACTGATAAAACTCCTGAAGAAATTTTCGCGGAGTTGCAGCGATGCCAATATGATAATAACCGTTACCGGGATGAGCACCAGATAATCATTATAATTGATTTTAAATACTGAAGGAAACTTATTACTTAATGGCCTCCAAATCTGATAAAATGAACTTAAATTATCATTCCAATAATAAAACACCGCTAAAAAAAAGAAAACCGTAATAAAACCAATTAAGCCCGCCACCCATTCGCGCCAATTAAATGATCTAAATAGCAACAGCGCTAAAAAGATCATAATCAACATGGCCATAAACGGGAAGTAGATCAGTGTTCCAACCCCAATAATCATCCCGATATCAAAAATGGTGGTAATGGAATTCGCACTTTTGCCCAGTTTTAAAAATTTATCAATGATCCAGATCAATAGAAAGTTGCATAACAATGCCGGACTTAGGATCATAAAAGGCATAAACAAGCTTGTTCCCGTAATAAACATCAATCCTGGCAGGAAACTGGGTTTAGCCAATAAATTATGGTTGTTTACCACCCTGTTGAAAATTAAAGCCTGTATATAAACCAAAAGTGCTGCAATAAAAATATTGGTATACGGGGTAAAGGCATGATCTAAATCGATGTTGATCAGCAATCGGGCAAAGGGTTCCAAGAAATCAAAATTCAGCTGATCATGCGTTTCATGAAAAATAGCAATACGTAAAAAGAACGTGTACGCCAGCAAGAATACGAGGTTAATTGGATTTAGCTTTCTAAACTGATTAATCATGCCTTTTTAAAGAGTAGGCAAAGTAAAGAAAATAATTTAAGAGTAGGGGAAGAAAGATTAAAGCAGAAAGGCTAAAGCGGAAAGCTAAAAGACCAAAGCTTAATGCGGAAAGCACTAAAGGGAGAATTTATAGTCAGGTAATTATAGAATTATCAGTCTGAGCGGAGTCGAAGGCTGATTGATAGATAAAAAGCAAAATGCTAAAAAAGCCGTCATCTCGACCGGAGCAACGCGAAGTGGAGAGATCTATCCAGGCAGATTTTGTTTCGCTGAGCACTACGTGGTTCTCAACTGGGTTACACTCCGCTTGAAATGACAGTTTAATTTGGCTATTTGAGTAATCAACTCCAGACCAAAACCCTAGATCCTTCGACTACGCTCAGGATGATAATGGAGGGTAAATTGACTTTAGACTCTGGACTACCGACTTAAGACTCCAAACTAAACCCTCGCGTATTTCTTCACCATATCATCAATAATCTGGGCGGTTTCATCCGGAAAATCGAACTCATGTTTTTGAGGATTTTCTACCCAGTTTTTAATAATTGGCAACCAGTTACGGGTACTTCCCCAAATTACCGGCAGGCCAAATTGTTTTAAAGCATAAGCATTACACTGCTGTTCGAACTGGAAACGCATTGGTGCAACCAGCAGCTTCTTCTTCAAATAAAGTGCTTCTGCCGGGCCTTCAAAGCCTCCACCGGTAAATAGCCCTTCGCAGGTGGCCAAACTTTTATTAAATTTTTCGTTGTTAACGGGTTCTACAAAAACATTCTCATCCTGATAGGCCACTTTACTATGTTTAGAAAAAACCTGCCAGGTAACTTCAGGGAGTTGTTTAAAAAGCTTTACCAGGCGTTTATCGTCAATGGCCGGGAGATAGACTGTATAATGTCCTAAATTTTCGCTTTTCAGGTTTCGGATTTCTGCCCTGATTACAGGAGTATGGATAAAGCTATCGTAACGGTCGAAATGGAAACCAATGTGGTATTTGGTGGGCGCATAACGGCTTAAAATAAGCTTGCCCCAATCTAAAGTTCTGGGACGGGGTACTTTTTTTGATTTAAATGCAGCCTGGTGACTTAATGACACACATTCTATGCCCTGCAATTTACAGGCCCATGCACTCACAGGTTCAAAATCATTAACGATTAAATTATATTCTTTAAGCGGCAGTTGCTTCATATCTTTCCTAAAGCGGAAAAGATTCATGTTCAACCATGTTTTATAATGGTCTACCCCACCTTTTTTACCAAAGATAAAACTGAAGCCATGTAATTGGTATTTTACGGGCTGACTCAATTTTACATCGGCCTGGGTACCACTCACCAAAATATCCAGTTCGCCATATTTTTGAAGCAAAGGAATAATTTCCCTCGCTCTGCTGATATGACCGTTACCTGTTCCCTGTATTGCGTAAAGTATCTTCATTTTATGCCCGAATATCTAAAATTATTGGGCAATTTCATATTTTATATTCTGCAAAAGGATATTTATGTCCAGTTTGCTTTTTAAATCTTCTGCATCAGAAAGTATTCCCTCATCCAGCTGGTCCTTTGTAAAATGCTGGTGTTCATACTTAAACACGGTCCAGGTTTTATCCTGATATTCTAATGCGGTTAAACTTTCTACCCAATCGCCGCTATTCAGATAAATTACTTTTCCAGCTTCTGTGACAATTTCGCGTTGCTCGGCCTGGTGAATATGACCACACACGACATACTCATAGCCCTTTTCAATCGCCAGTTCTGCTGCAGTTTGTTCAAAACTGTTGATGAACTTAACGGCATCCTTAAACTTGGCCTTTATTTTTTTTGAGAAGCTCATTTTTTCCCTTCCAAATGCCGTAAGTACCCAATTTACGAAACTGTTAATCAAGATCAGCGTATCATAACCAACCGCCCCCAATTTAGCCAGCCACTTGGAATGCTGCATGGTGACATCAAAAACGTCACCGTGAAAAAACCAGGCCTTTTTTCCGTCCAGTTCTAAAATCAGTTTATTCTGCAAATGAAAACTTCCCATTTCCATACCGTCGAATTTGCGGAGCATCTCATCATGGTTTCCTGTGAGATAATGTACCTGCACACCTTCTGAAACGAATTTCATCAGTTTACGGATCACTTTCATATGCGCTTCAGGCCAGTAACTTTTGCTGAACTGCCAGATATCGATGATATCACCATTTAAGATCAGTATCTTAGGTTTTATGCTCTTAAGATATTTCAGCAATTCTTTTGCATGGCAACCATAGGTACCTAAATGTACGTCGGAGATTACGACTACATCTACATTTCTTTTATCCATAAAAGGAAAATTTAGGGGGGAAGCATCTTGTTACCGCCCGGTTAAAGCAGTTCAGAGATAAATTAGTTGATTTACCACTCTTCTTCCTCATCGAGTTTTACCTCAAAGGGGCTAAAGAAATAAATTACAACAATTAATAAACATACGGCAAAGAATGATTCTAACATATCATCTGATTTACATTACAAAGATAAGACGCTGTATATCAAACAAATGTTACGACATTGTTAAATTATTATTCCTTTTGATAAAGATTGTTAAAATGACTTGCTGAAGGTTAATTGTAAAAACTGAGCTTAGAATTAAATTCAATTGGATTAATTAGTAAACGGGTAAAGATCCTTCGACTACGCTACCATTGACAGACTCCCAAAAAAGTCGTCATTGCGAGGAGGGACGACGAAGCAATCTTTCACGCTAATGATCCTTGCTATAAAGATTGCTTCGCCGGCTGAAAAAGCCTCCTCGCAATGACGGGGCCTTACAGCTTAAATACGATAAAAGCCCTTATGTCATTTATATTGACTTTTATACAATGAATTATCCCTCAGCATAACACTGGCATGAGGTAGGCTTTTGTTTGATTTCGATTTATAGATCCTGAAACAAGTTCAGGAGGACGAATCGTAGGGAAGACAAGCTAAATGATATTTCCGTGCCTTCCGTGTTTCCGAGGCAAGAAATCACTACAAAAAATCTGGTAACAAAAAAGCCCGCAAGATTGAATCCTGCGGGCTGTAAATCTATTGAAAGAAATATTAAGCTTTAACCGCTTTCTTTTTCTTCTTTTCTTCTGAGTAAAAGCCAAAACCTAATCCGGCCAATAACAAGATCGATCCTGCCAAAGAGATTTTCTCTCCCGTGTAATACGATGTTGGATGGAAAATAAACTCAAGTTTATGGTTACCTGCCTCTAACTGCGCTGCACGTAAAACATAATCGGCCCTGAAGTATGGCTTCTCAACTCCATCAATATACATTTTCCAGCCTTTATCATAATAGATCTCAGAAAACACTGCAATCACGTCTTTAGCGGTTGAATATTCGTAAGTTAAATGATCAGGATTGTAGTTCGTTAATTTAATAAAGCCTTCCTGACCGGTTCCTAAACGCTTTGTATCAATCAAATTTTTGAAGCTTTCATCAACAATAGCCTCTTTTTTTGCATCAAAACTGCTGATTGCCTTCATTTCTTCATCAGCATTTTTAGCAAACTGTACACTTTGTACAAACCAGGCATTACCCGCTGCTGTTGGATTACGCTGCATTTTATACGATCCGTTTTGCTGATCTTGTGTAATGATGTACTTGGTATTTAACATATCAAGAACGTCCTGGTTTACACTTTTGGTAAACTGATGCTGAATGAGCTCATCAAAACGTTTCAGTTTAGCGGCATGATAACCACCAACTGTTTTATGAAAGTTCGAGGTGCTCGCATCGCTAAAAGTATTTATAGAAGCATCATATACCCTAAAATCAGGGTCTTTATCCGCCATAATAAAATTATCAACGTCTCTTGGCTTAAAGAAATCTGAAGCCGTTTTTTTGTATTCGAAGTTTTGGTTATTCAAATACCTACGGTCTACCTGCCACATATCTACCAAAACAGCCAATGCTAATAATCCTAAAGCCAGTTGCGTGTTCAGTTTTTTAGTAATAAATGCCCAAACTATTCCGAAACCGATCACTACAAAAAAGAATGAACGAAGCGCATCTGCACGACCTATCGCAATTCTATCTTCTACCAATCCATTTGCTATTTTTTGCGCAACGCTTGCATTATTCTGCAAAGTCTGCGTTAAAGCCTGCACAATTTGCATATGGTTTGATGCTTTAAAACTGAAAAACAGTGTAGGTACAATGGCTACAATTAAAGCAAAGCCACCGGTAATGGCCGCAGACCAGGTTAATTTTTTGATTAATATTTTTTGATCAATATTTCCATCCTGGATTTCCTTAATGGCTAAAATGGCCAATATCGGAACCATTAAGCCAACTACTGCCAAAATTGATTCAACCGCTCTAAACTTATTGTAAAGTGGAAAATAATCAAAGAACAAATCGCTCACAAATGGGAAATGGCGGCCAAAAGAAAGCAGTATAAATAACACTGTCGTTGCTAATATCCACCATTTTAACCGGCTGCGGACAACGAATAATCCAAAAACAAATAAAAAGCAGATAATTGCACCAAAGTAATAACCACCTTGTGTAAATGGTTTCTCCCCCCAATACTGTTGCATATTTAATTGCCCCCCCAACTGCTGAATAGCTTGTGTTGTTTGAGTAGGATCACCTCCGGTAATTTCTGCCACAGCCTTATACATATTACCTTCAGGATTCACCAATTTATCAATACCAGAGGCACCTCCATATAAATCGGGGATTAAAAAAGTAAAGCTCTCACCAACGCCCTGGCTCCACTGATAAGCATATTCTTTCGACATGCCTGCACCTTTTTCTGTAGCCCCTGTTTCTGTAGCAGTTAAATTAGATTTGCCACGGTTTGTTTCTTTTGCATATTCTGCTGTAGACCATAATAAACTTGCATTAATCATTATAGCAATAGCTACCGAAAAAGCAAGAAAAGCGAACGATTTTAACAGGGCAGGTATGGTTTTATTTTTAAATGCCTGGTAAAATTCTACAATTACAAATATAAAAATAGCCAACATCAGATAATATGTCATCTGAACGTGGTTAGTCCTGATTTCGAGGGCCAAAAATAATGCGGTCAAACTCGCTCCATACCAATATCTGCCCCTCAGGGTTAACAATATACTCGCTATTATTGGCGCGAAAAAACCAATTGCCAATGCCTTACTACTATGTCCGCTTGCAATTAAAACAAAATTGTACATCGTAAATGTAAAGGCAATTGCACCTGCCGCAGCCAACCAGGGATTTACTTTTAATACAATAAACAGGAAATAAGCACCTAACAGCAATAACAGAACTGTACCTGTTGGATTAGGAAGGGCCTTTGTGATTAGCGCAATTCCATAAGTAGCTCCGTTATAAGCATAAGGCACCCAGATTTGATAAGCGGGCATACCGCCAAACATCTGGTTGGTCCAAAGTGGCGCCTTACCATCTTTTTCTTTAAAGTCCATAATTTCCTTTTGCATCGCTTGCGATTGGATCACATCGCTTTGCGCAGGAGCTTTGCCTACCAAAACAGGACTGAAGTAGGCAAAAGTGATGACTACAAAAAACGCAATAATGGCCAAGTGAATGCCATTTTTATTAAACCAGTTATTCATTAAGGTTTGTTTAAGTTTAAACGAATGTCAAAAATAAAAAATTGGGCGGTATAAAAAAGCAATAAATGAAATGCATGCTGAATAAAAAATTAAATTTGCGACAGAGCATAAAAATTCAACCTATTTATTATGAGAAAGTTTCTTGTTACAATTGCGCTTACTACCTTATCTTTTTCTTCGTTTGCGCAGCTAGTAAGTTTAAATAATGATGAAATTGAGAAGCTGAAAACGCAGATCAAAAATGATGGGCAAACCGAAAAACTATACCAGGGCTTTGAAAAATCCGCATTAAATTATCTAAATGAAGAACCCAACCCAATTGATACGATCCGAACGGAAGGTTTATTAAAAGGAAATCCAAAAAAAGAGAAAACCAGATTAGCCCTGGCAGATATGAATAAAATGTTTGCACTGGCCTTACAATACCGGATTACGGATGATCCAAAATATTTAAACAAATGTGCAGAATTTCTTGGTGCATGGGCTAAAATCAATAAGCCAAATGGCGATCCTATTGACGATACCAATCTGGATAAAGCCATTGAAGCTTACGACCTGATCAAAAAAGACATTTCAGCTTCATATAAAAAAAAGGTTGACCAATGGCTAACTGAAACAGCATGGGCGGAGATTAACAGTAAGCGAATGAAAGCCGGAAGAGCTACCGCCATTAACAACTGGAACGCGCACCGTTTAAAAGAAGTTGGTGAAATTGGCTACACTTTAAATAATCAGGATTTTATTAAATGGACCATCGATAATTTAAAAAGCCACATCAATATCAATTTATATCCCGACGGCCCAAGTTTGGATTTTAAAGAGCGTGATGCTATGCACTACCATGTTTATGATCTGGAACCGATGTTAAAGCTGGCTATTATAATTGATAGGGCAAAGGGACCTAACTTCTACACTTTCGAATCGCCAAAAGGATCTTCAATCAAAAAATCTGTAGAATGGCTGATTCCATATATTAATGGCGAAAAAAAACATGAAGAATATGTAAATACGACCGTTAAATTCGATCGCGACCGGGCGAAGAACAACGAACCTGGTTTTGCACCAGGAAGCATGTTTAAACCGGAGTTGGCTTTGCCTGTTTTAAGGTTATCGGTTTATTTCGATCCTTCACAGAACAACCTGTTACAAAAAGTAAGCGGAGGCCAAAATAACTGGCAAAGCGTATTGGAAGAATTAAAGCGCAAGCAATAAGTTCTTTCAAATTAAATAAAGTTTCAATAATTTTTGAAAGTTTAAAAATATAGCTATATTTGTGTATGGAATTAGCAGCAGCAAAGTTAAAATTTATCGAAGCCTGGGGCAAATTAGGCTCTGAATGGGGAATTAACCGCACCATGGCACAGGTACATGCATTATTGTTAGTTTCTCCTGAAGCCCTTACTACCGAAGAAATTATGGAGCAGCTCAGTATCTCCAGGGGAAATGCAAACATGACGCTCCGCGATTTAATTGGATGGGGCTTAATTGAAAAGCAACATAAAGCGGGAGAGCGCAAAGAATACTTTTTTGCGGATAAAGATGTTTGGAATATTGCGCGCCAGGTAGCTAAAGAGCGCAAAAAAAGAGAACTGGAACCCGTTTTAAAAATTTTAAACGAACTATCTACCGTTAATGGCGATGAGAAAGATCCAGAGTTCGTTACTTTTAAAAAATCGATAAAAGACATTAATAAATTAGCCGGAAATGTAGATAGAACTTTAGAAACGATGCTTAAGGCAGAAGAAAGCTGGTTCTGGGGTTCGGTGTTGAAGGTGTTTAAATAGGGAAGTATCAGGATTAGCGTATCAAGACAGACTTACTTTACGCCTTAAACCATATACCTTAAAACCAACACGTTATAAAAAGCCTTACCTATTGTTCGGCTTTATTTTTTAATCTAAACTTTCATTTTTTACTGAAAATATTAAAATTTAAATAAAATGAAAACGCTTAAAAACCATGTGCTTTTATTTGACAATGAATGTCCGATGTGTTATGCCTATACTCAAGCCTTTGTAAAAACAGGTATGTTGGCTCAGGATGGCCGTGAAGCTTACCAGGAAATGCCCCAAAACATCTGCCCACTGGTAGACCAGCAAAGGGCTGCCAATGAAATTGCACTCGTTAATACCGAAACCGGCGAGGTTACTTACGGCATCCAAAGTTTATTCAAAATTATTGCACACGCCATGCCCATCTTTAGGCCTTTATTTGTGTTTAGTCCTTTTGTTTATCTGATGCGAAAGCTTTATGCATTTATTTCTTACAACCGCAAAGTAATTATACCAGTTGCAGTAAAAGGAAATAGCTTACAGCCAACTTTTAAACTTCATTACCGTATTGCCTTCCTGCTTTTAACCTGGCTTATTACCGCTTATATATTAACTGATTATGCGCATCTGCTCACCGGTTTTGTTCCGTTGGGCAGCAAATACCGCGAATATCTAATCTGTGGTGGACAGCTATTTTTTCAGGGTGTTATCATAAGCTTTTATAGAAAAGAAAAACTTTGGGATTATTTAGGAAACATGATGACCATTTCTTTCGCAGGTTCACTTTTACTCTTGCCCATTATAATTATGGCAAAATACGTCAGCTTTCTGTCTTTATTTTTTCTGTTATATTTTTTAATGGTTGCAGGATTGATGTTTTTAGAACATATCCGTAGAAGTAAATTATTAAAGCTAGGCTGGTTGATGAGCATTACCTGGGCACTTTACCGCTTAATGGTTTTGGGTTTAATCTTAATTTTATAATTATCATGAAATACGGAAAAATTGTACTGGCAGGGGGAAATGGTTATTTAGGTGGCTTATTAGCCAAATATTTTAGCAACCTTGCTGACGAAGTGATTATTCTGGCCAGAAAGCCACAAGCCGGAACAGGCCATATTAAGACATTGTTGTGGGATGGCAAAACCATGGGAGATTGGGCCTACAGTTTGCAAGGGGCAGACCTCTTGGTTAACCTTTGCGGTAAAAATGTAAACTGCAGGTATACGGAGAAAAACAAAAAAGAAATTTTTGATTCAAGATTAATTCCCACCCGTTTACTGGGCCAAGCGATTGAGGAAATGGAAAATCCACCAAAACTTTGGATCAATATTACTTCTGCCACCATTTACCGCCATGCCGAAGACCATCCACAAGATGAATTTACAGGCGAAATCGGTGAAGGTTTCTCTATTGAAGTTTGCAAAGCCTGGGAAAATAGCTTTTTTGAAACCAATACGCCCAATACCCGAAAAGTAGCCCTTAGAATGGGTATTGTTTTAGGCCTGAAAGACGGGGCATTTCCACGTTTACTTAACCTGGTTAAACTGGGTATGGGCGGAAAACAGGGCACCGGCGAACAGTATATGAGCTGGATCCATGAAGAAGATGCAGCAGCGAGTATAGAATGGTTGCTAAATCATCCGGAAATTAAAGGAACTGTAAACTGCACGGCACCAGAAGCAATTAAAAACCATGTTTTTATGCGCAGTATCAGAAAAGCTTTTGGCAGAAATTTTGGCTTGCCTGCCCCAGCCTGGTTATTAGCCATTGGCGCAAAAATTATCGGAACGGAAACGGAACTGATTTTAAAAAGCAGGTGGGTTAAACCAGCGGTGCTGCTAAATAGTGGATTTGATTTTAAATATGGAAAGATTGATGAAGCAATGACAGCACTGAGCCAAGCGCGATAAAAGTCATTGTAACTAAAACGGATTATATGCCTACAATTATCTTAAAAACATTAATTAATGCGCCGATTGGACACTGTTTTGACCTATCCAGAAATATTGATCTCCATTTACAATCCATGAAGTCTTCTAATGAAAAAGCGATAGCTGGAAAAATTAGTGGCCTGATTGGTCTGGGTGAATCTGTTACCTGGAAAGCCGGGCACTTTGGCATTTCTTTTGAAATGACCAATAAGATTAGCGCGATGGAATATCCAAATTTCTTTATAGATGAGATGGTTATAGGTCCATTCAAAAAACTCCATCACCAACACTTGTTTAAAATAATAGGTTCTCAAACAGAAATGACTGATGTTTTTGAATTTGAGGCTCCATTTGGCCTGTTAGGCTGGCTGGTGGAAAAAATATTCCTTAAAAATTATCTGCTGAAACTCATTGAGAAAAGAAATAAGGTGATCAAACTTCAGGCTGAATAGTAGCGTATGCTGTAAACGAATTGCATCTCGAATTTTAACAAAAAACCCCGAAACATTTCGGGGTTTAGTTTTATTTCACTTCCTCGTAGTCTACGAAATCGCCGAGTTTATCTGTTTTACTTTGATCGGGTTTTGGGGGCATGTAATCTATAGAAATAGAGCCTTCAGGTTTCGATCGCCGCTGTTGTTGCTGCCCTGTAGCCTGACTCTGCATTTTGCTAGTCAGGTTATTAAACAGCATGGGTAGAATTAACCTAATCAACATTCTGATCAGCCAAAGTACCAATATTGTAATAAAAATGAATTTTACTAATGCCATGCTTTAAATTACTGTTGTTACAAATATAGACGACGTAACATTTATTTTGTTACTTTTTAGGCCTTTAATTGCAATCCGATTACAAATATAATACGCAAATAAGGCTATAAAGGTTTTAATATTGCCATTAATCTTCAACAATTTCAGCTACCCGACCAACTTGACCATCTTCAAGTCTAACCTTTATTCCTCTGGAATGAAAGGCGGATGAAGTAAGTAGATCTTTCACCACGCCGTAAGTAATATTTCCTGATCGCTGATCTTTTTTTAATATAATGCCGACTTCCAAGCCTGGATAAATGTCTTTTCTATTTTGCCCGTCCATGTGTGCTGTAATAAAATGATGATGAAAATTTCAAAATTCCGTAATTATTTTGAATGTTAAGGCCATCTGTTACCATTTTGCGGTATAATTATTAAAAGGGCTAATATTCTTAATAGAAAATATCCCTACCAATTTCTCCCAAAAACTTATGTGATAGACTTTTCCGCTTTCAAATTATTACTTACCAAACTTTTCGTTAAACATTTTCTCTAGTGCAAACATTTCATCACGCAGCTTTGCAGCTTGTAAAAAGTCCATATCTTTTGCTGCTTTTTGCATATCCTTACGGGTGGTATCAATTGCCCTTTGGAGTTCGGCTTTGCCCATATACTGTACAATCGGATCTGCTGCAATACTGATTTCGGCATTTTCAACGTAAGCCCTGGCTTTATTATCGCTTGCTTTTTGCGAGAAATCGAGCACTGAGGTCTGTTCTAAAATTGCTTCTCTTGATTTGCCAACAGTTTTTGGTGTAATGCCATTTTCGAGATTGTAGGCTATCTGTATATCCCTACGTCTGTTCGTTTCTGAAATGGTTTTTTCCATACTTTCAGTAATGCCATCTGCATACATGATCACCCGGCCACGATCATTACGGGCGGCACGGCCTATGGTTTGAATGAGCGATTTTTCAGATCGTAAGAAACCTTCTTTATCTGCATCCAAAATTGCTACCAAAGTAACTTCTGGTAAATCCAAACCTTCTCTTAAAAGGTTAATGCCGACTAAAACATCAAATTCGCCCAAACGTAAACCACGCAGGATTTCTACCCGTTCTAAAGTTTTAATTTCGGAATGTATGTACCTGGTTTTGATATTTAAGCGATCAAGATATTTGGTTAACTCCTCAGCCATGCGTTTGGTTAAAGTCGTTACTAAAATACGTCCGCCATCTTTTATCGTAATGTCTATTTCATCTAAAAGATCATCAACCTGATTAATGGCAGGCCTGATTTCTATAACGGGATCCAATAATCCGGTAGGCCTGATGACCTGTTCTACTACCACACCTTCTGATTTTTCCAGTTCGTATTCTGCAGGAGTAGCACTTACATAAATGGTTTGTGGTGCAAGGGCTTCGAATTCGTTAAAATTTAAAGGGCGGTTATCCAATGCGGCCGGTAAACGAAAGCCATATTCTACCAAAGATAATTTCCTCGATCGATCACCACCATACATGGCCCTGATCTGCGGAACGGTAACATGACTTTCGTCAATCACCATTAAATAATCATCAGGAAAATAATCCAGCAAACAGAAAGGCCGCATACCGGGTTGCCTCCCATCAAAGAAACGGGAATAATTTTCGATTCCTGAACAATAGCCCAATTCCTTCATCATTTCGAGATCGAAATTGGTCCGCTCTTCCAGTCTTTTGGCTTCTAATAAATGTCGATCTGCAATCAACTGGTTTTTACGGATTTCCAATTCTTCCTGTATCCCCCAAATGGATTGATTGAAGCGGTCTTTTGGTGTAACAAAAAGGTTGGCCGGGTAAATGGCCATGTCTTCCAGTTTTTCGAGGGTTTTACCAGAAACCGGATCAATTGCTGAAAGTTCTTCAATATCATCGCCAAAAAAAGAAATGCGATAGGCATGATCCAGGTAAGCTGGATAAACATCAACGGTATCGCCTTTAACCCTAAAAGTTCCCCTTTTAAATTCGGTTGTGGTACGCGAGTATAAAATCTCAACCAAACTATGCAAAAATGCATTTCTCGAAATCCGCAGCCCTACACCAAAGCGAAAAACCATTCTGGAAAAATCTTCCGGGTTACCCATACCATAAATGCATGATATGGAAGATACTACGATTATGTCTCGCCTGCCACTCATTAGCGATGAAGTAGTACGCAAACGCAATTTCTCGATCTCCTCGTTAATGCTCAGGTCTTTTTCGATATAGGTATTACTCGAAGCAATAAAGGCTTCTGGTTGATAATAATCATAATAAGAAACAAAGTAATTTACCGAATTTTCGGGAAAGAAATTTTTAAACTCGCCGTAAAGCTGTGCAGCCAGGGTTTTATTGTGACTTAAAATCAAGGTTGGCTTTTGGGTCTGTTCAATTACATTGGCCACAGTGAAAGTTTTTCCTGACCCGGTTACACCCAATAAGGTTTGATAATGTTCGTTAGCATTTACACCATCTACCAGCTGTTTTATTGCATTAGGCTGATCTCCGGTAGGCTGATATTCTGAAGTGATTTTAAATTTCATGAGTAAATCAAATATACGATTTAGGGACTAAACAGTAAAACAGGCGAAAGTCAGGAAAGTTGGAGATTGACTGGTTAATAATAGTTTTAAGATGATATAAACAATTTATGGTGAAAATTGAATATTATGCTTAACGCGTTTAAAATAACATCAACCTAGTAAATCGAAAGTTTAACTTTTCATTTACTAGGTTAAAAATAAAACTCCCCGTTGAATGTTCAACGGGGAGTTTCAAAAAAGTTTTTTCACCCTAAAGATTTAAGATTCCCAATCAAGTTGGGAATGACGATCGGAGAAATAAGGATACATTATTTCCCAGCAGCGGCCTGCATAGGATTTTTACCAACCGATTGGCCCCTTACAGCTCCTCCAGCTTTTGCTTTATATACTTTAAACTTACTTTCTTTTGCTTTACCACCCCAACTATTGTTTGAGGTATCAATATCAGCGGTTTCGCGCAACGGGTCGACTAAAATTGAAGCCACTTCTTTATTTTTCACATAGAATTTAGAAGTTTTCAGCTCATTATGTCTCCAGATCTGTGCCGGGATACGGTCTATTTCTTTTGTTCCATCTTTATAGGTAAACTCCACAATGATAGGCATTACTAAACCGCCCTTATTGCTAAAACTCAGTTCGTATAAAAACTGGTTCGCATATTTACTTTGATCAGCTTCTGCAACCGCTTCTATAGGTGGTGTAACATCCATTTTCGTGACTACAGTGGTATCAACAGTTACCAAGCCTCTATCGTATTTATAATAAAAATCCTGAGCCCCTGTGTTTTTGTCTACGTAGAAGCTGATTTTTTTGTCTTCACGGTTTCTGATTTTAGAAATATCCTCAAAAGCATTTACAGCAGGCTTATCAATTTTAACCATTCTCGATCTGGCAGCCGGAACTTCTTTAGGAAAATCGGCTTTTGCAAATTTCACGCTATCTAAAGATATATCACATGGATCGGTTCCGTAAAACCATCCTCTCCAAAACCAATCTAAATCTTCGCCACTGGCATCTTCCAGCGTACGGAAAAGATCAGCAGGTTGAGGATGTTTAAAGGCCCAACGTCTAGAATATTCCTTAAACGCATAATCGAAAAGTTCTCTGCCCATAATGGTTTCGCGGAGAATATTTAATCCTGTAGCGGGTTTCGAATAAGCATTTGGCCCGAAACGTGCGATATTTTCGGAGTTGGTCATGATTGGCTCCAGCTCATCTTTAGGCAGTTTCATGTAATCAACAATGGTATAGGCCGGTCCTTTTTTACTTGGAAATTTATTATCCCAAAGTTCTTCTGTTAAATACTCAACAAAAGAATTTAGCCCTTCATCCATCCAGGTCCACTGGCGCTCGTCACTATTTACAATCATTGGGAAAAAGTTATGCCCAACTTCATGAATAATAACCCCTAACATGCCGTTTTTAGTGCTTTCGCTATAAGTCCCGTCTGCATCGGTACGGCCATAGTTGAAACAAATCATCGGATATTCCATTCCATTTGCTGCTTCGATACTTTGCGCAACCGGATAAGGATATGGAATGGTAAAATCTGAATAGGTTTTAATGGTATGGGCCACCGCGCGGGTAGAAAACTTGCTGTACAGATTGTAAGCTTCTTTTCCGTAAAAACTCATACACATTACGGTATTGTTATTGGCCTGAATTTTTTGAGGCATGGCATCCCAGATAAATTTGCGGGAAGAGGTCCATGCAAAATCACGCACATTATTGGCGTTAAAAACCCAGGTTTTTTTAGCGGTCGATTTTTTGGTTTCTGCCAGTTTAGCTTCAGCCAGGGTTTGGATTTCTACAGGTGCAGCAGCAGTTTTAGCAGCATTGTATCTGCTTAACTGTGTCGGACTCAAAACAGCGCTGTAATTAATACACTCTCCTGTTGAACCCACCAAATGATCTGCCGGAACAGTCATTTGCACTTTAAAATCGCCAAAGGTTAAGGCAAACTCACCTCTACCGGTGAACTGATGGTTCTGCCATCCCTGAAAATCGCTGTATACACATAAACGTGGGTACCACTGGGTCATGGTAAACAGGTAGTTTCCATCGCCTGGAAAAAACTCGTAGCCACCACGCCCGCCAACACTCATCCGGTCTGAAATTTTATAGTTCCAATTGATATTAAAGATGAATTTTTGTCCGGTTCTTAACGCTACCGGTAAATCAATCCTCATCATGGTTTTGTTAACCGTATAAGGTAAGCTTTTACCAGCAGCATCGGTTAACTTGGTAATATTGATGCCAAAGCCATTGTTGCCTGTTGCACTTAACTGATCTAAATTTTTAGTGGTACCTACTGCGGGCATTTTAGTCGCATCCTGGTAATTGGCATTTCTATCTGTACTATGCTCGTTTTCATCAAGCTGCAGCCAGATATAAGTTAAAGGATCAGGAGAATTGTTGGTGTAGGTGATGGTTTCAGCTCCTGTTAACAATAGATTTTTTTCATCCAACTCACATTTGATATTGTAATCGGCCCGTTGCTGCCAATATTTAACACCAGGTGCCCCACTGGCTGTACGCTGTTCATTTGGCGTGGGTAAAATGGTGCCTAACTGTTCAAATTTATTCCCATGGTTACTGCCTGGGTTATTTTGAATATTTTGGGCCATAGCCAAACTTCCGGAGAAGAATAGCAGGCCGGTTAAAGTAAATAATTTATTCATTGTATATTTCATTAAAAAGGAATTCGTTCTAAAGCCATTTTTAAAGCCAGGCTAAATACGGCTGCTGATATAAATAAAACCCAACTCATTCGTTTTATGCTGGTATAATTGAAAATGAAAAAGGTAATCAATAAAATAATGATCACCATAAAAATCTGTCCTGCCTCAAGCCCTACATTAAAGCCAAATAAGCCCCAGCCAATGTTCTGGTCTTTTGCCAGCATGATTCTGATGGAGTTTGCAAAGCCCATTCCATGGATTAGTCCAAAACCAAGTGCCAAAAAGTAATTGATCTTGATTGATTTTAAAGAGAAATTTTTTCTGAACAAATTGCTGATTGCCGTGATGACGATGGTACAGGGAATTAAAAATTCTACCCACTTGCTATCAAACCTGATAATATCCAGCACGCTTAAAAGTAAGGTAAATGAATGGCCAATGGTAAAGGCCGTAACCAATATGAGCACCTGCTTTAGATTAGCATAACTGTAAATAGCCACCAGCGCTAAAACAAATAGCTGGTGATCTAAAGCATCGGCACTGATAATGTGCTCCCAACCCAACTTAAAATAAAAGATAAAATCTTGTAAGGGCATGAATAATAATAAGCTAACTATTGGAAATAAAATAGTTTACAACAGTTAAAATTATATTTTTTAATTATAAAAACCCTAAATATCCAGCAAACAAAAGCATAAATCCTAAATTTGTTACTATTTTGTTATTTAAACCCATAATTTGGTTTAGTTTTAAGTCATAACTTTGTTCTTTTTCAATAAAAAACTGATGCATAAATTAAAATATATCCTACTGTTTTTTTGCTTTGCCTTTTTTTCCGTTAAAGCGGGAATAAAACATCCGCTGCATGTAAGTACAGCCGAAATAAACTTTAATGCCAAGGATAAAACTTTAGAAGTAAGCTGTAAAATCTTTTCAGACGATTTCGAGGCAATTTTGGCTAAATTATATAAACAAAAAACCGATCTGAGCAATCCGAATATGAAAAGTGCTATGGATGAACTGGTCAAAAAGTACTTGCTTACTCATTTACAGCTAAAAACCAATGGAAAAGCTGTTGCCATGCATTACATTGGATTTGAGATCGATCATGAAGCCACCAATATCTACCTGGAAGTTGAAAAAGTGGCAGCCTTAAAATCTATTGAAGTTAATGATAGTATTTTATACGATATGTTTGATGATCAGATGAGTATAATACATGTTGTGAAGGACGGCAAACGTAAAAGCACCAAAATCCTTTATCCCGAAAAGAAATTCACAGCAAACTTTTAACTGTAATTTTTGTATTAAATAATGATTCGGTGTTAAATTACCGTTAATTAATGGTCAATATTTTTAGGTTAATATTAGGCTAAGATATATTTCTTGTAATCTTTTTTTAAATACCGCGTTGTTAAAATAAGTTATGCAGCTAATCATCTTCTCCAACATATTAACGCCACGGATTAAATATATCTTCAATTTCATTTTTAAAGATATTCTTAAAGCGGAAGTAGAATTTACGGGCAACGGCCAATATTTTTTGCAGAGCGAACACATTAAAATCAGTTACGGCGATGAGGCTTTGGGCGAAGAAATTTTTTTTAAAAGCACACCTTTGCTTTTCTCCAATAAATTAGAAGAAATCAAACCCAAAACGATTTCGTTTGGAGATTATCAGGTGCCTTTTCCGGTCGATCGGTCTGCTTTACCGTTTGATATTTTCGCGGCTTCCTTTTTTATGATCAGCCGATACGAAGAATACCTTCATCAGCGCAATATGGAAGGAGCATTTAAAGCATCAAAAAGTTATCAGCATAAATGGCGGTTGCTACATAAGCCGATTATTGATGAGTGGGCATTGATCCTTAAAAGCATCATTAAGAAAAAACATCCTAACTTTAAATTTCAGGAAAAAAAATTTCAGCACCAGCCTACTATCCATTTCAGTATGTTAACCCATTTTCCTGAAGGTTTCTTCAACAGGGCCAAATTTATTTTCAGTGCTGCTTTTAAAAAGGAGAATAATTACATGAAAGCTAAATTTGACAGGGCAACGGGAGTTGGGATTAATAATGAAGAAGTACTCGAGCAGGTAGAAGAAATTTTTGCTTCCAAAAAAAGCAATCCCCTTTATTTTATCGATTTTCCCGATGTTCCTATGGATTACATCAGAACAGATCGTATTTCGAAAACCTTGAATAATCAATCAGTTGGTTTGTTGAGACCCTGCGCCAGTAACAAACAAAAGATGACTGAAATTAAAGAAGAATTAGTAAAGCTTAAAAAAATACATCCAAATCTGATCAAGTTAACCAGCCAACAGCTGGATAAGTTAAAATTCCCAATATGCTATTTAAATATCCTTAACTCGGGCATTACTTCCGATTATTCTATGGGTTATGAAAATGTAATGGGGTTTCGGGCAGGAACATGTACGCCGTTTAACTGGTATGATCTCCAGCTGGAGAAAGTTACACCTCTGGTGGTTAATTCTTACTGCTTAACCGACCATATCCTGCAATTTTTAACGAGGGAAGAAGCAACAAAAGAAATACATCAATATATTGATGCCGTTAAAGTAGTAAATGGGACTTTTTACAGTAGCTGGAACCTAAAAAGCTTGTCAGATTACCCTAAATACAAAAAGTTAAAATCACTTTTCGAAGAAATGCTTCGGTATTCAGGGAATTAATTTAGTTAGCACTATTCAGTTGAGAATTGCTACATTTAAGACTTAAACAACATTTGCCGTAAATCTCTAATATCCCCAAAAACAACATGATGATTTTTGATATCAGCAAGACAAAATCTATTGCCAATACCTTCATTGCCGAACTTCGTGATGAGACCATCCAAAAAGATTCGATGCGTTTTCGCAAAAACATGGAGCGGCTTGGTGAGTTTTTCGCTTATGAGATCAGCAAATCATTAAAATACGTTAATAAGGAAATTGCAACCCCTTTAGGGGTATCAACCTGTGAGGTTTTAACCGAACAGCCTGTTCTAGCCACTATACTCCGGGCGGGGCTCCCACTTCAACAGGGCCTGCTTAACATCTTCGACAAAGCTGAATGCTGTTTTATTTCTGCTTATCGCAAAACAAATAAAGGAGGCGATTTCATCATTCAAATGGATTACATTTCTACTCCGGATTTAGCAGGAAAAGTTTTGATTATGGCTGATCCGATGTTGGCTACGGGACAAAGCATGGTGATGTGCTGTAAAGAGCTGATTAACCGCTACAAAATTGCGGAGCTTCATATTGTTGCTGCAATAGCGAGCGCCGAAGGTGTTGCCCACGTACGTGCCAACCTTCCTAAGGCAAAAATTTGGCTCGGGGCAATAGACCAGGAAATGACCAGTAAATCTTACATTGTGCCGGGTCTTGGCGATGCCGGGGATTTAGCTTATGGAGAAAAGGTTTAGCCTTAGTCTGAAGTCCTAAGTCTAGAGTCTTTAGTCCAGCGTCTTTAACATTCAATAAAATGAATATCCTCTTTGTGTGTAGTAGAAATAAATGGCGAAGCGCAACTGCCGAAACCATGTATAAAAACCATTCCGATCATCAGGTAAGATCAGCCGGAACCGAGCCTTCTGCAAGGATTAAAATCAGTGCAAAACTGATTATCTGGGCAGATCTGATTTTTGCAATGGAGAAAAAACATAAACAAAGAATTACGGAACGTTTCCCTCAGGAAGTTTATGAAAAAGAAATAATCACTTTGGATATTCCAGATGATTATCAGTATATGGACGAGGAGCTTATCGAAGAAATTGATTCAAAAGTTGCCCTTTACCTATCCGAACGTGGGTGATTATCCTATCAGTTGGTGTCGCACCGACCGAAATAGAATTAGCAAATGAGTATTCAATGGTCCTTGGCAGCTTAAGCCCCGCTTTCGCTTATAGTCCTCGCTGCGCTCCGGGCTATTCCGCTTAATCGGGTTTAGGAACAAGGGCTCCTGCACCCAGTACCCCCAAAATGAAATACAGGCGTAGCCAACTAGCCCTGGTTGCAGCGATACCCTGCAGCAACGAGGTACGAGGAAGCGAAGCGTATAAGCGGAAAACAGGAAGACGTTGTGTGTCTTGTACTGGCTCTGCGCTCCTTTTAATAAGAATATTTATACTATCTGCTGGTGTCTAACCGACCGAAATAGAATTTGGAAATGAGCATGCAGTGATCCTTGGCGGCTTAAGCCCCGCTTTCGCTTATAGTCCTCGCTGCGCTCCGGGCTATTCCGCTTAATCGGGTTTAGGAACAAGGGCTTCTGCACCCAGTGCCCCAAAATGAAATACAGGTATAGCCAACTAGCCCTGGTTGCAGCGATACCCTGCAGCAACGAGGTACGAGGAAGCGAAGCGTATAAGCGGAAAACAGGAAGACGTTTAGTGTCTTGTACTGGCTTTGCGCTCCTTTTAATAAAAATATTTATACAATCTGCCAGTGTCTAACCTACCGAAATAGAATTTGGAAATGAGCATGCAATGGTCCTTGGCAGCTTAAGCCCCGCTTTCGCTTATAGTCCTCGCTGCGCTCCGGGCTATTCCGCTTAATCGGGTTTAGGAA
>Ga0163162_10000124_pt1 | contig 68603 bp, 55 predicted proteins | sample S55metaG_FD_115310 | JGI IMG/M metagenome (GOLD analysis project Ga0163162, IMG submission 115310) | Switchgrass rhizosphere microbial communities from Kellogg Biological Station, Michigan, USA - S5-5 metaG | ecosystem: Host-associated > Plants > Roots > Rhizosphere > Soil | place: USA...
AAGATTGCCGGATAAATCTAATCCGTCCAGGTTACGTATTACGAGTGAATCCTTATATCCTTCTAATTGAGATAATTTTCTAGTCTGCAGGTTGTAGGTGATAAGTCCGTGTTTGTATGTCGCGATATAGAGCAAGTCATTTTTTCCCATAACGATTCCGTTTGGCTCGGCCGTTAGCGAATCCCTGATCAGCAATTTTATTTTTTTTGTAATTGGATCAACCTCATAAATAGCCCCAAAAAAAGTGTCTGTACAATAAATCTTTCCATCATTGGCAATCGTCAGGTCGTTGAAGAGACGACTGTTGGTATCTTTGATGATATAATACTGCTTCGATTTTCCATCGGAAATGCCAAACGCGTGCACTTGGACACTATGCGAATCACGGTCTTCCTTATTCGAAAGTGCCCACAACCAGTTACGCTTCTTATCTATTTTCATTCCGAGACCTTCCAGGTAATTTCCTTCACCGGGCTGAATGAAGTCTCTGGCGTTTCCCGAGGCATCAATAGCAACAATTTTGTGTTGAGCGATGCTGCTTATGTATATCGTTCCCGTTTTGCTATCAACAACAATACCTTCGGGAATTAGATCTTTTTGCGCGGTTGTCCTGATTTCTTTTGGCGATGGTTGTGCATATGCGCAACAGGAAATGCATATAACGGCTATAAATTCGAGCATTCTTTTCATAGTATAATTTTTTCATCAATCGAGTATGAAGTTAAGACTAACCACCTACTCAATTTTAACCATGCCCTGGCTTTCTTGCAAATTCCGCGCCCGTACAATCCTTTCTCTGCGCTTCGTATCTTTAGTTGATGAACCGTAAAAATTTCTTTACTTCAATATTTGGGGCAGGGGCCTTGATTGCAACTCCGGTTTTCGGAATGAAGGGAGAAAAATATGATCAGCCTTCGTTAATACCTCCTTACCTGAAGGAAGGCGATACCATAGGAATTACATGTCCTGCCGGAAATATAACGCTAAAGGAAATTCAACCAGCTATGGAACAACTCGAAAGCTGGGGTTATAAGGTTCGCATAGGCAATACTGTTGGAAAAAAGGATTTTACTTTTGGTGGAACCGATTCAGAATGTGATTCAGATTTCCAGCAAATGCTGGATGATCCTTCCATCAAAGCGATTTTATGTGCGCGTGGTGGTTATGGTTCGATCCGCATCCTCGACGAACTCGATTTTAATTCATTTCGAAAGAATCCGAAATGGATTATTGGATTCAGTGATATCACTTTTATCCACTGTCATGTAAATCGCAATTTTGGTATTGCATCGATTCATTCAAAAATGTGCAACAGCTTTCCAACCGATTGGTCCGAGGCTGAGCCCATCCAGGTAGAATCGATTTTATCAATCAAAAAAGCATTGTCCGGCGAGGCAATGAAGTACAGCGTTGTTGCTGATGTGTCCAATAGAAGTGGCACTGCGACCGGAATACTTGTAGGCGGCAATTTGAAAACTATTGAAACGCTGGCTGGCACGAAGTCCGATTTACTAACGCCTGGTAAAATATTGTTTGTAGAGGATACCGGGGAATATTTGTACAGCATCGACCGCATGTTTTGGAATTTGAAAAGAACCGGTAAGCTTGATAAACTGGCGGCGCTGGTCGTTGGTGGATTTAAAATAAAACCAGATGATCCCGGAGAGGAATTTGGAAAAACAATTGAAGAAATTGTTTGGGAGAAAGTGAAAGACTATAATTATCCTGTTTGTTTTGGGTTTCCTGTCGGTCACCAAAAAGAAAACTTTGCGCTGAAGCATGGCGTTCCTCATCGGCTTGAAATAAATTCAACCGGTGTAGAACTGCACGAACAATGAACTTAAAATTCGAAAATGGTAAAAACTCCTCCTTTCCTGCAGCCAGGCGATATAATCGGCATTGTTTGCCCCGCAGGGTATATGAATATTGAAAAAGCGCAAACTTGTATTGATACATTGCAACAATGGGGTTATGGTGTTCGCCTCGGTAAAACGTTGGGCAGTGATTCGCAAAATTATTTTTCGGGAACCGATGAAGAGAGGCTTGCAGATTTCCAACAAATGCTCGATGACGACGAGATAAAAGCGATTCTATGCGCGCGTGGTGGATATGGTGTGGGAAGAATTATCGATTCAATCGATTTCAAGAAATTTAAAAAAAATCCCAAATGGATCATCGGCTATAGTGATATCACAATTTTGCACGCGCACATTTTTTCCAATTATGATATTGCGTCGTTACATTCCCCAATGGCTTCTGCATTTAATGATGGTGGAAACGAAAATGAGTTTATTCTCTCTTTGAAAAATGCGCTGGAAGGTCAAAAAATAAAATATCAATGTGCGCCGCACGAATTCAACCGGAGAGGCGAAGCGATTGGAGAATTAGTCGGTGGAAACCTGAGCTTGCTCACGAATCTTACGTCTACATCGTCAGATATAAAGACTAAGGGAAAGATTTTATTTGTCGAAGATGTGGGAGAATACTTGTATAACATCGACCGAATGTTTTATCATTTAAAACGTGCGGGCAAAATGCATCGGCTGGCGGGACTTATTGTCGGAGGATTTACCGACAACAAGGATACCGAGCGACCATTCGGAGAAACTGCCTACGAAATCATACGCGATATCGTGAAAGAATTTAAATACCCGGTTTGTTTTGGATTTCCTGTTAGTCACGAAAAAGAGAACTATGCTCTTAAAGTTGGTGTGGGTTATAAGTTGAAAGTGAGCAAAACAAAAGTTACACTCGAAGAATAGGTGACCCTATACAGAATTTTTTTCACGCAAACGGCGCAAAGAAATACATGATGGTGCAAGGCTCTCTAAATTTATAATATAGTCTTGTAGGAAATCTTTGCGGTAATTACTTCCATCCTCTTCGTGAGGATAAAACACGAAGGCCGGCGTTAGCCGGCCTTGCAGGATAGTTGTCCTCTCATGTGTAGCAGGAAAGAAACACTTCTAAGCTACGTCTTTTTTTCTAAACTGAGACGGCTTGTTTATCGTGTTGTTTGGGCATTGCCTGCTCCACATTCACGCCCAATCCCTGAGCAACCGCCATTCCCAGCCCAATGTCTGCACGGAAAAAATGGCACAGCTGGCGGTTGATGATCTCACCTTTTTTCGGTCCTGCGATTCCACTCATAGCACCGATGATATTGCTTACGAGATTCTTTTTTTCATAGTCGCGCAATACTTCGCGATAAAAAATTCCTGGCTGCGAATAATGATCGTTTTCGCCTTCGCCATTTCGATTGTGCCAGTCGGCAATATTTGAATCCAGTTCGAGAGGCAAACCTTTGTATTTTTCGTCTGGTTTGATATTGTCGAAGCTGTTTGGAAAATAATTTGGATTTGCACCTGCATTTCCATCAACGCGCATGAATCCATCTCTTTCATAATTATTCACTGCGTATGGGCATTTGTTTACAGGAATTTGTTCATAGTTTGCGCCAAGCCTGTAACGATGCGCATCCGGATACGAGAGCAAACGGCCTTGTAACATTTTATCGGGCGAATAGCTGACGCCATCCACCACGTGTGCCGGCGCAAACGCAGCTTGTTCCACTTCGGCAAAATAATTACGAGGGTTTTCATTCAGCTCCATGATACCCACATCGATCAACGGAAATTCCTTTTGCGACCAGGTCTTGGTCAGGTCAAATGGATTGAACTTATAAAATTTCGCTTGCTCGAGTGTCATTACCTGGATCTTCAAGTGCCATTTTGGAAAATCGCCGCTCTCAATGGCGTTGACAAGATCTCGTTGGGCAAAATCCGGATCTTCTCCTTTCATCTTTACTGCTTCATCATTAGTGAAATTCTTAATTCCTTGAGCGGATTTGAAATGAAACTTCACCCAAACTTTTTCATTCTTGTCATTGATCATACTAAAAGTATGACTACCGAATCCATGCATATGACGATATCCGTAGGGGGTGCCTCTGTCACTCATTAAAAACATTACCTGGTGCAGGCTTTCCGGGTTGAGGCTCCAGAAATCCCACATCATGGTTGGACTTTTACAATTAGTATACGGATCTCTTTTTTGTGTGTGAATAAAATCAGAGAATTTTTTTGGATCCTTGATGAAGAAGATGGGAGTATTATTTCCGACCAGGTCCCAGTTTCCTTCTTCAGTATAAAATTTGATCGCGAAACCGCGCGGGTCGCGTTCTGTATCTGCAGAGCCTTTTTCACCACCGACAGTAGAAAAACGCAGGAACACTTTCGTTTTTTTACCAACCTGGCTAAACAATTTTGCACGCGTGTAATTGCTGATGTCGTGCGTAACAATAAAAGTCCCGTAAGCGGCACTTCCCTTTGCGTGAACCACTCGTTCCGGGATACGTTCTCTATTAAAATGGGCCATTTTTTCATGCAGGATGAAGTCCTGCAAAAGAAGCGGACCACGGGCTCCGGCACTCATCGTATCCTCGTGGTTATAGTAAGGAATACCGGATGCAGTGGTTAGCTTTTTTTCTTCACTCATAGTTTGGTTTTTTAATGATGAACGGATTCGATTGTTTGCGAGCCAAATGTCTGGCTTTTTCTCGATTGGAAAAATTGATTAATTTTATTATTCAATAGATAATATCTATCATGACTTTTACGCAACTTGAATACATCGTGTCGATCGATACGCATCGGCATTTTGCGAAAGCGGCTGACAATTGTTTTGTTACGCAGCCTACGCTCAGTATGCAGGTGCAGAAGTTGGAGGAAGAACTCGATCTTCTCATATTCGACAGAAGTAGGCAACCTGTGATTCCAACCGCTGTGGGCGCGGAAATCATTGAACAGGCAAGAAAAATCCTGGCGGAGAAAAACCGCGTACACGAAATTGTGCAGCACAAAAAGGAAACGTTGACGGGAGAATTGAGGATTGGAATTATTCCAACACTCGCCCCGTACCTGTTGCCACTATTTGTTCAACGCTTTACAAAAAAGTATCCGCACATAAAAATGATCGTACATGAGATGACGACGGAGATCGTTGTCGCCAAACTCAGGGAGGGCCGCATCGACGTAGGCATTCTTGTAACCCCGTTGCAGGAAAATGGAATTCGGGAACATGTATTGTTTTACGAGGAGTTGCTCGTTTATGTTTCAGAAAAGAATGGGCTTTATAAGAAAAATTATATCCTGGCAAAGGATATTGATCCAAATAAGTTGTGGTTGCTCGAAGAAGGGCACTGCTTTCGCTCCCAGATCGTAAATCTTTGCGAACTTTTAAGGGTAAGCCGGGAAGAAAGTCATTTTGATTATGAAGCCGGGAGTTTTGAAACGTTGCGCAGGATGGTTGATTTAAATGAAGGTATTACGATTTTGCCGGAGCTTGCTGCCATGGATTTCACTCCCCGCCAACAAAAACTGATACGGCATTTCAAAAAACCTGCCCCGATGCGGGAAGTGAGCATCGTGGTACACCGGGATTTTGTGAAAAAAAGATTGATTGAAGCATTGAAGCAGGAGATTATTGATATCGTTCCGTTAAAAATCAAACAGAACAAAAATCAGAATGTCGTCCCGATCTAAAATGTATAAAAAGCAATTCTATCAATTAATGTATTTTGCAGGTCACAAAGATTTACGCAACCAGTATCTATCGTCATGAGCAGTTTCGGAAAAATCTTGCTTTCAGTGTTGGGTGAAAAACAGTATTTGTCGTTCCGCGCGTCGACCTTTCAAATGTCATTCCGAATGGGAGGACTGGGCATCGATTACCAGGATCTTTATTTCTTAAAATCAATCATTGGCAAAGGAAATCACTGCGTTGATATCGGTGCGCATCTTGGTTATTATACAATTGAGCTAAGCAGGTTGGTAACGGACAGCGGAATGGTATACGCGGTCGAACCCATCACCAAATTCAATCAAACGTTGAAGCATTTGCTGAAGAGAAAAAAAATTCGCAACGTTGAACTTTTTCCACTCGCACTAGGAGGAGATGAAGATTATGTGGATATGGGAATACCTGAGGTCGCAGACGTTAAAAACGTTGGTAATGCGCACACGGATCCATTGAATATCGAAAGAGAAAGAGTACCAAATAAACGAGGAGACGATTTGTTTCAAAGCCTGCCCAGGCTTGATTTCGTTAAATGCAACGTGGAAGGATTAGAAACCCAGGTTTTTGGTTCCATGACGAATTCAATTGCGAGATTGCAACCAATTCTTCTCTGCGAACTCGCGTCAAAAAAGGACCGCATTACATTGCAGAAAATGCTTGCTCCATATTCTTACGATGTATATTTCCTCGAAAATAAAATCCTTCATAGTATGGATGTCTATGGCGATAAGCAACCTATATCGCACAAGCACTATTTCATTCCCGCATTTCATCAAAGAAGGTTAAAGGATTTGATCCGCGAGTGATTAATGAGAAAGCAGTGAGTCAAGTTTTTGATGAAACAAAGTGAAATCATTTAAATTGTTGTGGCTGCCATTTTCTATTACAACAAATTCATCATTGTTTTTTAGAACAGATTTCAATTGTTCGGCGTTGCTGAATGGAACAATTCCATCGTCCGTTCCCTGCAAAATGACAACGGGCGCTGTAACTTTTTGCAGGTATTCGTTTGTTGGCAAATGATAGTGGATAATTTTCCCAATCGGGTAGATAGGAAAATAATGGCTGATGAGAGAAGTCATACTATAATATGGCGTTTCGAGGACCAGGTATTTGCTGTCACGGATTGATGCAAGTTGTGCCGCAATGCCCGTGCCCATGCTTTTTCCATAAATTATAATACGAGATGCATCATATTTTGCCCTGGCCAGCTTATATAACTGTAATGCGTAGTCGTATAAACGTTGCTCACTAAACTTTCCGGTGCTCTTGCCAAATCCGGGATAGTCGATCATCCATACTTCATAATTATTCATTGTAAAGTTGGATGCATACTTCGCATACCATCCGATATTTTTTCTATTTCCATGAAAATATAATACGACGCCTTTTGCCACCGAATCTTTTGCCGTGAATTGGATGATATTAATATTTGTTTCGTTGTTGTAAGGAATATTAATTTCCCGATGAGGATTTGAGAAATCGTACTTGTGGTTCTTTGCAATTGCAACAGGTTGAAATAATACGTAGTCTTGCAAATAATAGAGCGCAATTCCTATGATCGCATAAAGCAATAAGAACACTTTTATCCAGCGAAAAATCTTTTTCTTTCTCGAAGTTTTTGCTTCAGGAGTAAGCATCCGGATTATTTGGTTGCAAAGATAGGGAGCGGGTCGGTTTAAGTTGATGTTAAGGTTAAGACTTAGATCTAACATTAGCCTCAAACTTTACGGTGACAGAATATCCCGTATGAAATTATGATACTCCGGAAATGAAGGAAGATTGTTATGTCCTCCACCCTGAATGCGAATCAATGTAATTTTTTCCGGGTTGAGTGACTGTAATTCTTCACTGTGTCGAATTGGGATTAGCCAGTCTTTTGTTCCATGAATGATATACGTATGGCATTTTACTTTTTGAATCCACTTATCCGTACGAAGTTGATAACGCAGAATATATCGAACAGGCAAGAAGGGCAAAAATCTTTGTACAGCTTCTCCAAAATTATAGAATGGTGAATCAAGAATAAGATATCGCGGATTGTTATCGGCAGCAACTTTTGCAGCAAATCCGCTTCCGATACTTCGCCCGTAAACTATGATATGCTCTTCCTCGCATTTTTGAGCCAGGCTCTCATAAATAAATTGCATGTCGTGAAAAAGTTCAATTTCACCACGCTTGCCGGTGCTTTTTCCAAAGCCGCGATAGTCGACCAATACCACATCATAATTATACCTGTAAAAATCCTGCGCATATTTTGCCCATCCTTTTATACTCCTGGTGTTCCCGTGAAAGTACAATATCAGCGCGTCGGATTTAGGGCGATAAAAATGAAGTCCATTAATTCGTACACCCGGTTCAACATCAAAAAATAATTCTTTGAATGGAATATTATACTTGTACTCAAAATCCGCAGGCAGTTTTTCAGGTCTGAATATGAATTTCTCCTGTAGAAAGTACACAGCTATCGAAAGTGCGATAAGCCCGATAACGATATAAACCAGCAAGAGATTCAATGGTTGATGAAGGTAAGAGGAATTGATCAAACCTCACCCTCGTTCCTCTCGTTCAGAGGAGGGGAACGAGGGTGAGGTTACGCCTCGGCAACCCGCTTCAAATTCAAATCAGGAAGGGGCGAAACGATAAGTGGAAATTTTTCGATTGTTACGTTGGAAGGATCGAGTCCAAAACCGCGTTCTTCGGAGAGAGAAACTTCTTTTAGCCAGAAATATAATTTCATGATGACTCTTTCAAAGAATGGAAGTTCATTATCCGTACTGAGATATTTTTCCATTACAATGATCTGGAAATCTCCAACGACATTGTTTCGTTCGAGAGATTCATAGCGACTGGTAATATTTACTTCTTTATTATTCACGAGGTCTTCAACCACTTTACGCAACATCAGATTTATTTTCGGCTCGATCCTGAAACCGAGACGAAACTCTACTCGAATAATATCGTTCGGGATAATATGATCAACCGAATATTCTGCCGTGTACGGATCATCCAGCGTATCGATGTGAACGAACCAATAAATATCTGCGCGCTTTGGTTTTTTATTTAAAATGGAATAGATGATTTTATGCTCAATTTCTTTCGGATTGTTTGCGCTCGTCATATACACGAGGTGTGTTGCGAATTTTGCAACGGTGCGGTCATTACTTAATTCCTGAATTTGCGGAATGTAATGTTCCATGCGAACAAACTCTACGTAGCGATTTTTTATTTTCCTTGAGCGGTACCACACATACATAATGATAAATAATGCACCACCACCAATCAATGTTACAAAGCCACCATGTGAAAATTTGTCGAGGTTGGCGAAGAGAAAGCTGCACTCGATCGTCAGGTAGATAACGAGGTATAGATAGATCAGCCATGAACTGGTCCGCCTTGAAATCATATAGTTGGCGAAGAGAATCGACGTTGCAAGCATACACAGTGTTATAGCCAATCCGTACGCACCTTCCATATGTGTTGAGCTCTTAAAATAAATAGTGATACCGCAGCATCCGACGAACAAAAGAAAATTGATTGCAGGAATATATAGTTGCCCTTTCTCTTCCGTCGGATAGTTGATTCTGAACTTGGGCCAGAGATTTAGACGCATACTTTCACTGATGAGGGTGAACGATCCGCTGATGAGCGCCTGGCTCGCGATGATCGCTGCTGCCGTTGCGATAACAATTCCAGGTATGAGGAACCATTCCGGCATGATGCTAAAAAAAACGCTGTTTGCAGCGATATCAAATGTTCTGCCGTTAAAATTGGCTAACAGCCATGCACCCTGGCCAAGATAATTCAGGATAAGGCAGGTCTTTACAAAAATCCATGAAACGCGGATATTGGCCCTGCCCACATGTCCAAGGTCGGAGTAGAGCGCTTCCGCTCCGGTTGTACAAAGAAAAACACCGCCCAAGAGCCAGAAACCTTTGGGATAGGTGGTAAGCAGTTCGATAGCGTAGTGTGGACTTAGGGCTTTAAAAATCTGGAGATCGTCGAGTAAATGGCTACTTCCTAACACAGCCATCATGGTGAACCAAATGAACATGATTGGTCCGAATAATTTCCCGATAGACTCGGTGCCAAATTGTTGCAGGAAAAAAAGGATCACCATTATTCCTAACACAATGTACACGATTGTCGATTGGTTGATATGTTTGAATGCCTGCAATTGGCGCAAACCTTCAATTGCAGATGTGACTGAAATCGGAGGAGTGATCATTCCGTCGGCCAGTAAGGCGGCGCCTCCGATCATTGCCGGAAGAACAAGCCATCGTTTTTGGCGCCTGACCAAAGCGTATAACGAAAAAATTCCGCCTTCACCTTTATTGTCGGCTTTTAACGTAAGCCAAACATACTTGATAGTGGTCTGCAATGTCAGCGTCCAAATAATGCATGATAACGATCCGAGGATAAGTTTTTCAGAGATGATCTTGCCGTTGATAATAGCATTGAGAACATATAAAGGTGAGGTTCCTATATCCCCGTAAATTATTCCTAGCGCAATAACCAAACTGGCGAGCGTTACCTTATTAATTTGTTTGCTCAAGGTGGAGTAAGTTAAAAATTTGCTTTAACAAAGGGCGGTTTTATATAGCAGGCAATCATCCTTAGTGTAAACAATAGCGCCAGGTTTGCACCTGACGCGAATGCAAAGATATATGTAAATCGAATATTCGTAAATGGATTTTTTACAAACTGGTTAGAGTTAAGATTAAGTTTGAGATTTAGGTCAAAGTCTTAACCTTGATCTTGACCTCAAATTTTCCAACTTACCAACCTTTTAACGTTTCAGCATAAAAAATCGCGTCCTCCGTGTCGTAATTTTGTAGGTGTCGGAAATGGATTAAACTTTTGCCTAACTTACAATTCAAATTTGATATCTTTTTAAAGTATAAACAATCTATGAAGGCGTTGTTTTTAGTACTTGCGATTGCGCTGCCCGGGTTCTTAACAGCTCAAAAAATCTTTTACTCCAGCCCCGAATCTGATGATGGCCGCAGGACAAATTTTGAGATCATCGGAAAAGTAGGGGGTAATAACCTTGTTTTCAAAAATAACCGTAATTCCAACGTTATTTCGGCGTATGATAATTCGATGAAATTGATTGAGCGGGTTCCACAGGACTTTCTCCCGGAAAAGTATATAAACGTCGATTTTATCCAATACACTGATTTTTGTTACATGATTTATGAATATCAGCGTAAAAATATCGTCCACTGCAGTGCGGTTAAAATTGATGGCACAGGGAAACGAGTTTCAGAACCCGTCGACCTCGATACAACCCTAATCAATTCTTCTGCATCAAACAAAATATACACGACAATTTTCAGCGAGGACAAGCAGCACATCATGGTGTTTAAGATCAACAGCCACAACCCCAAAAATTACGTATTCACGACTTTTTTGTTTGACAGACAACTGGAGTTGATCGACCGGCATCGACTGGATATTGCCATGGACGAGAAAAACGAAATGTTCACGAATTTCCTGTTGGACAACGATGGGGAAATGGTTTTTGCAAGATTCCAGCGTAATAGCGCGAATGGTGAATATATTTCCAAAGTTGCATTGGTGACAAAAGGCGTTACATCCGATACGTTTGCAATCAGGGATATTGGTGCGAATGATCGTGTATTGGATGAAATCAAACTCAAAGTCGACAATCATAACAAACGATACATCATTACGGGTTTTTATTACAAACAGAAAAGAGGTAACATCGAAGGCCTTTACACGATGGTATGGGACAAAGCAACCGATACAAAAATTAAGGAAACGGTGACCATTTTCAATGAAGAATTGCGTGCGTTGGCAAAAAGTTCGGAAGCAAATTTGAAAATGGCGTTTAATGATTTTTTCATCAAAAATGTTATAGTCAAAAAAGATGGAGGATATCTGCTCATCAGTGAATCTGAATATACAACTTCACGAGGTAGCGCTTTCAATCGATGGGACTATATGTCCGGGTATAGTCCCTGGATAAGTCCGTTCGATTATTATTCTCCCTATTATAGTCCCTATTCTAATTATGGTAGATACGGCGGTTATGGAATGCCGACCCGTTACAACGCGGAAAATATTCTTGTGCTCTCATTTGATAAAGACGGTAATTTGGAATGGAGCAATGTGATTCCAAAAACTCAATATGACGATGATTCGGATAATCTTATTTCACATCATATTGTCAACACAGGCGGCGAATTACATTTTCTCTACAATCAATATGAGCGCCGGACTTTATTGTTGAATGATCAAAGTCTTTCACCTGAAGGAAAAATCACACGCAATCCTACGCTCCGAAACCTGGATAAAGGATACGATTTTATGCCACGTTATGGTAAGCAGATTAGCAGCAATTCGATTTTGATGCCTTGCCTTTACAGAAATTATCTTTGCTTTGCTAAAATTGATTTTTAAAATACCATACAGGTGATAGGTGTCTTTAAACAAAAAAATTCCATCAACGCCCTTGTTTTATTTGTTTATGCCTTAGTGCTGAAATTCCCAATGTTCCTGCATCCGGTGGTGCCGGTGCTTCATAAAGAGGATAATTATTTCTACCGGTTTATATTGAACGCACTGGACGCACTCTTTCACTACATACCCGTCTTTTTTTCACTCATTACTTTTTTATTGGTGTTTATGCAGGCTACGCTTTTAAATACGATTTGTAACTATCACCGTATTCTGCCTAAGCCAAATTATCTGCCGGGGATGGCGTATATCCTGGTAACCTCGTTGTTGCAGGACTGGAATCATTTTTCTGCGCCATTACTTGTCAATTCCATAATGATTTGGAGTTGGTATAAAATGATAGGATTATATGGTAGCAAAACTCCAATCGGCGCAATCTTCAACATCGGATTGTTTATCGGTATTTCGAGTTTGCTCTATATGCCAGCTATAGCATTTTTAATCTTGCTCTTTTTTGCATTGCTGGTAATGCGGCCGTTCCGAGTACAGGAGTGGTTTGTCGGATTGATCGGATTCACTTCTCCATACTATTTTTTAATACTCATACTTTATTTTACGCATGACTTGCAATGGAAAAACCTGGTACCCGAAATCACGTTTACATTACCCGACTTACCCGGGTCCGTCTGGATAACCATAGGGATCACCTTGCTTGTTATTCCATTCATGATCGGCGGCTATTTCGTTCAAACCCACATGAACAAAATGATGATACATGTACGAAAGAGCTGGAGTCTATTACTGGTATTTATGATTCTGGCGGTGCTGGTCATTCTGATTAATAAAGCAGGATCCTATGAGAATTGGATCGTAACGGCCACGCCGTTTGCCGTTTTCCATGGGGCAGCTTATTATTTTCCAAACAATAAAACGCTTCCGAGAATATTGCATTGGACATGTTTTCTGTTTATAATGATTGCGAATTATTTTGCCTGAGGGCACGTGATGAATGTGGAAATGTGGAAATGTGATAATGTGAAAATTCTAAAGGTCAATATTTGAGCATAAACCAGAGAGCCTTAATATTCAAACGTTGACCTTTAGCATTTTCACATTTTCACATTTCCACATTTCCACATTCATCACACTCCCACATTCATCACATTTGCTGTATCTTTGTTCGATAAATTTCCCTGCATGAAATTCGGAGTTATCGTTTTCCCCGGTTCCAATTGTGATCGCGATATGTTTGATGCTTTACAGGATGATCTCGATCAGGAAGTGATCATGTTATGGCACAAGGATACCGATCTCAGCATGTTTACGACCGAAGATTGTGTTGTACTTCCGGGAGGATTTTCATATGGAGATTACCTGCGTTGTGGCGCTATTGCGCGCTTTAGCCCCATGATGCAAAGCGTTATCCAATTTGCCAACAATGGTGGAAATGTGTTAGGGGTATGTAACGGCTTTCAAATTTTGTGCGAATCACATTTACTTCCTGGCGTTTTGTTGAGAAACGCAAACCAGCAATTCGTGAGCAAGAATATTTACGTACAGGGACAAACAAGCGATGAAAAATCTTTAAAAATTCCCATAGCTCACGGAGAAGGAAGATATTTCGCTGAAGAAAAGATTTTAGACGAGCTCGAAGCAAATGGACAAGTAATTTATCGCTATTGCGACGCGCAGGGAAATATCACGCCCGCGGCCAATCCAAACGGTTCTTTGAGAAATATAGCCGGAATCTGTAACAAGAACAGAAACGTGTTTGGTATGATGCCACATCCGGAAAGAGCTTGTTCAGAGGCACTTGGAAATATTGACGGCAGGAAAGTAATCGAAACCCTGTTGTTGAATAAGAAGTCGCAGTTTACCGCAAGACCGGCACAATTGGTCAATTTTTAGTTTTTATTAGCATCTGATTTTAGAACTTTGACCGTAATTGAAACCGGTTAATTGATTTTATGAAAAAAATTCTATTTTTTATTATTGGAGTTTGCGCAATGCAGTTCACATTTGCCCAGTCTAACAAACAGGTACAGTGGACTTACAATGCAAAAAAAGTATCTGATAAAATTTACGAGGTACATATGACTGCCACGATCAATGGAGATTTTCATTTGTATGCACAAGACGTGGGTGGTGATGGTCCGATCCCCACTTCATTTACCTTTACTAAAAATCCTTTACTGCAATTAGATGGAAAGGTGAAGGAAGTTGGAAAGACGATCAAAAAATTTGAGAGTGTTTGGAACCATGATGTGAAATATTACGAAAAGAATGTGGACTTCGTACAGCTTGTGAAGATAAAGGGCAACGCAAAAACAAACCTTTCAGGCAAGGTCGAATTCATGGTTTGCAACGATCAGAAATGCCTTCCTCCATCCAATGTTGAAATAATGGTTAATGTCGGGGGATAGTCGCATGCGCGACAAAATTTTTTCGTACAAGATGAGTTCTTTGCAGAACTCTTTTTTTGTTTTTCAGCATAGAAAAATCGGGTCGTAATCTCGCCGTACAAATATCTGGTTGCGATATCAGCTGAATAGTTCCGTGTGATGCAGATTGCCAAAACCTTCATCACATAAAGTATACATATTGTATGAAAATTATTTTACGCATTTTGTTTTTATCGCTTATTGCATTTTCTCCTTTTTTTGCAAAGAGCCAGGATTCCTCAGCATTTTCATGGACTGTATCCAGCAAAAAAATCGGCGATGGAGTTTATGAACTTCGCTTCAAAACAAAGCCGGCAAATGGATGGCAATTATTCGCCCCGAATCAAAATATCAACGATGTTGCTTCTGCAGAAATTGTTTTTTCTGATACAACAATAAAGTCCGAAAAGAAAATTGAGGAGAATGGAAAATCCGTCACGATAACAAGCAAGGTTTTTGACAATGCGAAGTTCGCTGTTTACGAAGATAACGTGGAGTGGATAGCGATGGTGAAAATTCCGGGGACCGTTCCTGCGAATTTATTGGGAACGATCAATTTTAGTTACGGCAAGGGCGATGAGTTTTATACCGGTTCTAATAGTTTCAGTACTCCCCTCGAAGGCGGCCAGGCATCAAACGCCAGGATTAAAATCAACAGTTTTGATTTAAGAAATCCCGTCAATAAATGTGGTGATGATAGTACCGAAGGGAAAGGCCTGCTGAATATTTTCTTATTGGGACTCGTCGGCGGATTCATCGCACTGCTGACGCCTTGTGTTTTTCCTTTAATTCCACTTACTGTTTCCTTTTTCACAAAACGCTCCACGACTCGGAAAAAAGGATTAGCAAACGCTATGTTTTATGGTGCATGCATTTTTCTTATCTATATATTATTGAGCCTTCCTTTCCATTTGTTGGATCATACAGATCCGGAGATATTGAATAATATATCGACGAACGTATGGCTCAATCTCGCTTTCTTTGTCATATTTGTTGTTTTCGCAATTTCATTTTTTGGATACTTTGAGATTTCCCTTCCTGGCGGAGTCGCTAATAAAGTCAATGAGAAATCGGGTGCGGGAAGTTTGCTTGGGATCTTCTTTATGGCGCTCACACTTGCCATTGTTTCTTTCTCATGTACAGGTCCGATCCTTGGATCTTTGTTGGCGGGTGCGTTAACAAACAATGGCGGTGCGATACAGCTGACATTTGGAATGGGCGGTTTCGGTTGCGGATTGGCGTTACCCTTTGCATTATTTGCGCTATTCCCGGGATGGTTGCAATCACTGCCTAAATCAGGCGGCTGGCTCACTTCAGTTAAGGTAGTGTTGGGCTTTTTGGAACTGGCAATGGCAGTTAAATTTTTGTCAAACGCAGACTTGGTAAAACAATGGGGATTTATCAGAAGGGAAACATTTATTGGATTTTGGGCTGTAATCGGCGTACTAATAATTCTTTATTTACTAGGAAAAATTCGTTTTCCGCATGATGAGCCAATAAAAAAATTCAGCAAGACACGCATATTTTTCATCGTGCTATTTGCAGGTTTTACGATTTACCTGCTTCCGGGCGTGAGTAATTCAACTTCGGCGAATCTGACTTTGATCAGTGGATTTCCTCCGCCGCTATGCTATAGCCTTTACAAAAATCCGGTCAATTGTGAGAAAGGAGTTGAACCATTGCGCAATTATGAAGACGCCATTTTGCTTGCAAAGAAAATGAATAAGCCGGTGTTAATTGATTTCACTGGTTGGGCCTGTGTTAACTGCCGCCGTATGGAAGAAAATGTCTGGACTGACCCTATTGTCAACAATATGATGAAAAATGATTTTGTAGTCGTGTCATTATATGTTGATGAAAGAAAAATACTGCCGGCTGCCCAGCAGATGACTTTTATAACCAAAGACAAAGCCGAGAAAAAAATAATAACTGTCGGTGATAAATGGGCAACCTTTCAATCTGAAAACTTCAATGCAGTTTCTCAACCGCAATATGCCATTGTGAGCCCGGACGAAGCCGTACTTACAAAAACCAAGGCATATACGCCGAAGCCAAAAGACTTTTCCGATTGGTTGCATTGCGGATTGGACGCTTATAAAAAAGTAGCAAAGCGTTAATGCGATTGTTCTCGCAATATGCACATCAGTCCATTAAAAAATTGAAGATGTAGACCTCATTCTTGAGATAGATTCTAAGTTGCTCCTCTTTCCCATCCAATTTGCTTCGTGCAAGAACCAGGATGCATCCTTCTCCATGCTGATCGATTGCGCTGTAAGTTCTGATTACGGCCGCTTCCGTTTCAACTTTTTTCAACAATGTCACTTCATTATAGACTTGCGAACGCGATGCATTTGTCAGGAAAACATGCACGGAGTATTTGATCGTATTGAGCAATACTTTCACTTTGGATTTTGTCCACTCAATTTTTGACATCACGCCATTGCTATCAATTTTTGAAACGCCGACCTCGTCGCTTGACATAAAAAGTGTTTGGGAATAACCTGGATGGGCAAAAAGAAGACACGCCAACAAAATGAATTTATTTCGCTGCCGAAGAATCCAATCTGAAGATTTGAGCAGGACATCCATTGATCGATGGACTTCCAGTTTGTTAATAAGTTTAAAAGAAAATAACGGAAATATGAAAAATCTCGGAAATGTGATAAATTCGGAAGAGAGATTGAACGCTGTAACATTTCACATTTATTAAATTGACCACATTCAACACACTTGTTTTAAACCAAAAAACATGGGAAAAACTTCAAAGTATTTATTGCTATTGGGAATTTGTTTTGCGCTCTTCATAGGAGCACAGGCACAAACAAAGCCGACGACTCCAACGGCAGATACCGCAAAAAAAACTCCTAAGCCGGGTATTGCAGAAAAAACTAAGAGCTCGAAAAAGGTTGAAGGCCTTCTGACATTATACCAGGACACGGCGACTGGAAGTGTTCAGCTATATATTCGCAAAGATCAGCTCGGAAAAGAATTCATTTACCAGAGTTTTTCAATGGGGGGACCTGCCCAACTGTTTCTCAACCAAAACATGATCCGCATTACCTGGGTTTTCAAAATCCAAAAAGCATTTGACCGGATTGAGTTCGCGCAGGAGAACACAAATTTTTACTACGATCCGAATAATGCTGTGAGCAAAGCGGCTAACGTTGATGTGGGAGAAGCCATTTTTTATTCAGATAAAATTGGGGCAGAGGATTCAACAGGATACCTGATTAATGCGGATGCGCTTTTTCTCAGCGATAAATTGGATCCCATTAAGCCATCAGTGCCCCCGACAATTCCACCAGCTGCAATCTTTAACCTGGGAAACCTGAACACTTCGAAGTCGAAATATGACAAGATACGTTCATTCCCAAAAAATACAGATGTAGTAGTTGACCTTGCATTTGATAATCCAATACCGATGAATTTTGGTGGTAAGGATATTACGGACGCGCGTTACAATAGAATCAAGTTCCAGCACTCGTTTCTGGAAATGCCGGAAAATGATTTCAAACCACGCCGCGATGATCCGCGTGTCGGATTTTTTACTCAGGAAATCGACGATCAGACAAGTCGCGGTACGCCAGCCTATCACGATATTATTAATCGGTGGAACTTAAAGAAAAAGGATCCGAATGCTGCCCTCAGCGAACCAGTAGAGCCGATCGTATGGTGGGTAGAAAATACAACGCCGGTAGAGTTGAGACAAATCATCCTTGATGCCGGGCTTAAATGGAACGAAGCTTTTGAAAAAGCAGGATTCAAAAATGCTGTCGTAATGAAAATGATGCCCGATACTGCTACATGGGATCCTGCTGATGTTCGCTATAATGTTATTCGCTGGGTTTCTTCAAATCTTGGCTTTGCAATCGGACCAAGTTTTGTCAATCCAAAAACCGGCCAAATTCTTGGCGCCGATATCACGATAGATTATATGTTCGTTCCAATTCTTAATGCAGAAGACGATGTTTTCGGACACCTGACGGAGACAATTAGTGATCCGGGAACAATTCAATCGCCAATTAATTTCCTTCCCAAACAACAAGTACTGAAAAATTGCACTTTCGCCAAAGAATCCGCCGCACAATATGCAGCTGCGCAAACAGCACTTGAATTAGATGGCGCCGGGCCAACCGAAATTAGCGAATTGCAACGGCAGTTTTTTACTGAGCTGGTAATGCACGAGATGGGACATACATTGGGATTAAACCATAATATGAAAGCAAGTACAATGCTGAGTCCCGCTGAATTAAAAGATAAATCAATTACCGACGAATATGGTGTGATGGGCTCCGTCATGGATTACAGTGCACCGAACGTAGCGTTGGAACCATCAAAGCAGGCAGGTTATTACTCAACGCGTCCCGGGCCTTATGATAAATGGGCGATCGAATACGGGTATACCGAATGTAAACCTGCAGAAGAAGAGACCGTACTAACGAAAATCCTTAGCCGCAGTAATGATCCGAAGCTCACATTTGGTAACGATGCAGATATAGCCGGCATGGGGAGTGGTATTGACCCCCGCGTACAGGTTTGGGATATGAGCAATGATATGGTTACATACGCAGAAGAACGATTTAAACTGGTAAACAAACTTGTAGGAAAGCTAAAAGACAAATATGTAAAATCCGGTCAATCCTATGAGGAACTGACAGCGCGGTATATCTTTTTGACTCGCCAGCGGGCAAATATGTCCATCGCGCTTAGCCGTTATGTGGGAGGAATATATGTTGACCGAAGTTACCCCGAACAAAAATCTACATTCAAACCATTCACACCCGTGCCGGTCGACTACCAGAAAAAAGCGCTGAATGTATTGAGCAAAAATATTTTTGCGCCAACCGCATTTAGTAGTGACGCTTACCTGTTTCCATTTTTGCAGAGACAGAGAAGGGGCTATAACTTTTTTGGTTTAACCGAAGATCCGAAACCGCAAAATCTTGTACTTGGAATACAAATGTACGTGGTGAATTTCATCTTGCATCCGACAACTATGCAGCGCATCAATACGTCGGGGCTTTATGGAAATACGTACAGCGTCGCTGACGTATTGAACGATATTACCGCAGATATTTTTTCTGAAGATCTGAAGACCGGCGTAAATCTATACCGACAGAATCTTCAAACCGAGTATGTAAAGAAATTGACAAGTATTGTGACTCTTCCCGTAAGCATGTATGATAATCCATCAAAGGCAGCCGCATATAATGCGTTGAGAAAAATAAAAACACTTTTGGGAACAGCTGTGTCCCCGAATGAACAAACGAGGGCACATCGTACAAATTTGGTGTTTTTGATTGATAAGGCGCTAGCGGTGAAGTAGAGCAAATGTGATGAATGTGATGAATGTGATAAATGTGGAGATGTGGAAATGTGAAATGAATCGCGGGTTCGCAGATTTGAGCGGATTTCGCGGACCTTCCAGTTGAATATCATTATTGAATATTGATTGATTCTTCAGTGAAAAAAGCTAAAGTTGTTAATCAATTTTCAATTGGAAGATCCGCGAAATCCGCTCAAATCTGCGAATCCGCGATTCATTTCCACATTTCCACATTTCCACATTCACGTATCATGTTCCTTGCATTTGTAAATAAGAAAATCCAGGCACTAGTCCTGGATTTTTCTTTTTGATTTTGGGTCTGGAGTCTTGAGAAACATCTCACGAATCGTAAACCTAATTTGGTGTCATTCTGTACCAGCCTTCCGACAGCAAGCAATGAAAAATATCCGGAGGGAGGGCCAGAATGACAAGATTTTAAAGGGCCCAAGTTTTTTTCTTGAACCCTAATATCTTCTTATTTTCTCGTCAATTCTATTTTGGTCTTCTTCAGGTACGAACTGAACTCAAATGTAAAAAATTCTTATAATGCTATCTTTTTTTCAGTCATCATTTTTCTAAGATTGATAAGGCCATAGCGCATACGTCCCAATGCGGTATTGATACTGCAGTTGGTCAATGAAGCGATTTCCTTAAAACTCAGATCTGCATAATGACGGAGAATGATTACTTCGCGTTGATCTTCCGGAAGGAGGTCAAGCATTTGACGAACGCGGTCATAGCTTTGGCGCTTCATGATTTTTGTGTCGGCGCCTTCTTCCGTAAAATTGATCACTTCGAAAATGTCCCGGTCATCGCTCGTTTTAATAGCAGGTGTCCGTTTTACTTTGCGGAAATGATCCACGCATAAGTTGTGCGCAATACGCATTGCCCAGGGAAGGAACTTTCCTTCTTCCGTATAACGACCCCCACGGATGGTGTCAATTATTTTAATAAGAACGTCCTGGAAAATGTCCTCGGCCAGATACTTGTCTTTAACGAGGAAGAGAATGGAAGTGTACAGCTTGTCCTTATGACGCAATATCAATGCCTCTAATGCATGTAAGTTGCCGTCGCGGAACAGGTGGATTAATTCATGGTCGGTCTTTGTGCGTAGCGATTTCATAAAACTTCTACGGTTTTTAAAAGGTGATAGGATATATTTTGGATTTAAAAGTTGGTTTGGCTTTTCTGTGTAGAAGTGATCAGTCTATAGGCGTTTGTTTAGTTTTGTTGAGAATAGGTACAAATCACAGGCTATAAAGATATACAATTTTTGGAAAAAACAACATTTTGGGAAAATATTTTGTTGAATAGATGTCTTTATTAATCCAACCGGGTATAAAGCATATTAATTCCATCAATTCCAATACATTTGTTTCCCTTACACTATGGTAGTTTCAACGAAAGCAAAGACGCAGTCAGAAAAAAAAATTATTTCCGCTCAAAGTGATTCGATATTTATCAGAGGAGCGAGAGTTCACAATCTAAAAAACATCAATGTTGCGATCCCTCGCAACAAGCTGGTAGTTGTTACCGGCGTTTCCGGTTCTGGGAAATCTTCCTTAACCATCGACACGTTGTTTGCGGAGGGGCAGCGTCGATATGCTGAGAGCCTCAGCGCATACGCGCGCCAGTTTATGGCAAGAATGAATAAACCGGATGTCGACTATATAAAAGGCCTTTGCCCCGCCATTGCGATAGAACAAAAAGTAATCACTCGTACGCCACGCTCAACTGTTGGAAGCATGACTGAATTATATGATTACTTACGACTCTTGTATGCAAGGGCGGGAAAAACATTCTCTCCCATTTCTGGAAAGGAGGTGAAGAAGGACGATGTGCAGGACGTGATCGATGCAATTACGAAGTTGGCAAGCGGCGACAAGGTAATGATGCTTGTTGCTTTAAAACAGCACAAGAATCGTAAGTCTGAAGAAGAACTCAATATTTTGATGCAAAAAGGTTTCTCCAGGTTGTATATTAATAAGGAGATTCTCCGGATTGAAGATTTACTGGCACTCGACCCCGCTGATTTAAAAAAGAAGTTTAATAGCCGTAACGCACCCGAGATATATGTGCTGATAGATCGCCTTATTGTAAAAAAATTTGACGAGGATGACAAGCATCGAATGGCGGACTCAATTGGCACCGCATTTTACGAAGGCGAGGGTGAAATGTATATTGAAATCAACGAAAAAAAAGTTGAGCATTTTAGCAACAAGTTTGAAATGGATGGGATCCGGTTTGAAGAACCTGTGCCCAACCTGTTTTCGTTCAACAATCCTTTTGGCGCTTGTCCAACCTGCGAAGGCTTCGGACAAGTACTGGGCATCGATGCTGACCTTGTCATTCCCGACAAACGGCTAAGCGTATACGAAGGCGCAGTCGCCCCCTGGAAAGGTGAAAAGTTAAGTTGGTGGAAAGATCAGTTTATAAAAGTTGCTAAAAAATTCAATTTCCCGATTCACAAGCCAATCATTGATCTGACAAAGGATCAATATGCGACCTTGTGGGAAGGAAATGATGATGCATATGGTATAAATGACTTTTTTGAAGATGTCGAAAAACATCTTTACAAGGTTCAATATCGCGTCTTGTTATCACGCTATCGCGGAAAAACATTGTGCCCCGAATGCAGAGGATTTCGCCTGAGGAAAGAAGCGCTGTATATTAAAATCGGTGATAAACATATTGGCGAGTTATGTGAAATGCCGGTTGTAAATCTGGTCGAATGGTTTTCGCAGTTGCGGCTAAGCGCTTATGGCCAGCAGGTCTCGAAAAGAATATTGCTTGAAATTAATAATCGACTGAGCACTTTAATGGACGTCGGACTTGGATATCTGACACTAAATCGTCTTGCAAATTCTTTGAGTGGAGGAGAAAGCCAGCGTATTCAGTTGACGAGATCACTGGGAAGCAATCTCACCAACTCATTGTATATCCTGGACGAGCCTTCAATTGGCTTGCATGCAAGAGATACTCAGCGATTGATTCATGTCTTAAAGCAATTAAGGGATCTCGGTAACACCGTTGTTGTTGTTGAGCACGACGAGATGATGATGCGGGAGGCAGATCATATCATCGATATGGGTCCGCTTGCAAGTCATTTGGGTGGCGAGGTCGTTGCATTTGGGAATTACGATGAATTGATCGACAATCCTGACAGCCTAACTGGAAAATACCTCAAGGGGGAATTGAAAATAGAACCGCCGCCGACGATCCGAAAGTGGAACCGGTCTTTGATCGTGGAAGGCGCGCGACAAAATAACCTTCAAAATATAAAAGTAGAATTTCCACTGAACGTATTGTGCGTTGTGAGTGGTGTGAGTGGAAGTGGTAAGACAACATTGGTAAGACAAATTTTGTATCCTGCCCTCCAAAAACTAAAAGGTGAATTCGGTGATAAGGTGGGATTGCATAAAACAGTGAGCGGCGACATTGAATATATTTCACAAATTGAAATGGTGGACCAAAACCCGATTGGCAAGTCGTCCAGAAGCAATCCGGTGACATATATTAAAGCCTACGATGAAATCAGGGATTTATTTGCACGGCAGCCACTCAGTAAAATGCGAGGATTTCAACCAAAACATTTTTCATTTAATGTAGATGGAGGAAGGTGTGACACCTGCAAAGGCGAAGGAGAACAAATTGTAGAAATGCAATTTCTGGCTGATGTACATCTTACTTGCGAGGTATGTGGAGGGAAAAGATTTAAGGAAGAGGTACTCGAAGTAACATATAAGAACAAGAATATTTTCGATGTACTCGAAATGAGTGTTGATGATTCACTCGAGTTTTTTAAGGACGAAAAGGACATCATCCAAAAAATAAAACCGTTGAGTGATGTTGGTTTAGGATATGTTAAGTTGGGACAATCATCCGACACGCTATCGGGTGGTGAGGCGCAACGAGTGAAACTGGCCTCATTCCTCGGAAAAGGAAAAGCGCAGGGGCATATACTTTTTATTTTTGATGAGCCGACAACTGGTTTGCATTTTCACGACATAAAAAAACTATTGAACTCATTTAATGCGCTCATCGAGCAGGGACATTCCATCATTGTCATTGAGCATAATACCGATGTCATCAAATCTGCCGATTGGGTGATCGACCTTGGTCCCGAGGCAGGGGATGGCGGTGGCAATGTTGTTTATGCCGGAGTTCCGAAGGGAATCAAGAAAGTGAAGGAAAGTTATACCGGCAAGTTTTTCTGAGCTAACAATTCCGAGTTGAGAGTAGGCAAACGACAGTGGGCGGTCTTATGACGTAGCATGTTCCCAACTGCCAACTTACTTACCGCAGACGATCCAAACTCTTCACCAGTTTTTGATCTTTGTAAATCCCCCTCGCGGCCAATATAAGAAGTATTGGTATTGCGAGTGTAAGTACGGCAGTGAGATCGTACGTTCCTTCGTTTGGCAGAAAATTTTGTGTTTGTTTATAATATAGAAATATATTCAGCACGGAAACAACAATACCGAGTATGGCTATGCGCAGTTGAAGTTTTCTATTCTTGTACAAAAAAATATCGATCAGGATTCCGCTTACAAGCGCTATTGTCAGTACTAATATCAGGATGCTGGTGGTAGCTGTCAGCGATTCAAACAATTTTGCCTGGTTGTCTCCAAGTTTGTTTCCGCTAAAAAATGAATATCTCATAGTTAAAATTCCGCAGACTGCAGCGAGAAGCAGCCAAATACTTTGCATGCGTTGTAACATATGGTTGAGTTATGTTGCAAGATATTGAATAGTTCGGAGATGGATTATCAAACAAAGAGTGAACAATTGACAGACACTATTTCCGAAGTAAAAACTTTAGAGCAATGGGAGAGAGGGAGAGTGAAACCGCTCGCCACTCTCTTCGGTTGCTCTAAAAAATCGCTGGCGATATTTAAGATGACTGTCCACTAAAAAAGTTGCCCCGAAATCGGGGCAACTTGGAGATGGGCGAGGGGTTGTCAAGGTGTGATATAGGTTAGGGAGAAGTTATCATCCCGATCCCACTTTATCCTTTAGTAAATTGTTCCAGAATATCCATATCGCCGTCTTTTGATACTCTAATATTCATGATCGTCTTTTCATCTTCCTGGTGAATGATATAAACAAGATTGTCGGCTGATTGAACTTCTTCCACGAGTTTGATCGTATAATCGTGATAAGTGCTTTTCACGATTGACCTGATGTCACGAGGAAGTTTTTTCTCTCCGTATGATTTAACCGTGTATCTCCAACGTCCTTTTGTATCATAGAAGACTCTATTTGCGAATCCGTCTACTTTGAAATTGGACACAAAACCATCGGATATCTTGTACCAGGTTTCATTTAAGCCCTGGCCGAATTTGGATGCGAAATCTTTAATCGCTTTTGCGTTCACAGCAGAAAGATCAGCTGTGGTTGCAGAGGAAAACGAATCATCCAAAAAAGGAATCAATTGAATCGAACGAGCAAAGGTTTTTGTATCAGTGAAGGCGATTACGTTATTGTAGCCTTGTCCATTTGCACGATAGGTAAATGCGGTGACAGAAAGATACAGTGCTGCCAGCGCGAGAAGCGTTTTTTTCATTTTTTTTAAGGTTTAATGGTTAATGAACTTGAAAATTTGCGAGCGTTTTTTGCGCTGTCAATGTTTAGTGGTTTCACGGGTTATTTGAGTAAGCTGCTTATTTATTTTTTCAAACGGGTGTCGGATGTCGTATATTCCGGAATGGTTCATCATATTTGTCGCGGATTTGTTGACGGGGTAAACAGGATTTTATTTTTTCCCTAAGTATTTTTCTTTATATTAGAATACAACATTAATATAGGATGGGAATTGGTAGCTCTTATAATATATCAGACCAGGAAATCATCGAACAATTACGCCACTCAGGCATTGATAAAATAAAAAGTGAAGAGCAGTTATTTAATAGGTATGTTTATTTTATTCGTGAAGGAATGAGTAAACATTCGCTTACTGAAGACGATGCCTTCGACGCGTATTCCGACACTTTATTATCTGCAATAGAAAAAATTTCAAACGGAACTTTTGAGGGTCGCTCCTCTCTGAAAACTTACTTGTACCAGATTTTTCACAACAAATGCGTTGACCTGTTGCGAAAAAAGACGACTAATAAACAAAGCGTACATCGGGCGGAGTCCATATCTGACAAATATGAGCAAATGTCTGATCCTGCAAAAACGATTATTCAGCAATTGATAGAAAAGTCAGATTGGGATTTGCTAAAAAAGAAATTAACTGAGCTGGAAGAAAAGTGCAGGAAATTGTTAATGATGTGGGCAGATAGTTATGCAGACAAAGAAATTGCTTTAGCACTTGCATACAAAAGCGCCGACGTTGTAAAAACAAGCAGGCTCCGATGTCTCGATAAATTACGACAATTGTATAAAACGTATTAAGTAAGAAAATGGAAAGTCTGGATTACATTGATAGTTATTTTAAAGGCGAACTCGATCCATCGGACGTCGCAACATTCGAACAAAAAATTATCAGTGATCCGGCCTTTGCAGAACAAGTTGCCACTTATCTGAGTATGTTGCAGGTAGCGAAAGAAGAGTCGGACGATAATAAGAAAAACAAATTTCGGGAATTATACAATCAACACAAAGCTTCGCCGTCGACAAGTACTATTAAACGAATGTGGCCCAGTATTGCTGTTGCGGCACTTGTTGCGGGGATTATTTTCGGACTATATGTATTTGTAAAACCGGTTTCCGCGAGTCAATTTGCGGATAGGTATATTCGTGAGCAACTTCAGACGATGTCTGTTTCAATGGGAACCCAGGATAGTATGCAGGCGACTATCAACCTCTATAACCAGGAAAAATTACTGGAGGCACTAAAAGGATTTCAGGATATTCTACAAAAGGATCCATCCAATTTCCAGGCGGCTCAAAATGCAGGTATTACTTCCCTACGCCTGCAGCGGTATAATGAAGCACTGGATTATTTTAAGCAGATGGAAGCACATAAAGAGCTCTATTCTAATTCGGCAATTTTTTACCAGGCCATCACTCTAATGAAACGCAACGATCCGGGAGACTCCCAGAAAGCGAAAGCGTTGCTGCAGCAAATTGTGCACGATAATTTGTCGGGGAAAGAATTTGCGCAGGAATGGTTGAAGAAAATGTAATCGTCCTCATTTATAATCCCTAAAATTTACAAACATGAAAAAGAAATTTCAAGTCTTTTTTTGTTTGCTGCACAGGCTTCGCTTGATCATTTGGTGTTGCCTGCTTGCTGCTAGCCTAAACTCCTGTACAAAATTTTTTTACAACAATTTGCCGATTAGTGTGTCTCCTTATCATGTCATACCTGTTGACAGTCCGCAGTGGGTGAGTTGGAACGTATTGTTCCAACCCGGTTCCGATGCCGCAACCAGGTCGCAACAGATCGCTATCATTAAGGATTATATCAGGAACTATCTGGCAGTATACAATTTTACTCCTTCGTTCCGTGAACAATTTTGTCCCTGTGATTCCACCTTGTATAACATCAATGCGATCCCAGTTCTTGGAAGCGGACAGTCCCTTATTCCTCCGCCACCACCGCCGCCGCCGCCGCATGGAAGCGGAGACAACTTTGTAGCCACACTGAACCATACGTTCGTGCTTGATTCAGTTAGTAAGGTCGACACTGAAAATATTGCCAAAATACATCTGAACAATGTTAGCGTCAATACGTCGAGACTTTTAGCTATTATGGACACGGGCCTTGACACGACATTTTTTGATTCTAAGATTCGTGAACTGCTCTGGACAAGTTCTACCGGAATGACACTTCGCAATTTCACGTTTGATAATCCCTTCCATAACCTGGATTATTTCCGCGACGACAATCCGGGAAAACATGGAACCGCCGTAACAACCATTGCTCTACAGGCGATGGGTGCAACTACGACATATCCGGGACTTATGGTGTTAAAAGTTTTGAATAACAACGAGAGCGGTACAACATTTAACGTCGGCTGCGCCATGAGTTATGCGATTCAGAATCACGCAACGATCATTAACGCCAGCCTTGGATATTATACTGATAATCCTGAGCCGGATCCGGTATTAAATCGTTATTTAGCCCGTTGCAACGAACAGCAAGATTCAATATTCGTTTTTGCAGCTGCTGGAAACTTGCCGTCGCCTCACATGCTACCGTTGTGTACGTCTCCAACTCCTTCGTCGAACGAATTACTTGGGAGCCCAACAAATCGGTTATTTTATCCAGCGTGCTTCAGCGATGCACTACCAAATGTAATTACTGTTACCGGGTTGAGAGGTCTTTCGGGCTCTTGTATTTATCAAAATTATTCCAGTAGATACGTTTCGCTGGGAGTAAAAAACGACCAGCAAAGTTGCTGTATCTTTACGTTGTCATCAATACACATGGGATTCGAAGGAAGTTCTTTTGCGACACCGGTTGTGAGTGGTAAAGTGATGTGGGCAATGCTAAATCACCCGGGTGTGACTGCGCTAACAGTTAGGCAGGCTTTGAATACGGTTACACAAAAAGCGAGTACATTGATTAATGTGACGAAAGACGGAACGTTCCTTCAAATCGGTCGCAACTGATAAACTGGTGATAACAAATAGATGCGTATATACACATTGATTTTTTGTGCTACGCTATTTTCAACATCCCTGTCGGCCCAATGTCCCGACAGGGATGTGTTATGGAAACGAATTGTTTTTCTAAGAGATTCCTCCACTGTTGCGCCTTATCAGCAATTGGCAGAATTATTAACCGATCTGCAGCACGAAAAAGATTGTTCAGACTTCACTGACTCAACCCATGCCCTATTACTTCAGCGATTGGGATGGCTTTGCTTTATTCAAAAAGATTTTACACGAGCGATTGAATATTCGAGAAGGTCAGTTGAAATGGTAAGTAAGCATCCCGGCAAGGCGACGATCAATCCCCACCATGTCATTAAAACTTATTTTAATCTCAACGTTTTTTATGATTCTCTCAAACGCCCCAATTTGCAAATTGAAGCGATTGACAGTTGCATTTCAAATGCGATCAGATTAAAATCAGGATATGAATGGGCGGTACCGCTGATCTATAACAGAACTCATACGTTGTTTGAGTCGGGTGATTATTATAAGTGCATCAGCTATGCAAGTATCGGCGAAAATATCTCACGAGAGAATGGCTATCAGAATGAATATATTCTATTGTATCTGACCTGGAGAATCAATTCTCTTATATTTCTAAAAAGATTTGACGAAGCTGACAAACTGCTGCAAAAGGCAATTAAAGAAGCGAATGAGACGCACAACGTTCGATATCTGGGAACGTTTTATGGATTAAAAGCAAGTGTTGCCGAGGAAAACAAAAACGTAAAAGATGCAATCACATTTACGAAACAGGCACTGGTATATTTTGAGAAAATCAAACATAACGACGGCAGTGCAGCGACACTGAACAACCTCGGGTTTAAATTATATTTCCAGAAGCTTCACGACTATGGCAAAGCGTTAAGTTATTGTAACGAAGCTTTGAAATTTGCATCTCCCGCCTTTGAATTAGACATATTCGATAACATCGCCCGCGTTTATGTCGGAAAAGGTGACTACGATTCTGCACTAATTCATTTTCAAAAAGCCTTTGATATAATCGCTCCCGGTGCTGATGAACGTGTTGTGCTGGAAAAATTCCGGAACGGCGAGGTGGCCAACGGCACTGCAGAATCTATTTTTGATCTCGTACTGGGTAAAGCAGATGCTTTACACTATAAATATCGTGCTTTTCGACAAGAGGACGATCTGCAGAAAGCAATTCTCGCATATCGAAGCGCCGACAAATTATTGAATGAAATAAAAACAGACCAATCGTTTTTGCAATCAAAATTATTTTGGCGACGGGAAGCACAACACTTGTATGAAAATGCGATAACGGCTTCCTATAACCAAAAAAATGCGGATGAAGCATTTTATTTTTTTGAAAAAAGCCGCGCAACACTTTTGCAGGATCAGTTGAACCAGCTTGGAAAAATCAGCGATAAAGACGTTTTAGTCTTTGCACAACTCAAGAAAAGAATTCTGCAGTTGGAAAGAGAGCAGGATACAATTGCTTCCTCTTCTTCCCGTAAAAAGGAAATTCAATCTGATCTTTTCTCCATCAATGAAACTTTGGAGAAACTCGAGAAAAACATCAAAAAAGAAAATCCTTTATACTACCAGAGTTTCCTTGACACTTCTGCGAATTCGATTGCGGATGTAAGCAAAATGATTTTAAAAGATCACCAGGCGCTGCTGGAATTATTTGAGGGCGATAGCGCCGTCTTCACGTTACTCATCACGCCATCAAATATCCATTTTGATAAAATTGATAAGGACGATTTCGACAACACAACGAACGCCTATACTCATTACATTTCGAATATTTCATTGATCAATGAGAAATATGGCGACTATTTAAAGACCGCTAGTCACTTGTACAATCTAATTTTTAAAGAGAATAACATACCGAAGGGGCGAATTATTGTTTCTCCTTATGGACATTATTTCCCGTTCGAATCCCTGGTTACATCGAATGCTTCGACACCAATTTATTTTGTAAACGACCACGCTGTAAGCTATACTTACTCGGCGCTGTACCTGACGTATGATCTCGCCAAAAACAAATCGATTACCGCGCAAAGTTTCCTCGGCGTAGCGCCGGTTCAATTTGAATCTGGTTTATCCTTGTCATCATTGATAGGTAGTGATGTGTCTCTGGAGCAGATTGGTGCAAATTTCAACGATCCGAAAATACTTATCGCGGGACAAGCCACCAGGGATCAGTTCTTAAAAAACTATTCAAATTATAAAATCATTCAGCTGTACACGCATGCTGCTGACAGCAGCAATACTGGAGAACCGGTCATCCACTTTGCTGATTCCTCTCTTTACCTGTCTGACCTGATTGCCGAAACAAAACCCCTTACAAAATTGATTGTACTTTCTGCCTGCGAAACAGGCAATGGGAAATTATACCAGGGCGAAGGTGTATTTAGTTTCAACCGCGCGTTTGCTGTTCTTGGTATCCCGTCTTCCATTATCAATTTGTGGTCAGTAGATAATATCGCTACATACAAACTGACGGAACTTTTTTATGAATATCTTTCCCAGGGGCTGCCCATCGATATCGCGCTGCAAAAAGCGAAACTGAAATTTATCTCTTCATCGAGATCAAATGAACTGCCATATTATTGGGCCGCAACAATTGTTGCCGGTAAATCGGATTCATTGGGGAAGAAAAGAATAAGTCCCTGGACAGATGTTGCCATAGTGCTTATCGTAATCAGCGGACTCGCTTATTTCGGCGGAAAAAAACGGAGGCGCAAAAATTAGATTTTGTATGCACTGATTAAATTTTTAACTTTCGTATACATTTTGACCTGACACAACACTTCGCTTCATCCATTCAGCCCTTTCAAAACTGCTTAATCAGTTGCCCCGCGAAATATTTTCACGTGATAAAGATCCTTCTACTTCAAACTTATTGGTATGAAAAAAAACTTTTACAAAATCGCGATGCTGGTGCTAGTCGTTGGTCTCTCTCTAACTTCGTGCAAAAAAGATAATATCGCACCCACCGCTAAAAAGCCAAATCCAACTAATTCCAAAACAAGTGGAGACGTTGGGAGCTCGACACCGGCAACATCTTATCAGCAAACTGTTCCCCCTACGGGTTGCCCGGGACATAAATAAATGAGAGAATGTGGAGATGTGGGAATGTGAGAATGTGGAAATGAATCGCGGATTTCGCGGATTTGAGCTAATTTCACGGATCTTCCAGTTGAATAAAATTATTGAATATTGATTGCTTCCTGCGTGAAAAAAGCTAACGCTATTAATCAATTTTAAAGTGGAAGATCCGTGAAATCCGCTCAAATCCGCGAAATCCGCGATTCATTTTCACATCTCCACATTCCCACATTTGCTCTACAGTTCCGGATACAACGGAAATTGCAGCATGAACTCATTTACTTTTTTCCGGATACAGTCAAGTTCTGCATCCTGGTCGGCGTTCACCAGTGCATTATCAATATACTCGACAACCGTATTCATATGCTCTTCTTTCATGGCTCTTGTGGTAATTGCCGGAACTCCCACGCGAATGCCCGAAGTGACGAAAGCACTTTTATCATCGTAAGGAACCATGTTCTTATTTACAGTGATATCGGCCTTACCTAAAACTGCTTCTGCTTTTTTCCCGCTGATATTTTTATTTCGAAGATCAATTAGTAGTAGGTGATTATCGGTTCCGCCCGAAACGATATTATATCCGCGGCCCGAAAAAGCCTTTGCCATGGCGGCACCATTACGGATAATTTGTTTTGCGTAATCAGTAAATTCATCGGTTAATATTTCTCCAAATGCGATTGCTTTGGATGCAATCACGTGTTCGAGTGGCCCACCTTGCGTACCGGGAAAGACAGCCATATCGAGCAGATTGCTCATTGGGCGAATATTTCCTTTTACGTCCTTTAATCCGAAAGGATTATCGAAATCCTTCTTCATTAAGATAATTCCGCCACGCGGACCGCGTAATGTTTTATGGGTTGTAGATGTTACAAAATGACAATGGTCGAATGGAGAACTCAATAAATTTTTTGCAATAAGACCTGCGGGATGAGCCATGTCGCACATCACAAACGCACCGATTTCATCCGCGATTTTGCGAATGCGCGGGTAATCCCAGTCCCTGCTATATGCTGATGCACCACAAATGATGAGCTTTGGTTTTTCTTTTTTTGCAACGGATTCCATCATCTCGTAATCAACGCGGCCGTCATCTTTCTTCACACCATAAAACAGGGGGTGATATAATTTGCCCGAAAAATTTACAGGTGATCCGTGCGTAAGATGTCCCCCCATACTCAGATCCAATCCAAGAATTTTGTCACCCGGCTGCAGAATGGCAAGCATCAGCGCATAATTTGCCTGGGCTCCACTGTGTGGTTGGACATTCGCATATTCGCAATCAAATATTTGTTTTAGACGGTCAATTGCAAGTTGTTCGGTTTGGTCAACGATTTCACAGCCGCCATAATATCTTCTTCCGGGATATCCTTCTGCATATTTATTCGTCATTACATTTCCCATGGCCTGCATTACTTGCAGCGAGGTGAAGTTTTCTGAAGCGATCAATTCAATTCCGTGACGCTGGCGTTCCAGCTCTTTTTTAATAAGATCGAAAACGATGGTGTCTTTTTGCATGGCGCAAAAATAGTTCAATCTGCAAAAGAAACAAGCGATTCAATTTTTGTAAATGATTGATCGGTTATACCGACAATTCTATTGATTTTTTGAGCCAGATCTTCCAAATCAACATCATCCCGATTGGAAAATATAACAACCTGGTATGAACGGGCAGGAATGAAAAAGGATATCGCTCGAAACCCTCCATTCGAGCCAGTATGATATACTTTTCTCTCTTTATGTTTTTCGGAAACGAACCATCCATAACCATATGAAAGTTTATTGACGGTGTCGATCAGGAAATGTGGTGATTGTGCAGTTTTTATTAAATCGTGATTCAACGCATTTCCAAATTGCCACGCATTGGTCCATTTTAAATAATCATCTATTGAGGTGTAGATACCGCCATCGCCTTCTGTCGAAAAGAAAATGGATTGATCTGCATCGAGTAATTCAAATTGATTTGAATTGGAATGAACGGTATATCCCAGGGCGGCACGATGTATGGGCAAACCAATTTTCAATACCGAGGAGTAAGACATGCCCAGTGGATTAAATATTTTCTGTTGGATATAATTGTGGTAGGTGAGACCGCTTATTTTTTCGATGATCAGTGCCAACAGGCAATACGCAGTGTTGCTATAGCGGTAATGGCTACCCGATGCGAAATAAGAACTATCGATATTTTTTACCGCGATCAACACATCTTTATCCGTTGCGTGTTTGACGCGCGACGTATCTGTGAATCCATAATGATCGATAATACCAGAACTATGAGTGAGCAGATGTCGGATCGTAATGAGGCCGCCAATATGTGAATTGAATTCCGGGAAATATTTTATTAGCTTATCGTCAAGGGAGATACGGTTTTCATATGCCAAATGTAATATCGCATATGCAGTAAACTGTTTGGTTAAAGATCCGATATTAAAATTCGTTGTTGATTCAATTTTTATTTTTGCCCCGGCGTCAGCAAGGCCATATCCTTTCTTAAAAATAATTTTATTGCGGTCGCGGATGGCAACCATGGCGCCAGGTTCCTGGTCGGGATAAGATGTCTTAAATAATGAGTCCAGGCGATCGGGGACAGACTGGCAAAAAATGCTCGATAAATAAAACAAAGAGAAAGTAATCAGTATTAATTTTTTCATGCAAGAAATTATTCTGACCAATAAATACGTCTAAACAGTTAAATTAACAATGAAAACATAAAATTCACTACATTCACACGTTTTTTGGAGAGAATAGGAAAGAAAATGGCTAATGGTGAAGTTTCCAGTCGTGAAAGACATAATGTGAAAAAGGGAATTTAAAACAGTAGTCCGCTTATCGCGTTTGACGTCTCACGCTGCATGATAAATTCGTGTCAAATTTTGGAAACAACGCTGGTCTTTCCTTACGTGACAAAAACTGATTATGAAAGCAATCATCCCTGTAGCGGGCGCTGGAACTAAACTAAGGCCACATACTTACACACAACCCAAGGCACTCATACCCCTAGCCGGTAAAACAATTCTAAGCATTATTGTCGATCAATTACATGAAGCCGGTATCAATGAATTTATTTTTATTGTAGGATATCTTGGCGAAAAGATTCAGGATTATGTTGAAGATAAATATCCGCATCTTACATCGCATTTTGTTTATCAAAACGACCGATATGGAATTGGCCATGCTATCCTGTTGACAAAGGAAATTGTCGGCGACGACGAAATTTTTATTGTGCTTGGTGATACTATTTGCGAGTTTGATGTAAAATCTGTCATAGAAACTCCACATTCCACACTCGGAATAAAAAGAGTGGACGATCCACGAAATTTCGGTGTGGCAGAAATTGATGACCATTCATTCATTAGCAGGGTCGTAGAGAAACCGCAGATACCTAAATCGAATATGGCATTGGTTGGGATTTATCGGATCCGCGAGACTTCCTTCTTATTCGATTGTTTACAGAACAATATTCAAAACCAACTTACGAGCTACGGTGAATACAATTTGACTGACGCCATTGAATGCATGATTAAACATGGCGTGAAATTTCATTCGTTCAAAGTGCAGAACTGGTTTGACTGCGGCAAGAAAGAAACATTGCTCGAATCCAACGCGAAGCTGTTGAAGAAGTTCGGAAGCAATATCGCTCCGGATCATCAAATGGAAAACACGATCATCATTCACCCGGTTAACATTGCATCGGGATGCGAGATCAAGAATTCGATCATCGGTCCGAACGTTGCCATTGGTGAAAAAACCAGCGTGAATTATTCAATCATCAAAGACTCAATCATTGGCTCCTTTGCCGACTTGTATGATATCGTTTTAACCCACTCGCTTATAGGCAGCGATACCGAAGTGAAAGGAGAAAGCCGCAGCCTCAACATCGGCGACAACACTGAGATCGATCTCGGCGAAGGCTAGTCCCTAAACGATTCGCATGGTTTACGGTAATGAATTTCTGAGTGACAGTATAGTTTGATATAACTGAGCCATAGACAGGGCATAAGTATACCATAGCTATAGCATAAGTATGGCATATGTCACCAACGCTTTTAGTATAGGTAACCCATAAGTTATCCATGAGTAAACCATAAGTAAACCATAGGTAACTCATAAGTGAACCATAAGTGAACCATAGGTTTGGTATAGGTTATTCATAGGCTTAGCATAGGTTCGGGTTAAGTAATGTTCCACCTTTTTGAGAGTTTTACTGATACCACAATCTCAAGCCCACGGCGCTTATAGGCAGCAAATAAATGCCTTTCACTGTCTAACGGGTAGTAAGATTTATTTTTGTGAGTGGTAACCTGTAGACGGCTAAAAACGTCCTAAAAGAATATCGGATAATAGTGCAGAATATCATTAGTAATAGTAAATTTGGGTAGCAGATAGTTTTTTGAGGATAGTATATGTGGGATGAACGACAGAAAACCTTATCGATGCCATTATATACACTTACGCTCTAAACGCTGTTTTATGAAAAAAAATAAACAGGTTCTTCTCTTGCTGGCGACAGTCTTTTGCGCATTTAGTGCAAAGGCAATCGGAGGCAAGGCAGAACCGTTCCTTATCCAGGGACAAGTCATGGACGCCGTTACAAAAAAACCGGTTTCCGGAGTGGTCGTTTCTGCAACAGCTCCCGGAACAAACAGCCCGAAAGAAGTCATTACCGACGCCGACGGGTTTTTCTATTTCACACAGGTGCCATCAACTACAGCTTCCCAGGTAAACCTTGCATTTGATAAAAAAGGATACCAGGCTTATAAACGCTCCTGCGTATTGGCAAAAGAAAAGACTCCTGTTAAGATAAACATCGAAGTGCTTCCGGAGGATATAGATAAAGCTACAGAGGATTCCGAATATCCTTTATTGCGGATGTTTGATGTCAGATAAGCAATAGACCATTAATATAAAAGGAAAACGGGGCTGAGAACAGTCCCGTTTTTTTTCTACTACACATGAGGCTTAATCTATGTTGATGTTAAACCTGCCGCGTTTGTAAATGAAGTTGATGTTTTAATCTTTTGATATTCTCACAAACCATTTTTGATTATACCTGAACATCACTTCAAGTCTAAACAGTATGAATCGATTCAACCATTCTCACGAATAGCGCTGCGCCTTGACTTCTTTAACGGCTTTGTCGACAGACCGCCGGATTTCAGATTCAATTTCTTTAAAGTCGATATTTTCTATCGCTTGTTGCACGGCGCGCTCAATTTCTTCGTGTAAATTTTCGACATCAATATTTTTGAGCGACCCTTCCACTTCGTCGGTAATTGTTTCGGGATCGATTCGCTCGTGGAGTTCGTCAATGTGTTCCTGGACATCATTTAATGCGTTTTCGATTTGTTCATCGATACTGTCCCAATCCACACCTTCCATTTCCATATTTATCTCATCATTTATTTCTTCAATGTCTCTTACATTATCATCCCAGTCGTTCACTTCAACACGAATGGTATTGTCAATCTTTTTTACTTGCTTATGCGTCGAAGATTTTTTCGGAGTGGGAACGGTATCCTGGTAATTGAGACGTGGAGTATTTGTTTTTTCGCGGCCTTTCCACGAAATAATGACAATGGCGAAGAGAACAGCGGTGGAAACCAGCAGGGCTGATCTATGTTTCGGGTTAAACATGAGCAATTAATTTAATTCTGAAAAATTACGATGTTCTTCGTATAAATATACGAGTTGGTTCGTAAAATGTTACATCGCGCAACAATTTTTTATTTTTTTTATGATTTCAGTTGCATCAAAAAAATGCCAGGTGCGTTGGATGATTTGAAGAAGATTTTAATGTGGTTGGTTTTTTTTCCGGGGTTATCCACAGTCTGCGAACAACGGCTTTTAACCCACGGACTAATTTTTTGATTTTCTGATTAAAAAGTATATTTACAGTAGACAGAAATTCTATATGAGAAAGCCATTCATGCTCATTATGGGGTTTGGATGCTTGGTATCTTGCCATAAAAGCGAAGTCAGTCCCGCGAAAGGCTGGGTATGGTTCGGCACTGATAATCCTGCGGTATATAACTACGTTCTAATAAATGCCAACCAGGTGGTGAACAAGGTTGACAGCAATGATTTTCATATCAACGTCAATGCTGCATTCCTCGACAGTAGCAACAATACAATTTCCGGGGTCGGTACTTTGATGGTAAATAATATATCAATCAGCAGAAACGTCGACAGCACCTACAGTTTCGATTATGGAGTGCAGGCATCACTGAACGACGGCCTGGCGCTGTACGGAATGAATGTGCCGATTAGCATTCGTGGTGTGTCGGAGTTGGACACAGTTACTAAAACCGTTTATCTTCCGAAAAGGCTGGTACATACATTTTCAGATTTTCCTGATCAACTCGATCTCTCGCAAAACCTGACTTTAAAATGGGACACTGATGCGAATAATCGTTGGGGAAAGGTTATTATCCAGATATATTACTATGAAGCACTCAGTCACAACAGCGATTCTACATTGCCCGCGCACATCAATACTGTAAGTTTCACGGTGCCTGATGATGGTTCGCACACTATCGTATCATCTGACTTGAAAACATTCCCTCCAAAATCTTATATCGGTATTTCCATTGCAAGAGGAACGCAGAGTGAATCAATGCTACCGATCTCTAAAAAAAGAATTTTCTATTTTTCAAATTCGTCAGCAAGCACGCCACCGGTGTTGGTGAGCTCGAATTGACTTCACACTCTTTCCCTGTCCTGATAGATAGGGATGCACAATCACACGTGGCGTAATCGGACATATAAAATGTTTTTCGCAAAAAATTTTCTGCGCTGACTCAATTCATGAATACATGTGAACTTGCTATTGCAGGCATCCCTCTCCTGCAGGAGAAGGAACGAGGGTAAGGGTCACTTTCTCATGGCCCACTTCCACATCGTCCTCCACGTTGGTTTCTTTCCATACATTAAAATTCCTGTGCGGTAGATTTTGCCGGCCATCCAGGTAGTAAATAAAAATCCTACGATTAATAATAACATGGATAATCCAAGTTGCCACCAGGGCACTGTTGACGGAACACCATAAGGTATTCGCGCCATCATCACGATTGGTGAACTGAATGGAATCATACTTCCCCACACAGCAAGCGGACCTGATGGATCCTGTACAGCCATTGACATGATGATAAAAGAGAAAATGATAGGCATCGTGATAGGCAACATGAGAGATTGTGCTTCCTGCGGGTCTTCATTGACAACACTTCCCACGGAAGCAAACAGTGAAGAATAGAAAAGATATCCTCCCAGAAAGTAAAACAAAAAGCAAAAAACGATGAGTCCCCAATTGGCGGTTGACAACGTGCTTTTAATTTCAAAAATTCTTTGTGCACCTTCACTGACCCGACCTGCAGACGCATTTCCCATATTGTTTGCCTCCTGGATTTTTTGCATTTCTGTTAGCGTTTCATGAGATATAAATGCCTGCGCGCCGGTAACAAGAATCATAATCAATAAAATCCACATCAGGAATTGCGTCAATCCGACGGCACCTATGCCGGTTATTTTTCCAAACATCAATTGAAAAGGTTTTACCGAGCTGACGATCACTTCCGCAATGCGATTTGTTTTCTCTTCCATTACGCCTCGCATCACCGCGGCGCCATATACGAAAGTCAGGATGTATATCAATAAGCCACTCGCATAGCCGATACCGTAAGCAAGCCCCTGGCTTGATGCTTTTCCTTCTTTTCCATTGTCTTCATAGCTTCTTACATCAGCGAGATCGGAATCATTGCGAATAGAATCTAATTTATTCCGCGTGATATTTGTTTTTTCATAGATCATGTGATCAGTAATGGCATTGTTCACCCTGTTTTCAAGGTCACCCCCATCGCTTACTCCGAGCTGCTTCTTGTACTTCAAACGAATGATTGATTTTTGCCCTTCTTTAAGCGGAGGAACAATCAACACCGCGGTGCATCCTTTTTCCTCATAGTTGGCCGTGTCAATGTCAGGTCCGTACACAAACGCAATGGTAGAATCAGACTTCAGGTAATCTTTGAAGTAGTTGTTTGCATCAACAACAGCAATGCGATGGTTTGTCTTTCCTTTTATCCCAAGGAAAACCGTACCTGCAATAAATAACACAATGACCAGTGGAAATAAGAATGTCGATAAAATGAATGTTCTGTTCCGCACTCTCGTCAGGTACTCTCTCTTGAAAATTAGCCAGATCTTATTCATAAATATTTTTATGCAGTTTGAGATTGAAATTGCCTTGATAGTGGTGTTCCTTCCACCACCTTGATGAAAATTTCGCTCAATGATGGAAGCATTTCATTAAATGCAACGATCTCCAGCTGATGATTGATGAAATATTGCAGCACATCATTCGGTTTATGCCTATTGCGAATTTTTATAACAAGGTTATCTTCTTCATGGGCAATTACATCAAATATTTCAGTGCTGCCAACCTGGTGCAAGTTGGAAGCCGTTACCCTGAAAAGATTTTCTTTGAATTGTTGTTTCACACCGCGCACACTTCCATCCAATACCTTTTGTCCTTTGTTGAGAAGGATGATCTGATCACATATTTCTTCTACCTGTTCCATACGATGTGTACTGAAGATAATCGTCGACCCACTTTGTGCAAGTTTATATATTTCGTCTTTGATAAGATTTGAGTTGACGGGATCGAGACCGCTGAAAGGTTCATCGAGAATAATGAGTTTTGGATCGTGCAATACGGTGGTGACGAACTGAAGTTTTTGTCCCATACCTTTACTGAGATCCTCAATTTTTTTATTCCACCAGCTCTGCATTTCAAATTTTACAAACCACTCTTTTACTTTTTCGAATGCTTCGTGTTTACTTAATCCTTTTAGTTGTGCGAGGTACACGGCCTGTTCACCGATCTTCATTTTTTTATATAAGCCGCGCTCTTCCGGCATGTAACCGATATTGACAACATCATTGATAGGATCAAATTTTTTTCCGTCGAAATAAATTTCACCTTCATCAGGATAAAAAATGCCGGTGATCATTCTTATTAGCGTGGTTTTCCCTGCGCCATTCGGACCGAGCAATCCAAAAATGGCTCCCTTGTTGATTTCAAAACTGATATCATCCACTGCCTTCTGTGTTGCAAAATATTTTTTCAGGTGCCTGACGTTGAGCATGCTCATGTATTCTCTTTTAGGAATGTCAAATATAAGTTGATTGAGTTGATTGGTTGATTAGTAGTTGGGAGTCGTCATTTCGAACGAAGTCTCGTAGCGAAGCGGAGAGACGAAGTGAGAAATCTAACCGAATTCCTAGAGATTGAATTGCTACAATTTATTAACGGTGCTTACGTATTAATTCCAACAAAAAGCACGGGATTTCTCACTTCGTCTCTCCGCTTCGCTACGAGACTTCGTTCGAAATGACGACTTCCAACTATCCACTTAACTAATCAATAAGTCAACGACCTAACCAACTTCTCAACCAAAACCCCTGCCACGCGCTCGCCATCCATTGCCGCGCTTACAATTCCACCGGCGTAACCCGCGCCTTCTCCGCACGGATATAAATTCTCAACAGCCGGATGTTGCAGGTGTGGGCCCCTGGGAATTCGTACAGGCGAAGACGTTCGGGATTCCGTTGCAACGACGATTGCATCATTTGTATAATAGCCTTTCATCTTTTTTCCAAATGCTATAAAAGCTTTACGCAGACTTTCATGAACGAACGCAGGTAAAACTTCAAGTAGCGGAGCCGCATGTACTCCCGGTAAATATGAGCATGCAGGCAGTGATGAAGAATTTTTACATTGAACAAAATCTACCATGCGTTGCGCAGGGGCAACAAATTTTCCTCCACCCGCCAGATACGCATTTTGTTCCACCTGCTGTTGGAAATACAAACCGGCTAATGGACCATGCGTTGAAAATTGTTTTACGTCCTTCTCTTCTATATTAACAACGATTCCCGAATTCGCATAAGGATTATTCCGTTTTGAAGGCGACCAGCCGTTTACTACCAGTTCACCTGGCGAAGTGGAGGCGGGAGCGATGATTCCACCGGGACACATACAAAAAGAAAACACGCCATGATTATTTACCTGCTCAACGAGGCTGTACGACGCAGGAGGAAGCAGATTGTCTCCCGGTTCGCAATGATATTGAATTTGGTCGATCAGGTGTTGCGCATGTTCGATGCGAACACCCAATGCGAAAGGTTTGAATTCAATCGGGATTTTTTTTTGATGAAGCAAGTGAAAAATGTCTCTTGCCGAATGACCGGTTGCAAGTATCACAGCATCGGCTTCAAACAAATTTCCATCGGCAGTCTTTACACCGTTTACTTCGTTACCCTGTAATATGAAATCGACAACTTTTTTTTCGAACAATATCATGGCGCCTGATGCCGTGAGTTGATCGTACATCGATGTAATGATGCGCGGTAGTTTATTCGTGCCGATATGCGGATGCGCTTCGAACAAAATATTTTCATCGGCGCCAAACTGTACGAGTATATTTAATATCCGGTCGATGCTACCTCTCTTGTTACTTCTTGTATACAATTTTCCATCGCTATAAGTGCCAGCACCGCCTTCACCAAAGCAATAATTGCTGTCGGGATTTATTGTTCCTTCTTTATTTAAGAGGGCGAGATCTCTTCTTCGTGCACGGACATTCTTTCCTCTCTCAAGAACGATTGGTTGAATGCCATTTTCAGCAAGTTTCAATGCGGCAAATAACCCGGCCGGGCCGGCCCCGATGACGATTACGCGATGTAGCGCTTTAGCTACATCTTTCAAAATTATTTTTTGGACAGATCTATGAAGAAATGGTTCGTTAATGAACGTTTGCAGCGTGAGGTTGACTTTGGGTTGTTTGCTCCTTGCATCGATCGAGCGTTTTAAAATATTGAAACCCGTGACTTCCGTCGGAGAATGTCCCTCTGTGCTGGCAATATAGTCTTTGATGATATCTTCATTCGCAGCTTCGTGAGGAAGCAATTGTATCCGGATAGTTTTTTGCATCGTGTCAGGCAGTTAACCTAAAAACGTTTAGTAATAAAATAAAAAAATGATTTTATAAAGTAAAATCTTTTCGACGAAGTTCTAAAAAAAGTATAATCGTAGAATTTATTAGAAGGTAAATAATTGAAGTGATTGGTTACCATACTATAAAAACAAATCACTTACAAGGGTTAAAAATTTTGCGAAAAACAATTAAAATTTATTTTTAAAAAAAATTGCCGGAATGTTTAAAGGTATTAAATAATGTGTACCTTCAATTACTTCTCAACATTTCACTATGAAGAAAGATGTTTCAATAGCAATAGCGTTTTGTTCTTTCTTCATCCAGCGTCCCGGCAAACCACAGCATTTGATTTATCGTCCGAGTTTTTGCAACTCCGATTTGTTCGGTATGAATCCGGGATATTGTTGTGCAACCATCGGAGAGAAACAGCACTTGCATTAACCTTAACTAAATAAAGGCGTAGAGGAATTTGATGCGTGGATATTATGTTATATTTTTTAAAAAAAGAAGAGATTTTTTTCGTGAAAATGAAATTGGTGAAAAAGAATCAAAACACGGTATAAAAAAATTTTTTATTCAGTAAAAAATTTTGATATTCGTCCCCCTGCAAAACTTTTTTAAAATTCTTCCTGTTGATAAACCAAGAGAAAATAAGATTTTTAACTCAGCCTAAAACTGCTTTTTCTGTAATGGCAAAAACTTTTGAAAAAGTCTGGATCAATTGCCTGGAAATTATAAAAGACATTGTGGAGTGGCAACATTATAAAACATGGTTTGAACCAATTCGTCCCGTTGAATTAAAAAATAACGTTCTTGTCATTCAGGTTCCAAGTCAATTTTTTTATGAGTATCTGGAAGAGCACTATGTCAATTTATTGGCAAAGACTTTGCGGAGGGTTTTAGGAAAAGAAGCGAGGCTTGAGTATCGCATCATGGTTGATAGCGGTAACCAGCAAAATAAACCTTTGACAATGGATGTACCTGCACATAACTACAAAACGATTTCTAATAATGAAATGGATTTTCCGCTGATTATTAATAATCCGGTCAAAAATCCATTTGTGATTCCGGGATTGAAGAAAATGCAGATCGATGCACAACTTAACCCGGTATATACTTTTGATTCGTTTATTGAAGGCGATTGTAATCGCGTTGCCCGTCGTGCCGGCAAAACGGTTGCAGAGAAGCCAGGTGCAAATTCATTCAACCCACTTGTAATTTATGGCGGGGTGGGTCTTGGTAAAACGCATCTCGCGCAGGCCATCGGAAATGAAGTAAAAAGGATGCATCATCACAAAGTGGTGCTCTACGTTAGTTCAGAAAAATTCATCAACCAGTTTATTGATCATAGCCGGAATAATGCAATCAATGATTTTATTCATTTCTATCAATTGGTAGATGTGTTGATCATCGATGACGTGCAGTTCTTTAACAGAGCTGAAAAATCACAGGATGCATTCTTCGCCATTTTCAATCACCTGCATCAATCAGGAAAGCAGTTGGTGTTGACGTCTGACAAACCGCCGAAAGATCTTGAAGGAATGCAGGAAAGACTTTTGAGCCGTTTTCGTTGGGGATTGAGCGCGGATCTGCAGGTGCCCGATTATGAAACGAGAATCGAAATTCTCGAGAGAAAAATGAAGAATGACGGGCTGGATATGCCAAAAGAAGTGGTGAAATATCTTGCCTATAATATCAATAGTAATGTACGTGAACTAGAAGGCGCATTGATCTCACTTCTGGCACAATCTTCGCTGAATAAGAGGGAAATAGACTTAGAATTGGCGAAGAAAGTACTCCGTAATTTTGTGAAAACCAGCAGTAAGGAGATCACGATCGAAACAATACAACGCATGGTTTGCGAGTATTTCGATTTACCCTATGACAAGTTACTGCAGAAGACCCGCAAAAGAGAAATTGTGCAGGCCCGCCAGATTACTATGTACCTTGCTAAAGCATTTACAAAAAATTCTCTCAAAACTATTGGTGAACATTTCGGAGGCCGGGATCATACGACCGTTATCCATTCATGCCAGACTGTAAAGGATCTGATGGATACTGATAGCCTGTTCCGTGAAAATGTAACCGAACTCCAGCAGAAGGTCCAACTCGCTGCTATGTAAAAATGCCGTAAAAAATATTGAGCCCGTCTGTTGCAGACGGGCTTTTCTTTTTTAAAGTCCAAATGAGATCGGCAACGTCGCTGTCAAATAAAAATGCTATAATCAATAAATCAATATTCAAACCTGATGAAACTTGCTGCTGATACCTGGATATTGATTTATGCCTGTTGATAGATTATTTCTTCATCCAATCCAAAATTGCTGATCATAGATTTGTATGGTAAGAAATTATTGGCCTAATTTCCTTGCAACAAATCATTCGCTCACCTGTCCAATCGATCAAGTGAACAATCAAATGGGGAATAATCTGCCGGACCAGTTGCTGGTCGAAAGCATATTGCGCGGAAATACGAATGCTTTTGCCGAGATTGTCAGGAACACCAGGGGATTAGTTACTCAAATTGTTTGTCGAATGATAAGTAACATGGAAGACAGAAAAGATATTTCCCAGGATATTTATTTGAAAGCATTTAATAGCCTGCGTAGTTTCCGCTTCCAATCCAAGCTATCAACGTGGATCGGACAGATCGCTTACAATACCTGTTTGAATTACCTGGAGAAGAAGAAATTAATATTACCCGGAAAATTATTTGACGAAGACGATCGGAAGTCACAAGAAATCTCTTTTGATTTTTCTTCTTCAGCGAGTGAAACAGAAATTTTGATTTTCAAAAGGGAGATGGCAAGCATTGTCCAGTCATCGATCGAATCATTGACTCCTGTTCACCGAACAATGATTATGCTGTATCACCAGGAGGAGTTGAGTTACCATGAAATTGGCCAGATTATGAAATTACCGGAGGGAACAGTAAAAAGTTATTTATTTCGTGCAAGAAAGGCACTCAAGGAGAATCTACTTTCTCAATATAAAAGGGAAGAAATATGACGGGAAACCATGCTACGGAATTGGAGATTCAGCAGTACGTGTTTGACAAAACAGACTGTCCAAATCAAATTGTCGAACATATCGAATCGTGTGATGGCTGTGCGGCCCGTGCTGCCGGCTACCGCTTGATATTTACCGGAATTAAACAATACCCTAAACCGGTTTTAGATTTTGACCTGGAAAAAACGGTGTTGGAAATATTGCCGAAGTCACCATCCGCCTTCTCACCGGAGACATTCCTGGCTTACGCTGTAAGCATTGCATTGATGGCCGGCATTGGCGTAATTGGATATTTATACAAGGACTACCTGCTACGGGTATTCGCCGGTATTTTACCAATCGCTGTATACCTGGTCATAATAACCGGGGTGACAGTCTGTGTGCTACAGGTAATGGACATGTATAAGACATACCAGAAAAAAATACGCGTACTAAAATCAATGTAAAAATATTTGAAACAAAAATCAGCGTTGCCGGTCTAATTATATAATGAACAAGAAAATGAAAAAACTATTTGCATTTATAATTCTCGTCTCTACTACTGCTGTCGCACATGCGCAATCGAACTATGACATATTAAATGATGGAGGATTTGCACGAGATCTTGCACAAATCCTTGCAATAATCGCGGTTATATTCATGCTCACGACATTTATCATCTCATTGATTAAATTATACCTTGATCACCGTATTCGGAACAAGGTCATTGACAAGGGGGTCGATGAAAGTGTTGTATCGCAACTACTGCAGCCTGAAAAAAGATCTGCCGGAGACGCAGCCATCAAGTGGTTTATTATTTTTGCAGGGATCGGAGTGGGCCTGACTTTGATCAACATGTTTCGACCTTTCGGTATTCATTCTCTTGCAATCATGTCATTTAGTATTGCTGCCGGATTCTTAGGATATTATTTCTTTACCAAACGAAACGCTAACCAATAATAAATTCATTGCTTATGAAAAGGATTGGAATTATATGCATAGGGGTCGCGACAATTATAATGTCAGGCAAATGCCGTCTGCATAACGACTTCTTTGACGAAAGAGATGGCAATTACATAAAAATGTCGAACGGCGACGTGCACGAGGAAATAAAGTATAAGGGAAAAATCCGCATCAACGAGGACGAGACCGGCATTGATCATATTTCTCCAAATGGATACTTACAATTTATCCAAAATGACGACGAGCTTTTAATCGAAACCAATAGTCATGGAGAATTGACTTATAATTTCAACGACAGCGGACCAAAAACGACCCTTGATGATGAAGGGAAGAAAATTCTTGCCAAACTTGTGAGCGAAATGATTGCTTGCGGATTCGATGCAGAGGCGCGGGCAGATCGTATTTACAAAAAAGGCGGCAACAAAGCCCTGCTCAATGAAATCGATCACTTATATTCCGATAATGTGAAATCTATGTATCTCGAGCGGGTATTGACTACAGATAGTATTTCGGATGATGAATCAGTTGAAATATCAAAAAAAATATCGAAGGATCTTGGGTCCGATTACGAAAAGGAAAAATTGCTAAATAAATTCACTGCGAGTTTATTGAAGTCTCCTGGCGCTGCTAAAGAATATCTGAATGCCATACAGACGCTCGGGTCTGATTACTCGAAGGAAAACCTATTGAGCCGCCTGATCGACAATCAAACAGTATCTTCATTTGATTTTAATCAGTTCATGGAGTCCATTGATCATCTCGGATCTGACCAGGCAAAAGAAAATCTAGTCAGACATCTTATTGAAAGAAAATTGGTAGTCGGTGATAACTACGATCAATTGTTTAATACGATCAATCATCTTGGTTCAGATAACGCCAAGTCGAATCTGTTGCGTCTTATGATGGATATGAAAACCGCCGGTACACAATTCAATAATATAATCCAATCGATTTCTGCATTAGGATCTGAGAATGAAAAATCACAATTATACAGACAGTTGATTGAAACGGATAATTTTTCCGACGACCAATGGATCGCTATAATTAATGAGGCTACAAGATTTGGCAGCGATAATGAAAAAGCCAATCTTTTTGTTGAGATAGGCAAGAAGATGCCCGCAAATCAAAACATTAAGTCTGCATACATGAGTGCTGCGAAGTCTATAGGCTCAGACGCGGACTACGGGCGGGTAATGAAGGCGATGCAATAGCGCTTAACGAGAAGGCTGCTTTAAACATCCTGATTTCAATCGAATAGTTCGAAACATCATCTAAGTAAGTGTCGATTGAAAAAAGTCAATTTTGACATCAGCATTCCATTTTATTAATGCCGCCGACGGGGTCTTCGACCGCCGTCGGGGCGATACATTCAGCAATGTAAAGTGTATTTTTTCCACGGAACTTTACTGCAACACAATCTTTATCGCGTAAAATATTTTTTCAATAAGTGTCTAAACTATCAGCGAGTCGCCCCGGCGGCGGTCGAAGGCCCCGTCGGCGGCTTATTTATAAGGAAAGAAATGAATGGAATATCCATCAGTATTTTCTTGATGTTTGAAAAAAAACAATTTTAATGTCATCGGAGCATTTTATTAATGCCGTCGACGGGGTCTTCGACCGCCGTCGGGACGATGCGTTTAGCAATGAAAACACGATATTGGCGATCCACATTTGCAAGAAAGCTAAAAGTTCGCAGCTTTACTGTGCCTAGTAGATTTGACTTTTGCTAAATTTGTTTCGGATGAACGTTGACAATCACTCTAGCAATTCATTAAGGCACACGTTTAACGAGGCAGCATTGTTTTATAACGAAGTAAGGCCGCGTTATCCAGAGGAATTATTCTCTACATTAATTAACGTTACGAGCTTACATGCAAATGCAACATTGCTTGAAATTGGCCCTGGCACCGGGCAAGCAACAAAGCCGTTAGCTCAAAAAGGATTTAATATTACAGCTATCGAATTGGGTGATGCTCTCGCAAACGTTGCGTTGCAGCAATTACACGCCTATAAAAATGTTCAGATAATTACAGGTGCATTTGAGGATATAAGATTGCAGCCGGAATCATTTGATTTAGTATTTGCAGCCACGTCTTTTCATTGGATTGAACCTGCCATTAAATTTTCGAAATCGCATTCAGTATTAAAAAATAAAGGACACCTGGCCATTATTCAAACAAACCATATATCAGATGAAAAAGGAGATACCTTTTTCAATGCGTCACAACCTATTTACGATCGGTATGATTTTACTGACAAAAATCAAAAGCCCAAATTATTTAAGAATGAAGAATTGAGGGCAAGCGATATTGATGAGCATTTATTTAAGCTAATACATTTTCAACTTTTTCCTGTCACGGTTACTTACAGCGCCAGGAAATTTGTACAACTATTAAATACATTCTCCAATCATCTTGCAGCTCCTAAAGATGTGCAACATGGGTTTTATGAGGAAATTGAAGCCTTAATCGAGAATTCATTTCAAGGGAAAATAGACAAGCACTTTTCAATGTCTTTAACTGTTGCGGAGAAAATATAAGTTTGAAGTTTCCCGAGTGGGGCGTCGTTAAAACAAAACTGGACAAACCAAATAAGTTTGATTTGTCCAGTTAGAGTCGGGGCGGCAAGATTCGAACTTGCGACCTCCTGGTCCCAAACCAGGCGCGATAACCGGGCTACGCTACGCCCCGAACGATGGAGGTCAAATGACCGATTGGGGGTGCAAATGTAGATAATTGTTTGCAAAAAAGGTTCCTTAACTAAAACAATTTCCGATTTATTTTAAGTTGCCGATGAAGCATAAATTCTCTCTAAGCGGAAGGTTTTACGTTCAGATGTCAATGAAATATGAAATAGTTAAAATGTTTTCGAATACTTGTTTTGTATTTCGTGCGTGGAAGAAAACAGAAACTGCAACGAAAATAGGGAAGAGGTATTAATCGATCTCATCAGCGGAGTGGAGAATGTTTGACGTCTACTAGTCCTTTCGAATTTTTGCGGAGAGGGAGGGATTCGAACCCTCGGTACAAGTTTAAGCTCGTACAACGGTTTAGCAAACCGGCCCTTTCGGCCACTCAGGCACCTCTCCGTCGTTCCATTGGAAGGGTGGCAAAAATAATACTATTTATCGTGTGGACAAAATGAGAAAAGTAAGGTTTTGACTTGATCTTTTGGAACTGTAGCTCACCGCGCCTAAGGCTCTAATTTTTTAATTCCAGGTATTTAGTCATCAATCGTTGATGATGCTGCACATGATAAATTGTAAAGAACAGCATTTCTCTCATCGTTAATTTCCCCAACAGTGGATGCGGTAAAATCATTTCATCAAGATCTTTTTCAGAAAACTGGTTGATACGATTTGAAAGCTTTTCAATTACAGATCGAACCTTTTCTATTAATTTCTTTTTTTCTGCATAAGAAATTGCTGAAGGTATAAACGGTCCCTTTGCTTTTCCGCCGCCAGATAATTTTTGAGCATACCTTTCAACCAATTCATCATAAGATCTCGACGGCCTGTTTGCTTTTCCGATGACAAGTTTTATTGCAGGTTTCGGAATTCGCATGGCCAGGAATAAAGTGGCGACAGAACGATAGATATGATCCAACTGCTGACCAGCGCTCCATTTTTCCGGAGGTGCAAATAAAAAATCATCTTCGGTCAACACGTCAATTGTTTCAACGAAAATTTCGTGACGCTCTTTTAATTGCCGTATGATTTCTTCCTTGTTCATTAGCCACGGCGTTAGTTAGAAATTTTTGAAGCGTGGAGGTGCAGAATGATCCACTTGTCCTTCTCCTTTATCATGACAACTGATCTTCGACTCAATCCATCATTATCAGACAATTCAAAAGTTGCGATTGCGACGTTGCCTTCGATATCGATTTTTATTTTTTCCGGATCGATCTCAAGATAGTGCGGGCCCGTTTTCGTTTGCTTCACACGTTCAAAAAATCTTTTGAAAACTGCCATAATACTGTCTATTCCTTGTACGCGACCCGCGACCAATGCTGAGGGGGGAAAGAACACAGTTGCATTTTTGCCAAAAAAGTTTTGCAAATGATCTGCGTCTAAATATTCTAATGCGTGAACGAATCCATGTAAAGCCCGGGATATCTCTATCGAATCCTTCTCGAAAGATTTCGAGCGATCTTGTCCATTCGCCGCGACATTAAATAGTAACGTTACCGTAAACAACTGGATATATCTGCGCATAGCCATTCAAGTTAAACCAGGAATCGACAACTTACATATCAACACTTCACCAATCAACTCAATTTTTTTTTACAACAACCTTGTGCCCCAACGGATCGAAGTCATTTCAAATTGAATTTCTCCATTTGGTCTTGTGCCGACTTCCTCCCATCCTGCTTTACGGTAAAATTTTTCTGCACGTGTGGCCGGTGCAGTTCCGAGCCAGATTTTTTCTGTTGTCTGGAGAAAATACCAATCAAGCATCGTATCATGCAATTTTTTACCGACTCCTTTTCTTTCCTGCGAAGGCAACACAAAAAGCGCCCAAACGTTATTTTTAACGAGATCCACGATGGCGAATCCGGCAATCTCATTTTTTATTTCGCATAGCCATCCCTTCCCGCGACTTGTCAAAAATTCTGCATAGTCATCTCCGGTGATGATTGCAGGATCGGGCAAAATGTTTTCAAGTACCGATGTTCTGATTTTATGAAGCTCATCAATATCTTTTGTTTGTGCTTCTTTGATAACTAGTTGAGCCATGATTCACGATTCTTTTTAATATATTCCCGCAAATTTAAAACTGTTTCAGGTAACTGATCTTCGCAATCACGTGTTCATCCATTTGTTTCCTTGATAATTGATCGTTAAAACTATTCCTGTTATAAACAATGTAGATGTATGACAGGGGTTGATATTCCCACGAAAAACGAATATTATAGTTCTCAGCATTGTTCTCCGCATTTTTTTGATAGAATCCGATCAGTTGAATTCTGGGATTCAACGCGAATCGCGCCTCGACACTATATAAATCAACAGTCTTGTTTTCTTTTGCTTCACCAACTCCCATAAAATGATTTCTGTTAAACCTTCCTATCACAGAAAAATAAGGCACCGGAGCAAATTGCAGTTTCCAATCGCCAGAATTTAATCTCCCGTTAAAATATTGTCCCCATGTATACAGTACATTCAGGTTTAAAATTTTAGACGGATCCGTACTTGCCCAAATTTGTTGCTGCGTGTAATTATATTTCCCGGGTTCAATATTGACTCCCAATGGTTGAAAGGGTTCAGTCAAATTTTGATACGCAGGTATGATCCCATATCCAAAAAATGCGCCGCTTTGAAAATTGAACCACACAGGATACATGATGATCGACCTTTCAATTTGTTTTCCGGTAGATGCCTGGTGAAACATTTCCAAGCTGATACTTGGCTCAAATGCACGCAGAATTTTTTTTGCCGGAAGTGCCTTCCCACGATAGTAATAATAAATTCCGGGTGCCGTTGAAATGACATCGCTACGTGATACAAAACCTGTTTGTGCGTCGAAATCCTTCGTGACAAAAGACTGTGTCCACCAAACTTTCATTTGGTTTGTTGTATAATAATATTGAGCGAACCCGGCGAAACCTTGCTTTCCCGTATTGGTAGTAGCTGAATGAATAACCATTGTGTTAAGCGAATGTGCTTCTCCTAATCGAAAAAATCCATCGATCGTGCTCACAATATTTGAACCGTGGGAATTATTTTTTACGACTTCCAATACGCCGATTCGATTTTGCGTCCCGAAGTTTTCAGAATACCGACCAACAAGAAAATTTGTTGCAGGAATCGTATCGAGCGGAGCCTGTTGCAATACGATGGCTCCAAAATTTCTTTTGGAAGACCTGTAAACAAGTCTGCCACCTCCACGAATCGAAATCGGAAGACCGCTTGGATTCAATCCGATTTGACGACTAAAAAATGGTTGAATCCGCATGGCTCCCCCGGATGCATCTTCGGATTGTGAAAGACCGACTCCAAATAAAGAAGCATTTTCTAAAAAGAATTGCCTTCTCTCTGGAAAAAATACAGAAAATCGGGAGACATTATTCACGCCCCTGTCAGCATCTACCTGCGCAAAGTCAGTATTGGCGGTGAGATCCAAAACAGTGTTTGTATTGATCGCCCATTTTAAATCGCCGCCAAATTTTCCATTTGTTTGATATGGTTTGACTGATGAATCCGAAATACTGTAATGATCATATGATCCGAGTGCATAGGGTTGAAAGCGGATATTTGGTTTCGGTGGAGGTGGTTGGAGATTTTTTAAAATCCCTGCGTAACTCATGCGGACCGAACTGTATACTCTTGGAAATTCCGAGAATGCCGTTATCTCATTTGTAAGTCTTCGATTTCGGTAAACATTAAATCCCCAATTTTGAATTGTGTCCGTCGTTTTTGGATATCGAAGCGTTTGCCAGGGAATTGCAAATTCCGCGATCCAACCTGAATCGGTCCGATTTGTACGAACACGCCAAAGCCCATCCCAATCGAGATCATAATACAAATCATCAAATGCTAAATAATCGCGTTGTACACCATACGCATTTGAAACAAGCGCCATAGCATTTCTCTTATCGTTGAATCCATCAAAGGCTAACGAAATCTGGTCATGTGCCCGGTAATCGAAATCTCGTTTAAAATCGGTAGCACGTATCGCTTTTTTTCCCATTGAGTCGCGGGCAAAGACCCCGATATATAAATATTCCTGGTTGTACAAAACCTTTAAGTCCGTTTCGAAATGCGGTGCCTGACTTTGATGTGGTTCTATTTGTATAAATCGCGAGGATGGTTTTGCTAATTGCCATTCGGGTTCGTTCATAATCCCGTCTATATGCAATGACGATGAAATACGAACGGCTTCTATTTCTTTTTTTATAGAATCCGGTTTGAAGACATCGGCATTCTGCGAAAAGGCCGCAGACGATAAAAATACCAACACAGCCAACGGCGTTTTGACAAATGGTGACAGGATTCTTTTCAATGGTCAGTCGTTTATTCGTGTCTGAATCAAAAATTCAGGCGTCAAAGTTCTGGTTTAAATCAAAATAAGGGTACTGAATGAAATAGGTCTTTCCGAATGGTTGGGTCGCTTTACCCACTGGTTTCAGCGATCCGATTTTACCAATGAATAAATCGCAGAGTCTATGAATTTGCCATTAAAATAATAGTTTTCCCGAAAATATGCTTCGCGTACGAATTGATTTTTTTCTAAAAGTTTTATCGACGCAAGATTATTTGGATTCACGTTTGCTTCAATTGAATGTAATTGCAATTTTTCAAAAGCATATTGAATCGATACTTGTATTGCTTCCTGCATCAATCCTTTTCCATGAAATTCGGGGAATAACATGTAACCAATTTCTGCCCTGTGGTGCTCCTTTAAAATTCTCCAAAAACCAATTGTGCCGATAAGGCGAGAATCATTTCTCAAACAAATTCCCCACGTGATCCCGTCGTTGGCCACAAGATCCCTTTCGATTTTTTCAATGAGTGCTATAGCGTCGCGTTCGGATTGTGCCATTGGCCTATCTAAAAATCGCATCGCCTCTTTATTCGAGCGAAGTGCAAAAATTTCTTTCGAATCTTCCAAAACAATTTGCCTGAGCATAAGTCGCTCAGTAAACAAAACTGGAAATGGATTGAATTGCAAGTTTAACATCGTCAATAAAAAGGAATAAAAATACGAGTTGCAAATTTATTTTTAACGATCTGTCAGTGTGGGTGGAGGAGTGATACCGCACATTCTCAAATACACGGCCATCTGGCCATAATGTTCGTTCGCGTGTGTAAGCGCATAAAAGGCAAGATCAAGCCTCGATAATTTTCTTCCCCGAAACTCGACAGTCTCAATGGCATTTTTCTCCGTTAGTGTCGAGATCACTTTATGCCCAAGTGCAAAAGATTCTTTCAAATACCTGATGATATCGGCCTTTGTCTTAATGCCTGGAGGGCCATTGACATCCGTGATGTCTTCTCGCACCGGTTCGCCGGTTATTGGCGCCCAAATTTCGATGTTGTCCGTTGCAAGATGTTTGATTTGACCTGCAAAAGTGCGCACTCCCTTAAAATCACTTCCGGGAATGTGGAGGTTTTCGGGAGTAAAATAGAATTTATCCTCAGGCATTGCTTCAGCACTCGTTACAATATATCTCTCAATATTGTTCAATAATCGTTCGATGTTGCTGGGAAAAGGAGCCGGTTGTTCCGTATCAATTATCCTGTCAGGATTCCTGATAATAAAATTTGTATTCGCCATTATATTTTGCTGTGACATGATGAGAACACAGGCGAACAACGTGATTTTTGAAAAAGCTAATAAGATTTTCATAATTCGAAGGTTAATGATTATTTATAAAGAGCGATTACTTCTTTCAGGATGGAATTGATTTTTCTCATTGGCAAATTTTTATTCGGATCAATCAAAAATATTTTCATTCTTGCCCTTTTTTCAATGACCAGGTCCGGATGGTTGATTTTTTTTCCTTCAACGATTCCGATATAAGGTTGATGCCATTTTTTATGAACCCACAAGTAACAAAACATTTTACCATTATAGCAGAAGAATGGCATTCCGTATTTCCACGCTTCCGTAATATTTTCGTCTTGTTTCAAAATATGCCCGCGCAAAAAATGCAGGCAACTTTTGATTGGCTCTTCTTTTTGTAAATAATAGTTGTCGATCGGACGAAGCATGTGTTGAGGTTGAGGTTGAGATTGAGGTCGAGATGGAGCTGTTTAATCTCAACTTTAATGTCGGTTTCGACTACTTTCCAGGATACTGTGTCTTAAAATCCTTTGGTCGTTCGGCAACAAGGCGCCGGATATAAGACTTGACTGATCCGGAATCCTTTTGCTTTAAATATTGATTGAAAAATTTGACTGTAAGTTCGCACACAATTTTATTTCTGCCATGGTCCAAATCACCCATCTTGCGATCGGCATTTTTTACGACTGAGATAATCGAAGAAAAATCCTCGTGAGTACCGCCATTGAATTGGAGAAAATATTTTTCAGTTGAACCAATGTGATCCGGGAAAATATAAAATGAGTCTGACTTTGGATGTTCACTGCTCAGATACATGTACGGAATTTTTATTGACGCCGGATTTGCGGGAGGAATTTTTAATAGTTGATCAAACTCTTTGTCCCACCCGGTGTCTACTTTATAATGATGTATTTCCGTTCCGTCGAATGAAACCGTACACTTGAAATCAGTAGATAGCATAGCAGCTTTCGCAATGGCAGAACCACCAAGACTCCAGCTTAACAATCCAATGTTATCTGCGTCTACAAACGGCAATTGCCTGATTGTATTTTTTGCATATAAAATATCCTGGACCTGTTCATTCAAATCCATTGGTGAAGACATGTAACCCGGATAAATTCCAACCGAACTAACCGCTGCAACTACGTATCCTGCTTTGGTCAGGCTATCGAATAGAATTTCATTTTCCCAACTGCTTCCATTCATTCCTGCTGCATACACTATCAGCGGATATTTTCCCTGTGGAAATGCGATGTCAGAATATATTTCTGTTCCGTACGCAAGAATTTTTGCCGGACTGTCGAGGTGTAAATATTCCGCTACGCTTTTCGCAAGCATGTTGCTTACTTTCCTGCATGAGTCAAGTGAATTGTTATAATTCATTCTTTGTTCATACATGTCCAGGATATCACCATAGGTCAATGCCCGCTTGTCGGAATTGTCTGGTGAAGGATAGAAGAGATCGATTTTTACAGGGCGATAGTAGAATGGAGCTTTTTCATTCGAAGTGGTGTCGAATTTTCGCGTTGAATCAAAATTCTTGTACACTTTCAATCCTGTAAAATAGTTCCTGGGTGCACTATTGCAGCTTGCGAAAATGATGGCGATAATGAATAGGAGGTATAGATTTTTTTGCATTGGTTGTTTTTGGCCGACGCAACTTATACAAAAGGATCAAACGCAAATGACATCGGAGAACCTTTGAACAATATTTAACAGATTGGCATTGAACCGTGAGATGTGAAATGTGAATCATTAATCAAGCAACGGAATCAGCATCTAAGAGCATCGAGTCGCGTTTCACGTCTCAAGAATTGAAGGACTTTCCTCTGCAGCCAGCCGTTTTTTCGCAAAAAAATTGTAATTTCAACAGTTATCCAATTGCTTGGTTCCATGGTTAAATTCTTCGCCCATAGAAAATGGTTAGTTGTTCTGTTTTCGCTCATCATAATCGTGCTGGTCTTCACTTTCAGTACACATCAAAAAGCAATTGATTACAGTGCGGACGTCAAGCCCATTTTAAATAAAAAATGTATTTCGTGCCACGGCGGTGTTCGGAGAAAAGGCGGATTTAGTGTGCTGTTTCGGTCGGAAGCATTGGCAAAAACAGAATCGGGAAAATTTGCAATTGTACCCGGTGATCCGGATCACAGCGAATTAGTGAAACGCATTACAGCAAAAGATCCGGAAGACAGGATGCCTTATAAACATGAGCCGCTTTCTGACAAAGAAGTCAGCATTCTCAAACGCTGGATCAAAGAAGGAGCGCACTGGGGTGATCACTGGGCATATGTTGCGGTCAAACCAGTAGATGTTCCAAAACCAAAAGGATCTCTATTTGGATTGATATCTGCAAAGACGGATTGGATGAAGAACGATGTCGATTATTTTATCTACGATAAACTACAGGAAGAAAAATTGCAACCATCGCCTGAAGCGGATCGCTCAACATTACTGCGTCGCGTGAGTTTGGATTTAACAGGAATGCCACCGCCCGAAAAAATTGCAAAAGAATTTTTGCAGAATAAAAATGAAAATTCCTACGAATCATTAGTTGATAGCCTGCTTGCTTCTCCTCACTTTGGTGAACATTGGACAGCCATGTGGCTGGATATTGCACGATATGCAGATACGAAGGGTTATGAAAGAGATGATGCCCGAGAAATCTGGCGATATCGTGATTGGCTGATTCATGCATTCAACAACGATAAGCCATACGATCAATTTTTGACGGAACAAATTGCCGGCGATCTTTTGCCAAATCCAACCGACGCACAATATATCGCAACCGCCTTCAATCGAAATACGATGACGAATGATGAAGGTGGAACGGACAATGAAGAATTCAGAACAGCGGCTGTTCTTGATCGTGTAAATACAACCTGGTCTGGTTTGATGGGAACTACATTTGGCTGTGTTCAATGTCACAGTCATCCTTATGATCCATTTACCCACGAGGAGTACTATAAGTTCATGGCGTTTTTCAACAATACGCGCGATGAAGATACATATGCTGATTATCCGTTATTACGTCAATACAAAACCGAAGACAGTATTAAATTAAAATCGTTGACCAATTGGTTGGCGACAAATGTCTCTCAGCAAAAGTCGAACGAGGTTTGTAAGTTTCTTAAAACCGGTCAACCTGCAGTAAACTCTTTGCTTGCAGATCAATTTACAAATAGTGAACTCAGCGATACCAAATGGCTCATCTTCCGTAATCACGCGATTGCGAGACTCAAACAAATAGATCTCGATCAAAAAAACTTTTTGATCTATCGCTATACCGGATTTTTGAAAGGAGGGATATGGACAATTCACCTCGATAATCCAGACGGACCTGTTTTAAAAGCAGTTCTGGTTGAATCCACGAAAGATTGGGGTATTGCAGGCTTTGCCTTCGAGCCGGTAAAGGGAACTCATGATTTGTATTTCACATATTCAAATCCGAATCTGAAAAAACCTGTCGACAATGGAATGATGTTCGACTGGTTTTATTTCACTGAAGCATTCCCGGGAAAAAATAAACCGGGTTATGCAATAGCGCAAAATACATTCTGGCAATTGTTGAAAGCAGATATGCATACAACACCGATCATGATGGATAACCCGGGTGATATGTATCGTCCGTCTTATGTTTTTGAAAGAGGAAACTGGCTCGTTCATGGTGATGAAGTCAAAGCGGATGTGCCACATGCATTGAATCCACTTCCTGCAGGAGCACCGCATAACAGGCTTGGACTTGCTATGTGGATGACGAGTAAGGATAACCCGCTCACTGCGCGCACGCTTGTAAACCGCGCATGGGAACAACTATTCGGAACCGGGCTGGCCGAAACACTTGAAGATCTCGGCACACAGGGAATTCCTCCGACACATAAAGAGCTCCTTGATTTTCTTTCCTGGAAATTGATGAACGATTATAAATGGAGTTTTAAAAAACTGCTGAAAGAAATTGTAATGTCAGCAACTTATCGCCAGGATTCAAAAGTAACACCTGAGTTGCTGGAGAAAGATCCATACAACAGATATTATGCCAGGGGCTCACGGGTACGCCTATCCGCGGAGCAGGTGCGCGACCAGGCATTGGTGGTGAGTGGCTTAATGAGTTCAAAGATGTATGGACCAAGTGTGATGCCTTATCAACCGGGCGGGATTTGGTTATCGCCCTGGAATGGGCAAGACTGGGTAGAAAGCAGGGGAGAAGATCAGTATCGTCGTGCTGTGTATACCTATTGGAAACGTACGGCGCCTTATCCTTCAATGATGACATTTGATGGAGCTGCTAGAGAAGTGTGCACCGTCAGACGCATTCGCACCAATACACCTTTGCAAGCGCTGGTTACTTTAAATGATGAAGCGTTTCTTGATGCGGCAAGACATTTTGCATATCGAATGCAAAAAGAAGGTGGAAGTGATGTCTCAAGCCAAATTAGTAAAGGGTTCGAAATTGCGATGTATAAACCGATCACGCCGGCAAAACTCGAATCATTAAAGAAATTATACGACGATGCCTATTGCAAGTTAAAAAATGATAAAGACAAAACTTGCGACATGATAGGAACGATGGATGAACACAACAATCCTGAAACTGCAGCGCTGGTAGTTGTTGCCAATGCAATGCTGAATTTGGATGGATTGATTACAAAAAATTAATGACCATGGAAACAATAGCTACCAAGAAGGACAATCCGGGGGTATATATTCCTCCGCCACTGATTTATGTCGCTCTTTTCCTGGTGTCATTTCTTCTGCAGGAATTGGCGCCGATTGACCGCACTTTTTTTTATTCCGCCATTGCAGCCAATATTAGTATTGTACTATTAATTTGCTCGTTAATTTTTGTTGTTCCTGCCATCCTACAATTTATCCGTTCAAAAAATAGCATCGTCCCGCTGAAACCTGCAAGCTCATTACAATTCCGGGGAATTTATGCGGTCACGAGAAACCCAATGTATTTTGGACTTTTGCTTTTATATCTGGGAATTGGAATTGTAAAAGGCAATTGGTGGACGATCATGTTAGTTCCGCTTGTTATTGTCTTAGTTCAATTGTTAGTGATAAAAAAAGAAGAAGCATATTTGGAAAGGGCATTTGGGCAGGACTATTTGAATTATAGGAAACAGGTCAGACGATGGATTTGAGAGAGAGATTTGGATAAAGGGTTGTGGCAAACCCTTAGCCCGGTACAAATGAGAAAATAATAAAAATATAAATGGTAATGAACGGTGAAGGAGTGCCATATCCATCACCTCTTACCTCACAGCTGGATAAATTATGACTCAAAAAGAACTCCACAATCAACGACTCTTAAATGAAGCGAAAGAACGAGCGCTGCATTTTTTGACACGTCGTCATTTTTTAAAAGAAAGTGCAATGGGTTTTGGTGCGCTGGCACTTGGCTCGTTGTTCGGAGGCTGTCGTTTTGGTTCATCTAACGGTGCCGCCAATGCGCTTTTTGATCCGGCACATGCGCTGGCGCCAAAACTGCCGATGTTCCCTGCAAAGGCTAAATCTGTTATCTATCTTCACATGGCCGGTGCACCTTCGCAACTCGAACTATTCGATTACAAACCTGACCTGATGAAGTTGAATGGACAGGATTGTCCGCAGTCATTGCTGGAAGGAAAACGTTTTGCTTTTATTCGTGGTGTGCCGAAAATGTTAGGTCCGCAGGCAAGCTTTAAACAATATGGTCAGTCCGGCGCATGGATATCAGAGAATTTACCACACTTTTCAACGATCGCAGATGAGGTGAGTTTTTTAAAAGCGATGACGACTGATCAGTTCAATCACGCTCCTGCGCAATTACTTGTTCATAGTGGCTCACCGAGATTAGGCAGACCCAGTATGGGTTCGTGGGTCACATATGGATTAGGAACCGAAAATCAAAACCTTCCCGGATTTGTTGTCCTGACATCTGGTGGTAAATTTCCTGACGCTGGTAAAAGTGTATGGGGAAGTGGATTTTTGCCCAGCGTTTACCAGGGAGTGCAGTGCCGTTCCGAAGGTGATCCGGTTTTATTCATCAAAGATCCCGAGGGGATGGATCGAGATCTTCGCAAGGCTTCCATTGATGCGATCAATGAAGTGAATAAACAAGAATACGCAGAATTTAAGGATCCGGAAATTTTATCACGGATATCACAATATGAAATGGCTTATCGCATGCAGATATCTGTGCCGGATGTTATGAATATTAACGATGAACCGCAGTACATCCATGATATGTATGGTACGCAGCCAAATAAAGCGTCATTTGCAAATAATGTTTTGCTTGCGCGTAAGTTGGTTGAAAAAGGAGTCAGATTTGTTCAATTGTTTGATTGGGGTTGGGACAGTCATGGTACTGATGCAAATCTCGCAATCGATGTTGGATTCATTAATAAATGCAGGCAGGTTGATAAATCAATGACTGCATTGATACTTGATTTGAAGCAACGAGGTTTGCTCGAAGAGACGCTGGTGATATGGGGAGGGGAATTTGGTCGGACGCCAATGCAGGAAAATCGCGAGGGAAAACAAAATGCTTTCAAAGGTCGCGATCACCATATCGAAGCATTTACAATTTGGATGGCGGGAGGAGGAATTAAAAAAGGTTTTAGTCTTGGTGAAACAGATGAAATAGGATATAGCGCGATCAGTGGAAAAACAACTCCGTTTGACGTCCAGGCAACTATCCTTAATCAACTTGGATTCGATCACGAGAAATTCACGTATCAATTCCAGGGAAGACCATATAGATTGACAGATGTAAGTGGGAATGTGATCACTGAAATACTTGCGTAAAAAAACTGTTTGTTAAGCGTGAAAAAACGCGTTGAATCGGTTCGATTGTTATGTACCTATGTGCCTATGCTCCTATGTGGTTAAAAAAAACATAGAGGTAAAGGAATGCAGAGGTTGACTAAGCAATACATCGACGATCTCACTTACAAAATAATCGGCTGTGCAATCGAAGTTCACAAACACTTAGGGCCGGGACTTATCGAAAGTGTTTACCAGAAATGTTTTGAATGAGAGCTTTTAGTCAGATCGCTCCAATTCGAAACTCAACTTTGGGTTTCGATAATTTACAAAGGACGCGATCTTGACGTTGCGTTACGTGCTGATGTCCTTGTCGAAGATTTGATTTTAGTTGAATTAAAAGCGATCGATGGAATTTTGCCAGTCCACCAAGCTCAAGTTCTGACGTATATGAAATTAATGCAGAAACCGAAAGGTACTTTGATAAATTTTAATTGCACAATTATTTTTCGAGAGGGACAAAGAACTTTGGTGAATGATTTGTATGTTAGTTTGCCGGACTTTTGAATCGTTAGTTTACCACATAGGAGGATAGGCACATAGAATTTTTTAATTAACAAAACGCTAATCAACTTGGATCGTCGAAATTTTGTAGAAGTAACTGCTTCATCAGCCATGGCCTTATTATTATGTTCGTTGGAAGCGTTTGCGACCGCTCATAAACCCGACTTCAATATGAATGCAAATTTTGAATTAAAATTATTGGCAACCAATTGGGGATTTCCAGGAAACCTCGATGAATATTGTGCCAAGGTAAAAAAGGAAGGTTACGATGGTATCGAGATCTGGTGGCAAACAGAAAAAGCGGCGCATGACGAATTGTTCTCAACATTAAAAAAATACAATCTCGAAGTCGGTTTTTTATGTGCAGGTTCGGATCCCAACTATCAAAAACATTTTGAACAGTTTACTGCGATGGTTGATGCCGCTGCGACACAAACAATTCAAAAACCGTTGTATCTGAATTGTCATTCGGGTCGCGATTATTTCAGTTACGACCAGAACAAAACCTTTATCGATCATACGATCCAGCTCTCAAAAAAAACAGGTGTCATTATATGTCATGAAACTCATCGTTCAAGGATATTATTTGCAGCTCCAGTGGGCCGTCAATACATTGACAAAATCCCTGAATTAAGAGTTACTTTCGATGTTTCACATTGGTGCAATGTGAGTGAGAGTTTATTGGCAGATCAACAGGAAACCATTGATCTTACATTGCCTCGCGTTGATCATATTCATGCCCGTATTGGACATCCTGAAGGGCCGCAGGTCAACGATCCCCGTGCTCCAGAGTGGAGCGATGCAGTAAAGGCCCATTTCGCCTGGTGGGACAAGATCGTAGAAATGAAAAGGAAGGCTGGTCAGCGACTCACAATATTAACTGAATTTGGTCCACCAGACTACATGCCTACATTACCATACACGCGTTCGCCGTTGGCCGATCAATGGGCTATTAACGTGCATATGATGCAACTGCTGCGCAAAAGATATGGATCCGTATAAAAATTGGACATTGAATATCGATTGTTGATTATTGAATATTCATTGTGGTAAAAAATAATCAACCCAATTTTAGTGTTCACTATTGTATTTAGCAATGTTTATTTCGATTACAGAATTTATAGGTCATCTTCACCCCTTACTTGTTCACCTTCCTATTGGTATTCTTTTACTTGCTTCATTATTTCTGTGGCAATCGAGAAAGGATAGGTCTGAACATCTTCGGCCTGTCATCAACGTTATATTGTTGTTGGGAATGATTAGTGCAATTGTTACGTGCATCACTGGTTATGTCTTATCTTCTTCCGGAGAATATGATGAAGATCTCGTTGGTCTTCATCAATGGATGGGTATAAGCGTCGCAGTCGTTTCTATTCTAACTTATTATTTTTTTCGAAAAAATATTTTGTATCGGTGGCAGGGACTCGTGGCTGCATTGTTGTTATTATTATTGATAGTAACGGGTCACCTGGGAGGATCATTGACACACGGGTCAGATTATCTCACGCAACCATTGCAAAATTTGGGTGAGGACACCGTCGCTGTTTTTAAAAGAAAACCGATTCCGGATGTACAGCAGGCATTAGCTTATGCTGATGTCATTCAACCTATTTTCCAGGAAAAATGTTACGGTTGTCATGGTCCTTCCAAGCAAAAAGGAAAATTAAGATTGGACCAACCCGATGCCATGATGAAAGGTGGCAAAGATGGTGTCGTTATTATCTCTGGCAAACCAGCAGAAAGTGAAATGATGAAGCGGATTTTGCTACCAAGGGAAGAAGAACATCATATGGCGCCAAAGGAAAAACCTCAACTCACCGCAAACCAAATAGCGTTGCTCGATTGGTGGGTCACGAATGGAGCTGATTTTACGAAAAAAGTAAAGGACCTTCCACAACCCGAGAAGATAAAACCGATGTTGCTGTCTCTTCAAAAGGAATCCATCGAACAAAAAGAAATTACTGGTATCCCCGAGAAGCCGGTAGACAAAGCCGATCAGTCAGCTGTCGATACTTTAAAAAAATTGGGTGTTGTTGTGTTGCAGGTATCGCAAAACAGCAATTATCTCACAGCGAATTTTAGTATCGGAGGAATTAAAGACGATTCAGCAATTGCATTGATTCTCCCTTTAAAAAAGCAAATTGTTTCCCTGAAGCTGAGTGGGATTCCTGTTACCGATTCTTCTGTATCGATCATCGTGCAATGTAGTAATATCAGCCGCCTTGACTTGGATCACACGAAGGTGACAGATAACGGAATGAGTAAACTCAAATCACTCGAAAATTTAGTATCGTTAAATCTTGTTGGAACTAAAGTCACTTCAGATGGAGTTATGAAATTGAAAGGAATGAAAAAACTGCAAAATATTTATTTGTACCAATCAGCTGTTGACAGGAAAGCGTGGCCGTTACTTGCTAAAAACTTTCCTAAAGTTATCTTGGATTCGGGCGGTTATTCGGTACCTCTACTTCGTACCGATACTACGATTGTAAAACCGGCAAAGACAAAATAAATTCGTGTTTATTTCCCTTTAAAAACAGGCTTACGTTTTTCCAGGAAGGCAGACACCCCTTCTTTCATGTCTTCAGTAGCAAAACATTCACCAAACGCCTCAATTTCTAATGCGTAACCATCAGCGCCAGCCTTGCCTGCAACATTTGCGCATTCTATACATTTTGTAATCGCCAGCGGGGCCTTCGTATTGATGACTGAGAGAATAGACTTTGCTTTATTCAACAATTCGTTTTGTGGAACTACTGAGTTTACAAGGCCAAATTGCAATGCGTTTGACGCGTTCAGCATATTTCCACTCATCAACATTTCGAGCGCACGTCCTTTTCCGATCAATTGAGTTAGTCGTTGCGTTCCGCCGTATCCGGGGATCAATCCCAGGTTTACTTCAGGCTGACCGAATTGCGCGTTCTCACTGCAGATCCTAAAATGACAAGCCATTGCCAACTCACAGCCACCACCAAGGGCAAATCCATTAACCGCAGCAACAACCGGCTTTGGTGCATTTTCAATTTTAAAAAATACATCCTGGCCTTTTTTTGCAAGAGCCATTCCTTCTGACTTCGACAAACCGGCAAAACCACTGATATCCGCACCGGCGACAAATGCTTTATTTCCGGCGCCCGTAAGAATCACTGACCGGATTTCAGCATTGTTATAGACTTCATCCATCACGACTTGTAATTCGTCTATCACCGTTCTATTCAATGCATTCAGTTTATCGGGCCTGTTGATTGTGATAATATAAATGCCGGAGTCGAATTCAGTAACCAAGGTCTGGTACATAATGTCTTTTTTTTCAAAATTAGAGAAAGATGTTAATTAGGATAGGTGCTTTTTTTGGTTGGTTTAAATTACATATATTGACCGTTCGAAAATTGATATATCATCATGAGAAAAACGAAGAATTTATTTTTTCTATTGGGTTTTGTTTTCCTGGTACAATCTGGTTTTGCGCAGGATAAATACAAATGGCAAACTGTTAGTAGCGCAGGATATTCTTATAAAACTGTTCCTGCAGACCCCATGAAATCCCGCTTTTACACATTAAAAAATGGGTTGACAGTCATCTTAACGGTAAATAAAAAGGAACCGCGCATTGCGGCTTTGATACCAGTGAGGGCAGGAAGTAAAACCGACCCGGCTGATCATACGGGTCTCGCCCACTACCTCGAGCACATGATGTTCAAAGGGACCGACAAATATGGAAGCCTGGATTGGAGCAAGGAGAAACCACTACTCGATTCGATTAATGCTTTGTATGAACAATACAATCACAGTACTGATTCTGCAACGCGTGCCGCAATCTATCGAACCATTGATAAAGTGAGTGGAGACGCTGCAAAATTTGCGATCGCCAATGAGTATGACAAAATGATGACGTCGATGGGAGGGCAAAATACAAACGCGTTCACCAGCGTAGAGCAAACGGTGTACACGGAAGATATTCCGTCTACCTCCATTGATAAGTTTTTGACTTTACAAGCCGAGCGCTTCCGGAGTCCTGTCTTCCGGATTTTTCATACAGAATTGGAAGCAGTATATGAAGAGAAAAATAGATCGCTTGATAATGACGCTAACAAAATTGAGGAATCATTAATGGCGTCATTGTTTCCAACTCATAACTATGGCCAGCAAACCACCATCGGCACCATTGAGCATTTGAAAAATCCTTCATTAAAGGAAATCAGGAAATATTACAATGCGAATTATGTTCCAAACAATATGGCTATTATTCTTGCGGGTGATTTTGATCCGGATTATGTGATCAGTAAAATTGATCAGTTGTTCAGTTACATGCAACCAAAGAACGTTGTCGAGTATAATCCTGCTGCCGAAAAACCAATTGCCGCACCGATTTTTAAGGAAGTGTTTGGACCGGATGCAGAGAGCACTGGTATCGGGTTCCGTTTACCAGGCGATTTGGATACGAGGTCTTCGTTAATTGAAAGCGCACTTTTTAGAATATTATACAATGGGAAAGCAGGCTTGTTGGATTTGAATCTTAATAAAAAACAATTGGTATTAAATGCATCGGGTTATGTTGATGATATGAAAGATTATTCGGTTTTATATCTCACGGCGAGAAATAAATCAGATCAAACATTGGAACAGGTGAAGGATCTTTTACTGGAGCAGATCAACCTCATCAAACAGGGAAACTTTGATGAGTCGTTAATACGGGCTACAGTCGACAATGCACGATTTTCTTTTTTGGATGGGTTGAATGATAATTCCAACAGGGCATACCGGTTGTTAAATCCTTTCGTTGTTTCAAAAGATGAAACATGGCCGGCAGAAGTCAGTGCACTGGATGATATGAGTAAACTGACAAAAAAAGACATTGTTGATTTTGCGAATAAATGGTTAGGTGATAATTATGTTTGCGTTTACAAAAGAAAAGGCGAGGACAAATCTGTAGTAAAGGTCACCAAGCCTCCGATCACTCCGGTTGAAGTAAATCGTGAAGCGCAGTCTGACTTCCTTGTCAAAGTAAATGCAATGCCTGCAACGCCGGCGGCCCCACAGTGGCTTGACTACACAAAAGACTTCAAAAGAAAACAAGTGGGCAATTCTGAACTGTTGTATGTCCAGAATAAGGACAATGAAATTTTCCGGCTGCGTTATCGCTTTGAGATGGGAACTTATAACAGCAAAATATTATCCATCGCATCACAATACCTTCAATTTTTGGGAACAGATAAATTGAGTGCGGAGGATGTGAGCAAGCAATTCTATGATTTAGCGTGCAACTTTAGTATTGACGCATCTTCGGAATACACGACTATCAATCTAACCGGATTACAAAAAAATATGGAAAAAGCCGCGAGCCTTTTTGAAGACATTATTACCCATTGTAAATCCGACGAAAAAGCACTAGCATCTTTGAAAGCCCGCATCATGAAAACCAGAGCAAATAATAAATTAAACAAACGTGCGATTTTATCGGGACTTCGTTTCTATGCTATGTATGGAGAAAAAAATCCGTTCAATAATCAATTGAGTAATGACGAATTGAATGCGTTGAAAGCGGACGATCTTGTGAATTTTTTACATGGTCTCTTGCAGTATAAACATATCGTCATTTATTTTGGTCCTCTTTCACTTCAGGACGCAACTGTGGCAGTCGAAAAAGTACATCATTTGCCGGCAAGTTTTGTTCCTTATCCAAAGGGGAGTGAATTTGTAAAAATTCAGCAGACGCAAAACAAAGTGTTGTTTACAAATTATGACATGGTTCAGGCGGAGATTTCATGGGTAAGAAATACTTCGGACTATGATGCGTCAAAGGAATCTATTGTAGAAGTGTTCAATGAATATTATGGAGGTGGAATGGGTTCTGTAGTATTCCAGACATTACGCGAATCAAAGGCCCTTGCCTACGGAACATTTGCATTTTACCAGGAGCCCTCTAAGAAAGAAGATAAATATTCAATGATTGGATATATCGGATGCCAGGCTGATAAAATGAATGAAGCAATAACGGGAATGAATGAATTGTTGAATACGATGCCTGAGTCTGAAAAATTATTGCAAACCAGTAAGGCCAGCATCAAGAACACGATCGAAACAGAAAGATTTACTGAAGACGCGGTAATAAGCCAATACTTAATGGACAAGCGAAAAGGTCTTGACAAAGACATCCGCAAAGACGTTTATGAAAACTTTCAGAAAGTAGATTTCACAAACCTGCAGCAGTTTGCCAAGGAAAATATTTCTGACAAACCTTACACATATTGTATTGTGGCATCCGAAAAGAAAATCAACATGGATGATTTGGCAAAGTATGGTGAAGTGAAGAAGCTGAGCCTTGAGGAGATATTCGGATATTGAATCAAATGTGGAAAATGTGATTGAAAGAATGCGTAAATGTGAGAATGTGTAAATGTGAGAATGTGGAAATGTGGAAATGTGAGAATCCTAAAGGTCAATCTTTGAGCATAAGCCAGACAACCTTTCACTTTAAAGATTAACCTTTATCTGTAATAGCTAGTATTTGATCTGACAGTTGAGGATTTTTTTTAGTAATTCCAGGGAAACGGATTAATATTTTTTATGCTGCGGGAGGAAAGTCCTGCAGCATTTTTTCTTTAGCCAAAGGTAA
>Ga0163162_10000125_pt1 | contig 68593 bp, 60 predicted proteins | sample S55metaG_FD_115310 | JGI IMG/M metagenome (GOLD analysis project Ga0163162, IMG submission 115310) | Switchgrass rhizosphere microbial communities from Kellogg Biological Station, Michigan, USA - S5-5 metaG | ecosystem: Host-associated > Plants > Roots > Rhizosphere > Soil | place: USA...
AGAATTAGTATTTTCAATTGCCTTGTAGCTACTGCGTGGTCAGCATCTTTCCTGCTATTAAGACCCTGAAAAAAAATCAGGGTGACGACTTTGAGTTAAAAATATCGGCAGAAAATCTTTCAAACAGATATTAATAATCGAACTCAGGTTATTATCAGAATGGCCTGCACGACCTGGGATTACAATGCATAAAAAAAGCCCCAATTTCTTGGGGCTCTTAAATATGTTTTATAAATGCTTATGCACCTAATTGTACACGTTTGAAAGCTGTTACTGTTAAACCTTTAGCTGTATTATCTAAAAATTTACGAACATCCATAGAACCGTCTTTAACAAACTCCTGGTTTAATAAAGTACTGTCTTTGTAGAATTTGTTCAATTTACCAGCAGCGATTTTCTCAACCATTTCTTCTGGTTTGCCTTCTTGACGGATAACGTCTTTAGCAATCTCGATTTCGCGTTCTATAGTAGCCGGATCAACACCGTCTTTATCAACAGCAACTGGGTTCATTGCAGCAATTTGCATTGCAACATCTTTACCAGCTTCAGTAATATCAACACCATTAGCACCTTCAAATACTACTAAAACACCCATTTTACCGTTAGAGTGGATATAAGAAACGATTTTTTCGCCAGAAATATTTGCATATTCCTGAATAACGATTTTCTCTCCGATTTTACCGGTTAGTTCAGTGATGGTTTCAGCAACTGTACGTCCATCTTCTAAAGTAATTGCAGATAATTCTTCAGTAGTAGCAGGATTGTTGGCAACTGCAGCAGCTAAAACTGCCTGAGCTAAATTACGGAAATCTTCAACTTTAGAAACTGGTTCAGTTTCACAAGCCAAAGCAACTAATTTACCATTAGTTCCATCTGCTGAAACAGCGATTGATACCAAGCCTTCAGAAGTAGCATTACCAGAACGAGCAGCAGATACTTTTTGACCTTTTTTGCGCAATAAATCAACAGCAGCTTCGAAATCGCCATTAGCTTCTAATAAAGCTTTTTTGCAATCCATCATACCAGCACCAGTTTGTTGGCGTAGTTTATTTACATCTGCGGCAGTAATTTGTACTGTAGACATTTTATTTCCTTTTTTAAATTTTACAATCTTGTTATAACAATTACAGGTTACAAGTTACAAGCGCCAAGTTAAACTCATGTTAAGCCAACTTAAAACCTGAAACCAGTAACCTGCAATTAAAAAATATTACTATTCTTCTGTTTTAGTTTCTTCTGATGCTGACGCTTCAACTTCTGCCTCAGCAGCTTTTTTACGTCTTGGCTCTTTTGCTTCCGGAGCATCAGCTGCAGCTTTAGCAGCTACTGCTTCTTTTTCAGCCTCATCATCTTTTTCGCGTTTACGTTCATCTAAACCTTCTTCAATAGCTTTGATAATTACGTCAGTAATTAAAGAGATTGATTTTGTAGCATCATCATTCGCTGGAATAGGGAAATCGATGTTAGAAGGATCAGAGTTAGTATCAACCATCGCAAAAGTTGGGATGTTTAATTTTAACGCTTCAGTTACCGCGATGTGTTCTTTCTTAACATCAATTAAGAATAAAGCCGCAGGTAAACGGTTTAAATCAGCAATACCACCTAAAAGTGATTCTAATTTAATACGCTCACGTTGAATCATTAAACGCTCTTTTTTAGATAAAATCGAATAAGTACCATCTTTAGTCATTTTATCGATGTTAGACATCTTTTTGATTGACTTGCGAACAGTAGCAAAGTTAGTTAACATACCACCTAACCAACGCTCGGTTACGAAAGGCATGTTTACTTTTTTAGCTTGTTCAGCTACGATTCCTTTTGCTTGTTTTTTTGTTGAAACAAATAATACTTTACGTCCTGATTTTACGATTTGTTTAATCGCAGCCGCAGCTTCTTCAGTTTTAGTTAAAGTTTTATTTAAATCTATAATGTGAATTCCATTACGCTCCATGAAAATGTAAGGAGCCATTTTTGGATTCCATTTACGGGTAAGGTGACCAAAGTGTACACCTGCATCCAATAAGTCTTGATAAGTTGTTCTTGCCATTGTCTTTGCCTCCTGTGATTAACGTTTACTGAATTGGAATTTCTTACGAGCTTTAGCACGTCCTGGTTTCTTACGCTCAACCATACGCATATCACGCGTCATTAGGCCTTTAGCACGTAATGCAGGTTTTTTCTCCGCATCTAGTTCAACAATCGCTTTAGCAATAGCTAAACGAACAGCTTCTGCTTGTCCTTTTACTCCACCACCTTGTACATTTACAGTGATATCATAACGGCCTACAAGTTCAGAAACTTCTAAACTTTGGTTTACGATATATTGCAATGGTAAAGTTGGGAAATATTCTTTGTGATCTTTACCGTTAACGGTAATTGCGCCAGCACCATCTTTTAAGTAGATACGTGCAACAGCTGTTTTTCTTCTTCCTGAAGTGTTAGTAACTGACATTTCTTAAAGTTTAATGGTTTTTGGAGATTGAGCTGCATGAGGGTGATTTTCACCTGCATACACAAAAAGATTGGTGTATAATTTTTTACCCAATTTAGTTTTCGGTAACATACCACGTACCGCTTTCTCGATTACACGTTGAGGGTGTTTTGCCATTAACTCCTTAGGAGAAATAAAACGCTGACCACCTGGATAACCAGTATAAGAAACATATTGCTTTTCGCTGAATTTGTTTCCTGTCAATTTAACCTTGTCTGCATTGATAACAATAACATTATCACCGCAGTCTACGTGTGGGGTGTACTCAGGCTTGTTTTTACCACGGATGATCATAGCGATCTTCGATGACAAGCGCCCCAAAATCTCGCCTTGCGCATCAACAACAATCCACTGTTTGTTTACAGTTTTAGCATTGGCCGAGACAGTTTTGTAACTTAACGTATTCACTTGCTTGTATTTAATTTATTAAACAATTTATTATTCCCATTAAATTTGGGACTGCAAAGATAGATAGAATACTTTTATTATCAAATAGTTGAAGAGAAAAATTTTGATATAAAATTATCTTTATTGCGAAGAGTGAAACGATGTGGCCATCTAATTGGTGCTTTTTTGTAAAGCAAAACCTGTGGCTCTTGGGGTGGTTTCAGCCGGGCTTTACGGTAAAACTTTTTTGTTTTTTTAAAGCTTTGACAACCTTCGTGCTTCAGCGCCATTAAGGATGTCGCTGTAATCCCGTTTCAAAAATCCCGGCTAGTACAATTATTAAAGGTTTGTGGTAAAGTACATATATCAATGCTATTCTTATAAATCGTCAGGCATGTACTTAATATTTAATACACTTGAAAGCATCAATATACCATGTTCGGTGAAAACATAGGGAAGTTTTCTTCTTCCTCCCCAACCATTCCTCATCGGTAAGTTGAAACATAAAATCTTCAGGAAATCGATCTGGATTTCTACCAACTTGCTCATTAAGGCGTTTAGTCTCTACAAAGTAAAGTTCTGCCAGATCACTATCCAGCATCACTTTTACGCCTCTAAGCTCGTAAATGTTATTAACTACAATATTGTCAGGGATGATAAGAAGCATTTGTTTCGCTGTCATATCATTTCGGATTTAAATTCGAGATACTAAAAGTAGTTTTATTTGAACCAATCGGGTCTATAAATTTCCCGCTTTTAGTGCTGCTTTACTGTAACTTTTGTATTCTTTAATCCAATTCCATAGTGCAAAGCCTGCAATAATGGTAAAAATGAAATATTCAATCCCCATAAACTTAATTCCTTTTAGGAAATAGAGATAGGTGGCTACAATATCAATAGTCAGCCATATTATCCAGCATTCCACTCTTTTCTGGATCATTAGAAAAGTGGTAATTACACTCATTACAAAAATAAATGAATCAATAAAAGGGTAGGCGCTTGGCAAATTAAATACTAGTGGCAGCCACTTGTGGAGCTGACTGGCCAGTGTACCTATTAATAATGTACCAACAATGCCAATGGCCAGTAAATACAGAAATTGTCTTAGTGGCATAAAACTGATTTTAAGCTCCTTGTTTTTATCTTCTTCTTCGGGCTTTGGATTTTTCCATCGCCACCAGCCCATTATGTTGGTTACAAAAAGAAAACCATTAAAAACATGTCGGGGTAAAGCTGAATCTGATAATATAAAAAGGCCGATAAAAATACATTCACGATGCCCATTGGCCAGCTCCAAATACTGGCTTTTGCTGATAATATTACAGCAGCGATTCCTGTAATTACAGCAAAGAATTCTAAATAGCTCAATTTATAGCCAAGAGCTGTGAAAAATATACTGTGGGCATCGAAAAATTCCATGTCTATCCGTTGGAAATGTATTAAATGCTAATGTAAATAATTTATTTACGGCTATTGCTTTTCTATTGGCAAACAATCCAAAAATATAGCTGTTATAAAAATGTCAAATGGCTAACCGCCACAATTACTAACCAGCAAACTTCGTTTATGCAATATCTCGACCAGATTTTCGGTTATCCTATACCTTTGTTTTTTAAGAACCTCATTATTGGTTTGGTAGCGGTATCTCTTGGTATTTTAATCAGGTTTATCATTCACAAAACTTTTATGCTGCTTTCCCGTTGGTGGGATTTTATCATTATAAAATCGACAGTGAAGCATTTAAGTAGGCCTGTTGCTTTTTTAATACCCTTATTATTTCTTAATTTCTCCTTAACGCTAATGGAGATGGCGCCAACCTATCGTCTTCCAATAAATAAAGCAATGGAAATTGCCCTAACGATTATTTTTGCGCTTATTTTAGTGCGGACAATTAACGTTTTAGAGGATTATTTCTACCTGAAATATGATTTAAATAAAGAAAATAACCTCAAAGAACGCAAAATAAGAACGCAATTACAGTTTGTCCGAAAGTTCATTGTTTCGCTTATCATTTTAGTAACGGTTGCTATTATCTTGTTGAGCTTTGAAAGTATGCGTAAAATTGGGGCAGGGCTGCTTACTGGTGTGGGTATAGGAGGGATTATCATCGGTTTTGCGGCGCAGAAATCGCTTGGTAATTTATTGGCAGGTTTTCAGATTGCCTTTACGCAGCCAATAAGAATTGATGATGTGTTGATTGTAGAAGGCGAATGGGGTAAGGTAGAGGAAATTACGCTTACTTATGTGGTGGTTAATATCTGGGATCAAAGGCGGTTGATCCTGCCGATTACCTATTTCATCGAAAAGCCATTCCAAAACTGGACGCGTGTTTCGGCTGATTTGCTTGGAACGGTTTTTTTATATCTTGATTATACCATCCCGGTTGAACCGATGCGGCAGCAATTAACAAGATTGTTGAATGAAAACCCCTTGTGGGATAAAAGGGTAAATGTTGTACAGGTTACCGACAGTACTAAAGACGGGACCATCGAAGTACGTTTTTTGATGAGTGCCTCCAATTCATCGAGGGCTTTTGATTTGAGGTGTTATGTAAGGGAAGCGATGATTGCTTTTATTCAGACTAACTACCCTGAAAGTTTACCTAAAAAAAGATTAGAACATTGGGATAAGCCTGCGGGTTTGTAATTTTCACCATTTAGACAACTAAACTATTCTTCCAGTTTGTGTAGTAGAATTTAGGCAATAATTAGGACAATGTTTATCGTATTGGTTATTAATTCAACAATAGTATTTTAAGAAAAACTACTTAAAAATAGGTAGTTCTGTTTACCTGAAATCTAGTATTTTAATTATAACGACGGGTTCTGGCATTTTTTTGGCATATGCGGTAAGAAAAAAAATGACTAAAAATCTATGAAAAACATTTCAAAATTATTATCTCTTGCGCTAGTTCTGTCGTTATTATTTTCTTGTAAAAAAGATTCAGAAACTACGCCTACCAAAGGTGGTAAAACCGCAAAATTTACCATCACCGCAAACGGTGTAAATTCAACTGATGACTACGTTTCTTTTGTAATTGTAGGTGGTGATACTAAAGGCACTAAAACCATCTGGAAGGTAAATGGCGTGACCAGAAACAACGAAGCTGCTATTTCTTTAGGTAAAGATGATTTCACAGGAAGTACCAAAACCTATGTAATTGAAACCGTATTGCCCGTTGATGTAATTAGTGCCAGTGCGCAGTGCATTAACTTTAATGCCAGTTATCAGATCAGCTATAAAGCGGAGATAGATGGCAAAGTAGTCACCAATGATGATGGTGTTACGGTTGATGTTAATAAAGATTATACCCACCAATTCGATTATTAATTGCTCTTTAGTAATTCTCTAAATGAAGCGGCACAAGTAAATTTTGTGCCGCTCAGTAATTATGATATTAATCTTATTGAACCGTCATTCGGTTAAGTTGATGCCTCATGCTAACTTTACCAGCACTAGCTGGTAAAGTTTTGTTTTATATGATTGGTGATAAAATCAACCAGATAGAGAAACCTAATGTGCGCTATACTGATGTTTATTTGAACATCCCTTTTAGCTTTGCCAATTTCTCCTGTAAATCGCCATCTGCATCTTTTGGTTCATTACGCGGTTTGAAATTTTGTTTGTTATTATTATTTGATTTGATATTCTGCTTAGGTTTCTGTTCCTTTGGCTCCCGATTTCGGGCTTCCGACTTCGGACTAACCTCAGTTTTCATTGATAATGAAATCCTTTTGCGGGCTACGTCAACTTCCATCACCGTAACTTCGACTTTTTGATGCACTTTTACTACATCATTTGGATTAGCGACAAAACGGTTAGCCAGCTGACTGGTATGCACTAAGCCATCCTGGTGTACACCAATGTCAATAAAAGCTCCAAAATTGGTAATGTTAGTTACAATCCCCGGTAACTTCATGCCTACTCTTAAATCGGCAATTTCATTTACACCATCAGTAAAACTAAAAGCCTCAAATTGCTCTCTCGGGTCACGACCCGGTTTGGCCAATTCCTTTAAGATATCATTCAGAGTTGGTAAACCGATTTCATCTGTTACATATTGCTGTAGTTTAATCTGCTTTTGTAATTGTGTATCTTTCATCAAAGCAGTAACGGTAGTGCCCAGGTCTTTAGCCATTTTATCCACTACAGCATAGCGTTCAGGGTGCACGCCGCTGGTATCCAAAACATTTTCGGCATTGCGGATACGTAAGAAACCCGCTGCCTGCTCATAAGCTTTATCGCCCAACCGAGGTACCTTCTTTAAGCTTTCGCGGTTCTTAAAAGCACCATGTGTGTTCCTGTAATCTACAATGTTTTTGGCTAAAGTTGGCCCTAAACCAGAAACGTAGGCTAAGATCTGTTTTGAGGCGGTATTTAATTCTACGCCTACAGCATTTACGGCACTGATTACGGTATCATCTAAGCTTGCCTGTAATTTATTTTGATCAACATCATGCTGATACTGGCCAACACCGATAGATTTTGGATCAATTTTAACCAGTTCGGCCAATGGATCCATTAAGCGGCGACCAATTGAAACTGCTCCACGCACGGTAATGTCCTGTGTAGGAAATTCCTCTCTGGCTACTTCTGATGCTGAATAAATTGAAGCACCACTTTCATTAACCATTACAACAGTGATGTGTGGTAAATTCAATGTCCGAATAAAAGCTTCAGTTTCCCTTCCTGCAGTGCCATTACCAATGGCTATAGCTTCAATATTGTGTTTTTCGCAAAGTTGTTGAATCGTAAATTCAGCATTTTTCACATTTCCCTGTCCGGTATGCGGATAAATTGCTGTATTCTCTAACAGTTGACCTTGTTTATCTAAGCAAACAACTTTACAGCCTGTACGGAAACCCGGATCTATTGCCATTACGTTTTTTTGACCCATTGGGGCTGCCAATAACAATTGACGTGCATTTTCGGCAAAAACCCGGATAGCTTCTTCATCTGCTTTTTGTTTTGTGAAAACCCGAAGCTCGGTTTCCATGGCTGGCTCTAACAAGCGTTTATAACCATCTTCTAAAGCCTGCTGAACCTGTTTTGAAGCTGCATTATTGCCTAGAATAAACTGGTTCTCTAAAATAGAAATGGCCTCTTCTGCTGGAGGAAGTGCATCTAATCTTAAAATCAGTTCCTTTTCGCCACGGCGCATGGCCAAAACACGGTGCGATGCAGCCGTTTTAACCGGCTCGGTCCATTCGAAATAATCTTTATATTTAATGCCCTCTTCTTCTTTTCCTTTGATCACTTCAGATTTAAAGACCGCTTTTTCCTGAAAATAGGTTCTCATTTTGGTACGTGCCTCTGCATTCTCCGCAATCATCTCCGCAATAATGTCCCTTGCGCCTGCTAAAGCTTCATCAAAGGAGTTTACTCCTTTCTCGGTATCGATAAATTTATCGGCTTCGGCATTTAGGTCGAAACTGCTCTGTTCAAAAATCTTTAAGGCCAAAGATTCTAGTCCTTTTTCTTTTGCAACCGATGCACGAGTTTTACGTTTCGGTTTGTAAGGCAGGTAAATGTCTTCTAGAAGTGAAATGGTTTCAGCCTCATTAATCTGTTTCTCCAGGTCGGGTGTTAACTTGCCCAGTTCGGTCATCGATTTTAAAATCGCTTCGCGGCGTTTGTCCAGATCACGTAATTGCAAAACCCGGTCGCGAATTGCGGCTACCTCAACCTCATCTAAACTACCGGTTGCCTCTTTACGGTAACGGGAAATAAACGGAACGGTTGCGCCTTCATCTAATAGATTTATGGTTGCGGTTACTTGTTTTTCTGCAACTTTTAATTCGGCTGCAATTATTTTATGGTGGGTTAACATATCCTAAAGGGTGAAATTAAAAGAAGCAAAGCTAATCAGGATTTGCGGTATTTAATGATTTTTAACGTGAAGTTTTCCACCGAAATTTGTGAGTAATTAATCGCGTGGCGTATCAGGCTTGTATAGATTAATTGATAAAGGCATCTCACTTTTTCTTACGAATGACTTTCTCTAAATCCCTTTCTGCTTTAAATTTTGTAATTCTGGTAATTAAGTCTAAAGGCAAAGGTTTATTCAAAGGAAACTGAACAGCGCCTTTACTCCATTTATAATCAGTAAATTCAGCTTTAAAAGCTTCGATGCCAGAACCAGTGGGGTAAAAGCCGATGTGTTTGGCATAAGCTGCAAAATACACAAGAACATTGTTTTGTTTAAAGGCAGGCATGCCATAGCTGATTACCTCTTTTACATCTGGCACAGCTTTGTGTATAGTTTCACGGATTTGCTGTAACAGTTTTTTTGTTTCAACAGGGAAAGTAGCGATGTATTGATCGATGTTTTCTGGTTTAGGCTGTTCCATGCTCGGTGATTTTTCAAGCTCAATTTACAGAATTCATTCGCTGATTTGGATATCGTATTTATGCAATAAGCCCGCAAGTCCGGATTTTGAAAATCTTGCTTTTTTGATCCTGTTGTTATCCGGATCTATGGAATAATTGTAAGCCGTTCTGAAATCTGCTTTTTCGAGGATGGTTCTGTCGAAACTGGCCTTTAATAAATCGCAGTTATCGAAGGTTGAATTGGTCAGATCACTTTCTGAAAAATCCACTTCGTGCAATTGTGAGGTTTTAAATGCCGTTTTCTTCAGTTTTAATTTATAAAAGGATGAATGATCCAGTTTACAGTTGTTAAAACTAAATGCCAAACCGAAATCGTTACAGTTTTCGAACCTCAATCCCAACATTTTGCAATCGTAGAAATTTACTTCATTAAATACTGTTCTGGTAATGCTGACTAGGCTTAGGTTGCAAAAAGTGAACTGACAATCCAGAAATTTAACACCACTTAAATCTGAACTGGAAAAATCGCAGTTGATGAATTTGCAGTTTTCGTATGCTGCTTTTGGCAATGGACGTAAGGTGAAATCGGCTTTTTCGAATGTTTGGTCTGATATGTATTCGGGCATGGATAGAAAGTTAACTGGTATAGCGAAGATAAAAATATTAGTTTGGAAATCTGCGGGGTTTAATCTAATCGTCACCCTGATCCGATAGCTATCGGATTTATTTCAGGGTCTTTTCCTGCTATTAAAATTCATAAGCATTCCTTAGGCGGTCAATATTTTGAAAAGCAGGGTTTGGTGTGCTTTGGTTGCGAAAGCCCCGCTATCCGCTTCAAAGCCTCGGTTCGTTCCTCACCTTCGGGTTTTACGCTACTATCGGGTTTATTTAACCTGAGCATTTCTTTCTTGGGATACAAAACCTGCGAGGTTTAATTGCAAAAAAAAATCCCCCAAAATTGCTTTGGAGGATATTATCTGTTTTGGTCTTTGACTAGACTTAGACCAGCAAATTTTATTTTTTAACGTACATCACTTCTTTTACCGCTTTAACAACACGCTCCGCATTTGGTAAGCTGGCTGCGATTAAAGTTGGAGAGTATGGAAGTGGAACATCTGCACAGGTAATGCGTAAAACCGGTGCATCTAAATAATCGAATGCATGTTTTTGCACCATGAAAGCGATCTCGCCAGAAAGCGAAGCCAATGGCCAGGCCTCTTCTACCACAACCAAACGATTAGTTTTCTTTACAGAAGCAATAATGGTGTCATAATCAATAGGACGTACAGTACGTAAATCAATTACCTCTACGTTGATTCCTTCTTTAGTTAATTCTTCTACAGCAGGGTTTACAACACGTGTTAACATTTTACCAAAGGTTACGATGGTTACATCAGTACCTTCTTTAGTTACCTTAGCTTTACCAAGTTCGATATAGTATTCTTCTGCAGGAACATCACCTTTATCACCGTACATTACTTCCGATTCCATGAAAATAACCGGATCCGGATCAAGGATAGATTGTTTTAATAAACCTTTTGCATCGTAAGGGGTAGCCGGAACCACCACTTTTAAACCAGGTGTATTTGCAAACCAATTTTCGAAGTTTTGAGAGTGCTGTGCGCCTAACTGGCCTGCGTTACCTGTTGGGCCACGGAAAACCATTGGACATGAGAACTGACCGCCACTCATTGATAAGATTTTAGCTGCTCCGTTGATAATCTGATCGATTGCAACTAAAGAGAAGTTAAATGTCATGAACTCTACAATTGGAACAAGGCCAGCTGTTGCGGCACCAGTTGCAATACCTGCGAAACCTAATTCTGCAATCGGGGTATCGATAATTCGTTTTGCACCAAATTCATCAAGCATACCCTGACTTACTTTGTACGCACCGTTATATTCTGCTACTTCTTCACCTAATAAAAAAACGCGGTCATCTTTACGCATTTCTTCGCTCATGGCTTCGCGTAGTGCTTCTCTAAATTGGATTTCTCTCATTGTAAATTTTTATAACGGGGGCAAATATAATTATTAATCGCTTTGAAACCAAAGGCTAAAATGCCTATGTTTTGTAATAATTATAAGTGTTTTGTTTGATTATTTTACGCTTTTTAAGTTCTATTTGTTGCTAATTTCGTTAAAGAAGAAATAATATTGGGTAATTGTGTTTTTGTTGAGCTTTTTGTATCAAAGTTTATGCATTTTCCGAAATATCTTCTCCAAAAGCGATAATATGGTCATAGTTGTTTGAAAAGAGAGCTAACCCGCTTCCTGTTAACATTTTTAACTTTATTGATTTAATGATTTGGATTTAACAAGCCATAAATCTCACTATCCAAAAACTGGCCTCTAAAGTAATAATCCTGTTTAAAAAGTGCTTCTTTTACAAAGCCATGTTTAATCAGCATCTGCCTCGAAGCATCGTTTCCTACATTGATGTTTGCACTGATGGTATGCAAATTAACCTCGTTAAAGCCAAAATCAATTGATTTTTTTAGGGCTTCAGAGATAATTCCCTTTCTCCAATAATCAGGGTGGAGCATATAACCTATTTCTGCACGGTGGTTGGCAAAATCGGTTCGCCAATAACCTACAGAGCCAATCATCTGGTTGGGGTTTTCTTTTAAAGCAATTACCCAGGCCAGGTTGTCGCCATTTTCATAACCATTTCTGAAGCGGGAAATAAAATCTTTGACTTCAAAGATATCTTTCGGCCTTTCCCTGTCGATATATTTCATTACCGTTTCGTTAGTGCGCATGGCAAAAAGGGTTTCGGCATCGGCCAGATCGTGTTCGCGGAGGATTAATCGCTCGGTTTCGAGTACGGGGAAATTTGTAAAATTTAAGGTTAGCATTTTTAAAGATCATCTTTTTCTAAAGAAAAACCATACTTATCTGCAAACTCTTTGACTTCAAATTCAAATGATTTTCTTGCATGATGAAGCTCTTGATTTTTGATGTAGTTGGTGACAGCTTGCAAACCAGATTCGCTAACTGATACAGCGAAATAATCATCTTGCCACATAAAAGGTGTTTCTGTTAGCATATTTTTATTGATCCAGAATGAAGATTCTCCTTTTATTAGCTGAGCTACTTTTGCAATTGTTTGTTCTCTTCCTAAAGATACTAGGCAATGCATATGTTCAGTATACCCATTAATTGCCTGTAGAAAAATAGATTTCTCTCTGCAATTTTCCATAATGTGCTTTTGAACTTTATAACGAATGTTTTTTGTTAAATAGGGATGTCGGTTCTTGGTTGAGAACACTAGGTGAACCCAAATTCTTATATACGACATAATTCATGGTTTGATTAATCTAAATATAAGGAATTTTTGCAGTCCGCTAAAGCAGACTGCGAAGAAATGCAATTATCTATTTATATCTTCCTATTCATTGCCATTGGCTTCAGCCAATCAATGAGAATTACTTCCCAAATAAAGTTTTATAAATAGAATATTTGTAGTTATCCTCTACTTTGCTGGCCACAAAATAGGGGGCTTCGAAAAGTTCGGTCAGTTTTTTTCTTAATTCGGCAAGGAATTCTGGTTTGATTTCTTCCAGATAGGCTCCTGATAGATTTTGCCTACCCGATTTAAACCAAACGCCATCTGCACTCATGGTTTTTACTACATAAAGATTTGGTTCTACAAAATTTTTGCCTGAAAACTGTTCGTAAGCATAAGTGTATAATAAGGTCTGGATTAACGCTTTATTAATGTGTTTGCCGTCAGAATTGAATAGCTCGGGAACATCTTTAAAAGTTAGCTTGTCGCTACCTGTTTTATAATCAATAATTTTAGTAACGCCATCTTTAACATCAACACGATCGATAAAGCCAAAAATTTTAACACTAGCTTCTTTTCCCCTTAGCGGGAAACTGATCTCGGCCTCTACCTTTTGCTCGAGACTAATAATTGTAAAAGGGGTTTGCGCTTCATCCTGGTTTAAGATGATATTCACATAGGCCTCTACAATAGATAAAATAACCTTTTGCATGCCTTTGTATTCCATTATCATATCAGGGTTTTTGAACATGACGGCGTTAAAGGCTTTTTGTATCAGTGTGGGGATCTGTTTACGTTTTTCTTTAATCAGGGTAGCAGTAATTTCAGCAGACCTTAAATCTTCGTAAAAATACTCCATCACTTTGTGCAGAATGGAGCCGATTTCATTGGCTTCTACCACTGCACTGATTTCTTTAGGCTCTTTAATCCCTGCAATGTAATTGAAAAAGAAATCTATCGGATTGGAAATGTATTGGGTTAGTGCTGAAGGTGAAAGCACCTTTTTTTTATCAAGGTATTTTTGAAGTGTTTCCTGGATAAAGGCATTATTGGTTTTCTCGATTTTTACTTCTTTAAAGGGCTCGGTTTTTACTTCCAGATTAAGTTCATTATAGGTGAATTCGAAGCCACTTTCGTACTCGAGTTGCTTTAAGATTCTGCTGGCTTCGCCCGAGGTAGATTCATCGGTTAAGCTGTTATAGACAAAATTGATATTCTTTGCCCGCTGTAATAGACGGTAGACCATATAAGCAGAAATCGCATCAAGATTTTCCAAAACAGGTAACCCATAAACGCGGCGTATAGAATCTGGAATAAAGCTATTGCCAATGGATGATTTGGGGATAATACCTTCATTGAAACCCAAAATTACCACTTTATCGAAATTTAGGTTCCGGGTTTCAAGTAATCCCATTACCTGTATGCCATTCAAAGGATCGCCAGAAAGTGGTACTGCAATAGCTTGCAATGATTTTTGAACGAGGTAAATTACAAAAGGAATTTCTTCTTTGCCGATATGGTTGCTAAACGTATCGTGCAGCCTGTTTAATTCTTGTATGGTTTTTACAAATAGTTCTGCATCGATTTTTTTGAGTGTTTTTGCATTTGATAGCCGGGTCAGCACATAATCCAGAACATCTAAAAGATTGGTAACCACGTGCTGTGGATCGTCGATTTTTTTATAAAATGCTTCAAAAAGTCCGCTTTGCCGTAAAAGGCGTTTATGATCAATCTCTACCTGGTTTTCTTCCAATAATGCAGTTAAGATTTTATCCCGCATTTTTTGGGTAAGACCCGTTAAAGGATGGGTTAAAAAAGCTTCTACATTTTTGTAACTTACTTTGTCCCGCTGTAAAATCTCCAGCTGACTCGCCAACCACAAATCAACCAAACCAAAAATACTGGAGGTTGATAAAGCAAAGCCCATGGTTACGTTAAGGTCAATCTCCTTTCCATGCAGGTGAGTGGGTATCGTTTGCAGTGTGGGAATTAACAGGCTCTCATCTGCCAACACTACTACTGTTTTCCCAACAGTTTCGGCTGCGGTATAATCTTCTGCTAAAATATTGTTCAGAATTTTAGCCTGTGCAGATTGCCCCTGAACCTTAAAAACATTTACCTGGTGTGGGGCAGATTTCATTAAACTTTCCTGGTCGGCAAATTCATTTTTCAAACCAAGTAGGTTGATGTTTTTGCGCAGAAATAAGCCTGCTTCCTGTGAAATATCATCTAAATAATACGTATCGGCATCGAAATAAAATAATGCTTTACCTGCTTCCTGTAACTGGGTAAATATTTTGGCTTCGGCACTGCTCAAAGCATTAAACCCAACAAAAATAATCTTGCCCTTGTCAAAATTCGAAATGAATTCCTGGTGATTGGTGATATCATCAGCCAGGTACCGATAAACAGAACCATTGGTTAAATAACCTTGCTCTTTAAGTTTCGCGTGGTATTTATGGTAAAGTTTGGGCATCCTGCGCCACATTTTAATAAAAAGTTCCTGCTGTTTTTTATGTTTTCCTTCGGAATAAGAAGTCCAGAATTGAGAAAGAAACTCATATTGCTCTGGGCTTAAATAATCAAAATCTTTATTAATGACCGATATATCTTCCAGATCGCGATACAGTTTCTCTGCATCTACCAAGTCGGCATCAATCTGATTAAAATCGCTTAAGATAATTTTTGCTAATGGGAAAAACTTATGACTGGAAATAGTCTCTAATTTTTCTTCTACAAGCAGTTGATTATAAATGCGATGTAAAGTGAAAAACTGCAGGTAAAAATCGGCTATTTTATAACTGGTAGAACTGGCAAAGAACTCCTGTATGGTAAAAAATGACGGGCTGAAAAATGGTTTCCCAATAATATCTGCAAAGTGTTTCTGTAAATATGCAGATGGCCGTTTATTGTTGAAAACAATGGCGCAGTTTTCGAGCTGATTTCCAAACCGGGCAACTAAATCTTCGGCAACTTCCTGTAAAAATGGTTTCATGTAGATCTTTTTAATCGTTCCCTCGGTTTTTTAATTGTAATTCGATAATTGCTTTATCATTTTCGATCCAAGCAGTGCGTATGATGTTTCATTATCAGCATTTTGAGAAATGCTACGCACTGCGTAGCAAATTTGCTCTTCAGGGTAAGTTAAATAAAATTGACGAAAATTTCTTAAGTTAGAATATGAAAAACCTTTACCAAAATCTGATGTTAGTTTTTTGGATAATGATTGTAAAATTTCGTCCCCATACGATGCCTTTATATTTCCTCCCTGCTCGTTTTCAACGATTTCTTTACCGATTTGCCAATAAGAAATTACCATAGCCATGTTAACTGCTTTGTAAGCATCGGCCCTATATCTTTTCAGTATATTTAGTATGTTGCCATATAAATCGTTTACTTTTTCCATATTATACTAATTTCAATTTGCCTTTAACTGCATAAAAAAGATAAGTTTTAATATTCTGGTAGCCCATTTCAGTCAGCAAAGCCCTGTAATTATTTACCTGTTCGATGTGTTTATCGCTTTCTTCGATGGTAAATTTATAGTCAAGTATAATCACTTCATCGGCGTTAATCAAAACCCGATCAGGACGATGCAGTTTTCCATTGGTATCGATAATATTCTTTTCTACAATGCTTTCGCTTGCATTGCCTAAAATCTCTTTGAGCTCGGGGTGTTCCAATACTTCAAGTGCGGATGAGATTAATTTTTGCTTTTCTTCTTCCTTGATAATTCCCTGCAAAACAAGGTTGGAGGTATAATCATCAACTTCTTTCGGTGTGCTGGCGCTGGCCAGGATATCGTGGAGTAAAGAGCCTTTCCTTCCCGACTTTTCAATATTGACCAGGTGTTTTAAATGTTTTTCTGCAGAGGGAACATAAAGTTCCAACAAACGGGTTGTGGTTGGATAACTATTTAAATTAATGAAATTCGATTCTTCAGATTTACTTTCAACAATTACAGGTTCTACAATTTCGTACACACCGTTTTCATCAAACTGCTCATCAAAAGTGAAATTGATTACATCGCCCATATTGGATAATTTCAATTCCTTTTTAGCCATTGTAGCTATGTAAAGGTAATCCTTAGATCGTGTAGTAGCCACATAGAGCATATTTAGTGCATCCATATTGTTATAAAGCAACTCTTCATAATAGGCCTTTGCAATTGCCGAGTCGGCTAATGCTTCATTATATTTTAAAGGAATTCCTTTCAGTTCTTTATAAACTGTTTCTTCTGAAGATACCCAGAAAGTGCCATTTGGTTTACCTTTGATTTCCCAATTGCAAAAAGGCACAAAAACAGCCCTAAAAGCTAAACCTTTCGATTTATGAATCGTAATAATCTGTATGGCATCAGCACCTTCTGGTGAAGGCAGTGATTTTTTAATGCCATCTTCTTCCCACCAGGTTAAAAATGAAATGATCCCTTTTTCACCTAGTTTTGCGGCTGATGCTGTCAAATCTCTAAAAGCAAGTAGGTAAGGTAAGTTTGCGGTAAGATTTTTTAAGCCATAACTTTCAATTAATATCTCTACCATCTCGGGCAGGGGAAGCTGCAGCCAACTTTGCCAGTTTTCGCACAAAGCAACCGGTAGAACTGTGGTAAGGGCGCTTAAAGGTTTATTGTTAAGGTTAAAGTAATCATTGGCATCAATCTGTTTTTCATGGAGCGAATGGTAAAGTGCGATACAATTGGCTTTGTAAAGAGCCGTTTGCGTTTCTAAGCCGATCAGCACTTTTAATGTATTAATGATGAGCTGTATGGCCGAGTTATTGGAGATCAATAAGGCATCACCAGACAAAACAGGTAAGTTATGCTCCATTAATTTTTTAACAGTGAGTAGTGCTTCGCTGTTCGATCTAACCAAAATGGCAATATCTTTTAGTGCATATTGCTGTTCATTTTTGAGATCATTTATTTCTTCAACAATTTCATCTAATGCAATATCCCTAAAAACAGTTTCGGTAAAACGTGCTTCATTCGGTGCATGGTCTTTACCAAACTTTTTGATCTTAATCGTTCCACCTTTTAAGGTGTTAGTGGCAAAGTTCTGGGTAGAGCCACTGTAAATATCGGTTATAATCTGCTGGTAATTTTGTTCTTGCCACCATCTGGAAATACTTTCGGGTTTAGTTGCCAGATTTTCGTTCAGTTCATTCTGCAGGGTGAGGGGAATGGCCTTGTAAAGGAAATTATTGAACGTGATGATATTTTCGGCACTCCGATAATTTTCTGCTAAACTTTCTTCCAATACATTTTCTGCACCAACATCTAATTTGGCGTGTTTATGCAATATGTTCCAATCGCCATTACGCCAACGGTAAATGGATTGTTTAGTGTCGCCAACAATCAGGTGGTCAATCAGATCCTGGCTGGGTGTGGCCATGGCATTGGTCAGCAGGGATTTAAAGCTACCCCACTGACTGGTTGAAGTATCCTGAAATTCATCGAACAAAAAATTGCGGTAACGGTTGCCTACTTTTTCCCAGATAAAGGACGGGTTGTCGCCGGCATCTTCTGTAATTCCCGAAATCAGCTTTTGTGCATCACTGATCAGCAGGTTATCGTTTTCGGCCCTGTACTCTTTCAAAAGCATGGCGATTTCCTGCATTAACCTTAAATAATAAAGGTTTTTATTAAAGGCAATAGCCAAACTATAGTTTGGTAAATGTGTTAAATAGTGCGATTTTAAATTTTTTAGTATCGGATTTACCGTATCATAAGCTTCAGGAAAGTTTGCATTTTTCTGAAACCATTCATCAGGCTCGTCAATCAGATTAAAAAGAGGCTCGATCTTTGAAAAATCGCCCCTGGCCACGAGAATAATTTTAGCCAGCGGACTTCTTGATTTCCCTTTCAGGTGTTCTGTTTCCACACCGATTACATTCAAAGCTTCGTTTGCTTCTGTTGCGAGCGAAACCAGTTCTTCTTCAAAGTTCTTGATCTCTGCCTTGGTAATACTGATGTATTTTTTAAATAGTTCATCAATGTTTTCTAAACCAAGCGTGTTTACCGCATCTTCAAAAATCTGGAAGCGTTCGGAGAAAATTTCGCCAATCAGATTGTAAAGTTCGAATTTATAGTTCCAGCTTTTGTTATCGCCGATGCGCTCAATGGCCAGATCAATAATCCATTGTAAAAGTTGTTTGTTATGATCTAATGCTTCGTCCAGTTTGTTTACAAGATCATCTTTCACCTTGTCATAATTCATCTCTAAATTATAATCGGCGTTTAGGCCCAGCTCAAAAGCAAAACCCCTGATTACTTTTTGGACAAAACCATCAATAGTGCTTACAGAAAAACGGCTGTAGTCGTGCAGAATTTTACGATATATTTTATCTGCTTTAAACTGTAATTCCTGTGGGCTTAATATCGGATAGGCTTGCAGAATAAGTTTCCGATAATCATCTATTTTTTTTGATGGATTTCCCTTTGCCAGTCCTAACAATACCTCCAAAATCCTGGTTTTCATTTCCTCCGTGGCCTTATTGGTGAAGGTTACTGCTAAAATTTCGCGGTATTTATTATCGCCACTAAACAGCAGGGTAAGATAATGTGCGGTTAAACTGAACGTTTTACCGGAACCTGCAGAGGCTTGAAGAATTTTGAGGGGCTGGGGCATAATGTAATATCTCTCGGAAATTTAAACTTACAACAATTTAAAATTTTTCCGAAATCATGATATCAACAACGCGCCCATTTACGGTTTTTTCTTCTTTTTGGCTAATGTTTTGTGGCTAATCCTTGCTGGCCGTTCGGCCATTTCAATAGGAAGGCCGAGCAGATCGCGGATAACCACCGATGCACATGCACCACCAAATGCAGCAGGCAAATAAGAGACTGTACCGTAAGCAGAACGTTTAAAGTTGCTCCCATCAGTCATAATCATGGAATTTTTATCCATTTCTTCGGTGGAGAAAACAGCTTTTATTTTTGCCGCATTGGCAAGCTTATTCAGCCTTTTACGCACATAACTGGCAAAAACACATTGATAAGTATCAGGCAGTAGCGTAATTCTTAAACGAGTAGGATCCATTTTACCACCAGCACCCATTGAACTTACAATTGGAATATTTTTTTCTAATGCCGTTCCTAACAAAGTAATTTTAGGCATTACACTATCAATGCAATCCATAATGTAATCGAAATCAGTTTCTAAAATTTCCCTGCATTTCTCTGGCGTAAGAAAGGTATTTACTACGTGCAGTTTTAATTCGGGATTTATAGATAATAAACGTTCTTGCATAATTGCAGCTTTGCTAACACCATGATTGGTTGCCAAAGCAGGTAGCTGCCTGTTCCGGTTGGTTGGGTCAACTACATCGCCATCAACAATGGTCATTTCTCCAATTCCTGAACGGCAGATGAATTCAGCAGCAAAAGAACCCACGCCACCCAAACCGATCACGAGAACATGTTTCGATTGGAGTTTTTCTATTCCATCATTACCTACAAGCAGGGCAGAGCGCGAAAGCCAGCTAACATCAGACATATTTTTGTATTTAGCTGTATTCTTCGACAGGCTCAGAATGACAGCGCTATATTAAATTTAGTTTATTCCAGTCGGTAAAAATACGTGCTTTAAGTTCATCTACAGTACATTTTTTTAAAATGGCTGCTGCCTGGTAAATTTCCTCAATCGAAATATCAGCATCATCCGTTTCCAGGAAAAAATTATTGGTACTTTGGATCAGTTTTGCTGCACCGGAGTTTTCCTTTAAAGCGGTTAGACCGAAAGAAAGCAAAAATCCTTTATCCAACAGCTGGTTACCCAGTTCTTCATTTTTATTAAAGCCATGGATGATCATCGGTACTTCAACTTTTAACCGATCTTTAACCGCTATTAATTCAGCAAAACATTTAACGCAATGCAAAATCAAAGGTTTATTGATTCTTTCTGCTAATTCGATCTGTTTTTCTAAAATTATAAGCTGATTATCCAGATTTTCGCCCCTCAGGCGATCTAAACCGCATTCGCCGATCTGTTTTACATTTGTTTGATTGGCTACCACACTAAGATATTTCATCTGCAGATCGAGATGATCAATTTTGGCAAACCAGGGATGCAAGCCAACAGAAATGGGCTTGGTTTTAGGCATTGCCAAAAAGATATCATGGGTTAACGACAGACTCTGAATGCTGATAACCCCATTTTGGGTGGCAACTTTATGGGTATGTATATCTAAGAAATCCATTTCTATACAAAGATAGTTAAATGTAAAATGGGCGATGTAAAAGGGGCAATGGAAATATGCAAATGAATTTAAACCTTTCGATAAAAACAAGTTCTATTAATGACCAATGACCAATGACCAATGACCAATGACCAATGACCAATGACCAATGACCAATGACCAATGACCAATGACCAATGAATGTTTCTACTCTGTAAAGAATTTGCGAATAATCTATTACAATAGTAGACTTTATTATTTTTGTTTATTATTCTAAAAATCATGAAAAAATTAGTCATTTTATTAACTGCTTTATTGATTTCTACTGCGGCTTTTAGCCAGGCAAAAAAAGAAGCCGTTCATATTTATAATCCACAGGCAGATGCTAAAGCGGATATCGCTGCTGCGGTTGCAAAAGCAGCCAAAGAAAATAAACATGTGTTGTTACAGGTTGGCGGTAACTGGTGCACCTGGTGTATTGCTTTCCATAATTTGGTTGATAGTACGGCTACCTTAAAAAAATACATCAACGATAATTTCGAAACTGTTTTGGTTAATTATAGTCCTGAAAATAAAAACGAAAGTGTTCTGGCTGGTTTAGGCTATCCTCAACGTTTTGGCTTTCCTGTGTTTTTAGTTTTGGATGGAAAAGGGAAAGTATTGCACATTGAAAATTCTTCTTATTTAGAAACAGAAGAAGTTGGCGCTAACGGTAAAAAGAAAGTTGGACATGATGTAAAGAAGATTACCTCATTTTTAAAAGGGTGGACAAAAGCGGCTGTTGATCCTGAGACTTATAAAACGAAAGCTAAATAGAGGCTTAAGGTAGAGGGCGTGAGGTTTAAGGCCGAACCGCAAAATCTAATTAAGAAAGCCTTTCGGATTTTTAAATCTGAAAGGCTTTCTTTTTAATCGTCTAATTCGTCTTCGTCTACCTCATCATCAAGGTTTAACTCATAAGAAGCTCTTGAAGCTTCATCGGCTTGCTCCAGCAGATCTTTATCGTGTTCGATACTGGTATCATCACCACTAATTTCATTGATATTTTCTACATCATCCTCTCTGCGTAAAGCATCGTTAGGATCGTTCGAATAATTGTCGTCTTCTGGATCTATCATAACTTTAAGATTTTATATTAGATAATCGTTTTGGTAGTGAAATTGTTTTGGGAAAAGCTTAAAGGTGAAAAGACTGAGGCTTCCAAAGATTCTTCGCTGCGCTCAGAATGACAAATCGGAAAGGGTTAAAGACCATCCCCAAATTTATAAAACGGAGCCACGCTCACTGGTAACTTACCTGTAGGTACCAGGCGGTTGTTAATTACGGCAGCAGCCGAAATCTGCATAAAATCTTCTTTTTGATAGGCTACCAATAAACCTTTGCTATTTTCTAATCCCGATAAGGTTGCCAGGTTATATGGATTTGCAAACAAGGCAAAAACAGCATTCTTAGTTGATAATTCTTTAATAAAATTCTTCACACCTGCATTCAGTGGCATGTTATTAGCCGGTCTTGATCTGCTATCATGAATGCCTACAATTACCTGATCAAATGCGCTGATTTCACGTGCTATGTTTGAAATTTGTGTGGCACTTGCATCTTTATCCAACACATAATAAACAGAGTTGTAATAACCTTTCGAGATTTCTTTTTGGAAAGTAGTTACGGAAGATACGCCAATACTGATTATCGCTGTTCTTCTGATCGGTATAAGACGTTTAATATGATCTTTACCCTTGAGCAAAGTTACCGATGCATTGGCCAACTCCTGCACTAATGCATTGCTGTTGTTGCGGTTAACACCGGCAATAATACCTTTGGTAACAATGGTATCGCGCTTGGCCAGCCCGGCCCAATACTTTGCGGTTAATATCTTACGCACGCTTTGGTCAATCTCGGCCATACTTACACGGTTATTTCTTACCGCTTTACGCACCAATTTAATAGCTCTATCGCTGTTTTCTGAAAGTTCGATAATATCGTTACCTGCAATAATTCCCATCAAATCAGCTTCGCCATTTTTAAAGTATTTTACCACACCTTTCATATCCATTGCATCCGAAATAATCAAGCCTTTAAAGCCTAATTTTTGCTCTAAAATACCGGTTACAATTGGCTTGGAAAGCGTTGAAGGTAAATTTGGGGTATTATCCAAAGAAGGAATGTTCATATGCGCAATCATCACCCCAGATGCGCCTTGTTTAATCAATTCTTTGAATGGATACATTTCTAAAGTGTCCAGACGTGCAGCAGAGAAAGTAAGCTGCGGCAAATCGTAATGCGAATCTACATCTGTATCGCCATGACCAGGAAAGTGTTTCAGCGTAGTTAATAAACCGCCGTCTTGCATGCCCTTCATATAGGATGCGACTTTACTTGCCACGTTATATTTATTTTCGCCGAAAGAACGATAGTTAATTACCGGGTTTTTCGGATTATTGTTAATATCTGCATCAGGAGCCAGGTTCATCTGCATCCCCATCCGTTTGTAATCTTTAGCCACTTCCAAACCCATTTTGTATAATAACTCCTTGTTTTGGATGGCGCCCAAAGTCATTTGATAGGGATAAGATATAGTACTGTCTAAACGCATGCCCAAACCCCATTCCCCATCATTAGCCACAATAAGTGGTATTCTGCTCAGTTTTTGATAGGCATTGGTGGCTACAACCTGTCGGCCAGGGCCACCCTGAAAAAAAATTACTCCGCCCAATTGTTCTTTTTTAATCACCTCGCCAACCGAATCGGTATATTTTTTACCGAGATTGGTGTGTGCCCTCACAAAGAACATCTGCGCAATACGCTCTCTACGGTTTAGTTTATTAAAAACCGAATCGACCCATTTGGGTTGATTGGCTAACATTTCTAAATAGGATTTTTGTTGTGCGCTGCCCGAAAATGCAGCTCCACATAGGGCAATGAGTATAAAAAGATTTTTTTTCACTTGTTTTTATTGTATCAGGTCTGCTAAATTAATAAACCAAAGCCGTATTGAACAAAAACCCGTCCAAGTAATCGATTTAATACCCTAAGTTTTAAAAATATTGCAAATTAAGATCGGTACATCCCTTTGCCTTCAATAAAGTCAATTACATTATCGGGCAGGAAAAACTGAACATTTTTTTTCTCTTTAATAGCCTTCCGTATAAAAGTGGAGGATATTTCCATTAAAGGTGTATTGGTAAAAGTAATGGAGGGATGATTTTCCCAATCGCTCACATTTGCTCCGGGACGGGGATACACATAAATCTGATAGTTTTTTAACAGCACCTCGTAGTTCTTCCATTTTTTAAAAGAAACGAGATTATCAGCACCCATGATCAGTACAAATTCCTTTTCAGGATATTTTTCGTGGAGATAGGTTAAGGTATCAATGGTATATGAAGGCTGTGGCAATGCAAATTCGATATTACTCACGCGGATATGCGCTGCATTTTCGGTAGCCAATTTGGCCATTTCCAAACGATCATACATATTGGTTAAACCACTTTTATCCTTTAAAGGATTATGTGGAGAAACCACCAGCCATACTTCATCCAGTTCGGTATGGTTAGCCATATAATTTGCAATAATTAAATGTCCGGTATGGATTGGATTATACGAACCGAAGAAAAGACCGGTTTTCATGTTTATGGTTTTCAGTATTTGTAATCGTCATTGCGAGGCTGATTCAGTGAGCCGAAGCAATCTAATCACTGATTAGATTGCTTCACCCTTGTCCTCTTTTTCCGCTGCTATGGTTCGCAATGACGGATTTATTAGATGATTAGTTTACCAATATATTTTAGTCTCATAAAAGCTAAAGTTTTGGTCCTTTGTTAAAATAGTTAAATTTTCCGAGATGCCTTGAGCAATTAGAATTCGATCAAAAGGGTCGCGATGATGGAAATCTAATTCATTCAGTTTAATAATATGGTTGAATGAGATTGGTAATATTTCTATTTGATTCTGATCTAAAAAGTCTAAAATTTTATCAAAGTCTGCATTTAAAGAAAGCTTGTTTAATTTACATTTTATCGCAATTTCCCAAATGCTTGCAATACTGATAAAACATTCATTTTTTAGGTTTTTGATTTCATCAATTATCTTCTTTGGCAAAGATGAATCTCCATTTATGAACCAGATAAATGTATGCGTATCTAACAGAAGCTGCATTACATGTAATCTTTAAAGTCTTCTAATGGCTTATCAAAATCGGCAGACATTTTAAAAAAATCTTTGGCATAACCAAATTGCCTTTCTTTCAGTTTTTTACTCGCTTTCGATTTTTTCTTCAGAGATGAGACAAAATCAGACACTTGCTTCTTCAAATCTGAAGGCAATGAAGATATTTGGCTATATAATTGAATATCAGTCATCAATCAAATATAGAAATTTCTGCGCGCCTAATAAAACTATTTTTTCAAAAAATCCCCTACCAACTGCTCTGCTTCTGCACAAGCAGTAGCCAGATCATAATTTTTTAAGATCACATCAAACTTATCTGCATAAAGCAATTCTTTTTCAGCTTTAATAAAACGTTCTTGTAATTTTTCCTGACTATCTGTTCCACGACCGCTTAAACGTTCCTTTAAAACATCTAATGAGGGTGGTTGAACAAAAATAGCCAATGCATCTTCCTCGTATTTTCTTTTTAAACGGATGCCGCCTTCAACATCGATATCGAAAATAACGTGTTTACCTTCATTCCAGATGCGTTCTATTTCTGAGCGCAAAGTGCCATAAAAGGTGCCGTTATAAACTTCTTCAAACTCTACAAACTCCTGACGGGCAACTTTGTGTAAAAATTCTTCCTTTGTAATAAAATAGTAATCGTTTTCATGCGTTTCATCTCCTCTCAATTCGCGGGTAGTTGCAGAAATAGAAAAGCTCAGATCAGGGAACTTCTTTAATAAATGATGTACTATGGTGGTTTTACCTGCTCCTGATGGTGCTGAAAATATGATTAATTTGCCTTGCATGCTTTTAAAAGTTTTGCGATTGGCGTCTGGCGTTAAGCGCTTATCGCTTTCCGCCTAACGCTACAACACATTCAGTAACTGTTCTTTTATTTTTTCTAATTCTTCTTTCATTCCTACCACAAATTGCTGCATCTGCGCATCGTTCGCTTTTGCACCCATGGTATTAATTTCTCTTCCTATTTCCTGCGAAATGAAACCCATTTTTTTACCGTTTGCTTCTTTGCTTGCTAAAGTTTGTAAGAAATAATCGCAATGGCTTTTTAAACGTGTTTTTTCTTCAGTAATATCAATTTTATCGATGTAGTAGATCAATTCCTGCTCAAAACGGTTTTGGTCAATATTTACCTTACCCACCGCATCTTCTAAAAACTGGTTAAATTTATCGCGGATGGCCGAAATTCTTTTAGGTTCCAGTTCTTCTACCGATTTAAAGTACGACAGGATATTTTTAATCCGCAGTTCTAAATCCGCCTTTAAAACAGCGCCTTCATCTTCCCTAAATTGGTTAAAGTTGGCCAGGGCTTCAGTAAAAATCTGGTAAAGGTGATTCCATTCATCTTCGCTAACACTTTCTTCCTTATAACTAATTACATCCGGAAAGGTTAAGGCTGTTTGGAGTAAATTACTGCTGTCTGCACCTAGTTCGTTGTTAACAGCAACAAGCTGCTGGTAGTAATGACTCAATAAAGCGGTATTAATGGTGGCACCTGTAATTTCGCCATTGGTGCGTTCTATATTGATGCTTAAACTTACCTTTCCGCGTTCGATATCTTTGCTACAGATGTTGCGCAGAATCAATTCTTTATCAGAAAAAGCTTTAGGATATTTTAAATTCAGCTCCAGGAATTTACTGTTGAGCGATTTGATTTCGACACTATACTTTGCGTTTGCATAATCGGCTGTTGCTAAGCCGTATCCTGTCATGGATTTTATCATGCGCAAAGATAGGGTTTTAAGCCGAAAGGAGAAATAATAATGGGCAGTGCCTCAGAATTCTAGATAGTTGAAAATAAAATACGACATCGCAGATATTTTGAAAACCAACGTTCAGTTTTTCATCGCAGAAGTAGTCCCGCTTTTCATTACAAGTCCGCGCTGCGCTGTGGGCTTTTCATTTCAATCGGGTTTAGGTACATCGTAAGATTGCTTTTGGCTTGGGCCCGGTACCTGCAAGGTGCCTACCGAAGTATTTAAACCTGATGGGAGTGGACATTCCCGATTTTTCATCGGGGTAAAACGTTCAGCAGGACTGATTGAGCCAAAAGGATAGGCGCGTTCATTTCCTAATAAATACGATGTTAATTTCAGCATCGCCAAAAGATGCAGCCGTATCTAAAAAAGAACTTTCGTTGCCCTGGTAGAAAACTACTATTACTGCATAAAATAATAGCTGTCTGTTAGTTTCCTCATGAGTATTAACGTTTTATTAACAATTTGAATGTGCAACAAATGTTAATTTTACAAAAAATCTCTTAGAGATATGAAATCATTTTTTACGCTCATTTTTCTTTCGCTCGGCTTTCTAGTTGCTTCAATAAGCGTTAAAGCACAGGTTAAGGTTTCTAAAGGAGTTGTTTTTGAAAAAGGAACAGATATCAGAATTGCCCTGGCAGTAGTTACCAATATGCGCACCAGGCAGGGAGTTGGTACCAACGACATGGGGTTTTTCCAAATTGCCGCAAAAATTGGCGATACCTTATTGGTGCAAAAAAGAAAGTTTGATAATCAGCTGTTGATTGTTAAAAGTGATGATGACTTTATCGTAAATATTGTTCGGGCAGATATGCTGCTGGAAGATGTAACAATCAGGGCAGAAAACAAACAAGAAAACCTATCGGTTGTTAGGTTTGCGCACAGAAAGAAAACGTATTTTTACGGACATAACAGAAACCCGCTTCATTATATCCGTTATCCTTTGTCGGCCATAATGGAATTGTTTAGTGCAGAGCGTAAAAGTGCCAGGCGGTTTGACCGCTATTATGATAACGAGACAAAAGAATTAGAAATAGACCGTTTTTTCAATGTCAGCCTGGTTAAAAATAATACCAGTTTAACAGGAAAGCAACTTGAAAAATTTATGTTGGATTACAGACCAAAGCATAAACAGATTAAAAACTGGAATACTTATGACGGGGTTGATTACATCAAAAAATCGTCTAAACAGTACTTAGATACTTTAAACACCTCATTATGATAAAATGAAACTTTTAAAAGCTGTTATGTTACTCATCATCTTAGTGCAAGGCTTGAAAATTAAAGCTCAAGATTTCGTAATGAAAGGGGTGGTGATTGAAAAAGGTTCTAACGTGCGTGTTGCTTTAGCTGCGATAACCAATTTACGCAGTAAAATGGGTACAACCAGTAACGATATTGGAATGTTTCAGTTAAATGCCCGGATTGGCGATACGCTTTTCATTCAGAAGAAAAACTTAAATGATCAAAAAGTCGTTGTTAACACAGATGGTGACCTGGTTGTTTTTTTGGTAAGGGGAAGTACTATGTTAGCAGAAGTAACGGTTAAAGGGCAAACCAAAAAGCAAGAGATGGAAGATATTAAGCGGGATTTGAGGCACAACGGTTCTTTTTTTGCGGGTAAACCGCCATTAATTTTATTAAATCCGCTTGGCGGCAATCCAATAACATTTTTTTATGAGCTTTTTGGGAAAACACCAGCAAGAGCACGTAAATTTAACCGTTATTATAAAAAGGAACTAAGTTTGATCGAGGTTGACAAGTTTTTTAATAAAAGCTTGGTCTTGAAGAATACTACATTAACGGGGAAAGATCTCGACAAATTTCTGCTCGATTATTATCCAACACGTAGCATGACCATAAATTGGAGTAATTATGATGCGGTTAAATACATTAAAGAGTCGGCTAAAAAATACACCGATACTTTGAAACACACAAATTAGTACAGCATGAGAAACTTTAAATTTGCCTTCATACTCTTTATTTTTACCTTAATTGGCTTTGTGGCCAAGGCACAAGACTTTATTCTGAAGGGGGTAGTTATTGAGAGGGGCTCAAACGTTAGAATTGCATTGTCAGAAATTACAAATTTGCGTACCGGAATCGGAGTGGGCAGTAATGATATTGGATTGTTCCAGTTAAAAGCCAGATTGGGCGACACGCTTCTGGTAACCAAGAGAGACCTGATTGATCAGCGTGTTGTGGTGAATAGCGAAAAGGATCTTGTGGTTTACCTGGTGAGGGGAAGTACTACGCTAGCTGATGTAACCATTAGGGGAAACACCAAAAAAGAAGATTTAGATGAAATTAAGCGCGATTTTAAAAACAAGGGTGTATATAATGGGGGTAAAACAACGGTTTTGTCTGCCATATTTAGTCCTTTAAATGCGCTGTATAATCTGTTTGGTAGCGATCCTAAAAATGCACGAAGATTTGGAAGGTATGCTGATAATGAAATTAAACAATCGCAGATTGATGTGTACTTTAATCAGAGTATTATTAAAAACAATACCGAATTAAGAGGTGATACTTTAGAGAAATACATGCTGAATTGTCGTCCTGATTTTGATAAAGCACAGTACTGGAACAGTTACGATTACATCAAGTATATTAAAGAATCTTCTAAGAAATTTACAGATACACTGGGAAAGGGGAAGTAGGTTTTAGTATTCAGTCTGGAGTCCTGAGTCAATAGATCAGTTTGGAGTTGACGGCTTACAGTTGCTCATGATCGAATCTGGAGTTTGGATTCCGTTAACCAATTTCAAAAAATTAACCGATTAAACAAAATACATTAGGTGGTTTGCAGTTACAAAAGACCAGTGAACTTTTAGATACTCAATGCTTCGCAAGCTTTCTCTGCAGCAAGTTTTTCTGCATTTTTCTTATTATAATCTCTGCCTGTTCCCACTTTTTCGCCTTCTACCATTGCACTAATGGTGAATAATTTAGTGCTTTCGCCTTCGCCATTTTCAGCAAGTTCGAACAATACATCCTTACCATGGCGCTGGCACCACTCAATTAATTTACTTTTAAAATTGGTTTCAGTAAGTTCAAGGGTATGGATATCGATATGCGGTTTTACAATTCTGCGCAATAAAAACTCTTTGGTAAAGTTGTACCCTTTATCCATATAAATGGCACCAATAATAGCTTCAAAAGCATCGCCCAACATCGAATTGTGCTTGGTTTGGATACTAACGGAACGCTGATCAAACTGGATAAGCTTATCGAAACCAATTTTTTTTGCCAACTGGTTTAAATTAGCGCGGTTTACAATCTTCGAACGCATTTCGGTTAAAAACCCTTCTTCTTTGTAAGGATAGTGTTTAAAAAGCAACTCTGCTATTACCGAACCTAAAACGGCATCACCTAAAAATTCTAAACGTTCATTACTGCTCCTGCTGCCATTTTTTAAAATTTTTGCTACAGAACGGTGCCTGAACGCCATTTTATAGAGCGTAACATTGCCTGGAACAAAGCCCAAAATATTTTTCAGCTGTTTAACAAACTCCTTTTCAGGAGAGAGATAAAGTTTATATAATTTTAATATCGGCATTAAATAAATAACACAATTAGCGGCTAACTAGCATATTTAACTAAGTTATCTATTTTTAATTAGCATACAAAATTATATACCTGTGCTGTTCTAATTAATCTTCGTATTTCTTGAAAATAACAGAAGCATTATGGCCACCAAAACCGAATGTATTGCTTAAAGCAGCTCTAACAGTACGTTTTTGTGCTTTGTTAAAAGTAAAATTCAATTTAGGATCAAATGCAGGATCATCTGTAAAATGATTGATTGTTGGAGGAACAATATCATTTTTAACAGCAAGAATTGCTGCAATAGCCTCAATAGCACCAGCTGCACCTAACAGGTGGCCAGTCATCGATTTGGTTGAGCTAATGTTTAAACGATAAGCATCTTCACCAAATAATGTACCAATGGCTTTGGTTTCACTAATATCACCAAGCGGTGTAGAAGTACCGTGTACATTGATATAATCTATATCAGCAGTTGTTAAACCAGCATCTTTTAGTGCATTGGTCATTACCATTCTAGCGCCTAAACCTTCAGGATGTGGTGCCGTGATGTGATTGGCATCAGCACTCATTCCACCGCCCACAAGTTCTGCATAAATTTTTGCACCTCTTGCCTTAGCGTGTTCAAGTTCTTCTAAAATAATGGTTCCTGCACCTTCACCAGCTACGAAGCCATCGCGATCTTTATCAAAAGGGCGTGATGCTGTTGCCGGATCTTCATTACGTGTTGATAATGCATGCATGGCATTAAAACCACCCATACCTGCCTCATTGATGATTGCTTCAGAACCACCACTGATAATTACATCAGCCATACCCAAACGGATATAGTTAAATGCATCAATCATTGCATTTGTTGAAGAAGCACATGCCGAAACAGTTGCAAAATTTGGCCCACGCAGGCCGTATTTGATAGAAATATGCCCTGGGGCAATATCCACGATCATTTTAGGGATAAAGAATGGATTGTATCTTGGCGTACCATCTCCCTTGGCGAAATTCGAAATCTCATCCAGGAAAGTTTTCAATCCACCTATGCCTGCGCCCCAGATTACGCCGATCCGGTTGGTATCTAATTTTTCAAAATCAAAACCACCATCCTTTACAGCCTCATCTGTTGCTACAAGAGCATATTGTACAAACGGATCTAATTTACGGGCTTCTTTTTTCTCCAAAAAATCTTCTGGATTAAAGTTTTTTACCTCGCAAGCGAATTTGGTCTTGAACTTTTCAGTATCAAAACCCTTAATAGGAGCAGCGCCACTCACCCCGTTAGTCAATCCTTCCCAAAAATCAGGAACATTATTGCCTATAGGAGTGAGCGCACCCAACCCTGTTACTACTACTCTTTTTAATTCCATTTATACTGAAAAAGCGTAATTCTATTTAACGTTTTTTTCCAAATAAGCAATTGCCTGGCCAACGGTACCGATGGTTTCAGCCTGATCATCAGGAATAGCTACATTGAATTCTTTTTCAAATTCCATAATCAATTCTACGGTATCTAAAGAATCTGCACCTAAATCGTTGGTGAATGAAGCCTCTGGCGTAACTTCGCTTTCGTCAACACCTAGTTTTTCTACGATAATAGCCTTAACTCTTGAAGCAATATCAGACATAATTTTATAATTTAATGGTTAAATAATTCTGTGCAAAGAAAAATAAATTCTTACAATTTTCAAATGTTTTTATTTCGATATGTAATTTTGGTACCTCAATAACACAGCGAATATAGAATTAGTTTTTTAATTTCGTTCTGTAAATAATTTATTTCGCTTTGAATAAGACCTACCTAAAACTTACCTTAGACCTTGATTTTATACTAATTGCGATCACAGCACCCCTAAAAGACTATGTGCTTTGCCACAAAATTAATACCCGGCTAAATACTGAATTTGAAAAAATAGAGGACCATGAAATATTTTTTAATATTGATGAACCAGCCTGGTCTTTCTCTAAATATTACTTTTTTGTAGAGCAGGGCGAGGTTGAATACTACTTAATCTGCAATAAAAGTAGCGATGGTTTTCTAATTCCGGAGATGAGCAAAGTAGATTTTTTTATTATCATTAAAGAATTTATTGACAAGGAGGATTTGGATTATTTAATCAACGGATTGAATAAACTACCTGATATACAGGTGGCTGCAAAAATAGATCCCACTAAATTAAAGAGCCGTGAAAATTTGGTAATATAAAAATTATATACATGGTGTATTAAATACACTATATTTGGCAGTTACAAACAAAGAACAAAAAAACAAAATATATAAAATTTAATGCAGTTTGATTATTTTAGATAATAATTAGTGCTTTCTTAAACTGCATTCCTAAAATCAATAAATAAATGAAACCTTTTCATTCGAGAACTAAAATTGTTGCCACGCTTGGGCCTGCATCAGCAAAACCAGAAGTATTATACAGTATGTTTAACGCAGGTTTAGATGTTTGCCGTCTAAATTTTTCACACGGATCACAAGCAGATCATCAAGCGGTTTTGGATACCATCCGCGATTTAAACAAAAAATACGAATATAATGTAGGTATTCTTGCCGATTTACAAGGTCCTAAAATTCGTATTGGTTTAGTAAAAGAAGGTGGTATTAACCTGATTAACGGAAAAACTACCGTAATTACTACGAATGAATGTATTGGTAACGAAGAGCGTATTTATATTACTTACCAAAACTTTCCTCAGGATGTTCAGGCTGGCGAAATTATACTTCTGGATGATGGAAAGCTTCAGATGAAAGTGATTTCTACCAATTTAAAAGATGAAGTCGTTTGTGAGATTGTTCACGGTGGAATTTTAACTTCGAGAAAAGGTGTTAACCTTCCAAATACTAAAGTTTCTATTCCTTCTTTAACTCCGGAAGACCGAGAAAACTTAGAATTTGTTTTAGAAAATGATGTAGAATGGATCGGTTTGTCTTTCGTGCGTAAGGCAGAAGACATTATCGAACTTAAAAAAATTATTGCCGAGCGTGGTAAAACTGCCCGCGTAATTGCCAAAATAGAAAAACCAGAGGCTATTGCAAATATAGACGAAATTATTGCTGTAACTGATGGTATTATGGTTGCCCGTGGCGATTTAGGTGTTGAATGTCCGATGGAAGAAGTTCCATTGTTACAGAAAATGATTGTGGCTAAGTGTAGAGCGGCTTCTAAACCCGTAATTGTAGCTACCCAAATGTTAGAAAGTATGATCACAACTCCTCGCCCAACACGTGCAGAGGTGAATGATGTGGCCAACTCTGTTTTGGATGGTGCCGATGCGGTAATGTTAAGTGGCGAAACCTCAGTTGGAGAATTTCCGCTGATTGTTATCGAAACTATGCAAAAAATTATTCAGAACATTGAAGAAAACAATTATCCTTTCCATCCTGATAAGTTTTTAAAACCAAAATCACCTTCTTTCTTAAGTGATGCCATTTGTGATTCAGCTTGTTTCTTAGCGAAACAAACCAACGCAGTAGGTATTGTATCGATGACTTTGAGTGGTTATACTGCTTTCGAAATTTCAAGTCACCGTCCGGAAGCCCTTACCTTTATTTTTACCAGTAACAGGGCATTATTAAACGCGGTAAGTTTACTTTGGGGTGTAAGAGGTTTCTACTACGATAAATGGGAAAGTACCGATAATACCATTATTGAAGTGAACGAATTCTTAAAAAGCAAAAAATTGGTTAAACAAGGTGATATCATCATCAATACAGCTGCTATTCCGATGGAAGCAAAAGGTAAAACCAATATGTTAAAAATTACGGTTATTGATTAATTTCTGATCTTATATATAGAAATGCTCCCGATTTTAACCGGGAGCATTTTTTTTATCAATAAAAAATATATTTTTGCAATCCAATACGAAGAGGTGTCAGTCCAAAGAACCCTTTGGAGGGTATCGATTGGGTAAGTTTGGAAACTGTATATTGCTACATTTATTTGAAACAAAATACAATGATATAATCGGAGAGGTGTCAGAGTGGTCGATCGAGCACGCTTGGAAAGCGTGTGTACTGCAAGGTACCGCGGGTTCGAATCCCGCCCTCTCCGCTGAGCGGGGGAATTGAAAAATTCTCCCGCTTTTTGTATCGTCCAAGAGTGCTAATCCCTCATTATGTCGGATATTCCATCGACCTGAACCGAGTAAGTTTTATTGTTTAAAGGGGCTGTTGCGGATTAAACATCATTATTCCATTAAGAATACGCTTATATGCCTGTTCTTGTCATCTGGTTTAACAACTTGATTTGCTACTGATGTACTTTTACGGGTTACCAAATTGCATTATCGGTATCAATAGCAGATGTAAATGCTAAAATATGAATAACCGCCTAAAAAATCTTATTTCGCCACTTTTCATTTTTTTTCTTGTCCTGTTAATTATCAACGACTTCTTTATGAAGCCAGCTTTCCATAACTGGTTTACCGGAAAACTTTCTGATTTTTGTGGGCTTTTTATCTTTCCTATATTTTGGTCGGCTATATTCCCCAAACAAAAAATATGGGTTTTTATATCTACAGCGATCCTATTTACTTTTTGGAAAAGCGAATATGCCTCAGTTATTATTCAATTCATAACACCATATTTCAGTATTGGAAGAACTGTTGATCTTTCCGATCTGATGGCACTACCCATGATCTTATTGGCCTGGATGTACCAAAAAAACGATTTGCAACAAGCCATAGGTAAATCCATGGGTAAAGCGCTAATTTCTCGATTGAGCGCCTACTTTGTTGGAGTTGTTGCGATTTTCTCTTTTTGTGCTACCACCCAACAAAAATATATCCAATCTTTCGATCAACCACAGTATGTCCTTTTAAAAAATCCAATAATACACGACCTGAGTTCGCATAGTGAATTTGAATTTTACAAAAGAGATTCATTGCTTGTTATTAAAATAAATTCTTTAAGTATTAGCAAGCCTGTGAGATATGACGATTACAATAAAAACCTCTCCCTCAAAAACCTTGACAAGGATGTTTTATATGATATCGCAGATAGCGCCAGCCTGGTTTCCCCAGGAAAAATAACAATTTTAACGGTAGATACGGAGGAAGGAATTGATTCCTTAAGATTTAATGGCGGGCGACTTGACGGAAGGTTTGTAAGAATTAAAAATGGTAAACCGATCATTGAGGGTCTTTATAAGATGGGATTTGAAGACTCAACCTGGATTATTAGAGATACTATTGGTAGTGATAAGGTTATAAAGACATTTGTTAACGGAGAAACAACCAGTATCAAGCACTATAACCATGATAAGCTCAAGTCTTCTTCAAAAATCAATACTCGTTCTGATACCATTTTTAACACCTATATTCAGCTGGCAATTCTGATCGTGTGCATGGGAGGCATAGTCTTTTGGCTATATAAAAATTATCTCAATACAGTTCCTGAATACCTTAAGCTTAAGTTATTATGGAAATTGTTAATATGCTTTCTCGCGCCATTGTTCGTCTGGTTGCTTTACTTCGGGATCAGGCTGTTGCTCATGAATTATGATCAGGATATTTTCGAGACCCTGGCAACAATTATCTTTATTTTTATAGCAATTTTCCCATTGATGTTTATCATTGTTTTTTGGATCAAGCTTAGAAAAGAAATAGATATTCTTTTATACTGTATATTGTTCGCTCTTGCATGCAGCGCGTGGGCAACTTATGTTACACTTCAAGCAATATCAAAGTGAACAAATTAACAGGCGACTTCAACAGGAAATCTTTCAGCGTTGGATGACGGTGGGGTACTGAAGCTTAGTGGATAAACTTTTCGAAAGTGAAATTTGGCTGATGCATTTCTATTTCGTTTCTCACTGATGCCAGTTGTGCTTCATTGGCATAAATGAACATTTGTTCTTCATAATCATTTATAGCATTTTCTAAGGTTTCAAATTTTCCATCAATTAAATTACCCGCTAAAATTAGTGCATCCATTAGCCCGGTATTTACACCCTGACCTGCAAAAGGTGGCATTAAATGAGCTGCATCTCCGATGAGCGTAATCGGTAGGGGGCGGTCTTTCTTCCAGGGTTTATCCAGTGATAATTTTCTTGTCGGCAGTCCCCAAAAAGAGGAGGTTGAACGGAATAATTGTTTGTAATGTTCATTCCAATCTATAAATCTATCTGAAAGAAACGTTCGGATACTATCCTGATTCTGAAAGTTTAACCCATTGTGAGCATCATCCCAATTTTCTGGCTTTTTAAAAATTACACCATAGGTTAACACGCCACTATTATTTGGGTTTGCAACCAATAAATTGCCTTGGTAGGCAGCCATTAATCTTTTACCATTGCATAGTTGGAAAAATTCTCGACAATTTGTTTCAGGTTGAGGTACATCTCCCTGTATGATAAAAGTTCCGGTGTTTTCAGCCACTGTATCCGTAACATATGTTCTTATTTTAGACATTCCGCCATTTGCTACGATAATAAAGTCGGCAGTTGCGACTGTTTCATTCTCAAATCGTAATTGCCACTTTTCATCACAAACTTCGAGTTCTCTACATTTGCTGTCCCAGATTACTGTGCCCTGTTTCAAACTATTTAGCAATACTTTTCTGAGATCATTTCTGTTTATTTCAGGATTATCGTATTGATTTTCAGGTGTAATCTGTTTGGTGAATAATATTTTTCCTTTTTCATCAGTCATTATTATTCCCATGGGCCTTGCTATGGCGTAGTAACTTTCCAGTAAACCAGCTTTTTTCATCACTTCCTGTCCCGAATCTTTGTGCAAATCAAGCGTACCGCCCCAAATCCTGGCTTGTGGATCTTTGTCTCTTTCGTAAACAGTTACATCAATTCCTTTTTGCTGTAATAATATCGCCATAGTCAGGCCAACTGGTCCTGCACCGATAATAGCCACTTTTTTTTCTTTCAGTATCATTGTCTTTAATTGATATACAAAGTTATCAGTCACTTTAGTATAAAATATCTATATTGGACATAAAAACAGTCGTTAAAGACTTTATGGAAACGGCAGATCAAACGGTTCCCCATGTGCTGAAAAGATTAGCTCACCTATTGGGAACACAACTCATAGATAGAAGATTAGAAATACCACAACAGTTTGGTAGTGGATATTGTATTGGATTTGTTTTTAATGAACACTTACGTATGCTCATTAGTAACTATGAGCTTAATGAAGATGTAATTGTTCAAAATCCTGATGTCGATAAGGCTAAGAGGATGATATTTTTCAAGTTCCAAAACATATTCTCCAGAGCAGAAACTTCGTCAATCCACAAGTATACAATACCCTCGGTGTTAATAGGAACCAGTCGTATCAATACAGATGATGTTATTGCAATCCATACCAATTCAGCAACCATTAATATAGAAGTTGATGCGGATTATTTAAACGGCCTGTTTATTGCCTCGCAAGAATCATCAGTTTTAAAAGGCCTTCTGCAAAATAAACGTCCTCTTTTGTTCGAACAGATCATGTATCCTTCTTTACAAAAAATTGTGGATGAAATCATATCTGAACCGGCTAATGAAACGTTTAAACTTTTCTTTTTAAGGATAAAGGCCGAAGAACTTATTTGCAGGCTATTGATGGAACTGGAAAACCGCGATGAAAAGCAATTGCATGCTTTAAACATTTATGATATACAAGCCGTTTACCGCGTTAAACAGCAGATACTTGAACATTTGGAAACGCCTCCAGTGATTAAAGAACTCGCACTTGTTGCTCATATGAGTCCAACTAAACTGAAACGGTTATTCAGGCAAATTTTTGGCGACAGCATTTTTAGTTATTATCAGGAGTTTAGAATGCAAGAAGCTGCCCTTTTGTTGAGCGCCGAAAAGCTATCTGTATCAGCTGTTGGATACCGGATGGGGTTTACAAACCTCAGCCATTTTTCAAGAATATTTAAAGCGCATATCGGTATGAACCCTAAGCATTACGCATTAAATGGACCAAAATAAAGTGCATTTTAAAACTTCATCGTCAGTTTGCTGCTAAACCTAAACAGTCAAAAAAGAACGAAATTCTGTTTCTCACCCTTGCTCAGTTAAAAGCCTGACGAAATTCGAGCGGCGATAAACTTGTTTTCTTTTTGAAAAGTGTACTGAATGATTGCGCATGTTCAAAACCCAGGGCATAGGCGATCTCACTGACGGAAAAATTAGTGGTGGAAAGTTTTTCTTTGGCTTTCGCAATCAGTTTTTCATGAATATGCTGCTGTGTGTTTTGCCCGGTATGAATCCGAAGCAGGTCACTCAGGTAGTTTGGCGACAGGTTCATCTGCCCTGCAATATAGTTTACCGTGAGTAAACTGTTTACTTCGCTGTTAAAGTAATCATCTATCAACTGTTCAAACCTGGTCAAGAGGGCCAGATTATTATTCTTGCGGGTCAAAAACTGGCGCTCGTAAAAACGATTGGAATATTTTAGGAGGCTCTCGATCTGTGTGAGAATGATCTCCTGGGTATGTTTATCGATATGCTGGCACTCTTTATCAATTTTATGCAGGATTGAGATCAGATCGTCCTCTTCCGATGCCGATAGGTGTAGTGCTTCGTTAACCGCGTAATCGAAAAAACCATAATGATGAATGCCATTCGCCAGAGAATGCTGTAAGAGAAAGTCTGGGTGAAAGATCAGGAGATAACCAGACCCGCATTCCATATTTTGCAGGTCTAGTTGTTGCACCTGGTTGGGCGCGGTAAAACTCAATACCCCTTTATCGTAATCATAATGTTGCTGCCCGTACCTGATCTTACCTTTGGCTTCGCGTTTAAGCGCTACGCAATAAAAGCGGTTAACGAAACCTTTCCAGATTTCATCTTCCAAAAAAATACTTTCTGCCAGGTTGATCACGCTTACCAGCGGGTGGCGGGGTTCTGGCAACGACAGTAAACGATGAAATTCAGATAAGGAGTTAATGGCGTTCATAAACAAATTTAATCAATTAAACCCATACTAAACTCATCATATGGAGCGCCGGTATCTGTACCTAATGGTACGATGCTTTCCAATTGTGAAAGATCTGCCGCTGTCAACTCAATGTTAGTTGATGCTATGTTTTGTTCCAGGTATTTTCTGCGTTTTGTGCCCGGAATCGGTAAAATTCCTTTGCTCATGATCCAGGCTAAAGCCAGTTGCGAAGAAGTGACGTTTTTTGCTTCGGCCATGGCTTCAATCGCTTTAACCAATTCAATATTCTTGTTAAACATTTCCCCCTGGAAACGCGGAATCGCCTTGCGAAAATCGTTTTCCGGCAGGTCGTCGATGCTTTTGATCTGCCCAGATAAAAACCCACGGCCCAGTGGCGAGTAAGCCACGAAGCCAATGCCCAGTTCATTTAAGGTGGCTAAAACCCCGCGTTCTTCTACGGTCCGTTCAAATAAAGAATATTCGCTTTGTACAGCGGTAATCGGATGCACAGCATGTGCCCGCCTAACCGTTTCCGACGATACTTCCGACAGACCAATATAACCTATCTTACCTTCCTCAACCAGCTCGGCCATGGCTTCAACTGTTTCTTCAATCGGCGTATTTTTATCCAGGCGGTGCAGGTAATACAGATCAATGTAATCGGTATTAAGGTTCTTTAACGACCGCTCCAAAGATTTCTTTACATAATCTTTTTTTCCGTTAATGGCCCAGGTTACTTTATTGTTATCATCTATTTCCCAGCCAAACTTGGTGGCCAGAATATACTGATCGCGTTTACCACTGATGGCCTTCGCAATGAGCTGTTCATTTTTAAGCGGCCCGTACAGATCGGCAGTATCCAAAAAATTACCACCCAACTCGAGTGAACGGTGGATGGTTGCGATGGCCTCCTGCTCATCCGCAGGGCCATACATATGTCCTTCTTCAAAGCCCGTCATACCCATACAGCCTAATCCGATCACTGGTACAACCAAACCCTGGTTACCCAATGCCATTTGTTTTATTTCCATAATTCAAAGATCAGCAAGCCAAATTGCACTGATGTATGCAAATCCCTGAAGTTTGTAAGCAAATCAAGGAATGATTTAATGGCTATAAGTTTTAAGACTAGCGGCATTGCTTTTGCCATATTGAGCTAAGATGAAGTCGTTCAAAAAAGATTGTTCGGTTTTGCATACCTTTTCGCTTCTCAACATAACGCAGGAGGCAAAAGCCTGCCATTTTGTATCACGATTAATACCAATCATTTGCCAAAACAGTCTTATTTTTATCGCAAGATTAACTAACATGATGAATAAATATTGGTTTACTGTAACGGCTTGTACTTTGGCCATTACAGCAAATGCTCAACAGAAAGCTTTAACCGTTAAAGATTACGAAAGGGCAGAAAGTTTGATGGGTTACAATACCGCAAAGTACATCGATCATGCCAGTGCGCAACCAAACTGGCTCGAGGGAGATAAATTTTGGTACAGCACGAAAGTAAATGGCACTGAACAGACTTTTTTGGTAGATCCGGTAAAGAAAACGAAAACTTTAACTACCGATTATAAAGGCAGTTTAAGCGCTTCACGTCGCGGACTTAGCTGGAATGAAGTGCTGTCTCCTGATGGAAAAAAAACCATATTAATTAAAGATTACAATCTTTTTGTTAAAGATGTAGCCTCGGGGAAATTAACCCAGCTAACTACTGATGGCATTAAGGATTATGGGTATGCAACCGATAATGCAGGTTGGAAGCATAGTGATGCGCCAATTTTGCGTTGGTCGCCTGATTCGAAAAAAATAGCCACTTTTCAGCAAGATCAGCGGAATTCGAAAGATATGTATCTGGTAACCACGAATGTTGGGGCACCGACATTAAAAGCCTGGAAATATCCTTTGCCTGGCGATAAACAGATTGCAACAATTAGAAGAGTGGTGATTGATGTTGAAAACGGGAAGATGGTTGCACTGAACATTCCTGCAGACCCACATCGTGCTACCTTAAGTGATGATATTTCGAGCAGTGGCACTTTTGATGATATTGATTGGAAAGCCGATGGTACGGAAGTGGCATTTGTGTCTACTTCCCGCGATCATAAAAATGAAAAATTCCGTATTGCGAATGCCGCAACAGGTGCCGTTCGCGAAGTTTTCGAAGAAACCGTAAAAACACAGTTTGAATCTGGTCAGGGTGCCATCAACTGGCGGTATCTTCCTGCCTCAAAAGAAATTATCTGGTATTCCGAAAGGGATAACTGGGGACATCTGTATTTATATGATTCTGGTAATGGAAAATTAAAAAATCAGATTACCAAAGGTGATTTCGTGGTTACACGGTTAATTAAGGTTGATGAAAAGGCACGTTCAATTTATTTCTTGGCCAATGGCCGAGAAAAAGGTAATCCTTATTTCAGTTACCTGTATAAAGTTGGTTTCGATGGTAAAAACTTGACCCTTTTAACGCCAGAAACTGGTAATCACCAGGTTGTATTTTCGCCATCTTTCGAATATTTTGTAGATAGTTACTCGCAGCCTGATGTTCCTGCAGTTACTGTTTTAAGAAGTATCAGTGGTAAACTGATCAATACTTTAGAAAAAACAGATGTTTCTCGGTTAACCGCTACAGGATGGAAAGCACCAACTCCGGTTTCGGTGAAAGCCAAAGATGGTAAAACCGATATTTATGGTCTGGTTTTTACACCAACAAAAATGGATGCCAGTCAAAAGTATCCGGTTATCGATTATATTTATCCAGGTCCACAAGGCGGTAGTGTAGGCAGCTGGGCCTTTGTTGCTTCGCGTGGCGATCATCAGGCTTTGGCCGAGTTGGGCTTTATAGTGGTAGTAATAGAAGGAACCAGTAATCCTGGCCGTTCTAAAAGTTTCCATGATATGAGTTATGGCAATATGGCCGAGAATACCTTGCCTGATCAGATTGCAGCCATCAGACAGCTTTCTGCAAAGTATCCCATTGATACGACAAAGGTAGGTATCTGGGGCCACTCGGGCGGAGGTTTTGCTACTGCTGCGGCAATGTTCCGTTACCCGGATTTCTTTAAAGTAGGTATTTCTGAATCAGGTAATCATGAAAATAGAAACTACGAGGATGATTGGGGTGAGCGTTACAATGGTTTGGTAGAAAATTCGGATTATGAAGCACAGGCCAATCAGAATTATGCTAAAAACCTAAAAGGAAAATTAATGTTGGTACACGGTATGATGGATGATAATGTACCACCTTACAATACACTTTTAGTTGTAGAAGCATTAGAAAAAGCAAATAAATCTTTCGACTTGGTTATTTTTCCAAACAGTGCACATGGTTACGGTTCTTACTCGCCTTACATGATGCGCCGCCGCTGGGATTACTTTGTTCAACATCTTTTAGGGGCAGAGCCACCTAAAGACTACCAAATGAAAGGCCCTTCGGCAAGATAATTTTCTAGAAACTGTATTTTTGAATTGAACCCCAAATGTTTTTAAAACTTTTGGGGTTTATTATTTACATCAAGGTTGTCGCAATTCCACGTATTCGTAGCGATGGCAATCAAATTTAAATTCTTCAATCAATAGGCTAATGTGATAGCTTTTTTTGTGCTAAATGTATGGTGCTGTTGTTCATTTACAAGATGAGCAAGCCCGCTTTATCATTAGCTCTAATCGCATGCAGCTCACATACCGTAAGTTTTTGAAATAAATAATGATCCTTTTTATGGTTTTATATAATTTATAAGCTATATTCATATTATAAAATGGATGAGATTTGTAGGCTTAACGGCTCAGCGGAGACACTTAACCATTACATTAACTAGATACTAAACTAAATCACAACAGGTCAGGGTTCTCTATTCTTGGAATTCGATTTATTGTACCGAAAATTATGAGACAAGTACAAATGTTTATCATTTTATCTCAACTGTTTTCTCTCCTTACCGGCTATGTGCAGCATATAACCAACAATTTTCAAATTAAAAGAAACGAACCATGCGATCCGGATGCGCTAAAAATATGCTTATTGCAGGATAAATATGGGTTAAAAACGCTCCAGAATTTTGATATCATAAATATCGGGAACGATCCCAGAGATTTTGAATTTTCTTAACTGCATAGGCTTAAAGGTATAATCAACTAATCCAAAACTAAAATAGAAACTATGAAATACAACCCGCCTTAAATCCGAATTTCCTAAATCGTTAAATGCCCTATTTTCTAACCAATTATTAAATCCATTATGAACACTACTTTACCAGGCAATTACGCTGTTTTGTCCTTAAAACAGAAATTGTATTCATTAAAGAAATTTATAGGCTTAAATCTCCTGATGCTCTTATTTAGCACAGTAGCTTTTGCCCAAATTACTGTAAAAGGTATAATATATGATAGCGATAAAACGCCCTTAGCAGGCGCAACTATACAGGTAACAGGTACCAATACAAGAACCCAAAGCGATGTTGAGGGTAAATATCAAATTACCGCTCCCACCGGAACATCTCGGCTAACAGTGAGTTTTGTGGGCTATGAATCGCAAACGGTAAACATCAATAACCAAACGCTGCTAAACATTACCTTAAGTTCGCTGAATAATTTAGAGGCGGTTGTGGTTGTTGGCTATGCATCAGTAAGAAAAAACGATTTAACGGGTGCTGCAACAACAGTATCGGCTAAAGATTTTAACAAAGGCCCGTTAAATGCCCCCGATCAGCTCATACAGGGCAAGGTTGCAGGTGTACAGATGATCAATAACAGTGGTCAGCCAGGAGGTGCATCTACTGTGCGCATCAGGGGTAACTCAGCCATTACCGGAACCGGCCAGCCCCTTTATGTGGTGGATGGGGTAGCGCTTGATGGACGATCGGCAAGACCCTCAACCAGTGCAGGTATCGGAACAGCGCCAGATGGTAACCCTTTAAACTTTATCAATCCGGCCGATATAGAATCGATGGAAATATTAAAAGATGCATCTGCAACAGCAATTTATGGTTCGCGTGCTGCTTACGGTGTGGTTTTGATTACCACTAAAAGAGGGAAATCGGGAGAAACCAAAATTGATGTAAGCGCCTCGGCAGGGGTAAGCAATATTGCTAGAAAAGTAGAAGTGTTAACGGGTGATGAATACCGTGCAGCATTATCGAAATATAATCTTAATACCGGTAATTTCGGTACCAGTGTTGATGCATTAGATGCAATTACCAGAACAGCATATAACCAAAATTATTCTATTGGTATAAGTGGTGGTACTAATGGCAATACCTTTCGTGCGTCCATTGGTTATCAAGACCAGCAGGGGATTATCAAAACAACCGATTTTAAAAAATACAGTGCAGGTTTTAACGGTAATTTCAAATTCCTCGAAAGCAAAAAGCTGGGTTTGGATGTGAATATGATCAGTAATCAATACCTCGAAAGCGTAGCGCCGATTACCACCGATGCGGGTTTTACAGGAAGTTTGATTTCGCAGGCACTATCATGGAACCCTACCCAATCTTTTTATAATCCCGATGGAAGTTTATTTATAGATTATGGTTCGACTACGATCAATCCTTTGGCTGCTTTAGCTGCAAATAGCGATAAATCGAAAGTATCAACCATTTTGGGAAGTATTTCGCCGTATTACAAAATTACCCCATGGTTAGAGTACCGCATGCTGGCCAGTGTAAACTATAGCACTGGTATCAGAAGGGCATCTACCAGAAGTACTTTAAATCTTCAAGGCATACAGCCCTCTGGAGATTTCTTAGGTGGATATGCGAGTTATTCCAATACAGAACTAGTTACGCAACAATTTACAAATACTTTAAATTTTAATAAGGAGATAGTAAATAAACTAAATGTAAATGTAGTACTCGGATATGAATACTCAAATTTTATAAATAAAAGCGCAGTTAACACTGCAACTGGATTTGGCAATCTTCCTTTAGACTATACTGATGCATTTGAAGCTACGCTAAAGTCGAACAGAACATTTGTAACAAGCAACGATCCTACAACTGAATTGCAATCATATTTTGCTAGGGGTATTTTTAACTATGCTAATAAATACATATTAACAGCAACAATTAGATCCGATGGTTCAACAAAGTTCGGCGCAAATAATAAATATGGGTATTTTCCTTCCTTTGCAATAGCCTGGAACATTAAAGAAGAAAGTTTTTTAACCGATGTGAAGTGGGTAGATCTATTAAAAATTAGAGCAGGTTATGGTAAAACAGGTAATCAGGATTTCCCTTCCGGCTCTTCTCAACAGCGTTTTGTATATAGAACACCTAGTAAGGCCGGAGATCCTATACCTCAGGTAGGTATAAATAATCAGAACGACAACCTAAAATGGCAGGAAGATAAACAAACTAATATTGGTGTAGATTTTGGACTATTTGGAAATAGAATAACGGGAAATATCGATTATTTTAACAAAACAACAAAAGATCTATTATATCCGCAAACAGCATTTGCCCCTGCAGAACAAGGAAATGTAATTACATGGAAAAATTTGAATGGTGAGATTATTAATAAAGGCTTGGAGATGAATCTGAATGCCAATATTATCGAAAAGGATAACGTATCATGGTCTTTAGGTGGTAATGTAACTTATATCAAAAACATCGTCAAAAATTTAAATGATTTAATAAAAACTGGTTCATTGAGCGGTCAGGGGTTAAGCGATGTAACTACTGAAGTTATTCAAAATGGCTTGCCATTGTTTGCTATGGTAACCAGACAATACAACGGCTTAAGCTCGAACGGCTTCTCCTTATATACCGATGATGGATTTACAAAATATTATGTTGGTAATCCTAATCCAAAATTTATTGTGGGTCTGAGTACAAATGTTAGATATAAAAAAATATCTTTTACTGCAAATTTTAATGGGGCATTCGGACAGAGCATTTATAATAATACCGCAAATTCTGTACTAGCGATTTCAAACTTGGGCAATAGAAATGTCTCATCAGGGTTATTAACTTCAGAGATTCAGGAATCACTTGCTAATCCAATTGCAGCATCCTCAAGGTATATAGAAAAAGGAGATTACATAAAGTTAGCCAATGCTACAATTAATTACAATATTGGCAACATTGGTAAAGCAATCAAATCTTTAAATGTTTATGTTAACGGGCAAAATCTTTTCGTAATTACAAAATATACAGGCTTTGACCCTGAAGTCAATGTAAATAAAAGTGTTAATGGTGTTCCTTCAGCGGGTATAGATTACACGGCTTATCCAACAGCAAGGACGTTCAATTTTGGTGTTAATTTTTCTCTATAACCTAATTTTTTTTCAATATGAAAAATAAATATATTTTATGCTTGGGAGTAATAGCTATTACTTTTTCAGCTTGTACAAAACTTGATGAAGATCTGCATGGACAAGTAAATTCTGGAACACTTACTCAGGGAAATGTACCGGGACTAATTTCTGCAGCTTATATTGCTATGCGGGGCCCATATCAAGCGCCATGGAATTGGTCTGCATTACAGGAAGTTACTTCAGATGAAGCAATTGTTCCTACTAGAGCTGGTGATTGGGATGATAATGGTGCATGGAGAGCACTTCATTTACACAAATGGGCTGCAGACGATGGAAGAATATCCGGTGTTTTTAGGGATTTAAATAGTATTAGTTATGCAGCTACAACTGTTTTAAGATTTAATCCTGCTGCAGCACAAGCTGCGGAAGCTCGTTTTCTTAGAGCTTTTGCTCAATTTTCTATTTTAGATGGCTGGGGACAAGTTCCTTACCGTGACACAGGGGAAGGTGTAACGCTTCCTTCGAAGGTTAGAAATGCAGCCGATGAAATTGCTTATTTAATCAGCGAATTAAATGCTATTGTTCCTGATTTACCAAATGGGCCTGCAAACGTGGCGAATAAGAATGCCGCTAAAACACTTTTAATGAAAATTTATCTTAACAAAGGTGCTTTCTTAAATCGTACTGCGCCAACTTTTGATGCTGCAGACATGGCTAAAGTAATTGCTTTAGCTGATGAGATTTCAACTGGTGGGTACGTCTTATCAGCGAACTATTTTGATAATTTTGCACCTACTAATAATGTTTTATCTAAAGAAAATATTTTTACAGCTGAAAATACTGCAGGAAATGATGGGAGCGATTTAGATGGGCAATGGAAATGCACTTTACACTATAACCAAAATCCTAATGGCTATAACGGCTTCTCTTCACTATCTAACTTTTACGATAAGTTTGAGGCGGGAGATAAAAGAAGGGGCGGTAGTTACACTGGACAAACAAACATTTCTGGTATCAGAGTTGGTTTTCTTATTGGTCAGCAGTTTGACCAAAATGGTGCTGCTTTGAAAGACAGAAAAGGTAATCCTTTAGCCTTTACACCAGAAGTCTCCATTATTGAACGTGATCCAAACCACCTTGAGGTTGCAGGCATTAGGGTAGTTAAATACCCAATTGACTATGCAAATGCAGGTTCGAGAAAACCAGATAACGACTGGGTTTATTTCCGTTACGCTGATGTATTATTGATGAAAGCCGAGGCCCAATTAAGAACCTCGCAAACGGCGCCTGCCTTAACCATTGTAAATTCGATCAGGGCAGTAAGGGGTGCTTCCATTTTACCAAGCTTAACATTAGATATCCTGCTTGATGAGCGCGGCCGTGAGCTGTATTGGGAAAGTTTTAGAAGGCAAGATTTAATCCGTTTTGGAAAATTTCTCGCTGCATGGCAGGAAAAACCTGCAAGTGAAGCTAAATACCTTCTTTTCCCTATCCCGGATAATCAATTAGGTAATCCCAATCTGATACAAAATCCTGGATATTAATATTTAATACTCATTAATAGAGGCTGCAACCATTAGCATATTTCATGTCTTTTTTTGGTTCAGCCTCTGTTTTTTTCCTATGGATTACAAATGAACATATAATCAATTATTTTTCCATCAGCTTTAAAAGTACACCGTTGGTCCAGCCAAATCCATCTTGTAGCGGATATTCCCCACCACCACCTTTACTGTTCGGTTGTACCACATTATATTTCTCCATCAATTTCCCGGTTTCCTTAAATACCGAAATGTTAAGATTTATCCATCTGGCACTAATCCTATTGGCAAGTTTATTATATCTGTAATTGTGCAACCCCGCAATGCTGATGTATTGCAGTGGTGCCCATGCGTTTGGTGCATCCCATTGCTCTTTAGTAGTGGTTAAAGTTGTAATTAAACCACCTGTTTTAAGAAAGTTTCTTTCCAGTTTTTCTTTAACAGCTTTGGCCTGTAACGGTGTTGCCAGTTTAAAATATAGCGGAAATGCAGCTGCAAGCGTAAACTGATTAGAAGATGATCGGTTTTTCCAATTATAATCGGTAAAAAAGCCCTGTTTTTTGTTCCAGAAATATTTCAGGATGGCTGTTTTACGCAACCTTGCTTTTTGGGTAAATGAAATAGCTTTTGTTTTGTTGCCTGCTTCATTGTTTGCCGTGGCAATAGCCATTTCGAGATTGTACAATAAAGTATTTAAATCAACCGGAAGCAGATCTGTGGTAATAATTTGGTTATAACTTTTACCGTCGGCAAACCACCTGCTGCTAAAATCCCAACCTGATTCTGCCGCAGCGCGTACATTTCTGAGAAAAGTGGCTGGCGCCTGTTTAGTTAATTTAGCCGCTTCAAAATCTTCTCTGTACGATTCTTCCCGTGGCTGATCGCTGGCATCATAGTATCGGTTTAAAATGGTGCCGTCAGGAAGCCTTACTACATGATTTAAGGCTTTGCCATTACTTAATTGGCTGGCTCCTTTCATCCAGAATTGATATTCTTTTTCAAGGACATCTTTATAATCTGCAAGTTTAACATCCTTATTATGCTGAACAAGCAGCTGCACCATAGCTGCAAAAAATGGCGGCTGCGAACGTGTTAGGTAGTATGTGCGGTTTCCATTGGGGATAAAACCATACTTATTGATGAGGAAAGCGAAATTATCAACCATATCTTTTATGGTTTCTGTTTTGCCTGCCTTTTGCAATCCAAGCATTGTAAAATAGGAATCCCAATAATAAATTTCCCTGAACCTGCCGCCCGGAACAATGTAGGATTTCGGTAATGGTAGGAGTGATGTTTGATAGGCGGAAGCTGTATCAGGATCTCTTTTTAAAACCGTCCACAAAGTATCCAGGTGTTTTTTTATGCCTGCGTTGATATCAGATTGGTAGGCCCCATGATGACTTTCCGGCATATTAAAATATTCATTTACAAAGGCCTTCAAATCAAAATTTGGCTTGTTTTTTAAAGCATTATAGGCCATCATAATTTCGGATGGACTCTTTTTTGGAATGGCGTCTGCAAAAGATTTACTATCTGGATAAATTCTTGCCATTTGAACTTTCTCAAATAAATCAGGGTAGGTTTGCCTCGGACTTAATTCGTTTTGTGCAAATAACCGGCTAGAAATAAATAATAGGCAGGTTAACAGCATCATTTTAATGATTGGCAAATTTTGACTCCTCATATTACTTTTTATTAAATGTAATTAATTATCGTATTTCTATGTTAAAAAAGCAAAATGAAATCCAGCTGCTTTATTTGGCAAACAAAGATTCACTTATCTTCGTTTTGATTATTAAATAACTTCCAATGGGAAAAACCAGAAATCAGCATAATATCATCATTACCGGTGCAACTGGAATGGTTGGCGAAGGCGTATTGATGCAATGTTTAAACAGTCCTGAAATTGATCATATTTTGGTAATCAACCGTAAGCCCTGTGCTTATACACATCCAAAATTAAAGGAGATTATTTACTCCGATTTTTTTGATTTCTCCGCAATAGAAAGTCAGTTATCGGGCTATAATGCCTGTTTCTTTTGTTTAGGCATTACTTCAGTAGGTGTTGATGAGGAGACCTATTATAAAATGACTTATACGCTTACCATGCATGTTGCGCAAACATTAAGCAAGCTCAATAGCGATATGACATTTTGTTATGTTTCTGGTGGAGGAACCAATGAGAATGGCCGTTTAAAATGGGCACAAGTAAAGGGCAAAACAGAAAATGATTTGACAAAATTACCTTTCCAGCAGGTTTTTAATTTCCGCCCGGGCTTTATTAAGCCTTTGCCAGGGCAAAAATATGCACATCAATTTTATAAATACGTCAACTGGTTATTTCCGATCGGTAGGGCCATTTATCCGAATGGTTTCTGCACAATGGCTGAACTTGGCCAGGCAATGATCAATACCTTGAGCCACCATGATGAAAGACGGACTTTGAATGGGAAAGACATTATTGCTTTAGCAAAAGAATAAGCTCAGGCACTGCTTAAGTACCCGAGCTTATTTTCAACTGTTTAAGGATTTAGTTTAGGTTAATTGATTGTTTTGGGTTTTAATATAATACTGCAGTTGCGTCTTTATCTTTTTGAGATAATACTGTTGCACCCGAGCCACATTGGCCACCGTTCATCAGCGATGAAGCATCTGTTCCAGTAACTCCAGGAACATTTGTAGCTGTAGATTCACCTTGTGCAGCCCAATTGGTATGTCTGAAAGAAATGCAATGTCCAAACTCATGGCATATGGTTCTTGCACGTTGCGCAAAAGAGTTGCCCGCAATATAACTTTTGTTAATTTTAATTAAGGCACCTGCGCTTCCGCCTGATGGGAACTGGCCCTGGCCGCAAACACCATTACCTAAATTTTCATCTTTAATTAGAATATCATAAGGTGCTGCGGTTACAACGTTAAAGCGTAATGTAGAACCCGATACACCATTCCATTGCGCAAGTGCATTATTAATTTCGCTGCTCATTGACGTCATGGATGCATCTACGAAGACCCTGATGTTTAGCTTTTTAGTGCTGTTAACAATACTTCCGGTATAATATTGCTCTGTTTTTGGCCCTGCGCTGCTAGCGGTGATCTCCATGTTCTTAGGAAATATGATATCTTCTTCAACGATATATTCATTTCCATTATCTACAATGCTCGACTCGGGGAAGCCCAGGTTTTTAATGTGCTGTAAAACCTTATCGGCATTTTTTACAGTTTCTTGCGGTTCTGCTGTTAATGTTTCTTGTTTTTTTTTACATGCAGCAATTACTACTGCAACCATCGCTACGATTGCGATTTTTTTTAGATTTTTTTTCATGGTGAAAAGCGGTTAGTTGATCCTTAAATAGCTGATGAAACAAATGTAACAGAACCTGTTACATAAATTTTAGGTCAAGGGCGAATTTTACACGAAAACTGAAACTGTATTGATTGTAATTGTATAAATCTATTTTTGTATTTAAAAATTTACATGAACACCTGTTTTGGCAGATAAAATCGTTGTTAAATAGAATTGTTTGCGCTTATGCAGATATATTGCATTTTTAGACAGTTGATATAAAAATCATTTTATTTTTTTTAGTAGTATTGAACAACTAAATAAACATGCTATGAATTCAATGCTAGGGACAATAACCCTTTTTGCTGGTGACTATGCACCAGAAGGATTTGCGATATGTGACGGCTCGTTGATATCGGTCAGTAAAAATATAAAGTTGTTTTCTATCCTTAAGACAAGGTATGGTGGCGATGGCATGTCAAATTTCGCGCTGCCTAAGCTCCCATCAGTAGAAGGTGCTATATACATCATTTCTACCGATGGCTATTATCCATCACACCCTAGGGATTAAGGTGGATGATTTAAGCATAAAAAAAGGTGATGATCTTGCTGGATCATCACCTTTTTTATTATTTCTTGTTGTCGTATTTTCTTTGATTGTCCTTATTTGAGGTCTGGTCTGACCGTTGTCCGCCGCCATTTGTAATGCCCTGGATTTTTTTATCCGTTTTAACATCATGATTAGCCCGATCGGCTATAGAATTGCCTTGAACTGTTGGGTTGTTTTTTGGTGTGCTCGTATTTTTCATAACTCAAAGATTTAGTAAATAAATTAAAGAGCGATATGATAACAACCAATGTTAGATTCGATATGTTTTGATTTTTTTGAGTTATTGTACTTCGATTAATCGACATTTCGAACAGAATGCATTGCAATCAAGAAATCTAAGAAGAATAGATCTCTCCATTTCGCTACGCTTCAGTCGAGATGACGACGATTTGAAAGGTATATTTGCCCAATTTCAATCACTAATGAACCAATGGCTACTGAACGAATGGACAACTTAGTACAATAAAAATATTGTCGGCTTTTTATGGAGGTCTATTTCCTCTTTTCGCCAGTTGTAAACACTTTGTGTTTTAATAAATTCATCTGCTGCGGTAAGGTTACTGGCCACACAAACCTGCGTGTTGGGTTTACAGCTTTTCAGTACTTCTTCAAAAAGCTGGTTATTGCGGAAAGGTGTTTCGATAAAAATCTGTGTTTGTTTGTAACGGCTTGCCGATAAATCCAGGTCTTTAATCCGCTTGGTGCGCTGCTCTTTATCAATCGGTAAATAACCCCAAAAAGCGAAACTTTGTCCGTTAAAACCCGAAGCCATCAGGGCAAGTAAAATAGCGCTTGGCCCTACCAATGGTACTACCTTAATACCACGTTTATGTGCTTCTGCAACAATATCCGCTCCAGGATCAGCAATACCAGGGCAACCAGCTTCACTCATTAAACCAACGTCTTTTCCGGCAGCAAGCTCAACAAAAAACTGCCCTAAATCTGTTCGGTTATGTTTACCATAATCATGCACAATCAGATCTTTCTGTGGTGTTTTTAAGCCTGCCTCTTTTAAAAAGCGGCGTGCTGTTTTACTGTTTTCTACAATGTAGGTATCAATCTGGTTAATGGTATCAACCAGATAAGGGGTAAACGTTTTATGTGCTACCTCTTCTGCCAATGGTACGGGAATAAGGTATAAAGTGCCTTTTTGCATGTTACAAAAATACGCACAATAAATAGAATTTAAGTTCTAAAGCTTATAGAACTGGCAATATAATCTCTTCCGTAAGCAGATGTGTAGCAAATTTTATTGTTAACTGACTTATTTTCTGCACAATTAAACTGGGCTTAAAACGTTAAATATTAGTTAAATATGCCTTGGATGGCAATATTCGGGGGAAAATCCAAAAACTATGCTTGCATATTAAACCTTTGGTGTTTTTGGTTCTCTAATTGATACACACACATTAGGTTATTAAAATAAACACACAAATGAAAACACTGAAATCTACGGCACTTGTGCTGGGGCTATTTTCGCTCCTTGCCGGAACCACAACCCTTGTCAGGGCACAAGACTACCAAAACGATTACCAGTCTGATGGTTACAGTACCGGCAATATTTCTCTACAGACTTTTTACGATGAACTTTCGCCTTATGGCACCTGGATACAGGATCCACAATACGGTTATGTTTGGCGACCAGATGTAGATCAAAGTGAATTCCGCCCGTATTATACCAACGGACGTTGGGCGATGACCGAATATGGTAATACCTGGGTTTCTAATTATGATTGGGGCTGGGCACCTTTCCACTACGGTCGTTGGGTAATTAACAGTTACAGACAATGGATCTGGTTACCTGATACCAATTGGGGACCAGCATGGGTAGATTGGAGAAGTGGAGACGGATATTATGGATGGGCACCTATGGCACCAAGTATCAGTATTAATTTAAGCTTTGGCCGCCGTTATGCAGTACCAGAATTTTGCTGGAACTTTATCCCTCAGCGCAATATTTATATTAATACTTTCCCAAGATATGATTACGGCCGTAATAACGTATATATCCGCAATACCACGATTATCAATAATACTTATGTGTATAACAGAAGAACTTATTATGGCGGTCCGAGGGTTGAAGATATCAGGCGCGCAACCAACAGAGATGTAACTGTATATCGTTATGCCGAAAGCTCAAGACCAGGTGCAAGCCGGATTGGTGGTAGGGAGGTAGCGATTTACAGGCCAAGACCCGAACGTAATGCAGTAGTAGATAACCGTAATGCTGCGCCAAGGAGATTTGAGCAAGGTAATGCTGGTATCAGCAGAGGCGGCAGAAACGAAGGCTATACCAACCGCGATCAAAGAGGTAATACGCCAGGCAATAACGACAACCGTTTCGGATCGAGAGATAACCGAAATGCAGGCCGGGATATTAACAATCAGCCAAATAACAAGGGCGAGGCTTATAATAGGGATGCAAACGGACGTATTAGTCGTGGCGGTACCAATGGAATTGATAATGGGAACAGACAAGATAATGCAAATCGTGGTCAGGATCAACAACGTTTAGATCAGATCAGACAACAGCGTAATCAAGACCGAATGAGCATAGATCAACAACGTAACCAACGTGATATGCAGCCACAACGAGGTCAGGATGATCAACGTGCTCAAATGGAACAACAAAGGGCACAGCGTAATGAGCAGATGCAACAACAACGTGCACAACAAGCCCAACAGCAGCAGCAAGATAGGGCGCAACGCGATGTACAGTTGCAACAACAGCGTAATGAGCAAATGCAGCAACAACGTGCTCAACAAGCCCAACAGCAACAACAGGAAAGGGCGCAACGTAATGAGCAAATGCAACAGCAACGTAATGAGCAGATGCAACAGCAACGTGCACAACAAGCCCAACAGCAACAACAAGAAAGGGCACAACGCGATGCGCAGGTTCAACAGCAACGTGCACAACAAGCCCAACAGCAACAGCAAGAAAGGGCACAACGTGATGCTCAAGCTCAGCAACAAAGAGCTCAGCAGCAGCAACAGCGACAAGAACAAAGAAGGTCTGAAGCACCACAACAAAGGGGTGGTGGTGAAGGAGGAAGACCATCAAGAGGTGGTAGAGGATAAAATAGGAAGTCCCGATGAAAATCGGGACTTTTTTATGCGGTAATTCTAATAAAGTTAACGTCATTTCGAGCGAAGTGCAACAAAGTCGAGAACCACGTAGTGCTCAGCGAAGCTAAATCTATTAAGATAGATCTCTCCATTCCACTGCGTTCCAGTCGAGATGACGATCTTCATTTTATTACTGCCCTGCTGCTTCATGAAGGTTACTTAAATCACTTCCCCTAAAAGTGCTTTCGGCATTTGGATGCAGGTTTTCAGGGTCGAGTAAAAAAGTGGTCATTCCCAGTTCTAGTCCAAATTTAATTTCCGATTCGGCATCATCACCAATAATTAAAATATCATCTTTGTTAAGTTGATGCTGGTCGATCAGCATTTCAAAGGTTTTTTTCTTATTGCTTGTCGAAACATCTACCACATGCACTTCTTCAAAATCATCGGCGATGCCCAGCATTTTTACTTTTGATTGCTGTTGTTTTGGAAAACCTGCTGTTACAATAAATTTTCTGCCGATTAAGCTTTTGATATAGTGGTAATCATCACTCGGTTTTAAAGGCTGGTTTACGGACCTATTTTGGAGGTAAGAAATTACTTCGGGCATTGTTTCTTTCTTAAAATGGTATTTTTCAGCTACTTTTAAAAAAGGTGTCCTCAGCATTTCCTGTTTGGCTAATCGAAAATCTTCTTTGCTGATTCCTAAATCCATACTTTCTAAGAAACGATATAATTCGCCCATCAATTGTTCTTCGTTCTGCTTGGTAAAGTAAATGGTATTGTCTAAGTCTATAAAAAATATTCGCTTCATTATGGATTAGTTTTTGTAAGATGAAAAAAATAAAAACACCTGTGAGTTAAATATGTTTAATAAGTAAATCAATAAGACCATGAAAAAAGAAACGAAAATCATAGTAGGCGTATTAGCCGGAGCAGCATTGGGTGCAACTATTGCGCTAGCATTATCTTCAGATTCGAGCAGCGATCTGAAAAATAAAGTATCAGATTTTTTTGCTGATCTTTTAGATGCCTCAAAAGATAAATTAGCAGGTTTGGCAGATAAAGCCACAAGCGTTGCCGATAAGGTTAAAGATAAAGTGGCAGAGATAAATGCGTAACGAATTGAAAGTGCCGGAAATATCCGGCACTTTTATGCTATATATATTCTAACCAATATCTTGATGAACATTGCTTTTCATGGTGCCGCCCGTACGGTTACGGGGAGTAAGCACCTTATTACTTTAAAAAACGGTACCCAAATTTTATTAGATTGTGGCTTATTTCAGGGGATGGGCCATGTTACCGATAAATTAAATGACTATTTTGGTTTTGATGCCAAAAAAATCACCTATCTCGTTTTATCACACGCACATATTGATCATTGTGGTTTATTGCCCAAATTGGTGGCTGAAGGATTTGAAGGAAAGATTTTCTGTACTTCGGCTACAATGGACCTTGCCCGGATTTTAATGATGGATTCTGCTAAAATCCAGATGCAGGATGCCGAATACGCAAACCGTAATCTCCACGAAGGTGAAGAGATGGAAGAAGCGCTTTATACTGAGGAAGACGTGACCAAAACAGTTGGCCAGATGAAGATTGTGGAGTATGAAGAAGATTTTGAGATTGAAGACGGAATTCGATTGAAATTTACCGATGCAGGCCACATCTTAGGGAGCGCCGCCGTACATCTTACCATTACAGAAGATGGAAAACCTACGCGCATTACTTTTTCTGGTGATGTTGGTCGTTATGGCGACTTGCTGCTGAAAAGCCCGCAACAATTTGACCAGGCTGATTATATCTTGATGGAATCAACCTATGGCGATTCGCTACATAAAGATCTCGAACCGATCGAAAGTATGCTTTTGGAGATCATCAATAATACCTGTAACATAAAAAAAGGTAAGGTAATTATTCCAGCTTTTGCCGTTGGCCGTACACAGGAACTCCTTTATGCTTTAAATGGTTTAGAGTTGAAAGGTAAATTGCCTGATGTTCCCTACTACGTAGACAGTCCTTTATCATCAAAGGCAACTCAAATTCTTAAAAACCATCCTGAAGTATACAATAATGGTGTTAAAGAAATTTTAAAGGTAGATCATGACATCTTTGGCTTTAAAGGATTGCGTTTTATCGAAAGCGTTGAAGAATCGAAAGCTTTAAATGCTGATCCAAGACCCTGCGTAATTATTTCTGCATCAGGTATGGCAGAGGCTGGCCGGGTAAAACATCATATCAGGAATAATATCAGTAACCAGAAAAATACCATTTTAATGGTGGGTTATTGTGAGCCTAACTCGCTGGGTGGTAAATTAATTGCAGGACAGAAAGTAGTTGAAATTTTCCGCCAGGAATATGAAGTTAAAGCCGAAGTACAATCTATAAAATCGATGAGTGCGCATGGTGATTATGAAGATTTATTACATTTTTTATCAGGCCAGGATCCGGCGAGGGTAAAACAGTTGTTTCTGGTTCATGGAGAGTACGAAGTACAACAACATTTTGCTACGAGACTAAAAGATCATGGTTTTAAACATGTAGCCATACCAGAATACCATCAGGCATTTGATTTGGAGTAAAATTGTTACGCAAAAATGTGATGAAAATCGTTGGTTTGGATTTTTAATTAAGCTGGTCTGGATTACAAATCCAGACCGTTGCTCTTTAGATTTCAATCTTATTTTATAAGGGTAACAAATCCCGACCAACTTCAGAAGCAATCTTAAAATGACCATTAATGTGGATAATGAATTAAGATCTCTGCCATAGATATTTTGTAATCATTTTTCGCCGCTTTCAGGGGCTTATTATCTCAGCATAAAATTTCCATCTCCCATCTTCCCTTTTCCGTCATCCATTTATACATCTTCCATTTTCCCTATCTTTGCATTATGGATGTTTTTGGTAAAGCGCTAACAGATATTTACAGAACGGGTGAGGCAGATACGCTTTGGTTGCATAATTCTTACGGAGAAGCTGAAGAAATGCCTTTAGAATTTTTCTTCCGTGATGATGAAGATATGCCGGTTTTGGAGCTTCAGGCTTTGCATATGTGTAACGGCAAAGTATTGGATATCGGTGCCGGTGTGGGCAGTCATGCTTTACTTCTGCAAGCCTTTAATATTGATGTTACAGCGATTGATATTTCGGAAGCTGCGGTGAATATTATGAAAGACCGTGGAGTAAAAAAAGCATTTGTACAAGATATTTTTACCTATCAGGAGAAATTCGATACCATTATCATGCTGATGAACGGTATCGGTTTAACAGGAACTTTGCCCGGTTTTAAGACTTTTTTGATCAAACTAAAAGATCTCATCAATCCTAACGGGCAGGTAATTTTCGATTCTTCCGATATCGCTTATTTATATGAAGATATGCCTAAACCACAAAATCAATACTATGGTGAGGTATCTTACCAGTATGAGTATAAAGGGGAAAAAGGCAATTGGTTCAACTGGATTTATATAGATGAAGAAACCATTAAACAGATTGCGGCAGAAACGGGATGGAATCCTGAATTGATTTTTGATGATGGTGAAGATCAGTATTTGGTCAAATTAACTTTAGCGCAATAATCTAAAAGTTGCAAAGCCTAAAAACCCATCTGTCATTCTGAACGCCGTGAAGAATCTTTTTGAAAAGCATACTACATCTGTTCCAGGAATTCTTCACTACATTCTGGATTGTATAGTTAAAAATTAAAAAATGTCTGTCTTCCGCCAACTTTTTGGCCAAAATTTTGAATATTATAAGTAAGGGTAAGCATACCATATCTGCCCAGGTTATTGCTTTGCGCATCAATAACGCTGTTGCCTATAATCTGGATGTTCCTACGTACGTTACTCTGTAAAATATCGTTCACTGAAAATTTTAGTTGAGCCCTGTCGTTTTTCATAAACAGGTAAGTAAGCGCGGCATTCCAGAATTTAATATTATTGTTATAACCTGCAATTTTTTGCTCGTTGATAGTTAAAGCATAACTCGTTTCGAAAACCATTTTTTTAGGATAACGGATAATCAGTTCAGATGTACTTTGATGGGTATTGTAACTAATATTGGTATAATAGCGATCATTATATCTACTGCGGTTTAAATTTACTGAATATGACTGGTTAATTTCTATCTTATCGTTCAGGTTTAATCTTACACTTCCATTTGGCCCTACGTAAAATATATTGGCATCACTCTCAATATTGTTTACGATAACTGGATTACGATCAAAATTAGCCCAGAAACCTAAACCTACTTTTAAAGTTGTCTTATCTTTCCTGAAATCTTTAGAGATATTGGCACCACCACTAAAATTGTAAATGCCGTTCCTGTTTACAGGATTAACCGTTTGTACACCATCTTTAATAGTAATAGCATTGACAATGCCGTTTTTTGTGAAATTACCATAACCGTATAAATTGTAATTAATTAGATTCTTAGGATCATACTTATACATATTCATGCTTAAACCTTGCATACGGGCAGGTAATAAATTAGGGTTTCCATTCCGGATGTAAAGTGCATTTGTATTGTCGGCCACTGGCTGGAGATAACTCACATTTGGTTCAGTAAAACGGGCCGAATAGTTAAAACGGAATATTTTGTAATTCAATTGAAATGTAGGCCATACGAAGTTATAATGTTGATCGATGCTCGCACCATTAGTAAAGCGGTTGTTTAACGAAATATAATTGTGCACCAATCCTGGTTGAAGGTAGAGATCTTTGGTTACTTTATATCCAAGACTGATATTTGTGTTGGTTTTGAAACCTGCCTGTTTAACCGTTTGCGATAAATTAGGAACTACAATATCGTAAAGTTGGTTAGCTGGATTACGGTAAAATGTATTCAATGCATTTTCATTTTTAATGATATTCCCACTTATGTCAGTTTTAAATTTCAATTTTTTGCTGATCGGTTCGGTATAGTTACTGTAGATGTAGGACTTGAAGTTATTAATGGTATTATTTCTTAACTGGTCGATTTCTGCAGTAGATGGTGTGAGGTAAAAAACACTCCTGCTCCTGTTGTAATTGATAACAGGGTTAGGGCTTGCAGAAATATCGACGCCCATATTGAAAGATCTGCCTGCTTTTTTGAAATCTTTACTAAAATCGGCTCTTAACTGATATTGGTTGCTAGAAGTATTCAGGTCATTCAAATTCTCGAGTTTGTTGATGAGCTGATTATTCGCATTATTATTGCTTGAAAATATTCTGTTTACTGAGTTGTTGGAGCTGAGCACTATTGCCGGCTCAATAGTTAGTTGTGTTAAAGAATCGATCTGCCAGTCTAATTTTCCACCGATATTGTGCTTGAGAATGAGAGACGTAGTATTTTCATTGGTGTTGGTAATTAAACGATCAGTGCCAAGGGTTTGGTTGGTGTTAGAAAGTTTCTCTAAAAGGTTATTAGACTTTCCGAAGAAATACTGCGTATTAAATTTGATCCCTTTTTTATTGATCGTATTAAAATTAAAACCACCGCCTGATGAAGTTTGAACCCCATTATAACTTCCGCCAAAATTAATGCCGTTAAACTCGAAATATCCTCCAGAGGTCATCATCATGGAGTTTACACCGCTTCTGTTAAATCCACCTATACGCTGCATGTCATTGGGGTTAAAGCCCGGCTGATTGATGTTGTTGCCATAAGCCAATACACTTACCTGCGTAGTATCCCTAAAGAAATTCATTAATCCACCGGCTTGATACAGATCTTTTAAGCCTCCGCCAGCGTATAATTTACCGAAGGCACCTTTTTTAATGGCTTTCTTTAGCTTTAAATTGATAATCTGCGGTATTTCTGCTGCAGTTAAATCCGGAGCGCGTCTTTTAGCCTGTTTATCTTCAACTACCTGTACCTTATCTATGATATTTGCTGGCAGGTTTTTGGTTGCAATCTGCTGGTCGCCACCAAAAAACTCTTTTCCGTCTACTAAAATCCTACTTACTGTTTTGCCGTTAACCTGTATAGAACCATCAGCCGCAATGGCCACACCCGGAAGCTTTTTTAACAAATCTTCTACTACTGCAGATGGCAGGGTTTTAAAAGATTCTGCATTAAATTCAATGGTATCTTTACGTACAATTACAGGAGGGCGCTCTGCAGAGATTACTACTTCATTTAAATCATTCGCTTTTGTGGAAAGGTAAAGGGTGCCGAGGTTCAAAGCCGGATTGGCTGTGCTTAGTTCTACTTCTTTTCTGAAAGTTCCATATTGCCAGGCTGTTACCACTAATCGGTATTTTACACCCGTTGCCAGACCATTGATTTTAAAAACGCCTTTATCGTCTGACAGTTTATAAGTAGTTAATACGCTGTCGCCAACTTTATAAACCGAAACAGTAGCGTAATTTAAAGTGGTCTTATGGTTAGCGCTATCGGCTAATATACCGGTGATGCTTCCATTTTTTTGTGCAAACAGGCTAAAGATAATTAAACTAAAGGCAAGGGAAAGTATGAGTTTTTTCATGTATGGTTTTGAATAGGCTAACCTAAAATTATTGGCTATTTTTTTATAGAATCAATAAATGTGATGAACTGGAGTAAAAATGTGATGGATAGCGGTTTGTTTAAATACTGACACAATATTCAAATAGAGGTTGCATATAAAACTAAATAACTATTTTTTTAGTTAAAAGTAAACCGATTATCCTGCATTTGCAAATAGCAACGGAAAAATTACAAAATTGAAAACAAAAAAGCCCCATTGCATGGCAAGGAGGCTGATTGAGCGAATTATTGATTTAGTGCAGATCGTTATAATTGATAATTTTTACATTTGGGTTTTTAGCTAAAATTTCTTCCATCCATTTCCGGTGTGATGCGCCAACACCTACCACAACCCTTTTTGCTTTTTTAGCTTTGGCCTGCTCAATGATATTCTTACACATCCCTTCGTTTCTCAAGGTCCATTGTGCAACCATTTCTTTTACCGTTTCAGTTGGGAAACCTGCATATCCATAAAAGTGAGATCCACCATAAAAGTTCCAGGCTTCATCTAAAACACCATATTTTACCGTATTCATGCCAGCGTAGGGATCAGCATTAAATACCTTTGCTTCATCTTTATTGTAAGACCAGTATTTTTCTATGGCTTTAACGGTAGCAGCTTCCAGCGAGCTGCTATCGGTTTTTGCTTTGCCGATTAAAATCTTGTATAATGAGTCTGTTTTACTCCAGGCCTCTCCCCAGGGTTTATCATAGGTTTGGCAATCCATATTATAAATACGATCTTGCTGTAATTGATAAATAAGCGGGAAATAAATTTTGCTGTATTCGCTTCCCGGTCTGTAGAAACCTATCTTTTTTAACGAGTCTGTACTGCCAAACATCTTTGTATAGGTTGCCAGTTCTTCTCTGCCGAAATGCTGTTTCATATAGTTCTCCAGGACAAAAATCTGATAATCAGCATTTCCTCTATCCCAGTTTTTAGCATAATTAACGGCTAAATTCATTCTTGTTTTATGATAGTAAGCAAATTTAGCGAGTGCTTTCTGGTCTTTTTTAATTTGTGCATCAATGTTTTTAGGGGATTCCGGGTTTAATTTTTCCAGATAATCATGTTCTTTTTTAAACAATTCTTTTGCCCAGTTACTTTCTTCCAGTTTACTGTAATCATCCTTTGGCAGGTATTCGCCAAAAACCATATCAGGCTTAAAATTTTTAAGTTTATCGATTATCGCCTGAAAATTTAGGGTCGATTTTGAATTGTCGTGGGCAGAGCCAACTATAACAATTTCGATTTGATTTTGGGCATTCAATTTAATGGTAAATGCCACTAGCAGTATTAATGCAAAGCTAAGTTTTTGTATAGTTCTCATCATTTTATTTCGTTTTTGTTGATTCAAAGATGAGTATACAGGCTTTACTGCTCAATTTAATTATCCCAAAGGCTCATAATATTATCCCAATCGGAGAAAAGGAGAATTAGTGATTGAGGATCCAAAATGATGTGTTTGAATAGCGGTTTAGGGTTTTCGTACTGGAAATGATGCTATTCCATCAGTTTTTGATTAAAGCCAACGATTAATTTAAACAGATCTTTATACTTGCTAAGTGGTAAGGTTTCGGGTTTATCGAATATATCATGATAGGCAGAGGGACCACCCTGTGTATAAATGAAGAATGCAGGTACACCTTTTTCAGTAAAGAAATAATGATCGCTATTGGCCGCTTTACCTCTCGAATTGATTTTGGAAATGTAATGATGTTCATTATTGATGGCATTTAGCTGTGCAAAGGCTTTTGGGTAAACAGTCGCATTAACCACTGTTATTCCGGTTTCTCCTGTACCTACTAAATCCAGATTGATCAGGAATTTTATATTACCGAAGGATACCAGCGGATTTTCTACAAAATACCTTGATCCCAATAATCCAGCTTCTTCGCCAGCAAAACAGATAAAACCAATAGAGTAGGGCTGGGGATTGGCGGCGTAGTATTTGGCGAGACTCAATAAAGTAGCCACACCAGCCGCATTATCGTTTGCACCTGGGAAATAGGTAGCTGCCCCCATTCCACCCAGGTGATCGTAATGTGCGGTAATGATTAACAATGAATCAGGATATTTAGTTCCTTTTACTAAACCAGAAATGTTGGCTGCCTGAAAATTTGGGATAAACTTGTTTTCAATGTCTACGCTGATTTCTTTCGGGATGGCAGCGAAGCGCTTTTTATTAAGCTGTATGGTGGTAACATCTCCAACCTCGGTAGCTACAGACCAGGTTAGTTTATCTTTTAGTAAAACTTGTAGTGATGGTGTAGCGCGGTAGTTAAGGCTGTCAACCGGGGTTAGTTTCGATATTTGTTTAATACCCGGACTTTCATTATTTATAATGAAATCTTCGCCAGGAATGAGTTTTTTGCCATTAATGCTTACCTTCATTTTCCCGGGGAAAGTATTTACAGGAAAATTAAACATCTGTTTATATGCTGTTCCCATTGGCGATAAGCCTATTTTTTGATAGGCATCGACAATATAATCAGCCGCTTTTTTCATCCCATCTTTGGTATAACCCCTGCCCCAGAATGCTTTTGAGGTAAGGGTATTGATTATATTTCTGGTATAAGTAGAATCCTGTGCAAAACTGTTAAGGGCACAAAAAAGGAAGATGAAGAAACCGAATCTTTTCATGCCGGAATTTAGCAAAATAAAATAATTGTTGGTCTGGATTTGTAATCCAGATGTAGAGAGTTTTTAGAGGGATTACAAATCCACAATTCATGTACTCGTGATTGCAAATCTCTACCAACATCTCGAGGTTTAAATAAAAAATGGTCGACGTTAACAGCTCTTGCCATCAATCATCAACCATTTACCAAAAGTTAGTCTTTTCTATTTTGCCAGATAAGGCTGCAAAGCTGTTTTAATTTTTTCTTTGTTCTGCGCTGCCGTCCATTTTTCTTTGATAGATTGATCGCCCAGGCTAAAAAGTGTTTCATAAAGCAATTTACCATTGGCCATAGTTTTTACTTTAAATGTGCTTTGCGCACCAATAATATCGGCCCAAACACCACGCACATCTGCCCAGTAAGCGCTTTGGCTTGCCCACCACTTTTGTGCATTTGCGAAAATTTTCGGGTCTATTTTGGTAAATTCCTCGTAACCTTTTTCAATCGCTAATAGTTGATCACCACTGGCTGAGCGTATAATTTTTTTATTATCCTGTTCAAACATCCAGCCGCTTTTGGTGAGGGTAATTCTGCTGCCACGGTTTAGTACATTATAATCTTTACGTACGGTAGATTCTCTTCTCGGTAATGGAGAATCTGTTTCGCTCGACCATGAATCATGCCCGCCAACATGGCTCCACGTGCCATAGCCCTGGTACCGTGGACTATCATCAACCTGATATACTTTTTGTGTCCATTTTCCTTTAACATCGGCTGTCGTTAAATTGCCCTTTTTCCATGCATTACCTTCTGTATAAAGCAAGATGTTGGTATCCTCATAGGTCCAGTCCTGGCGCCAATGTTTAATTACTGTGGTATCATTAATCGCCAACATGTGTTGTATTACAATTCTTTTAGGCTCGTCAACAATAATTTCTGCCCATTCATTGCCATGGCTTTCGTAAGGTTTACTGAATTTGTAGTTAGGATCTGGAGCAGTAACCTCGCCATAGTTAAAATTCACTTCATAGAAGCCTGCTAACGATTTTATTGCTTTTCTGTCTTTCTCTAATTTTTCTTCTGGAGAATCTACTTTTGTTTGTGCATGAGTATTAAGGGCGATTAAGCCGGTTAATACGAAGATTAGGTTCAATAACTTCATTTTTATAAATTAATTAGATTGTAGTTAATTTACCGCAGTTGCGGGATTTTTCTTCTTTTTCTTTTTGCCCCACCAGATGATAAATCCGGTTATAGGTAAACTTGCAGCAATTAAACTGGCAAAAAATGCCATTATTTTTCCGGGAAGGCCCAAAATTGCGCCAACGTGGATGTCGTAATTCATACCGATAAGTGCGTCACCAGCGTTTTTATCGCTTTGGTTTTTACGGGCCAGCAATTTGCCGGTATACTGATCGAAAAGCAAAACATCAAAATTCCAATAGGTTTCCTTGCCTTTGTAGCCAGTTGCATAAATGGTTGCTGTACCACCTTCGGCTGGTGACATTCCGATGCGTTCTGCATTTTTAAACATCTTTTGCGCGGTTTCAAAAGCGATATCAAATGGAGTGGCTTTAATGGTTTTAGTCGAATCTGATTGGGCTAGTATTGCTTTTGGAGGTGAGATACTACCCGATGCCACTACATAAACTGTACGCTGGAACCACTGAAAGGCCCACACCAGACCGGTTAGCGCCAGCATTAAACAAATGATCATCACATAAAAGCCAAGTACATTGTGCATGTCGTAGTTAATGCGTTTAAATTTGGCTTTCCATTTGATTTTGAAACTTTTATCGAAGTTTGATTTCTTGAGGTTTTTAGGCCACCACATCACCATACCGGAGATTAACAGGAAAACAAAAATGATGGTGCTCCAGCCAATAACCTGCTGCCCTATGGGGTGGTTGATGAGAAAACTCCAGTGCAGCATTTTAATGATGCTGAAAAATTCGTATCTATAATCCGATATCAATGTCACCTTGCCAGTGTATGGGTTAATCAGTACGAGATCGTAATAATCTATCGAATCGAAATACCAAAATGCTTTAGGGTTGCCAGGCTTATAAGTACCAAACTCCCATGCGCGATTGGCTTGGGTATAGCTCGATATAAAAGTAACCTTTTTCTTTCCGCCTAAAGCTTTTTCAGCTATTCCTTTTAATGTACTTAAGGGAATTGTTTTTTTGTTCGCAGGTACATCAACAAAAAACTCTTTTTTATGGATAAACTCGGTAATCTCTTTCTGAAAGGCAAAAATACAACCTGTAATGCCCAAGTGAAAAACCACAAGACCAGTAACAATACCCAGCCACAAGTGAAGCCAATCGCTGATTTTTCTAATCCGCGATTTTTTAGTTTTTCTCTGTGTAGGTTTTTTTTGCAACATTAAGCTTTATTGAATAAATGAACCAACAAGTGGGTTTGATTACCAATTGGTCAAAAAATTGAGTTAATCCGTTTATTGAACTTCGGTAGTGTAGGTTACCAAATGCCATGTTTTTTCGTAATCCTTTCCGTTCAGTTTGCCAGGTGTTTTATCTTCGGTAAAAGCTTCAAGAAAGTAATTTCCTTTTGCAGTTGGTTTGAAGGTAAATTTACCCTGTGCATCGGTTTCGGTAGGTTGGCCTTTCTTATCCGGCCCAACAACGGTTAATTTTTGGTTTGCGAAAGGCATTTTATTATAAATGACCTCATGAACGGCAGATTCACCCAGTTTTAGAACGTGTTTATCCGGCCTGATCGTTAAAGCTGCTCCAGCCGGGAAAGTAGTGTTGATTTTTGAGGTGCCAACAGCAACATCCGCAAAAGCATAATACTCAATTTTTGCCTTTTCGTAAACAGCAGCGACCTCGTGTACAATAGAAATTTTATAAGTACCGGCTTGATCTGGTGTAAAACTGGCTTTATAAAAAAGTATATCTGGTGAAGCCGTTAAAACTTTTGTATGGCCATCAGGTGCTGTTAAAACCAATTTGAATTCTTTAAGGTTGCTGAACCATTTTGCCGCAGAATCTGGTTCGTTGTTTTCATATTCTCCGAAGAATACTTTTACTTCCTGAGGCTGCCCTTTTTTGCCTGTTGAGGCTGTCTCTATCCATAAGGCATGTGCAAATACATTTGAGATGCTAAAGGCAAGGAATAATGCTAATAATGAGATTTTAGTTTTCATGTTTTCGGTTTTAAAACCGGGAGCAGCTGATCTGATCCAGATGCTCCCGATGGGGGTTAATTAAAATTTGTAAGCTACACTTACACGGTAGTTTCTTGGCGCTTCGGCTTGCCATGAATAAACAGGCTGATTATAATCAGGCGCATTCCAGTAATTGGTGTAGTAAGCGCCGCTATATAAATACTTGTCTAAAATGTTGAATATATTAGCTGTTATTTTTAACTTTTTGTTTCCCCAAAATAGGCCACCATCAAGTTTAAAATAATCCGGTAGGTTTTCGTTCGAATTTTCTCCGCTGTAAGTACCTACTGCTCTTCCGGCTAAATAAGTAAAGCCACCAGAAATGCCGGCGCCCTTAAGCGGGCCATTTTGTAGGGTATAGGTTAACCAGGCATTGCTAGTATGTTTAGAAAAACCCGGTACCACCTGGCCGACAAAAACACCTGTGACACCATCGGCCACCTTGGTTACCTTACCGTCTGTATACGCATAGTTTGCAATTAGATTTAATCCTTTAGCTAACTCTCCACGGATATCAAATTCTATACCTTGCGCTCTTTTTTCGCCAATTACAATGCTGTAGGTCTCTCCGGCTTTGTTATAAGGGTCGGCAGTGATTTCATTTTGTTTGGTAATTCTGTACACTGACAGGGTGGTATTCCAGCGGCCATCAAACCAGTCTTTTTTGATGCCAAATTCTTTATTGTTACCGGTAATGGGTTTTGCGGTACCACCATCCCGAAAAAATCCGGTTTGTGGAGTAAAAGCTTCGTCGTAAACGGCGTAAACAGAGGTGTTTTTATCAACCGATACACTTAAGCCAACTCTAGGGGTAACGTGTTTGGCTTTGTCTGCAGGGCTGCCATAGGCTGATTGATTAACATAGGTATAACGGCCCGCAAGGGTTAATCGCACGATGTTATTAAAGAAACCCAGTTCATCCTGAACATATCCACTCAAGTATTTCTGATCCATTAAACCACCTGCGGCAAGTGCCCTTTCTGATAATGGTGTAATGCGATTAAATTGAGGATAGCCGTTTGATGGGAAGCCATAGTTGGGATTGTATAAATTAAATGGGGAACTGGCCAGGTCTAAATTGTGAGATTGGCCCCAATCTGCCATGTAATTTTTCTTGCCACCATCAAAACCGGCTAAAATACGATGCACAATTCCACCGGTTTTAACCGTTCCGTTTACAAATAACTGTCCTAATTTCATTGAACTTTCGGCGTCCCAAATGGCCACATTACGGATAATAGTACCATTTGTATTTACAGTTGTTGGCCATGAGCTGTTTCCGGTTTGCAGATATTTGTAATAAGCTGCCTGTGCGGTGATTTTCCAGTTTTGCCCCAGTTGCTGGGTAAGGTTCAATGTTAAACTATGATCGTTGATTCGGGTAGGCTGTACCCCAGGTTGTGTTAAGGTAAATTCTTTTGGTAAGCTGGCATACCCGGCGGTATTAAAAATGTAATAAGAACCCACTTCAGTCATTTTTGCATTTTG